>JGI12109J20283_10021772_pt1 | contig 21014 bp, 20 predicted proteins | sample ElkSlonscriptome_12_FD_20283 | JGI IMG/M metagenome (IMG submission 20283)
GATTTCGATCCCACGCTCATGAAGGAGGTCTTCGACATTCCGCAGCGAAAGAGGAAACCGGACGTAGAGCATCACGGCCAAACGGATGATCTCAGGCGGGTGGGCGTCGGGCCTGACCTGACGCCCTTGCTGGTTCGTCCCCGTCAGGACACTGACGGACCAATCCAGAGGGTTTTCATATTCGTGAATTCACGTATCCCGTAAGAGCCCAATTCACGACCGTAGCCTGATTTCTTGATGCCGCCGAACGGCAGCCGGGCATCGGATGCGACCATCCCGTTTATAAAGACAGCGCCCGCATCGATGGCGCGCGACATCTGTTTGGCACGGTCGATGTCGCGGGTCCAGATCGCGGCACCGAGCCCGAAATCGGATGTGTTCGCCAAGGCGACAGCGTGGTCTGCGTCGCGCGCCCGAATGATGGATGCGACCGGGCCAAACAGTTCTTCGTCGAATGCCGCCTGACCTTGTACGACCCCATCCAGAAGGGTTGGTGCATAGAAAAATCCCGGCCCATCGACAGGATGCCCCCCGAGCATGACCTGTGCACCCGCTGCAATGGATCGGTTTACCTGATCGTGCAGTTCATCGCGCAGATTGGCGCGCGCCATGGGGCCGATCTGCGTGTCGGCCTTCATTGGATCGCCAATTTTCAATCGCTCGATACCGGCTGCGAACAATTCTGTGAAGGCGGCGGCGACGCTGTCCTCGATGATGAACCGTTTGGCGTTGACACAGGATTGACCGACATTGATGAAGCGCGCCTTGACGGCTGTCTCTGCTGCGGCCTCCAGATCGGCATCGGACAGAACAATAAAGGGGTCCGAGCCGCCCAGTTCCAGCACTTGTTTCTTCAAGGCGGCCCCCGCCTGAGCGGCGACAATCTGGCCGACCTGGGTCGATCCGGTCAGCGTGACCGCTGCGATGCGGTCATCGGCAATCATGTCGGCGACAGCGGGCACGGACACCCGCAGGTTCCGCATCAGACCATCGGGGCATCCCGCCCGCACCATAAGGGCCTCGATCTCTTGCGCGCAGGCCGGGACATTGGATGCATGTTTCAGGATCACGCCGTTGCCGGCCGCCAGAGCCGGTGCGGCGAACCGGAAAAACTGCCAGAACGGATAGTTCCACGGCATGATCGCGAGGACCACACCAAGCGGATCGAAGACGACCCCCGAATGGCTGGCGTTTGACACAATCGTCTCATCGGCAAGAAACCCTGGGGCCGCCTCGGCATAAAAATCGCAAGTCGCGGCACTTTTTTCGATTTCGGCAGCGGCTTCGGCGACGGGCTTGCCCATCTCTTGTGTGATTAGGCGGGCAAATTTGTCTTTGCCGGCGCGCAGTTCGCGGGCCATCGCAGGTAGCATTCCGGCCCGCATGTCCGCAGAGCACCTGCGCCAGTCTGCCTGTGCGCGGACCGCTGCATCGAGAGCGTCGTTCACCTGCGCCGCGGTATGTTCGTGATATTCGGCCAAGACATCGCCTGTGGTCGGATTGATGGAATGTATCATGGATTGTCCTCTGGACTGGTGTGCCTGATCCGGGGGGATTGGGGATGGTGCGACCCGATTGAGGGGCGGCCGCATGCGCCATTGACCTGTAAGGCATGGCGGGATCGCCCCTGTCCCGTGTCATGCAGCATAGGGGGCGATCCCCTATGCTGAAATCCGGCCCGCAATCATGCTGTGGCGACGATGCAATTTCGCAGCGTCCCGATCCCTTCGATGGTCAATTCGATCTGGTCGCCTGCGGACAGAACCTCGCCTCGTTCCATCGCCGAGCCGTCCCCAAACGTGCCGGTGCCGAAAATCTCACCGGGTACCAGACGTTCGTGACGCGACGCATGGGCAATCATGTCCTCGAATTTCCAGTGCATGTCCCCGACGCTGCCGCTGCACCAAGGCTTTCCATTGACGAGGGCTTTGGCGGATTTCGTGTAGATGTCGCCGATCTCGTCCTTGGTCACCAGGCAGGGGCCAAAAACATGGGCGCGCGTGAAATCCTTGCCTTTGGCAGGGCCTAGGCCGACGGCCATTTCCTCGCGTTGAAGGTCACGGGCGCTTAGATCATTGTAGACCGTATAGCCGAAGATGTGGTCCAATGCATCCTCGCGGGCGATGTCCATGCCACCGCGCCCGATGACTGCCGCCAGCTCAAACTCGAAATCCATTTCCGTGCAGCCAGCCGGGATCGCAACGTCGTCACCATCTGCCCCGACCGCCGTCGGATTGCCCTTGTAGTAGACAGGGATGTCATACCATTGGGACGGAATTTCGCGGCCCAGACGGGGAAAGATGTTCTGAAGGTGCTTTTCAAACGCCATGAAATCGCGGATCAGCGGTGGTTTCGGAAGGACAGGCAGCGCGATCATGTCGGCCGAGTCCAGAAGGGCGGCCATGGCCTCTTCCTCGGTGCCATCCGCCCAGTCCCGCGTCGCGCGGACCGCGTCGAGTGTTATCTGACCGCCTGCGACCAGTTCGGTCATGTCGGTCGGAGCAAGTGCATCCGCGAGCCGTCTTGCAGCATCGTGCGGCAGATTGTCGACCGCAGAGAGACGCAGGATCGTTGCATGGTTCAGATCAAGGGTTCGCGCGCCGAGCACGACCCCTGTTCGGGGCCCGCTCCACTCAAACCCACGGCGCAAGAATGAAACCAGTTTCATGCGCGTGTCACCCTATTGTCAGTTCATAAAGGGCGCGTTCGCGCTTTTCGAGCAGTGGCACGACCTTGCCTTCGATGATCTCCTTAAAATGTGGCATCTCGCGGTGCTGGGCCAGCGCGTCGTCGTCTGTGTAATGTTCGACCAGCATCAGCAGGTTCTCATCCTCGGTCGATCGGGACGCGGTGTAATAGACGCAGCCGGGCTCATTGGCCTTCACCAGCGGTGCCATTTCTTTCAGGTGAGCGATAACGGTTTCCATCTGGCCAGGTTTGACGTGGTATTTTGCGACAAGCACGATCATTGCGGTGTCCTTCTTTGGCAGTCTGACGGCCACATGGATGCGGCGGCCTTTGGGTTATGGCGCGGCTCGATTCGATAAGGATCCAGCCACCTGTCAGAGCCTAATGAGGAAATTTTGCTTTGTCATTATCGATTATCGCTAATATTGAAGTTGCCGTGTTTGAATTTCTAACCTATTAAAAAATGTGACAGGCAGTATTACGACGCCGTTAAGGTGCGGAGTTGCGCCGATGAAAAGAGCATTAAGATAGAAGGTAAGGTATGGCCGTGATCCAACGCGTAGTCTTGAGTGAACAGGTCAAGGAGGAGATCCTCGGCGATATTCTGTCCGGGCGTGTCAAGCCGGGCGACCGTCTGGTCGAATCGCAAATTGCCAAGCGTATGGGAATGAGCCAATCTCCAGTCCGCGAGGCGCTTCGCGATCTTGTTGCGATGCGGTTTGTCGAAGTTCAGCCCCATAAGGGCGCGCGGGTGCGGCAAATTCAGCGGCGCGAAATCATGGAGATCTATCCGGTGCGCGCGGCGCTGGAGGATCTTGCAGGCAACCTTGCGGTCGAAAACAAGGTCGATTGCTTCGATGAACTAGAAAATGCGCTTGCATTGATGATGCGCGCCTTCAAGGCGCGTGATGCGCGCAAGATGGCACATTGGGACACCCAGTTTCACCGCGCGATCATCAAAGGGTCCGGCAATCAGATCCTGATCGATTCGTGGGATGCGCTGATGATCGAAGCCCGCACGTTCGTGACGCTCAGCAACTTGATCGCGCAGCAACCCGAGATTGATCTTGCCGCCCGCCATCGCCCCATCATTGACGCATTGCGGGTGGGCGATCCGAAGGCTTGTGGACAGGTGATGCGGGAGCATGTGATGGAATTCGGTGACGTGATGCACGATATTTTCAAAGACCATGCCACCCCCCAGGCAACGATGCGTGCGGTGGAGCCTGTGGCGCTGCGCGAACAGGATATGATTCCGCCGTAGCTAAACGCTTAACTATTTGTCTTTTAGAACAAAAATATATTCTGGGTGTATTGATGAGCCATATCACGATTTCCTTTCTGCGGCACGGCAAGGTGACATCCTACACCAAAGACATGCCTCTTTCTGGCGATGCCCAAGCCGATATCGATGCGGCGGTGCCGCGACTGCGCGCCCTTGGGGGGGGTGACGCACGATACATATTCCTGGGCACCCGAACGAACCGATCACGTGATACGGCAGAGGCATTGCGTCGCGCGATCGATCCGGCAGCCCCCGATGTGCGTGCCGTCTGGGGGTTGCGCAACCCCGATCTTTATCTTGCGGGATCGCGGGTCGAAATGGGATCGTCAGCCGCGTTTTTCGCGTCCCAGTCAGACGTGCTCGAGATTGAACCCGATGCCGTCACGGCGCATCCGTTCTTTGATGGTTTCATCACGTCCTCCGACCGGATCGGCTATTGGCTGCGACATGATGCGCCCCCCGGAGAGGCCGCCGCGGACGTCGCCCGGCGGCTGCTTCATTTCGCCCGTAGTTTTGCAGGGCACAGCGACAAACCGCTGGTCGTCGCTTGCGTGACCCATTCACCGATTCTCAGGGCGATGGTGGTGCATGGGCTCGGTCTTGATGACCCCAAGGAGCCCGATTGGCTGGAGGCTGTAAATTTTCGGCTTGAGGGCGAACAGCTCAGCTTTGAGTTCCGCGGAGTAACCGGCATCCTTTAAAAACCGGCATATTTGCCTGTTGCAGACTCGTTGTTGGCATTGCCGACGGCTTGGTCATGGCGTTTGAATTTGCCTGTCCTAAGATCATAATTTGTCAAACAGCAGATTATCGATAATCGCTTGACGCATGGAATTGTGACGGCTAGCGTTTGTTTCATAGAGGCGGCGGAGGGATCGCTGCCTTGGCTCAGGGAGGAAATTATGAGTTTGGACGCACCGAAAGCACTCGGTCAAAACCTTGGATCCGACGAGTTCCCGGTAGAGTGGAACGACGGCGAGGCTGATCAGTTTTGGATCCTTGACGACCTGCATTGCCCCAACCCGGTTTCACCTATGTTTTTCGACATTGGCGGTTGGTGGCTGACCTGCGATCACATGTTCCGCCGGTTTGGCACGCCGTTCGCATCCGACTGGGTGGCCAAGAACGTCAATGGATATCTGTATACGGCGGCCTTGCCTGCATCGCCGGGGCATCATGCAGAATCAACCGAGTATCAAGGCCGCTATGTGCCGCGCGTACCGCGCGACGCGGAATATGCAGGAAAGATCGGGCCCTATATGGGGACCGTGCTGCCGCATTATGCCGAGAATTTTCTGGATTGGTGGAAGGACCGCATCCTGCCAGAAATGGAGCGTAACTTTGCCTATATTGATGGCTTCGACAAGGATGGTGCCCATCTGACCGCGCTTGCCGTGTTGCTCGAAGACATGATCGATATTCACGACCGGCACTGGAAAATTCACTGGATGCTGAATTTCGCGCAATTTACCGCGACGATGGGCCTGAACGCCGCCATCGCAGAATTCAAGCCCGATGCGAATCCCGACCTTGCAGGGCGTCTGCAAAGCTCGGTCGATGACCGCAACTGGGACTCGGTCAAGGGTTTGTGGGAGATGAAGGAGACCATCAAGGGGTCCGACACGCTCGAATCCGCCTTCAAGGCCGAAACTGCATCGGGTGTCATGGAGGCGCTCAAGGGGTCCGAGGAGGGGCGTGCGCTGATTTCCGATCAACTCGAACCCTACCTTGAGGAATTTGGCCACAAGGCGCTTTGGTCACACGAGGTCATGTTTCCGCTCTGGCGCGAAAACCCTGCCCCCGCCATCGAGGCCGTGCGCGGCTACCTGCTGACAGATTATGACTTCCCAGCGACTCTCAAAGGGGTCGAAGAGGATCTGAACGCCGCCATCAAGGAATGTATGGAGGGCGTCGAAGGCGAGGCGCGTGATAAGCTTCGGGCCGCGTTGGACCAGTCGCTCAAGATGAACCCGCTGACGCCGGACCATCATTTCTACATCGATCAGGGCACCAATGCGCGATTGCGGACCGTTCTGCTCGCGGTTGGGCGCAAGTTGGTCGAGGCGGATATCCTGGACGACGCCGAGGATGTGATGTTCCTGCGGTATAACGAATTGCGGGCCCTGGTCGGCGATCCGTCGGCGTATGATGCGCGTGATATCGTGTCCGACCGGCGCGATGAACACGAAGAGGCCACGACAAAGCGGCCGCCGGACTGGCTTGGCACCGCCACCGAGGAGGCCCTTGCCTTCCCTTATGCGGGGCTTTGGGGCTTCCCCGAAAAGTTCTATCGCGAACCGCCCACCAAGGCGGGCGAGATCACCGGCCTCGCCGCATCGCCAGGCGTAATCGAGGCCAAGGCGCGGGTCATCACGTCCATGGATCAATTCAACGATGTGCAGAAAGGGGAGATCCTTGTTTGCCGGATGACCAATCCCGCCTGGGTCGTTTTGTTCACCCAGATCTCCGGGCTGGTCACGGATGCGGGCGGGTCGACATCGCACTCGGCGGTGGTGTCGCGCGAATTCGGCTTGCCAGCTGTCGTGGGGACGTCCGTGGCGACGAAGGATATCAAGACGGGCGACACCATTCGTGTGAATGGCACGACCGGTATGGTCGAGATCCTCACCTGACGGCTCTTATAGATGTTCCCCGGCGGACAGCCCCGGGGAACATCCCACTCTTATTTTTGATGTAATACCAAAGGACGTGGCCCATGGGACAGCGACTTATCGACCTATCTATGACGGTTCATCAGGACATGAAACTTTTCCCCCGCATCGCGAAGCCCGAAATGGTGATGAAGGAAAGCTGGAAAGAATTCGCGGACGGGATCGGAGCAGGCGAATACGGCGAGGACCACCTTACCGCGCATTATTCGATCACGTTGAGCGATCATGCTGGGACGCATATCGATTCGCTCAAGCACATGGGGGACGAAGATACACCGGGGCCCGAAGGCATCCCAATTGACTATTGCTTTGGCGATGGAGTCGTACTTGACTTTCGGCATCTTGAGTTCGGGTCGGCCATCTCGCTGGATGATCTGAAAGGCGCGCTGGACAAGATAGGCTATACGTTGAAGCCGCGCGACATTGTCCTGATCCAGACTGGGGCCTCTGAATACAACGACGAGGACCGGTATCTCACGGATCACGTCGGGATGTCGGCCGAGGCTACGAAATACCTGATCGACAACGATTGCCGAGTGACCGGCATCGATGCGCCCACCTATGACCCGCCGGTCTGGGCGATGTTCGAAACCAAAAAGTTCTGGCTGGCGCACAAGGTGATGCAGACCGACCCCTATTGGCACATTGAAAATCTGACCAACCTCAAGGACTTGCCATCGCATGGCTTCAAGTTGTCGGTTTTTCCGGTCAAATGGGCCGGGACGACAGGTGCGCCGGTGCGCGCGGTGGCGATTCTGGATGACTGATATGGATCCCGTCATCTGGTTCAAGGACGAAGCCTGCGAACAAGTCGCGGTTGCCGGTGGCAAGGGCGCCAGCCTGTCGTCGATGGTGCGGCAGAACTTGCCCGTGCCCAATGGGTTCGTGATCCCGGCCAGCGCGCTGGAAGCCTGCGTGGATGCCGAGGCGCTGCGGGCGCTGGCCCGGGCGCAGGACCATGAGGCCGGGATGAAGCTGGTCGAGGAAACCGCAGTCGTCCCGCCCGAGGTCATGGCGGCCTATGAGATGCTGGGCGGCAAGGTTGCCGTTCGGTCGTCGGCCAGTGCCGAGGATTCCGAAGCGGCAAGCTATGCCGGCCAGCAAGAGACCTATCTCAACGTGGAAGGCGCCGAGACAGTTCGCCAGCGGGTGATTGATTGCTGGGCGTCCTTCTTTTCCGAGCGGGCGCTGTTTTATCGCGAGCTGAAGGGATCGTTGGACGATCTGCGGATGGCGGTTGTCGTGCAGCAGATGGTCGATGCGGAAAAGGCGGGCGTGACCTTTTCCATCCACCCGGTGACGCGCCGCAAGGACCGAATGCTGATCGAGGCGGTCTACGGTCTGGGCGAACAGGTCGTGTCCGGTGAGGTGACGCCCGACCATTATGTGATCGACCGCAAGGGACGAAAGAAGAAAGAAGACCTTAATCATGGCGGGGTTCTGGAGAACGAGGAGCTGGTTCAGTTGGCCGATCTCGCCCTGCAACTGGAGTCCCATTACGGCAAGCCGCAAGACATCGAATGGGCGATCTACGAGCGTCAGGTGTATCTGCTTCAATCCCGGCCGGTCACCGCCTAAGCGACCCGTCCAGTGTAACCCGATTCAATGAGGACCTTGACCATGAAGATATTTCCCAAACTGACCGTTCTTGCGCTGCTGACGCCGATTGTTGCCGTTGCGCAGGATGATGCCCGCACCTTGCCCCCACTGGTGCCACAGCCGAATGCCGAAATGGTGACGTTCGAACATCTTGATGCGCTGAATGAATGCAACTGGGATCGCCTGATGGCGCAATATCCCGAAGAGGTCCTGTTCATCCTTCCCAACGGTGTCACGATCGAAGGCCGGGCGGCCATCGGTGACTTGTTCACCGGGTTCTGCCAGCCCCGCGCGGATGGCGGCCTTGCGGGGGCGACGTTCATCACGGAAACAGTGCGAACTGTCGGCGATACGGTGAATGTGTCCTGGCGACTTGAGGCCGATTGGCTCGCAGAGCCCTACCGGGGTGGCGATGCCTACGTGACCAAGGATGGGCTGATGTATGTCCAGGTCACCACGTTCAACCCCGAAGACATGGTTTTCAGTGACTAGAATGCTGATCTGACACCCCGATCCGGCCGTCGCGCCGGGCAACACGGCCCGAAACAAGGAACGATTCAAAAGATGCTTATCGTCGACGCCATCTTCATCGGACTTCTGGAAGCCTCGCCCCTTATTCTGGCGGCGATGGGGTTCACCCTGATCTTCTATCTCAATGGGTTCATGAATATCGCCTTTGCCGAAACCATCACGTTCGGTGCCTATTTCGCGATCCTGTTCAATGTTGTGCTGGGTCTGCATTTCTATCTGGCGGTCATTCCGTCCATGCTGCTGTCCGGCGTGATGAGCGTGGCGGTGTATCTGCTGGTCTTTCGTCCCGCGCTCAATCGCGGGGTCGGCCCGACCGAGATGATTATCCTGTCCGTCGGGGTGTCGTTCATGTTGCGCTACGGTCTTATCTTGATCGTGGGGCCGGAAAACCTGTTTCTGAACGAGCCTTCGATCAGCTACATGCAGGTGCTCGGGCTTGGCGCGACCAACCTGCAACTGGTGGCACTCGCGCTGGTGTTCATCATGGCGGGCATCCTGTTCTGGATGATCTACTACACGGGCCTGGGCGAACAGATGCGCGGTTTGGCCAACAACCGCGAGCTTGCAATGGCCAGCGGCATCAACCCCCACGCAACCTCGGTGGCGATCTGGTTCATCGCGGGCTGTGCGGGGGGCATGTCGGGCGTGTTCTCGGGCGTGTTTGCTCAGGTGACGCCGTATATGGGCTGGAACGTGATCCTGATCACGATGCTCGTCACCATCGTCGCCGGCGTCGGCAGCGTGCGCGGCGCGGTTGTTGCGGCTGTGGTGGCCGGCATCCTGACCGCCTTCATCACCCTCGTGACGAAACCCCTCTATGCCGAGGTGGCCCTGCTGCTGGCCTTCATCGGTGTCCTGACCTACCGCGGAACGAGAACAGCCTGATGGATTATCTTATCTTCTCCCTGTCACTGATGTTGATCTATATCGGTCTGGCGCAATTGCTTCATGTCCAGTTCGGTCTGGCCGGGATCCCGAATTTCGGAGTGGTCGGATTTTGGGGGATCGGCCTTTACGGCACCGGCGTCCTTTATGTGCAATTCGGGGTGCCCTTGCTTTTGGCGATTGTTGTGGCATCGGTTCTATGCGCGGCGCTGGCGTATCTGTTGGCGCATCTCATCCTGCAACGCAGTGGGCAGGCGATCCTGGCGGCGACCCTCGCCTTTGCGGCGATCGTGGCCACATTGGTTATCACCGAAAAGGATCTGACGGGTGGCGTGCAGGGGCTGGGCACCATAGCGTTTCCCCTCGGGGATCTGGATGCCAGAAACATTGTCTATCTGGGCATATTGATTGTCCTAGTGGGCGCATTGATGTGGGCCTCTGCGCGGCTGCGGGATTCGCGTCTGGGGCGCGTTCTGGTCGCCATCCGCGACAATGAAGAACTGGCTGCCAGTCTGGGCAAGGACACCGCCGCTTCCAAACGCACGATTTTCGCGATCACCTGTGGCCTGATGGGTGTGCTGGGCGGTCTGACGGCTCCGCTGCATCAGTTTCTTGTGCCCTATCTGCTGGCCCCGTCGTTGACTTTTGCTGTCTGGATCGCACTGGTTCTGGGGGGCAAAGGGCACAACCTTGGCGCGGTGATCGGGGTTTTCGTAACCTTCGGGCTGTTCGATATTCTGGTCGAGACCTACGCGCCCGTTCCGGCTGAACAGGCAATCTTGCTGCCCAATTTCAAACTCTTTTGCTATGGTGTCCTGCTTGTCGGGATCATCATGTTCAGACCGACCGGGCTGTTGGGCGAAGACGCCCCCCGGGTGCGCCGCAGATCAGGCTCGGGCCGGGTGCGTGACATCGCCGAGACGGGGGCAGAATGATGCAATTGACCGCCACCAACCTGACCAAGTCCTACCACCAGCACGAGGTGGTCAATATCGAAAAGGTCGCTTTCGGGGCTGTCGGCCTTGAGGGTCTGATCGGCCCGAACGGCGCGGGAAAAAGCACCCTGATGGGCCTTTTGACCCGCCGTATCGCACCGTCAAGCGGGGACATCTGGCTGTCCACAGACGCGGGCGATACGCCGCTGAACCCGCTTTTGGCCCATCAGGTCGCACGATTTGGCCTGATCAAGACCAATCAGCGTATTCAGGGGTTCGACAGCCTGACGATCCGGGATTCCCTGCGGCTTGCACTGACACCGCCCAAGACCGAAGGCCTCGGGAGCCTTTTGTCGAACGAGCGCGATACCGACGAGGTCGAAGAAAAAGTCTCTGCCTATGTGGAGGCCTTTCCGTTCACCGATCCCAACGGCCACGCGCGATCCGGTGGCGAAAAGAAGCTGGTCGATATTTTGCGCTGCCTAATCGCGGAACCCAAGCTCCTGCTGATGGATGAACCCACCGCGGGCCTGCCTGATGATATCACCCGCAGGGTGATGGACATGGTGCGCGAAAAAGTCGTCGCGGGGACGATGCGCGTCGTGGTGGTCGAGCATGACCTGCCGCTGATCTGGGAATATTGCGATTACGTTCACTTCCTGTCGGAGGGGTCGATCCTCTTTGAGGGGAAACCCGACGAGGTGAAGTCGAACCGCGTCGTGGCTGAAAAGTATATGGGGGTCTGACCCGTGTTCGAAGTCCAGAATCTGCAGTCCGGCTACGGTGAAATCAACGTGCTCAAAGATATCAGCTTTTCGGTGCAGGATGAAATTTTTGCGGTGCTGGGTGCAAACGGAGCCGGGAAGACCACGCTTCTGAAAACTCTGGCCCGGCTTTTGCCGGTGCAATCCGGACGCCTCAGCCTTGACGGTCGCGACGTGTCGAATGCGCCCGCCAATGTGATGCCGGGGGCCGGTGTGGCCTATGTCCCGCAGGAAGGAAATGTGTTCCCGGACCTGTCTGTGATGGAAAATCTGTCCATCGGCGGGCGGACCGGCCATCGACCGAAAGCAGAGAAACTGGACGAGGTTTTCACATTGTTTCCGCGCCTGAAAGAACGCAGATCGCAGGCGGCGGGGTCGCTGTCCGGCGGGGAAGGCCAGATGCTTGCCGTGGGGCGCGCGCTGATGCAGGATCCCAAGGTCCTGCTTCTGGATGAGCCGTCCGCAGGGCTGTCGCCCCTGTTCGTCGACACCTTGTTCACGAGTATCGTCGACACCCGCAAGGAGCGCGGCGTCACGATCATTCTGGCCGAGCAGAATGCAGTCAAAACACTTGAGATCGCGGACCGTGTGATGGTGCTTTCCCTTGGGAAAATGCACCTTCTGCGCAACCGCGCCGAGTTATCGATGGAGGACATAACGGCAGCCTATCACATCTGAACATCTCAGCAAAAACATCCTAGGAGGAGGAAAAAATGACCATGAAGTTTTTAACACAGACCAGTGCGGTGGCCCTTGCGGCAACATTTGGTTTCGCCATGCCGGCGGCAGCTCAGGAAGAGACTGTTGTTGGTCATCTGACATATCATACCGGAGAATTTGGTGCATTTGGACCGTTCTTCGACGGTGTTGCAGAAGTCGCGATTGCAAAAATCAACGAAGATCCGCCATTGGGTCGGCCATGGCGCGCGATCCATCAGGATATCGGCACCGTCGGTGAGGCGCGCGCGGCGCGCAAGCTGGTCGATAGCGACGGGGTCGACATTCTGCTGAACCCTGCGCACAGCTATATGTCCTACCGCGAATTCATGCTCGAAAAGGTTGCCGAACAGGGCTACCCGATCATGCCATCGGTGCATGGCGGCGCGATTGACGGCGCAATTGGTGGTGTGGCGGAGGAGCCGATTTTTCGTGGATCGCCGATGGATACCGCACAAGGCACTGCAGCGTTGCTTTATGCATTGCAGGCCGGGAATTCCCGGGTTGTGATTGTCGGTACCGAAACTGCGGGCGCGCAGTTGCAGAAAGAGGCAGCGCTGCGCACCGCCGGATCCTTGGGAATGGAAGTGCTTGATGATTTCGACATTCAGGCCTCCGACAGCAATTATCGGTCGGTCGTGTCACGAATTGCCCGGCTTGAGCCAGATGCGGTCGTGATCTTTTCGTCCACCAACGCTGGCGGTTCGATCGTCAAGAACGCGGCAGAGGCGGGCGAAAGCTGGTTCATCGTCGGACCAACCGATTGGCAAGAGACCGAGTTCATCGATACGGCCACGGAAAGCGCCCTTGCCCAACATGAGCGCGTCGCAATGGCGGCCTTCGCCCATGCAGAGAACCCAGCCTGGGAAGCCTATGAACCCTTCGCCAATGCCTCACCCGACATCGAGGATATTGGCGACGTGTCGAACTCCTACGCGATCCAGTATTATGACGTCATGATCGCGACGGCTCTCGCGATTGAGAAGTCCGGAGAGATAAACTCTGCCAGCTGGACACAGGCCATGTACGACGTCACGGGCGGAGAGGGTGAGGTCGTATACACTTACGAAGACGGTCTTGCGGCAATTCGCGCTGGACGCGAGATCAACTACGATGGCGTGACCGGGACAATGGAATATACCCCCACGGGCATTGTTTCGGGCCTGTTCGGTATCTTTGAATGGCAAGATGGTGAACTGGTGCAGATCGACAGCGTCGACGGCGATGCCGTTCTCGTCCACGAGAGCATGTAGACCAATGCGCCCCCGGGCCGGATCTGATCCGGCCCGGGGGTCTATCTTGCCCCCGACAGGCAATCGGGGCGTTCGTTTCGAAGTGAGGTTTCTGGAGATGGACATCAAATGGTATGGTCACGCCGCGTTTCGGCTGACACCCCGAGCGGGGCCCATCGTGATAACCGATCCTTATCTGCCGGAGCTTGTCGGCTATGGCGCGATAACCGACACGGCGGATGTTGTCGTGATTTCCAGCCCTGATGACGATGGCCATTGCCGCGAGGATCTGGTGCCCGGCCCACATGCAGTGGTCGACGCGCTGAACGTTGCCCGCAATGGCGGTCGGACCGAGGTCGAAGGAACCCTTTTTACGGCGATGGAAGCCATGGAATACGAGTATCATACCGAACATGACGTGCCGGGACAGAACGCGATGTACCGGTTCGAGCTTGACGGGATCAAGATCGCTCATATGGGCGATGTGGGAAACCGGCTGACGCCTGCGCAACTGAAGTTTTTTGAGGATGTGGATATCTTGTTTGCGTTGACCGGTGATGCTCTCACGATCAAATTGCCCGACCTGATGGAAATGATCCACCGCATGCGGCCACGGCTGGTGATCCCGATGCATTTCAGGACCCTGGCCTACAAGCCGCAGCGTGGTGCCTGGATCGAGGCGTTTTTGTTGCATTTCCACGATCACCAGATTGATTACGCGTTTGGGTCAGAGACACGTGTAACGGCATTGGACATCCCCGAAGAGACACGCGTGATGGTGATGGATTATGCGCGCACGGCGGATCCGGCCAGACCCGATCAGACACAGGCAGTTGGCGGATGAACCCGTTTGAATATTTCCGCCCCACGACCCTGCCCGAAGCCTGCGAGGCCGCGTCTGGATCGGGGGCCGTCGCAAGGCTTTTGTCCGGCGGGACCGATCTGACGATCGCATTGCGGCAGGGACATTCTGTCGCCGGGCTGGTCATCGACCTTAAGGCGGTGGCAGAGATGAAGGCTGATATCGCTCTGGATGGGGGCGCACTTCGGATCAGTGCCGGAACGACCATGATGCAGCTGGGACGCTATCTGGGCGATCAGGGTCTTCTTCCCGCGCTGCAAGAAGCCGCGGATGTTGTGGGGTCGATCCAGATCCGCAACCGCGCGACGTTGGCGGGCAACATCTGTAACGCGTCGCCTGCCGCCGACACCGTGCCGGTTCTTGCGGTTCTGGGCGCAGAGGTAGAACTTCATGGACCGAATGGCACGCGCCGACGCCCCGTGGCGGAGTTTATCGAAGGCAATCGTCAGATTGACCGTGCCGCCGGGGAGATCGTGACAGCCATTCACATTCCTCTTTCGGATTCGCCCTCCGGGATCGCGTTCGATCGGATTACACGACGCCGGGGGGTCGATCTGGCGACGACGAATATGGCCTGTACGGTCACCGCGACGGGCGATGTAGTGGTGGCATTCGGCTCCGTTTCGCCGCGCCCGCTGGTGCTGCGCGACGAGACCGGCATTCTTGGCGATCCCAAGGCAGCGTCGGGTGACCGCATGCAGGCCATAAAGCGGCTAGCGGCGCAGGCTACCCCGATATCCGACGTGCGGGCCAATGCGGATTACCGCACGGCAATGCTCGAAGTGATGATGCAAAGGTCCCTGGTCACGGCCCAGGCACGACTGACGGAGCCCCGGAATGCCTGATACATTTAAACCAGAGACAGCCGCCCCCCCACATGTCGACAACGGCACGCATATTGATCTGGTCGTGAACGGACGTCCCGTTTCGCACACTGTCCCGTCGCATGTGTCGTTGCTGGATTTTCTGCGCGACACGCTTGACCTCAAGGGCGCCAAGGAATGCTGTTCGGTCGGCGAGTGCGGGGCCTGCACGATCATCATGGACGGCAAGACCGTCAATGCCTGTCTTGTACTTGCGGTCGAAAGCGACGGGACGGAGATCGAAACCGTAGAGGCGCTGTCGGCGGGTGGGCAACTAAGCACTGTCCAGAAGGGATTTCTGAAATGCGGCGGTGTGCAATGTGGGTTCTGCATCCCGGGCATGGTCATGTCCGCCGAGGCCCTGCACCGGGACAGCCCCACAGCCAGCGAGGCCGAGGTGCGCGAGGCCTTGTCCGGGAATCTGTGCCGCTGCGGCGGCTACAACCGTATGTTCGCCGCCATGCGGGATGTCGCGGGAGAGACAGTCCATGGCATCACGACCGAACCGGTGACCGGCCAGACCGTCGGCGCCGATATCAGCCGTGCGGGCGGGGTGGAACGAGTGAACGGCAGCCAGGCCTTTCTGGCCGATCTCGACATTCAGGGGATGGCGCATCTTAAGCTGGTGACGCTTGATGTGGGTCACGCGCGGATCAAGGACATCGACACGCGGGCCGCGCGGGCCGTGCCGGGCGTGCTCGATATCATCACGGCCGCCGATCTGCCGCAGCCGGTACAGCGGTTCGGCCCGGCCTACACGGACCGTCCCATCATCGCTGTGGACGAGACCCGTTACCACGGCGAACCGGTGGCCGCTGTGATTGCCGAAAGCAAGGACATCGCGGCCCATGCGGCAACCCTGGTCAAGGTGGATTACGAAGCCTTGCCCGCCATTACCTCGATCGAGGATGCGCTTCGCCCAGGCGCGCCCCTCGTGCAGCCGCGCGAATTGCGTGCGGGTGATCCGCATGCGGACAGCAATGTGCTCAAGGATCTGCATTTCGGCTGGGGGGACGTCGATGCACAGAACGAGGCCGCCGATCTGGTGATCGAGAATACGTATACGTTCCCGATGGTGACCCATTTTGCGATTGAGCCGCACGGGTTCATCGTCGATGCGCAGGATGACCGGTTGAAGATCTGGAGTCCCGTCCAGCACCCGTTCTTGTTGCAAAAGGTCATGGCGGACCTTTTCAATCTGCCGCTCAGCGCGGTGCAGGTCATCGCGCCGGATCCGGGCGGCGGTTTCGGTGGCAAGCAGATGCCGAAATTCGAGCCGCTGGTGGCCTATGCGTCGCGCAGGATCGGCCGCCCGGTGCGGCTGGTGCTCACGTTGGAAGAGACATTTCAGGCGGTGCGACGTGCTGGCGCCCGGATCGATGTGCGGTCTGGCTTTACCAAGGACGGTGACCTGCTGTTTCACGATATCAAATCCGATTATCTGATCGGCGCTTACGTCGATATCGCCGAACGGGTGACGACCAAGGGAAATTATCTGGGCTGCGGGCCCTACCGCGTTCCGCATGCCCGCATTCATGCGCGACCCATCCTGACCCATACGACGCCAAGCTGCGCCTATCGGGGGTTCGGGACACCTCAGATCAATTGGGCGGTCGAGGGCCAGATCAACGCGGCGGCGCGCCGATTGGGGATCGACGGCCTTGCGATCCGGCTGCGCAATGTGGCCGACAAGGGGGACGAGGTCGTCAAGGGTGAAGAACCCGCCGATGGGCACTGGCTGCAATCCGTCCAGAAGGCCGCCGACCTTCTGGGCTGGGACACACCCAAACCCGCCGGTCGCGGACGTGGTATCGCTGTGGGCATCAAGGCGGGCGCGACCACGGGCCTGTCGAATTCCACGGTGCGGCTTCTTTCGGACGGGTCGATTCTCGTGTTCGCGGGCACGTCGGATATGGGGCAGGGGGCGCGAACGATCTTTGCCCAGCTGGCCGCAGACCTGCTGGGCGCCCCCTATGACCGGGTCAAGGTCATCATGGGCGACACATCCGTGGTGCCGTTCGATCTGCAAACCTCTGCCAGCCGGTCGACGGTATTCATGGGCACCGCAATCACCAAAGCCTGCGAGGATATTCACGCGCAGGTGATCGAGCTTGCAGCCGATACGCTCAATCTGGACGAAGAGGCCATCCGCATCGAAGATGGCCAGATCGTCCTGCCGGACAGCATCACGCCGATTTTCAGTTTCGTCCAGAAAAACCTTGGGCGGTGGAACGGGGAGTTGATCGGGAACGGCAGAATGCGCAAGCCGACGGTGGCTGAGCATCCTTTGGGCGGCACGCCTGCCTTTTTCGAATTCAACTGCACCGCATTCGAGGTCGAGGTTGACCGCGCCACAGGTGAAATCCTGATCCACAAGCATGTGACCGTCGGCGATGTCGGCAAGGCGCTCAATCCCTTGCAGGTCGAAATGCAGGATGAGGGTGCTGCCATCATGGGGTTGGGGCATTCGCTTTATGAACAGATTTTGATGGATGACGCTGGCCGGATCCGCAATCTGGGTGCGATCGACTACCGGATCGTGACCACAAAGGACATGCCGGTGACGCTCGCGACGGGCATGATCGAGAACGAGGACGGACCGGGCCCAAAAGGATCCAAGGGCGTGAGCGAGGGCGCGATCCTGTGCACGGCCCCGGCGCTCGGGGCGGCAGTCGCCGACGCGACCGGCGCCGTTATCACCGACCTGCCACTGACGCCCGAACGGGTCTGGCGTGCGGTGCGCGACTTGGCCGAAATTGAAGGAGATTCCGATGCTGGATACTGAGGGCACAATGGACGCACTGGTCCTGACTGCACCGCGCGAATTCGATATCCGCAAGGTCGCGATCCCGAAACCGCAGGGCGACGAGGTGCTGTGCGAGGTCGACACGACTTATATCTGCGGCACGGACCCGCATATCATCCAGGGGGATTTTCCCGGGTTCTGGCCACCGGCCTTTCCCTTTGTTCCCGGGCATGAATGGTCGGGCATCGTGAAGGCGACCGGGCCTGTCGCGGCGGCGCTGGGCTGGAAAGACGGTGACCGGGTCTGCGCGATTTCCCATGTCGGCTGCGGCTATTGTGCAAATTGCATGAAGGGTCGCTACACCATCTGTCTGAACTACGGAAAGCTCGACATGGGGCATAGGCAGCACGGGCATATCACGCCGGGCGCCTACGCCCAGTATATGTCCGCGTCCGTCAAAAGCCTTTATCGCATTCCCGACGGGATGGATCTTGAATATGCCGCGAATGTCGATCCGCTCTCGATTGCGCTTTACACAGTCGAACGGTCGAGGTTCGAACCCGGAGATGATGTTCTGATCCTGGGGACCGGCCCGCAGGGATTGATGGCGCAACTCTGCGCGCAGGCTATGGGGGCTGGGCGGGTCATCATCGCGGGCAGCGGTGAGAGGCTGAAGCTCGCGGAGAGCCTCGGGGCCATCGGACTGGATTACCGCACCACCGACGTAGTCAAGGCCATCCATGATCTGACAGGCGGTCTGGGTGTGCCGCGCGTTCTGGAATGCGCAGGCACGTCGACCTCTATTCGGCAGGCCTGTCTGGCCGCGGCAAAGGGGGGGGTCGTTTCGATGATCGGCATTCCACATGCCGACCCGGAACTCCCCATCAAGCGCATGGTCCTCGACGAGGTGGAACTGGTGGGAAATCGCGCCAATCCGAACACGGCGGCACGGGCGCTCGCCATGTTGGCCGAAGGCCGCGTAGACCTTACACCGCTTTTGTCACACCGCTTTGCGCTGAGTGAATTCGCCACGGCGCTGGACGTGTTCGAGGGCCGCAAGGACGGGGCGATGAAAGTGGCGATCAAGCCGAATTGACGCAAGCCGCAGGAGAACACGAACAATGACTGTGAGGATAGATTGCATTCTTGAATGCGACAATCATCTCGGCGAGGGGCCTGTCTGGGATGTCGAAGAGGGGCGGTTATACTGGCTTGATTGCACGGGACCGCGGCTGGGCAAGAAAGCCGTCTGGCGGATGGATCCTCAATCCGGCAAGGTCGAAAGCTGGGATTTGCCGAAAGACATCGGTGCAATGGCGCTGCGCGAAAAAGGCGGGCACGTCGCCGCGATGAGCGACGGGTTCTATTTCATGCATATCGAAGGGGACCGGATCGAACTTGAACTGATCCAGCACGTCGATGCCGAGATCGAGCGAACCCGGCTGAACGATGGAAAGGTTGACCGGCGCGGTCGGTTTTTCGCAGGCGGTATGGACGATCTCGAAGAATTGCGGAATTGCGGTCTCTGGAGGCTCGATCCTGACCTGTCGGTCACAAAGGTCGAAGACGGGCTGATGTGCACCAACGGCCCCTGCTGGAGCCCCGATGACAAGACCTTCTACGTAGCCGATACCTTCATCGAGGAATTCTGGGCCTATGATTACGATATCGACCGTGGAAATCTGTCGAACAAGCGTGTGCTGGCGAGCACCCGTGAGGACGAAGGGGTCGCGGATGGGTCCACGATCGATGCCGAAGGGTATATGTGGAACGCGCAGCTGATCAGTGGTGACCTCGTGCGGTATGCGCCCGATGGCACGGTCGAACGGCGGATCGGGATGCCGGTCAAGAACATCACCAGTGTAATGTTTGGCGGCGACGATCTTGACGTGCTTTACGTCACATCCATGGCGCGGGTGAAGCACCCGGCGGTTCACGATATGTTTCGCAGACAGGCAAAGCCGCAATTCCTTGCAGGCAGCCTTTTTGCTGTCACCGGCCTTGGCATTCGCGGCCTGCCCGAACCCCGATTTGCCGGATGATGCGCCGGACCCTATGAGGACGAGCCAGCAATGAACACAACGGACACCCAAGCCGGAAAGATCATCATCACCTGTGCCGTGACCGGGGCGATCCACACGCCATCGATGAGCCCATACCTGCCGGTGACACCCGACGAGATCACGACGGATGCCATCGCCGCGGCCGAGGCCGGCGCGTCCATTCTGCATCTGCACGCCCGCAACCCCGAAACCGGTGAACCCGACCAGTCGTCAGAGGCCTTCGTTCCGTTCTTGCAGCGGATCAAACAGGGCACGGACGCGGTCCTGAACATTACCACGGGCGGCAGCCCCTACATGTCCGTCGCGGAGCGCGTGGCACCTGCCGCCACCTTTCAGCCGGAGCTTGCATCACTGAACATGGGGTCGATGAATTTCGGCCTGTTCCCGATGCTTGACCGGTATACCGACTTCAAGTTCGACTGGGAACGGCGCCACCTTGAAGGGTCACGCGATCTTGTGTTCCGCAATTCGTTTCAGGACATCGAATACGTCCTTGAGACCTGTTACGGCAACGGAACGCGGTTCGAATTCGAATGTTATGACACCTCACATCTTTATAACCTCGCGCATTTTGCGGATCGTGGCCTTGTGAAGGCCCCGTTCTTTGTCCAGACGGTCTTCGGCCTTTTGGGGGGTATCGGCCCGCATCCCGAGGATGTCATGCATCTCAAACGCACGGCAGATCGGTTGTTCGGAGGCGATTATCGCTGGTCAGTGCTTGGCGCGGGGTCGAACCAGTTCCGGATCGCGGCGCAGGCAGCAACGCTGGGCGGCAATGTCCGCGTTGGCCTCGAAGACAGCATCTGGGCCGGCAAGGGTGAGCTTGCGACCTCAAACGCAGTGCAGGTCCGCAAGGTCCGCCAGATCATCGACGGCCTTGGCCTCACGGTGGCCACCCCGGAAGAGGCGCGGCAAATGCTCGATCTCAAGGGGGGTGATGCCGTCAACTTCTGACCGCCGGTTCCGTCGATTGCGGGCGCAGGATCGACCGGCCTGAGGCGACGGCGCGGGTGCTGTCAGACCAATTCGAACCAGTCTCGGTTTGCCCCAGAATGCGTGAACTTATGCGGAACAAAGCTGGCGCCACTCGGAGAGTGCGGCGGTCCGGTTGAGCTTGAAGGTGTCGCGTGAGTAGAGGTGGCGTTCCTGGTTGAAATGGTTGTGGACGGAAG
>JGI12109J20283_10058142_pt1 | contig 21011 bp, 31 predicted proteins | sample ElkSlonscriptome_12_FD_20283 | JGI IMG/M metagenome (IMG submission 20283)
AGTTGCATCAGGCGCTGAAAGCTCACTCGTTTCAACATGCATCCGCCCTTGCTGATGACGCTGATTGCGGCGCAGCTGATCCAGCGAGCGCCAGCGCACCAGCCGCAGCAGCCAGGCCCGGAATGCGCGCGGATCATCCAGCTTGCGCAGATTGCCGGCGACCTCGAGCCAGGCCTCCTGGACCGCATCCTGCGCCAGTTCACGGTCCCAGCAGGTGCGTAATGCAAATCGCAGCGCAGGCGCTTGAAAATGCTCGAATAGCCATGCCAGCGAGCGTTGACTACCCTGCTGTGCGCGAAGTACATGCCAGTCCGCTTCAGCTTGTTTGAATTGCGGGTTCATTACCAGATAGAACGCAGGGCGTTCGGGAAAGGTTCATCAATGATGGTTTTATTGTTTATGATCGACAAGCTATTTTTTCGAAGTCAAAGGCGTTTCGCCGCTCGGCTTAGCCGGCTAATAACTCGTTTGTTTGATTTACTTTAAGGTCAAAGGCGTTCCGCCGCCCGCTGCGCGGGCTGATGCGGGTTGCTTTTGTTGCGCAAAAATTAACCAAAACGCTGTGGCCGGTGTCGGTGCCCGGCTATCGTCGGGTTCCCTGCGGTGCTCGCGCCAGGCGGGGCGAAAAGAACTCGCTACGCTCAGACACCTTTTCGTCTGATTCCGCCCGCCGCTCCGCTCCTCGGCACCGCCATGGCACAAGAAAGTCAACGGCAAAGTCCAAACCCAAAAGGTTCCGAGAAATCACAGAATTCAAAGCCTGTTATCGTTTTTGGTTTCAAACCAACTGAAAAGTCAGGCTTGTAAGCCAGTTTAGTTAAGCGATTACACCCCGCGATCCGAAAAGCTTAAGCAACAACACGAACCGAATTATTGCCTTGATCTGTTAGAAAGCACCCAGGTGGCTGTTTTAAAGCGCCTTTTTTGCTTTCTTTTTTGGCAAGGCAAAAAAGTCAGTCGCATCAGCCGGCGAAGCCGTGCGGCGAAATGGTTTTGACTGTGATTTTGATCGCTTTATATGTGCACTGCAGGGTATCCAGCGCGACGCGCTGGGCGGTGAAGTCGCGGGGAATTTTTTGGTGACTTTTTGGTCCCAAAAAGTCACTCGCATCAGCTCACGCATTGAGCGGCGAAACCGTCTTTGAATTTCAAGCCAAAAGAAATCATGTCATAAGCCCGCAGAGCGGGCGGCGAAATGCTTTAGATTTTGATCATCAAAAAGAAAAAAGCTTGCTCTTTAGTTCAGCAGGCCTGGCACAAGCCGGCGAACGGCTAAACGCCTTAGATTTTGACTTGTAGAATTTAAAAAATCAAATCAAAGCGGTTGGTATTCAAACTTCTGCCCACCCACCGTCGCCTCGGCCATCAGGCCACCCTTGACCATGATGAATACCGCCACGCCGCGCTCGTAGCTGGTGGTCGCAGCAGCGCCAGCGGTGGCCGCCACTGCGGTAGCCTGGGCCGAGAATTCGAAATTGCCGCGCTGAAAGGTGCGCAAGGCCGCATCATCCTGAAAGAAGATGACCTGGGCGTAGTTCTGCACGCCAATCTGCCATCCAACGGTTCCCTGTGTCACGGAGGTGCGGCCAATCGGCTCGCCCCGCTCAAACACGATTCCGCGACCGAATGAACCGCCGAAACCCAGCCCGCCTTTACCAACGCTCGGGTATACGGCGTAGCCGTGGGCATGGTTGACCCAGTCATTCAAGCCCGAATCGGTTTCTGCAAATCGCACCAGCGCCGCACGAGAATCAGCGATCAGAACGTCGTTGGACGGTGAGTTGGCAGCGCAGCCTGCCAGAACAGCGAGCATGCTCATTGCGAAAACCAGCGTGAGTGTGCGTGTGACCAATAAATGCGATTGCATGACGTAATCCTGTAGTTTCAGTCCAAAAATAGCGTTGACAGCAAGCCTGAAAATCGCCCTTCGAAACGGGCGCTTCATGGTATTGATTGTAGCGCGTCAGGTTGGTTCAGATTCTGTTCGACTTGTTTCGAATAAATCGGCCTGGTCAGCAAACTGCAGTCGCGCCAGTCTTGCATACAGTTCAGAAGACTCAAGCAGCTGGTCGTGCGTGCCCTGCGCAACCAGTTGCCCCTTGTTCAGGACCAGAATACGATCGGCGCGCCGCACAGTAGCCAACCGATGCGCAATGATCAGTACGCTGCGATCTCGACTGGCCGCATCAATGGCTTGTTGCACCAGGCGCTCGCTTTCGGCATCCAGGCTGGCGGTGGCCTCGTCCAACAACAGCAGGCGCGGTTGCTTGATCAATGCCCTGGCAATGGCCAGACGCTGGCGTTGGCCGCCGGAGAGTCGGGTTCCCTTTTCGCCCAGAAACGAATCGAACTGTTCGTCGAGCTGGATGATGAATTCCGACGCCTGCGCCGCATCGGCTGCAACCCGGATTGCCTGATCATCCGCTCCCGGCACGCCATAGGCAATATTTTCACCGGCTGAACCCGAAAACAGCTGGACATCCTGCGGCACCACGCCCAGCGCTGAACGCAGTTCCCGTGGATCGAGCCGGTTCAACGGCTGATCCGAAATGCGGATCTGACCTGAAACCGGGTCATAAAATCGTAGCAGCAGCTGAAACAGCGTGCTTTTTCCGGCCCCTGACGGGCCCACCAGGGCCACGGTCTGACCGGGCTCGATTGCAAAGCTGAGGTTTCGGATGACGATGGCTTCCGGATTTGAAGGATAGGCAAAGGACACGTCATCGAATTCAACCCGTAATGGGCCCGCCGGCAGTGGAACCGGCGAATCAATCGTCTTCAGCGCGGATTTGGCCTGCAGCAGTTCCGCCAGTCGCTCCATTGCGCCGGCCGCGCGCTGAACATCGCCCCAGACCTCGCTGAGTGCGGCTGTAGAGCCGGCAGCGATCAAGGCATACAACACGAACTGACTGAGCTGTCCCGGCGTCATACCGCCTTCGAGAACCGCACGCGCACCCAGCCACAGCACGAAGGTTACGGAACCGAACGTCATGACAATAACCAGCACAACAAGGATGGTCGTAGCAACAATGCGTCGGCGCTGTGCGCTGAAGGCCTGTTCTACCAGCTGCCGGAAAGTGCTCGATTCTCGCTCTTCCTGGGCGAAGGTCTGCACAGTGGAGACCGCATTGATGGTTTCATCGCCATGGGCGCTGAAATCGGCAACACGATCCTGCGCTGCACGTGACAAACGGCGCACCCAGCGCCCCAGGATCATGACGGGCAGAAACACCAATACGATCATCAGCCCGATCACACCAGATAAAGAAGGCGCTGTAATGATCAGCATGATGGCGCTGGCGACCAGCATCAGCAGATTCCGGATCGCAACCGAGGCGCTTGAGCCAATCAATGACTCAACCAGCGTTGTATCGGTATTCAGGCGCGACAATACCTCACCGGTGCGCGTGCTCGCAAAAAAATCAGGGCCAAGGCCAATCACGCGCTGATACACGTCGCGCCGAAGATCGGTCACGATGCGTTGGCCGATCCAGGATACCCAGTAAAAGCGTAAACCGCCCGCCACGGCCATGACGATCGCGGCCATAAACAACAGCCAGAACCAGCGATCAATCGTTTCGATATCGTCGGCCATGAAGCCCTGGTCAATTACCTGGCCGACCGCTGCCGGAATCGCCAGCGCACCGGCTGCAGCCAACAACAGAAACGCAGCGGCCAGGAAAATCTGTAGCCGATAGCGAAGAATCAGTGGCTTCAGTGCCGATAGCGACTGGATATTCCGGCTCGTAGGACGGGGTTCTGGTTGATTCATATGATGCTCAGGCGTGCCTTGCTATGAGTTATTCGATCTTCGATTGGACAGAATCAAATGCCCACGTGGCGCATCTGACGCCAGCCGGCAATACTGTAAATCAACAGCGCGATCCAGATGGCCGAAAAGGCCATCGCGTGGCTCCATGTGAATGGCTCACGAAACAGAAACACCGCCAGCAGAAAACTCATGCTCGGTGCAATGTATTGCATGAGCCCTAGCGTCGTTAACGGCAATCCACGTGCTGCTGTTGCAAACAATACTAACGGAACGATGGTGATCAAACCGGTACAAATCAATAGCCCGTCGATGGCAGTGCCGAATTGGCCGAAAGAGCGGATATCTGAAAGGCCAAGCCAGTACAGCCAGACCAATGCCGCAGGCAGCAACAGTATCGTTTCCCACAACAAACCAACCATCGGCCCGACCTCGGTCACTTTCCGGACCAATCCATACAGACCCCAACTGATTGCAATGCCAAGCGCAAACCAGGGAACCTGATCAATCGATACGAATAGATACAACGTGCCTGAAGCAGCCAACAACACGGCCCAGCGTTGTGGCAGCAGCAAGCTTTCTGAGAGAAACACCCGACCCAGCAGCACGCTGACCAAAGGGCTGATGAAATAGCCGAGGCTGGTTTCAAGAACACGATCGGAATGGACGGCCTGCACAAACAACAGTGAGTTGATCGCCAGCAGACTGCAGCTGATCACCAGCGCCGAAGCCACCCGGACCGGGATCCGGATATGCTGGATCAATCGATGGCGGTAGCGGAGCGTTAAGACCAACAACAAAAATCCGATCGACCAGATCACGCGATGAGCAACAACTTCGTCTGCCCGCACCACCTGTAGCAACTTGAAGTACAGCGGCGCAAGCCCCCAGACCAGATAGGCAATCAAACCTGCCAGCAATGCGCGTTGTTCAAGTGCAGCAGCCTGCTGCTGATTCTGCTCATGCGGGTTCAACGCGGTCGAATCCGGCGGGTGATCATGCTAGCCATCGTTTCCATCGTCGTTTTGCTTATCCTCAGGCTCGGGCGTCGTCTCTTCCTGACGACCCTGGAGCAGCTCAAGCACTCTGCGACCGGCCGCCTCTCGGAGTGCCGCAGAAAGATCGGGTGTGATCTGGGGGCGGCTCAAAAATCCGCTCAGGGCCAACGGAATCGTATTCAGCCGTGGGGAATTCAGGCGCAGTTCACCGTCCAGACTGCCATTCGCGATACCCACCAGGATCTCGCCCTGTAGGCCTAAACGCTCGTTGTTCAGGTCGAATTCGGGGAATCGCAGCTTGCCGCGCTCGATATCCAGCAGCCCCTGTAGATGATCGAACTCGGTCGTACCGCCCAACCCGCCACGCAACGCCTCGGCAACATTCCGATTGGCCAGGCCCTCGACCATGCCGCCGAAATCGATTCCAATCAGTGCGCCATCGCGAAGATCATATTGGCCGGTTCCGCTTAGGCTATCAAGCACCGCTTCGGGACTCAGTCCCGCTGCCGTGAGCTGGAGCTGCAGCTTTCCTGCGCCACGCACATATTGGCCAATACTCCAGGGCGCAAGCGCCTGATCAAGCGCGCTGACTTCCATTTGAGGGCTGAGTTGAACAATTGCAGGGGTCGGGTTCAGGTCGATGGTCGCAGTCGTGCTGATGCGACCGCCGTCCAGATTCGCGTTGAATGGATCCAGTGTGACAACCCCGGCCCTGGACGTCAGCTCCGCCTCGAGATTGGACAAATTGAATTCGCTGAAAAGCAGCGCATCGAGGGCTACAGTGGCATCAAGATCCAGTGTTCTCAATACCAATAGCGGTGAGGTCGCCTGGTCAGCTTTCGTTGATAGTTGAGGTTCCAGATCTTCAAGCAGCTGATCAAGATCCATTCGATCGCCGACCAGGCTGGCGTCGATTCTGGCTGGCCGGGACTGGATATAACTGAATGCCAATGCAAAGCGTTGATCATTGAGCATCAAGGCACCTTGCTCAAAACGAGCCTGAATCATCGGTGTCGCTTCGAGCTCGATCACTCCTTTCAGACCCAGTTCAACGGCATTCGCCAGACCACTCAACGAGAATTTATCGATGCGGATAGGTGTATTACCAGCAGGGATAATCAACTGCCCTTTGACCTGGAGATTGCGAATCGATGTCGATCGATTCAGCTGCTCAGTATTCAGTTCGAACGCAACCGGACGACCGAAGGCAAAGGCATCAACCTGAAGACGATCAATCAAAAAACGCTGCAGTTGAGCCGTTCGTTCATCACTGACCAGCAGCTGAATGTCCAAAAGCACAATTTCACCGGTACTGAGCGCAGGCCGGTCAGAACCGGGCGGGTTAGCAGCCGTATCAGAGGCTGACACTGGTGCCGAAGACAAGCCATCGAGCGTCGTATTGCCGTCAAGATCGGTATGAAGACGAATCTCAGCACCGCTCAAGGCGATGTCACCGGTCTCGATTTCTCCGCGCAGCAGCGGCAGCAGCCGGAGCGACAGGCTGAGCTGATCGGCCGTGAACAAATCAGGGCTGATACTCGCTGCTGGGCCGGACAAGCTTACCTGTTCGGCCCTGAGCGCCAGATTCGGAAATACAGAAAGGTCGAGCGCGCCGTCGATGATCAGCTCACGACCTGTTTCTGCCCGAACATGATCAATCGCCAGTTGTTTGATGCGCTGTTCGTCAAAATACAGGACCAGACTGGCCCAGAGGCCGATCAGGATCAACAGGATTGCAGCCGCAAATATCAGAAATTTTCGCATAGGGAGGATTCAGCAGCGATCACCCGATTATTGTAGCGCCCAGTCCGGTTACTCGCCGAAAGGCCCATGTTCAAACAAGGGATCAAAAAAAGCCCGGCATGCAGCCGGGCTTTCCTGAACCTCCGGTGTTCACCGGTGAATGCTTGACTCTTAGGATTCCAACGCTTCCTGACCTGGCGCATCGGGCCGATCGACCAGCTCGACGTAAGCCATGGGAGCCTTGTCTCCGGCACGAAAGCCGCACTTCAGAATGCGAATGTAACCGCCTGGGCGTTCACGGTAGCGTGGCCCAAGGTCATTGAACAGTTTTCCAACCGCTTCCTGATCACGCAGACGCGCAAACGCCAGTCGCCGCTTGGCCACTGTGTCTTCACCGGCCATGGTGATCAATGGTTCAGCAACGCGGCGAAGCTCCTTGGCTTTCGGCAGCGTTGTGCGGATCAGCTCGTGTTTGAACAGGCTGGAAGCCATGTTCTTGAACATCGCTTTGCGATGAGAAGAATTCCGGTTGAGCTTACGGCCCGCTTTACGATGACGCATCGCGATTCTCCAGCAAATTCCAATTAAAAGGTTTCACGCGCCAGGTTCGACGGCGGCCAGTTTTCCAGACGAGTACCCAGTGCAAGGTCATGCGCAGCCAGTACGGTCTTGATTTCAGTCAGCGACTTCTTGCCCAGATTCGGGGTCTTCAGCAGTTCGGTTTCGCTACGTTGAACGAGATCACCGACGTATTGAATGTGCTCTGCCTTCAGGCAATTGGCAGAACGGACCGTCAGCTCCAAATCGTCAATAGGACGCAGCAATACAGGATCGAAGCTCTGTTCAGCCTTCGCTTCCTCGTCCTTGTCACGTGCCACGTAGTCAACGAATACTGCCATCTGGTCAACCAGAACGCCCGCAGCAAACTTGACCGCATCCTCGCAGGACATGGTGCCATTGGTTTCGATATCCATGACCAGTTTGTCGAGATCCGTTCGCTGAGCAACACGCGCGCTCTCTACGCTGTAGGCGACGCGGTGAATCGGACAGTAGGATGCGTCCAACTGCAGACGACCGATCGTACGCGATTCTTCTTCATTGAAACGCAGCGCTGCGGCAGGTTGATATCCAACGCCACGAGTGACTTTCAGCTGCATCCGCAGCTTGGTCTTTTTGGTCAGCGTGCAAATGACATGATCCGGATTGACCACTTCAACGTCATGGTCTAACTGGATGTCACCCGCTGTGACCGGGCCAGCCTTATCGGCAGACAGGGTGAGTGTGGCTTCGTCACGACTGTGCATACGGACGGCAACGCCTTTGAGATTCAACAGAACCTCGACGATGTCTTCCTGCAAACCTTCAACCGAGGTGTATTCATGCAATACGCCTTCGATTTCAGCCTCGGAAATTGCTGCGCCCGGTATGGATGACAGCAAAACACGACGCAGCGCATTACCGAGCGTATGGCCAAAGCCACGCTCGAGTGGCTCCAGCGTTACCTTGGAGCGAAACGGTGACTTTTCGTCCACGATCAAGCCTTTGGGCTTGAGCATGTTTTCAATCATTGAATATGCATCCGACATGAATGCCTCTCTATAGTTAAATCAGTAACTTGATAATGAATCAATGCTCTGTATTCCAGCGCACGCGGCGCCAGACATCACAGAGATGAATTACTTCGAATACAGCTCGACGATCAGGTTTTCGTTGATATCGGGCGGCAGATCATCACGTTCCGGCAGGGACTTGAACGTGCCCTCCATTTTGTCAAAGTCAACGTCGACCCAACCCGCAACCATATCCAGATCGCGAGCAACCGTCGCCGCTTCCTGGACGCGCAGGTGTTTCTTGGCCTTCTCCCGAACACAGACCGTATCGTCCGGGCTGACCTGAAAAGAAGGAATGTTAACGACTTGACCATTGACTTCGATCAAGCGATGGCTGACCAACTGACGCGCCTCTGCACGTGTGACCGCGAAGCCCATCCGAAATACCACGTTGTCGAGGCGACCTTCCAACAACGTCAACAGGTTTTCACCCGTTGCGCCCTTGCGCTGGGCAGCCTTCTTGTAATAATTGCGAAACTGCTTTTCAAGCACGCCATACATTCTTCTGACTTTTTGCTTTTCACGCAGCTGCAATGCATAGTCTGACAAGCGCTGGCGGCGTGATGAGCCATGTTGTCCAGGCGGCTGCTCCAGTTTGCATTTCGAATCCAGGCTGCGGGCGGGACTTTTCAGCCCAAGGTCAACGCCTTCGCGTCGAGCCAGTTTACAAGTAGGTCCAGTGTATCTAGCCATGACAATATCCGTACAGTGTGTCCGCGGTTCAGACGCGACGTTTTTTCGGTGGACGACATCCGTTGTGCGGGATCGGCGTCACATCGATAATGTTAGTAATTTTGTAGCCAATTGCATTCAGCGAACGAACAGAAGATTCGCGGCCAGGGCCGGGGCCATTGACGCGAACTTCCAGGTTTTTCAGACCATATTCCTGAGCTGCTTTACCAGCGTTTTCTGCAGCGACCTGGGCCGCAAACGGCGTTGATTTCCGCGAACCACGAAAACCAGAGCCACCCGCGGTAGCCCACGACAACGCATTGCCCTGACGGTCGGTGATGGTAATGATGGTGTTGTTGAATGATGCGTGCACGTGTGCGACGCCATCGACAATCACCTTCTTGACTTTTTTCTTGCCCTTGGCAGTTTGCTTAGCCATATTGCTTCAATCCTTAGCGAATTGGACGGCGCGGACCCTTGCGGGTGCGTGCGTTGGTGCGTGTGCGCTGACCGCGTACCGGCAGGCCGCGACGATGACGCAAACCACGGTAGCAACCAAGATCCATCAGACGCTTGATGCTCATACCGACTTCACGACGGAGATCGCCCTCGACGGTGAATTCACCTATCAGCTGTCGAATACGTTCTTCTTCACCTTCGGTCAAATCCCGAACGCGTGTATCCGGTGCAATTTGCGCCGTGCTGCAAATCAGTTGCGAACGCGTGCGCCCAATGCCATAAATCTGGGTCAACGCGATCCAGATATGCTTGTTGGGCTGCAGATTAACGCCTGCAATACGAGCCATTCATCTTCTCCGTAAACTTCTCTAGCGAAATTAAAAAAGCCGGCCGATCACGCAAGATCAGCGTCAGGCTTTTTCAGTGCAAGCCGGCCATTGTAGCAGCTTACATCCCTTTTTCCAATAGCGATCCCGGCGGAATTGAAGCATGCCACCAGAATCAGAAATCCTAGCCCTGCCGCTGTTTATGCTTCGGGTCGGTACAAATCACGAACACGACGCCGCGACGACGAACAATCTTGCAGTTTCGACAAATTTTCTTTACTGATGCCTGTACTTTCATGTCAATACTCTCCTCTGGCCAGCGCGGCGATCAACGCCGGACCACGCCAGACCGTCCATACCCTTTCAGATTGGCTTTTTTCAACAAACTGTCGTACTGATGGGACATCAAATGAGCCTGAAGCTGCGAAATGAAATCCATTACGACAATAACGATAATCAACAGCGACGTCCCTCCCAGGTAAAACGGAACGTTCCAGCGCATCCGCAGGAATTCCGGCATCATGCAAACTGCTACCAGGTAGACCGCGCCCACGCCGGTCAGGCGAGTCAGCACGTAGTCGATGTATTCAGACGTCTGCCGCCCCGGCCGAATGCCCGGAATGAAGGCGCCTGACTTTTTCAGGTTATCTGCTGTTTCACGCGAATTAAACACGATCGCGGTGTAGAAAAAACAGAAGAAAGTAATCATGCCGCCAAACAGCAGCAGATAAACCGGTGAGCCCGGGGTCAGCTGCTGTGCAATATTTTGCAACCAGGTGACCTGCCCGCCCTGACCAAACCAACTCGTGATCGTGGCCGGGAACAGCACCAGTGACGAAGCAAAAATAGCCGGAATGACGCCCGACATATTGACTTTCAGCGGCAGATGCGTCGATTGGCTCTGATACGCCTGTCGACCCTGACGCTGTGCATAGTTCACGGTAATTCGGCGCTGTCCACGTTCGACAAACACGACAAACGCCGTGATGGCGACCGCCAATATGGCCAGGAATCCAACCGTTGCAATATGCAGCTGTCCGGTATTGGCAAGCTCAAGCGTATTGCCGATAGCGGCTGGCAGCCCGGCGACAATACCGGCAAAGATGATGATTGAAATACCGTTACCGATTCCACGCTCAGTGACTTGTTCGCCCAGCCACATCAGGAACACGGTGCCGGCGGTCAGCGTCACAACCGCAGCAAAGATAAACGCCGGTCCGGGCGTCATCACGACAGACAGGCCCGCACCCGCGCTTTGCGACTGCAGCGCCATTGCAATACCGAAGGATTGGAACAGTGCAAGTACAACCGTGAAGTAGCGCGTGTACTGAGTGATCTTTCGTCGGCCCGACTCGCCTTCTTTCCGAAGCTGCTGGAGCTGCGGGATCGCATGGCTCATCAACTGCATGATGATGGCCGCTGAAATATACGGCATGATGCCGAGCGCGAATATCGAGAAACGACCGAGCGCGCCGCCCGAAAACATGTTGAACATGTCGATAATCGTGCCGCGCTGCTGATCCATCAATTGCACCAGCGCAATCGGGTTGATACCCGGTACTGGTATGAACGTACCCAAGCGGAATACGAGCAAGGCAACCAGCACGAACAGCAAACGATTGCGCAGCTCGGTCAGTCGACCCATGCTGCCCAACATGCCCGCCATTTGTGAGGGATTGGATGCCATTATTCGACGTTTCCACCCGCGGCTTCAATCGCGGCGATTGCACCCTTGCTGGCGCTTAGACCCTTGACCGTGAATGCACGTTCCAGGGTGCCGGTATTGACCAACTTCACTTTTTGCGTAGAGCGCGGCACCACGCCGGCCTGTTTCAGCGCATCCAGATCCAGCACATCGATATCGAGTGCATTGAGTTGATACAAACGCACTTCGCGAGTAAAGCGATTGACCTGACTGCGGAAACCCACTTTGGGCAAGCGCATCTGCAGCGGCAATTGACCACCCTCAAAACCGGTCTTATGGTAACCGCCAGAGCGGGACTTTTGACCTTTATGGCCGCGACCGCCAGTTTTGCCGAGTCCGGAACCAATGCCTCTGCCAACGCGTTTGCGGGCGGACTTTGAACCTTTAGCAGGCTTGATTGTATTCAATTTCATTGTCTGCTCCAATCATGGCCAGGCTGTCTTGCAACCCACCATGCTGTCAGTGTCTCAGGCCTGTTCGACCTGAACCAAATAATTCACTTTATTGATCATGCCGCGAATCGCCGGGGTATCTTCCAGCTCAACGGTATGGTGCATACGGCGCAGGCCAAGTCCGCGAACGGTTTCGCGATGCTTGCCGATTGTGCCATTCGTGCTGCGAACCAGCGTGACGCGCAGTTTGGACGGTGATTTCTTAGCCATGATTTTCCAGAATCTCCTCAACAGACTTGCCGCGCTTGGCTGCCACTGATTCCGGTGAAGCCATGTTTTCCAGTCCTTTGACCGTAGCCCGCACCAGGTTGATCGGATTGTTTGAACCAACGCTCTTGGCCAGGACGTTATGCACGCCCACAGCCTCGAACACGGCACGCATCGCGCCGCCGGCAATCACTCCGGTACCTTCAGATGCAGGCTGCATGTAAATGCGGGAACCACTGTGACGGGACTTCACCGGGTGCCAGAGCGTGCCCTGGTTCAGCGAAATCTGTTTCATGTCACGACGGGCTTTCTCCATGGACTTCTGGATGGCCAGCGGCACTTCACGCGCCTTGCCATAGCCAAAGCCAATCTTGCCGTTGCCGTCACCGACTACGGACAGCGCAGTAAAGCCGAATTGGCGGCCGCCCTTGACCACTTTTGCAACTCGATTGACTGCAACCAGCTTTTCGATAAAGTCATCAGACCGTTCGTTGTCTCTTGCCATTGTGTTTGTCCAGAAATACTGTATTGATTAAAATTTCAAACCGGCTTCACGGGCAGCATCTGCCAGTGACTTGACGCGACCGTGATACTTGAAACCCGACCGGTCAAAGGCCACTTCATTGACGCCTTCAGCCAGTGCGCGCTCGGCAATCGATTTACCTACTGCAACGGCTGCATCGCGGTTGCTGGTGCTCTTCAGACCCTCGCTGACGTTTGACTGAACGGTTGAAGCCGTTGCAATCGTGCGATCACCTGTTGCCGTCATGACCTGAGCATAGATATGACGACCCGAACGGAAAATGGACAGCCGTGGCTTTTCACCCCGGGCAATCCTGGCTCGCGTTTTTCGTGCGCGTCGCAGTCTGGCAATATTCTTGTCTTTCATCGCTTTGTTCCTTGGATCAACCCAGAAGCGTCAGTTAAGCCTTCTTGGCTTCTTTCATTACTACCCGCTCATCGTGGTAGCGAACGCCTTTACCCTTGTAGGGTTCAGGCGGGCGGTAGCTTCGAATTTTGGCAGCGACTTGCCCAACTTGCTGCTTGTCGCTACCCGTCACTATGATTTCAGTCTGGCTCGGTGTCTCAATTTGAATTCCGTCAGGCACCTGGAACTCGACCGGGTGACTGAAGCCAAGCTGCAGGTTCAACTTGTTGCCCTGAGCCTGGGCGCGGTAACCGACACCGACCAGCGCCAATTTGCGCTCGAACCCATTGGTCACGCCTTCCACCATGTTGGCTACCAGCGCCCGCATTGTTCCCGCCATCGCAGACTTGTTCTTGCCGACTGGCGCAAACTTCAACTGGCCATCTTCATTGGTCAGTTCGACAGTCGGATGGATGGACATCGACAATTCGCCTTTCGGGCCCTTGACCGAGACCGTGTCCTGATCCTGATTGAACTGAACGCCCTTTGGCAAATCAATCGGATTGTTGGCAATTCTTGACATGATTCAATTCTCCGTCAGGCAATCGTGCAGAGCACTTCGCCACCGTGTCCGTGTTTGCGCGCCTCAGCATCGGTCATTACGCCCTTGGAGGTGCTGATAATGGCAATTCCAAGGCCATCGCGAACCCGCGGAAGGTCGTCCACTTGCTTGTACAAACGGCGACCGGGCTTGCTGATACGACGCATGACCTCAATGACACCGTTGCCATTCATATACTTCAATTCAATTTCGAGCTCGCGCTTGATACCTTCGCCAACAGTGCGAAAATCAGCGATGTAGCCTTCGCTTTTCAGCACCTCTGCAACGGCAACCTTGGCCTTTGAAAGCGGCATGGAAACCGTTTTCTTGTGCACTTCCTGTGCGTTGCGAATGCGGGTCAGCATATCGGCGATGGGGTCGTTCATACTCATTTACAAATTCTCCTTACCAGCTCGCTTTTCGCAGACCGGGAATATCACCACGCATGGCAGCTTCGCGCAACTTGTTTCGTGCCAATCCAAATTTTCTGTAGTACCCGCGTGGACGACCCGTCTGACGACAGCGGTTACGACCACGTGCGGGGCTCGAATCACGCGGCAGTTTGCTCAGCGCGAAGATGGCAGCCTGCTTCTCTTCGAAGTCGGCTTCCGGGTTCGCGATGACCGCTTTCAGCTCGGCGCGCTTGGCCGCATATTTGACGACCAACTTGGTGCGCTGATCATCGCGGGCAATCATTGATTTCTTAGCCATAGTTCAATACTCCTTAGCGCGACCGGAAAGGAAAGCCAAAGGCTTCCAGCAACGCCTGACCTTCTTTATCATTCTGTGCGGATGTAGTTATTGCGATATCCATACCGCGAATCGCATCCACCTGGTCGTAATTGATTTCAGGGAAAATGATTTGTTCCTTGATGCCCAGGTTGTAGTTACCACGGCCATCAAATGATTTTGGACTGATACCGCGGAAATCGCGCACACGCGGCAGCGAGATATTGACCAGGCGATCAATGAATTCATACATGCGCGTGCGACGCAGCGTGACTTTTGCGCCGATCGGATAATCATCACGAATCTTGAAGCTGGCTACTGACTTGCGTGCCTTGGTCACAATCGGTTTTTGACCCGCAATCTTGGTCATGTCACCGACGGCCTTTTCAATGACCTTCTTGTCGGCCACGGCTTCGCCCAAGCCCATATTGATCGTGATCTTTTCGATCCGAGGAACCTGCATCGTGTTGGCATAGCCGAATTTTTCCTTCAGCTGGCCTACGACTTCATCCCGATAAAATTCCTGTAACCTGCTCATTGCGATAACCTTCAGTGTGCCTTAGCGGCTCAAATATCCACGACTTCGCCGGTGGAACGAAATACCCGCACCTTGCGACCGTCTTCCAAAATCTTGAAACCAACGCGGTCACCACGATCGGTCACCGGGTTGTAGAGCATGACATTCGAGCCATGAATCGGCGCTTCGCGCTCGACAATTCCGCCCGGCTGTTGGCGCTGGGGGTCTGGCTTCATGTGTTTTTTGATCATGTTGACGTTTTCGACAAGATATCGATTGTCATCCATGACCTTCAGTACGTGACCGCGCTGACCCTTACTGCGGCCCGCCGTTACGATCACTTCATCACCTTTACGAATACGTTGCATTGCCTTACTCGCTCCTTACAGCACTTCTGGCGCCAGTGAAATGATTTTCATAAAGCGCTCACTCCGCAGCTCACGCGTGACCGGTCCGAAAATACGCGTACCAATCGGCTCGAGCTTGCTGTTCAGAATGACTGCAGCATTGCCGTCAAAGCGGATCAATGAGCCGTCACGCCTGCGAACGCCTTTGCGCGTACGAACAACAACGGCGTTATAAACTTCGCCTTTCTTGACCTTGCCGCGCGGAATCGCATCCTTGACGGTGACTTTGATCACATCGCCAATATTGGCATAGCGACGCTTCGATCCGCCCAGCACTTTGATACACATCAGCTCACGTGCTCCGCTGTTATCGGCCGCTGACAGTCTGCTTTGCATCTGAATCATGGTTGTTCTCTCAAAACGTGGTTCGTGCCGTTTACTGCGCGCGCTCGACGATTTCGACCACGTTCCAACTCTTGTGTTTGGAAATCGGTCGGCCTGGTGCAATACGCACGACATCGCCTTCATTACAGTCGTTGTTTTCATCATGTGCGTGCACTTTGCTGGAGCGGCGAATGTATTTGCCGTACAGCGGGTGCTTGATTTGACGCTCAAGACGAACGGTGACGGTCTTGTCCATTTTGTTGCTGACCACTTTGCCAGTCTGAACGTGATGGACCCGCTTGTTGTTCTGTTCACTCATGCCTGCTTACCTTCAGCCTGATTGATGATGGTCTTGACTCGCGCAATATCACGACGCACCTGGCGCAGCTGGTGCGGGCCATTCAATTGACCGGTGCCCAACTGCATACGCAGATCGAATTGCTGCTTGCGCAGATCAACCAGCATGTCGTTCAGCTCGGAAGCCGACTTCTCTTTCAATTCACTTGCTTTCATCCCAACGACCTCGAAACCATTGTCGTCTTGACGCTCAATTTGGCCGCAGCACGACGAAACGCTTCGCGAGCCACGTCCTCATTGACGCCCTGAATTTCATAAATGACGCGACCCGGCTGGATTGCGGCCACCCAGTATTCGACGTTACCTTTACCCTTACCCATTCGAACCTCGACCGGTTTCTTGGTAATGGGTTTGTCTGGAAAAACGCGGATCCAGAGTTTGCCGCCACGTTTTACGTGACGCGTAATGGCTCGACGGGCCGCCTCGATCTGACGCGCTGTAATGAATCCGCGCGTCGTCGCCTTCAGACCATATTCACCAAAGCTGACCTTGTTGCCAACCTGGGAAAGGCCGCGGTTACGACCTTTCTGCTGTTTGCGAAATTTAGTACGTTTCGGTTGCAGCATTTCAGTTCTCCCGACCTGCGCCCTTACCGGACGATTTTGATTCACTCGCCTCAGCGTGCAGATCAAATACGTCGCCTTTATAGACCCAAACCTTGACGCCGATGACGCCATAGGTTGTTTGGGCCGTTGCAACGCCATAATCGACATCGGCTCGCAGCGTATGCAGCGGCACGCGACCTTCGCGATACCACTCGCTGCGGGCAATATCCGCGCCGTTCAAGCGACCGCCGACCTGCACCTTGATGCCCAGCGCACCCAGACGCATCGCATTGCCGACTGCACGCTTCATGGCGCGTCGGAACATGATCCGCCGCTCGAGCTGCTGGGCAATGCTTTCAGCAACCAACCGTGCATCCAGTTCCGGCTTGCGTAACTCGCTGACGCTGACTTGCGTTGGCACACCCAGAATGCCGCTGAGCTTGCGGCGGAGACGTTCGATGTCTTCACCTTTTTTGCCGATCACGATCCCCGGGCGAGCCGTATGAATCGTGACCTGTGCTTGCTTGGCAGGACGCTCGATTTCGACGCGACTGACCGCAGCGTGCGACAGCTCCTTGTCGATGAAGCGACGTGCTTCAAGATCCTTGTTCAGGTTGTCGGCGAACTCTTCACGCTCGGCGTACCAGCGCGCAGCCCAGTTCTTGGAAATACCAAGCCGAATCCCGGTTGGATGTACCTTCTGACCCATAACAGTTCCTTATTTCTCCGCGACCGTAATCGTGATGTGACTCGTACGCTTCAGGATTCGGGTATACCGACCTTTGGCACGCGCTCGACCACGTTTCAGGGTCGGACCTTCATCGACCATGATGCGGCTGACCTTCAGTTCATCGATATCGGCGCCCTGGTTGTTTTCAGCGTTGGCTACTGCACTCAGCAATAGCTTACGAACAATATGCGCGCCCTTCTTGGTGCTGAAATTCAGCATTTCATCTGCACGTTCGACGTCAAGCCCACGAACCTGATCTGCCACAAGGCGCGCTTTTTGCGCTGAAATACGTGCACCTCTGAGTTTTGCTGTCGCTTCCATTGTTCAACCCATCCTTACTTGGTCTTGCGGTCCGCTACGTGACCCTTGAACGTGCGCGTTGGCGCAAATTCACCCAACTTGTGACCGACCATGTTTTCGTTGATCAGCACTGGCACGTGTTGACGACCGTTGTGCACGGCAATGGTCAAACCCACCATATCCGGCAGAATCATCGATCGACGTGACCACGTCTTGATCGGACGCTTGCTGTTCTCTTCAACCGCTTTTTCCACCTTGGCATGCAAGTGATGGTCAATGAACGGCCCTTTTTTTAATGAACGTGGCATTGCTGTATTCCTGAATTACTGTCGCTATTACTTGCGCTTCTTGCGCGAGCGAACGATGAATTTGTTGGTCCGCTTATTGCTACGCGTCCGCTTGCCTTTGGTCTGCAAACCCCAGGGGGTGACAGGATGACGACCACCAGAGGTACGACCTTCACCACCGCCGTGCGGGTGATCAACCGGGTTCATCACAACACCGCGAACGGTCGGTCGAACACCGCGCCAGCGACTGGCACCGGCCTTACCCAACTTTTCGAGATTATGCTCATTGTTGGAAACCTGGCCGATGGACGCGCGACACTCGGTCAGAATCTTGCGCATTTCACCTGATCGCAGCAGCAGCGTTGCATAACGACCTTCTCGAGCAACCAGCTGAACGCCTGCACCGGCTGAGCGAGCCAGCTGACCGCCCTTACCCGGCTTCATTTCAATGTTATGCACCGTGGTGCCCACTGGAATGGAACGCAGCAGCATTGCATTGCCCGGCTTGACCGGCGCCTCAGAACCACTCATGACCTCATCGCCAGCGCGCAAATTGCGAGGCGCAAGAATATAGCGACGGTCACCGTCGGTATATTTGATCAGCGCAATATGTGCACTCCGGTTCGGATCGTGTTCGATCCGTTCCACGATGCCGCGCACGCCATCCTTGTCACGCTTGAAGTCAATTACGCGATAGCGCTGCTTGTGCCCACCGCCGATGTGACGCGTGGTGATACGGCCGTTGTTATTCCGACCACCGGTTCGACTCTTGGATTCGGTCAGTGCCGCATGCGGCTTGCCTTTCCAGAGGTGATCGTGGCGAATACTGACTTTGCCACGTCGTCCTGGTGATGTCGGTTTTGCCTTGACAATTGCCATGGTGTATTCCCGTACTAATTCAATTCAATCAAGCCGGACTTAGTCGGCCTGGAGTTGTTCGATGGTCTGGCCCTGAGCCAAACGCACATACGCTTTCTTCCAGCTGCGTTGGCGACCGGCCCGCATTCTGAAGCTCTTCGATTTGCCTTTGACGTTGACCACGCTGACATTTTCAACCTGGACATCAAACAGCCCTTCGATTGCCTGGCGGATTTCGCCCTTGTCGGCATCACGCGCAACCTCGAATACGTACTGATTCGAATCGGCCTGCAAACGTGCAGTTTTCTCCGACACGTGCGGCATGCGAATCAATTGATACATCCGTTCCTTGTTCATGCCAACCACTCCTGCAGCTTGCTGATGGCGTCGGTCGTCAAAATGACGTGTTCAGCGCCGACCAGGCTGACCGGGTCGATCTGATCAGCGGTCAAGACAAATGCACCCGGTAAATTCCGGCTGGCCAGGAACAGGTTGCTGTCAAGCTCAGCGACAATGATCAGGGCCTTGTCGATGTCCATTTCATTCAGCTTGGCAGACAGCAGTTTGGTCTTGGGCTCGGCCAGATCAAAACCATCCACCACGATCAAACGATCCTGGCGAACCAGTTCAGAAAGAATGGCTGCCATGGCGCCGCGGTACATCTTGCGGTTGACCTTTTGCGAATGATCACGCGGCGACGCTGCGAACGTGACACCACCCGAGCGCCAGATCGGGCTCCGTATGGTGCCGGCGCGTGCGTTGCCGGTACCTTTCTGTTTCCAGGGCTTGCGGCCACCGCCAGCAACCGCAGAACGGTTCTTTTGCGCCTTCGTGCCCGCGCGGGCTCCGGCAAGATATGCCGTGACCACCTGATGCACGAGCGGCTCTGAAAAGTCGCGGCCAAATACAGCTTCGTTGACCGTCATCTTGCTGCCGCCTGAAATTTCGAGTTCCATAAGTCTGTTCCTAAACCTGTGCTTTTTTATCTATCAGCGGCTCTTGACCGACGGGCACACCATCACGTGCCCACCCGGAGCGCCGGGAACGGCACCGCGAATCAGCAGCACATTGCGTTCGGTGTCTACTCGTACGACTTCAAGGTTCTGCGTTGTAACGCGCTCCGAACCCATCTGGCCGGCCATTTTCTTGCCTTTGAATACACGGCCCGGAGTCTGGCATTGGCCAATTGAACCCGGCGCGCGATGCGACAGCGAATTGCCGTGCGTGGCGTCTTGCATCCGGAAGTTGTAGCGCTTGACCACACCCGCAAACCCTTTACCCTTGCTGGTGCCGGTAACATCGACTTTCTGACCTGACTCGAAGCGTTCAACGGTGATTTCAGCACCGACTTCGGGCACATCGGACTCCGCACCATCGATACGGAATTCCCAAAGACCCTCACCTGCCTCAACGCCAGCGGCACGATAGTGGCCTGCATCGGGCTTGTTCACTAAAGACGAACGGCGAGCACCGGTAGTCACCTGGATCGCTGAATACCCGTCGCGCTCCTGGTTGCGTACCTGGGTAACCCGATTCGGGCTGACCTCGACTACGGTTACAGGAATCGAGGTACCGTCTTCGACGAATACCCGGGTCATTCCACGTTTGCGTCCTACAATTCCAATTGCCATGACTGCGTTTCCTAAATCAGTACAGCTTGATCTGGACGTCCACACCGGCGGCCAGGTCGAGTTTCATCAGTGCATCCACGGTCTTGTCGTTGGGATCCACGATATCCATCAGTCGTTTATGGGTCCGGATTTCATACTGATCACGCGCATCCTTGTTCACGTGCGGAGAAATCAGCACGGTGTAACGTTCCTTACGCGTGGGCAGTGGAATCGGTCCACGTACCTGGGCTCCGGTACGCTTGGCCGTGTCGACGATTTCCTGTGTCGAGCGGTCGATCAAGCGGTGATCAAAGCCTTTTAAACGAATACGAATTCTCTGTTCGGCCATTGCCGTTACGCCTTTAGTCTGTCAAAGAACATGAAATCCACTCACCGTCTCGGTGGTGGAAAACGCTGGTACTTCTTGCCTGGCACTTCTTGCGATGCCAAGCGCCAGATTAGTGTCTAACCTGGCAGCCGCCCATTATAGCGTTACTTATGGATCTTGGCAACCACACCTGCACCGACGGTACGACCACCTTCGCGTATCGCGAAGCGCAGGCCTTCTTCCATCGCGATCGGGGCGATCAACTCGACCTGGATCTTGACGTTGTCACCCGGCATGACCATCTCCACGCCTTCCGGCAGCTCAACCGCACCGGTCACGTCCGTGGTCCGGAAGTAGAACTGCGGGCGATAGCCCTTGAAGAACGGCGTATGACGACCACCCTCGTCCTTGCTCAGCACATACACTTCGGCCTCGAAGTGGGTGTGCGGGGTAATCGTGCCCGGCTTGGCCAGCACCTGACCACGCTCGACGTCGTCACGCTTGGTGCCTCTGAGCAGTACACCGACGTTGTCGCCGGCCTCGCCCTGGTCGAGCAGCTTGCGGAACATCTCCACGCCCGTGCAGGTGGTCTTGGTGGTGTCGTGAATG
>JGI12109J20283_10046384_pt1 | contig 20990 bp, 17 predicted proteins | sample ElkSlonscriptome_12_FD_20283 | JGI IMG/M metagenome (IMG submission 20283)
AGCCAGCAGAGCGTGGGGCTTGCCGGGGTGGCCGACTGGTGCGGCAAACTCCTCAACCGGCAGGTGCAGGGGCGGGTGCTGGTGGACGTGAACGGCTAGCCCAGGCCAATGGCCGGCGGGTGGCGCGCCAGCAACCCGGCCATGGCCGGGGCCGGCACCGGCCGGGAGAACAGATAACCCTGCCCATAGGGACAGCCCAGCGCCAGTTCAGCCGGATGTCGTCGTGGTCCGGGGTGAGGGGATGGATGAAGGCGCGCAGGAACAGGGCATCGGTGGCCTCGGCGAACACCGCCCGGGGCAGGTACTCGCGGCCGGGATAGCTGGCCACCGTCCCATATCCGCTGCGGCCGGCCTCAGCGCCGCTCGCCGCAGAGCTGGCGGTACACCTCGTAGGTCTGGCGGGCGATGCTGGGCCAGCTATAGTAGCGCTCCACCCGCTCCCGCCCGGCCTGGCTCATGCGCTCCAGCAGCGCCGGCTCGGCCACCAGCCGGTTGATGGCCTCGGCCAGCCCCTGCTCGAAGCGCGCCGGCGAGACCGGATCGTGGGGCGGCTCGGCGGACAGGTGCGGGTCCACCAGCAGCCCCGTCTCGCCCTCCACCACCACCTCCTTGATGCCGCCCACGGCGCTGCCCACCACCGGGGTGCCGCAGGCCATGGCCTCCAGGTTGATCAGCCCGAAGGGCTCGTAGATGGACGGGCAGCAGAAGATCGTGGCGTGGGAGTACAGGGCAATGGTGGTCTTGCGCGGCAGCATGCCGGGGAGCCAGACGATGCCGTCCCGTTGCGCCTGGAGTTCGCGCACCATCTCCTCGGTCTCGCGCTGCATCACCAACGTGTCGGCATCGCCCGCGCACAGCACCACCTGGAGGCGCGGGTCCAGTTGCGGGATGGCCTGGAGGAGATAATACAGCCCCTTCTGGCGGGTGATGCGGCCCACGAACAGCACGAAGGGCCGCTCCGGGTCGATGCCGAAGCGGGCCAGGGTGTCCAGATCCTCCACCGGCTGGTATTCCTCGATGTCGATGCCGTTGGGAATCACCACCACCCGCGCCGGGTCCACGTCGAACAGGCGCAGGATATCCTCGCGGGTGCTCTGGGACACGGCGATCACGGTATCGGCCATCTCCAGGGCGGTCTTCTCGATCCAGCTGGAGAGGTCGTAGCCGTGGCCCAGTTGCTCGCGCTTCCAGGGGCGCAGCGGCTCCAGCGAGTGGACGGTGATCACCAGCGGGATGTTGTAGAGGATCTTCGCCAGCACCCCGCTGAAGTGGGCGTACCAGGTGTGGCAGTGGATCACCTCGGCGCGCCCGTCCAGTTCGTCGTCGATGCCCTGGCCGACGAAGGCCAGACAGGTGCTGAGTGCCTTCAGCGGCGAGACGAAGGTGGGCGGACAGCCGGCGAAGTGGGTGGTGTCGATCTTGATGCCGCGCACCCGCAGGGCGTCCTCGTCGACCTGCTGTTCGTGGAAGCTTCGTACCTCCACCGGCACCAGCTTGGCCAGTTCACGGCACAGGTACTCCACATGGACGCCCGCGCCGCCGTAGATATGCGGGGGATATTCGTTGGTGGTCAGCAGAACACGCATGAGTTTTGTACCCCTGATCTCGGTGCGGACACCGAAGGTGAACTGGAACCGGAAAATACCGGTATGGCAAAAGTTTCACGAGCCAGTATGCCAGTGGCCGGTGGTGGTTTTGAAGCCTGAATTACCGGTGCCCATCAGGGAAACTGCGCCGCCTCCGGCAGTACCACCAGATCCCCCGCCGCCACCCACAGGGTCACGCCGTCCCCGGGCCGGAAGCCACCCCGCTGGGGTAGCCGCACCCGCAGCGGCGTGTCCACCATCAGGCGCGAGCCCTCCCGCAGCGATACCTGGCCGGACAGGAACAGGAGCGCCACCTCCAGCGAGTTCAGCAACGCCTCCAGGAAATAATCCCGGGCCAGGAAATTCCGGTAGTTGGCGAGAGTCGGCGTGGTGACCAGCCGCGTGCCCAGCCGCTGCCAGAGGCTGTACACGCCCATGATGGCCAGTGGCAGCACAAAGAAAGCGCCGGTCCAGAGGAGCGCCGGGGCCAGATAGGTCCAGGCCCGCAGGCGGCTGGAGAGGGGCTGTGCGTCGGGGTTGGTCATGCCTGTCGGAGATCGGGATGAGACTGCAAGGATAGTTCAGGATCGGCGGCGGTGGCGCAGTCGCAGGTTGCCATCCCCTCCGCCGCCTCCAGTTCCTCCACCCGCAAGCGTTATAGCCCACCGTCCGCGCCGGGGCTGCACTGGCATGGCCGGGGGCTTGGGTCCACAATGGGGGGAAAACCCATCTTTGCCTATGCCGAGAAGTCCCATGTTGAACTGCCAACGCGACCACTTCGATATCCCCCCGGAGGTCACCTACCTCAACTGCGCCTACATGTCGCCGCTGCCGCTGGACGCCGTCCACCGGGGCGAGATGGCGATGGCCGCCAAGGCCCATCCCTGGTCCATCACCCCGGCGGATTTCTTCACCGATTCGGAACACGTGCGGGGCCTGTTCGCCCGGCTGATCGGGGCCGGCGCCAATGATGTGGCCATCATCCCGGCGGTGTCCTACGGCACCGCGCTGGCCGCCCGTAACCTGCCACTGGGCGAGGGCCAGTCGGTGCTGGTGCTGGCCGATCAGTTTCCCTCCAACGTCTACGCCTGGCAGCAACGGGCCGATTCGGTGGGGGCGGCGGTGCATACCGTGCCGCGCCCGGCCGACGGCGACTGGACCCGGGCGGTGCTGGAGAATATCCACCCGGATACCGCCATCGTCGCCTGCCCCCATTGCCACTGGACCGACGGCGGGCGGCTGGATCTGGTGCGGATCGGCGAGGTCTGCCGGGCGCGGGAGGCGGCGCTGGTGGTGGACGCCACCCAGTCGCTGGGTGTATTGCCGCTATCGGTGGCGCAGGTGCAGCCGGATTTCCTGGTGGTGGGGGCCTACAAGTGGCTGCTGGGTCCCTACAGCTACGGCTTTGCCTATATCCATCCCCGCTGGCAGGAGGGCATACCCCTGGAGTACAACTGGATCGCCCGCAACGGCTCCGAGGATTTTTCCGGGCTGGTGCAGTACCGGGGGGATTTCCAGCCCGGCGCCCGGCGCTTCGATATGGGCGAGCGCAGCAACTTCGCCCTCACCCCGGTGGTGATCGCCAGTCTGGAACTGCTGCTGGGCTGGGGCACGGGCAATATCAGCCAGTACCTGGGTTATCTGAACGCCCGCGCCGCCGCCGGTGCCTGCCGACGCGGTCTGGAGGTGCTGCCGGACGGCCATCGCGCCCCGCACCTTCTCGGCCTGCGCTGGCCCGGCGGGGTGCCGGCGGAGCTGGCGGCGCGGTTCGCCCGCCAGGGGGTGTACGTGAGCATCCGCGGCGATGCGGTGCGGGTCTCGCCCCATGTCTATAACGACGAGGCCGATATCGACCGGTTTCTGGCGGTGCTGGGTGCTGGTGCCAGTGCCTGAGCGGGCTATACTGGAACGCAACTTCACTGATCGATCATCCACCGATCCCGAGGAAGCCGAACCCATGCCGAGACTCTACCGTTCGTCGGCGCTGTTGCTCATCGGTATGCTGCTGATGGGCTGCAACGCCACCACCGACTCCCTGCGCGAGGCCCCCATGTTCGCCCGCGCCGCCGATATGCTGAATGAGGCCGAGCCCGCGGCGGCGGCCGATGGGGCCGACGCGACGGCGCCCGAAGCCGCGCCCGCGGTGCCGCGGGTCACCGCCGTGGATCCCGCGGACTTCCCACTGGAACAGGCGCGGATGCTGCCGGGGCAGTTCATCTGGGAACCCGAGAAGGCCAGCGGCGGGGGGCTGGAGATCCGCATCGTGATGCCCCGCCAGACCGCCTACGTGTACCGCGGCGGCACTCTCATCGGCATGGCCGGCATCAGCACCGGCAAGCCCGGCCACGAGACCCCGGCGGGCAGCTACACCATCCTGCAGAAGCGGCGCGACCACGTCTCCAACCTCTACCCGGACGGTGATATGCCCTTCATGCAGCGCCTCACCTGGGACGGCATCGCCCTGCATGGCGGTTACAACCCGGGTTTTCCCGCCTCCCACGGCTGCGTGCGCCTGCCCAACGAGTTCGCCGAGATCCTCTTCGAGACCACCCGCATCGGCACCCGGGTGGTGGTGCTGGGCCGGGATCCCAGCGGCATGATCGTGGGCGATCCCGCGCCCATCCCGGCGGCGGGTAACGCGCTGACCCAGGCGGTGCTCACCGAGCAATGAGGCGCCCGGCCGGACTGCGGCGCCCGTCACCCGCTTGCCGAACGTCGCTGGTGCTGCGGGTGTTCGAGTATGATCAGTTTTTCTGATCCAACGGATTAGAGTAATTCGTTTTACTGATGTTTTTCCCCGGCTTTATTCTGCTCGCCACTGTCGCCAGCGGGTGATGCCAACCGGGGAAAGACCGAGATGAATTTACTGGATTCCGTTGCCATGGCCGTTACCGAGGCCGCCCGTTTACCCGATCATCGGCTGACTCCCGGCTCTGCCCGGAATCCTGCCGCCACATCGCCTGACCCGGTATCGAAGCGTCGTGGTGGCGGTGGCTGGCGCTGGCTGATCCGGCGCCCGGGCTGGTGGCCTCAACGCCTATCCGCCCGGCCCGTGGCGGCCGCCACCGCGCTGGCGCTGCGCCGGTCGGGGTGAAGGGGGCTGAACCCCGCCGCGGGCCGATGTCCTAGATGATGATGCGTCATCAACATCGAAACCCATAAAGATAGGAGCGGAGGACACCATGCAGAGCAAGGCATCGGCGGTATGGAAAGGCGGTCTGAAGGCGGGGCAGGGGAACCTGAGTAGCCCCAGTCGGGTGCTGGAAGACACACCCTATTCCTTCCAGACCCGCTTCGAGGAAGCCTCCGGCACCAATCCCGAGGAACTCATCGCCGCCGCCCATGCGGGCTGCTTTTCCATGGCGTTGTCGATGATCCTCGGCGAGGCCGGTTATACGCCGGACAGCATCCACACCGAGGCCACCGTGCATCTGGAGCAGAAGGACGGCGGTTTCGCCATCACCCGGGTGAATCTGGAGGTGGAGGCGGAGGTGGCGCAGATGGACAACGCGGCGTTTCAGCAGGCCGCCACCCAGGCCAAGGAGGGGTGTCCGGTGTCGAAGCTGTTCAACGCCGAGATTGCCATGGTGGCGCGGCTGCGGGAGTGAGCCCCACGGGGAGGAACGCACTGCGGCGCCGTCCTCCCCGGTGGGTAGTGTCCGTCATGCCGGCCCGGATCCGCGCGTGAGGCGGTCTATCCGTGATGATCAACCCTGTCGGCGCCATGGCGCGTCGATCACGGTACGGCCAGAATCGGCGCCAGGTCGTCGATATCGATGCCCTGGAGGGTGCCGGTGCGTGGGGTGCGATAGCTGGTGGTGTAGTAATCCGGCCAGATGCAGACCGGCAGCACGCCCCGTTGCCGGATGCCCGCCAGACGATCCGCGGCCCAGCCGGCGTCTGGATCGCCAGCGCCTGGGGTTGCGGGCCGCCAATGCGGGGGGCTTCAATCTCGGGGGAACTGCTACTCCCTAACTGCCACCGCCAGTTACATCATGCACCCGTGGACAGAACCGAACCGCCGCGTCCGAGAGGGCGTAGGCATGCTTGAGCGCAGTGCGGGGAAACTCGCTCGCTGCGTTCTGAGGGAGCGGGGAGGACGTGAGTCCTCCTTGCTATCCGACGAACCCCTCTATCCAACCCACGAGGAGGTATGGACCAAACGATGATGTGCGCCCACTTCAGGATTGATCGTTATGCGGTCAAGATCAGGAAAATTCACGTTTATCGCCCCTGTACTTGTGCGACGCTGTCCGACAACCCCGCCGACCCGGTAATTGCCTCTGCCTGCCCCTGATTACTCCAACCCCGGCCGCGCCTGCTCCAGCAACAACCCACTCGCCGTCTGCTCGAACCGCAACTGCCGCAGAAAACTCATCCCCAGCAATATCGTCTCCTTCGGCGAGGGCACCAACGCCGCCTCCACATCATGCAGCAGAATCGGCCCCACCTTCAGCGCATCGATCACCGTATGCTGCGCCACCGCTTCCCCGGTGGCGGTATTCACCGGAAACGACTCCCCGGCCTCCAGCCACAGGTCATAACGCATATGCTCGGGAATCATCACCATGGTCGCCCCGGTATCCACCAGCACCTGCACCGGCATCCCGTTGATCCAGGCCCGGGTCAGAAAATGCCCCCGGCTATCCCGTGGCAACACGATCTGCTTGTCGGTCATGCCCTCGCCCCGCAGCCGGATCTGCGCCGCCAAGGGCGTGGGCAGATGGGGCCGGAGGGTATGCGCCAGCGCCTCGGCATAGCTCACCAGTTGCGACTGATACCACTCGAAGCGATCCGGCAGTGGGGTGCGGTGCGCCAGCACCACCCCCACGGTGATCACCAGAAGGCCCCGCGCCGCGCCGAACAACAACCCGAACAGCGGATCGCTACTGCCCCGCCCGGCCCGCCGGTGCAACCCGTGCAGTCCCAGATCCACCATGGACAGCACCAGCGCCGTGCCCAGCACCAGCGCCAGCGCCAGCGCCCAGCCGCGCAGCCTGGTATCGGGGATCAACCAGCCCAGATGCTCGCTGAGAAACTCGAAATTCGGCAGCGCCACCACCAGCAACAGCAACCACGCCGCCAGCGAACACACCTCCCGCAGTACCCCCCGGGAGAGCCCCGAGGCGGTGGCCACCACCAGAATGGCGATGATAATCAAATCGATCAGCAGGCCGTCCAGCATGGTGGCGATCTCCTGGAATTTCGGCGTTAAAATTCAGCGTTTTTGGGTGTTCTGGGAAAGGGTATCACGTCCCTGACATTGCCCATACCGGTGATATAACTGATAGTTCTCTCGAAACCCAGCCCGAACCCGGCATGCGGCACGCTCCCGTAGCGGCGCAGATCCCGGTACCAGCCATAGTGCGCCGGATCCAGCCCACACTCGGCCATGCGCCGGTCCAGCACCTCCAGCCGCTCCTCGCGCTGACTGCCGCCGACGATCTCGCCGATGCCGGGAGCGAGCACGTCCATGGCCGCCACGGTGCGTTCGTCATCGTTCAGGCGCATGTAAAAGCTCTTGATATCCTTCGGGTAGTTCATCACCACCACGGGCCTGCCCACATGCTCCTCGGTGAGATAACGCTCGTGCTCGGATTGTAGATCCAGCCCCCAGTCCACCGGGAACTCGAAGGTTCGCCCGGATTTCTTGAGGATCTCTACCGCCTCGCCGTAATCCATCCGCTCGAAGCGGGTATCCACGATCGCCTCCAGCCGCTTCACGCAGTCCTTATCGATGCGCTCGGCGAAGAACGCCAGATCATCGGCGCGGGTCTCCAGCACCCTGCGCAACACCGAGTGCAGCATCCGCTCGGCAAGCCCCGCCAGATCCTCCAGATCGGCGAACGCCAGTTCCGGCTCGATCATCCAGAACTCCGCCAGATGGCGGCTGGTGTTGGAATTCTCCGCGCGGAAGGTCGGCCCGAAGGTGTACACCCTGGACAGCGCCAGGCAGTAGCTCTCCACGTTCAACTGCCCCGACACCGTGAGAAAGGTCTCCTTGCCGAAGAAATCCTCCGTGAAATCCACCTTGCCCCCCTCGCCCCGGGGCAGGTTCATTAGATCCAGGGTGCTCACCCGGAACAACTCGCCTGCGCCCTCGGCATCGCTGGCGGTGATGATGGGGGTGTTGACCCAGAAATAACCTGCCTCGTCGAAGAACCGGTGGATCGCCTGGGCCAAAGTGTGGCGAATCCGCGCCAGCGCGCCGATGCTGTTGGTGCGCGGGCGCAGGTGCGCCACCGTGCGAAGGAATTCGAAGGTGTGGCGCTTGGGGGCGATGGGGTAATGGTCCGGATCCTCCACCCAGCCCACCACCGTGACCCTGTCCGCCTGGATCTCCACGCGCTGACCCTTGCCCTGGGACTCGGCCAGCACTCCGCTCACATCCACCGCACAGCCGGCGGTGAGCGCCAGCACCTCGTCCCGGTAGTTGTCGAGGCTATCCGGGGCCACCACCTGCAAGGGCGCGAAGCAGGAACCGTCGTGGACATGCACGAAGGACACCCCGGCCTTGGAGTCCCGCCGGGTCCGCACCCAGCCCTGGATCCGGACCCGCTCCCCGGGACCGACCTTGCCCGCCAGAATCGTCGCCACCGAATAAACCTGTTCGCTCATGCAAAACCCCTGCGCGTGAATATCGTGTCTCTGGTCATTGCCGGGAACGGGCGCGCTATTTCAACTCCTCCCCGTACTTTTCCTGGTGCGCCCGCCGGGCCTGGCCCACCCAGTCTTCCCGGTACAGCCGGCCGGGAAAGCGCATCGCCGCCTCGATCCGTTGTATGCCCTCGGCGTCGAGTTGGGCGAGCTGTCGATAGCTGTGAAAGCCCAATTTGTTCAGCTTCTCCTCCAGCTTCGGCCCGATGCCCTTGATGGCCTTCAGATCGTCCATCGGCGGGGTCTCGGCCACCGGCTCGGCGGCCTGCTTCTCGACCTCGGACTCGGGCTCGGGCTCGGGCTCGGGCTCCGCGGTATCGCTGGCGGCGGCAGGCGGCTCGTTGGCCGGCGGCGCCTCGGGTTGTTGCGCAACCACGGCGGGTGCGGCCATGGGCGGCGGCATGGGCAGGCTCTCGGCCATGGCCCTGGCCTCCTCGGCGCCCTGTTCGGCGGCGCTGCTGTAGCTGCGCAGCAGATCGAACCAGTTGTCCCAGAGCTGGGTCTGGGTACTCACCCAGCAGCGCATGATCTCCTGCAACTGCTCACCCGCCCTGGCCAGTTCCGGATTGGTCATGCCGGCGTTGCGAAACCACTGCTCCAGCCACACCTCCTGGGCCCGCAGGGACTGGTTCACCGCCGCCTCCCAGGCCGCGAGCCCGCCCCGGTGGGCGGCCTTGACCACTTCCTGACCCTCCGCCGAGCGGCTGTTGGACAGCGCCGCGGCCAGACTCTCCCAGAGCTTTTGCTGGGCCCGGGTCCAGGTGGTAATCAAATCGTCCCCTTGTTTCATGGCATACCTCGTGTGTTGGCGGAATGAACAACGGCCCGGCGGCGATCCCCGGCTCAGCGGCTCACCAGTTCTCCGGCATCCTCGTCCTCGATCTCCGTGTAGATCTCGTCGGCCAGGCCCAGCACCTCGATGGGCGGTTCATAGCCGATCCGGTTGGCGGTGGCCAGATTGATGGCGATCTTCGGTGGCGCCACGAAAACCTGGGGCAAACCCCGTGGACGGGCACCGTTCAGGATCTTGGCGATGGTCTCGGCGTAGAACTCGCCCTCGTAACGCCGGCTCGCCTGGGAAATGCTGAACAACACGCCACGTTTCACGTACTCCGAGGTGGACTGGGCGAAGGTGGGAATCTGGAACTGCAACAGCGGCTCCAGCAACCAGGGAGCGTTCTCGATGGTGACGCCGCGATGCACGGCGATGTACATGGCATCCACCTGGGGCGCCAGTTGCTCGTGACAGGCCCGTACATTCTCGGCGGCCTGCTGGTCGGTGACCCCGGAGAACGGGGCCCGGCAACTGATCACGCCGAAGCCGCGTGTACCGGCCACCTCCTCGATGTTATCCATGGCCGCGTAGCTGCGCCCCTCGACGGTGTCCTCGAACACCACGCCCAGACGCTCGAAGCCCATGATGGCATGGAACAGGCGCACCTGGAGCAGATAACGTTCGGGGTTGAGGAACGCATGGACGTGGTCGAACCCCGAGTCCTCCACGCTCTCGACGATACCCGCGGCCAGCGCATCGCTCACCGAGACCACCGTGATGGGGGTGCCGTGGGCGCTGGTGGCCAGATCCTGACCGGCCCAGGTGCCCATGGCGATCACCAGGTCGATATCGTCGGTTTCCAGCAAGCGCTCGATAATGGCCCGTCGGTTCAGGGCGCGCAGGTGGGGAATCCACTCGGCGCTGTAGAAGGCATCCTCGCGAAACGCCAGAAACTCGCTGTCCAACTCGGTGGCCAGCCAGCGCCAGAGCGCCCGGGTATCGGCGTTGTCGGCGGGTCTCGGGATCTCCGTCTCCGGCAGCCAGTCCAGTTGCATCAGTCGCTGGGCCAGAAAATACAGGGCGTCCTGGTAGGAGACCAGCGGTCCACCCTGGTACAGGGCGATGCGCCAGGGGCGGCCGTGGTTGCTGACGGGGGTGATCTGAATCTCCCGGGCCGGCAGCGGCATGGCGACGATGGCCAGCAACGCAACGCCCAACAGCGCATGGCAATAGCGTGTCATGGTAGTTCCCTCGGTGCGGCGGGGGGGGTGGGGGTGGCGAGCGGCTCCAGCTCTTGCGGACCACCGGTCTCGTCACGTTCCTCCAGAAACTCCAGAAAACGTTGCACGGTGTAGGCGGTGTGGGCGCCCACCAGGATCTCCCAGCGACCGTCCCGGCGAGCCTTGAAATAGAATTTCTTGCCCTCCACGTTACCCTCGAAATCGAAGGCATGCACCCCGGTGACCCCCACCCAGTAGGGCAAAAAACGCAGGGTGGAGGCGAGGATCACCGGCACCCGGGAACGGCTGCGGCGGATCACATGCACCAGCAGGTTCAGCGAGTCGTAGGCCTGGGCGGCGTAGACATCCGGGGAAACCCCGAAGCGCTCCTCGAAGCGGGCCACGAACTGCTCGTTGATGTTGGTGGCGGCGGCGGCGTAGTACACCGTGGGCAGGATCACCCCCTCGGCGGCCTCGCCCGCCACCACCAGAAACTCCGCCGAGTCCATGGTATCCACGCCGATGATGGGCTGGGTCATGCCGAGTTCGCGGATCTGGCGCACCAGCCGACCGCCGAAGGTATCGCTGCCGGCGATGAAGATGGCGTCGAAGCGGTGACTGCGAAAGCGCGCCAGCACGTCCCGGAAGTTCGCGGTATCGTCGAAGAACGACACCTGGGTGTCGATGCTGAGCCCGCTTTTCAGGGCCCGGTCCAGAAACAGGGTGACCTGTTCCCGGTGCTCCGGCTGGCGGGAACTGAGCACCACCAGTCGGCTGTAGTCCAGATAATCGCAGAGCGCCACCAGTTGCTCGGCCAGCAACTCGTTACCCGGCACCATCCGGAAGATCATCTGGAAACGATGCGCGGTGAGCCGCTGGTTGGTGGTGAAGGGGGCCAGATAGAGGATGCCGCTGCGCTCGTAGACGATGGAGGCGGGAATCGCCACCTCCGGCCCCCGGTGGCCGATCACCGAGATGATGTCCAGATCCCGGGCCATGTCCCGCACCAGCGGGCGGGTCTCGTCGAAATCGTGGGTCTCCCCCATATAGCGGACCTCCAGCGGCCGGTCGAGCACCCGCTCGGCACTGGCGTTGATCTCGCTCAGCGCGAGTTCGATGCCCTCGCGGAACAGATCCTCCCCCTCCGGCCAGATCACCCCCACCACCACCGGCCCGGTGGCCTTCTCGGCCACCAGCAAGCGCTGGATGGCCAGTTCCGCATAGTCCAGGTTGGCATCGCAGGCTGTCAGCGCCAGCGCCAGCGCCAGGCTACTGAGAACCGAGAATGATCGGTAAGCCATCGTCGCCTCCGCCCACCACCACCACCTTGGCATTCTCGGAGGTGGACAGCTCCAGGGTGGCCTGCACGCCCTGCCAGCGGATCAGCTGATCGGTGAGGGTCTCGGAAATGATTTTTTGATAGTTACGGATGCCGTCGGCCTCGATGGCCTTGCGCTCGGCCTCGCGGATCTCGGTGGCCAGGCGGAAATCGTAGGTCTTGAGGACCTGTTCCTGGACCAGCTTGTGCTCGATGGATTCACGCACCGGGTCGGGAAGTTCGATGGTGCGGATGATGATGTCCTCGATCTCCACGTAATAACGTCCCACCTCCTCGATGGCCAGCAGCACGATGTTGGTCAGCACCCCCTCCCGGTTGGTGTAGATGGCCTCCGCCGTGACCTCGGCGATGTTTCGCCGCAGCACCGACTCCACCTGCGGCACCACGATCCGGTCCACATACTCAGGCCCCACCTGCTGGTGCAACAGGCCGAGCATGTCGTACTCGGGTCTGAAGCGGATGGCCAGCAGCAGGCGTAATGGCAGGCCCTCCACGCTCAACGCCACCATGTCGTGGCGCACCAGTTGCTGGCGGATGTTGTAGACATACATGATGTTGAAGGGGTTGATGATGTGTAGCCGCTCCGGATAGATCCGATCGATCACGGTGCCGCCGAAAAACCGTCGATACAGCACCCCGGCCTCGCCGGGCTTGATGGAGATGAATATCCGGGGCCAGAAATAGACGAGCAGCATCACCAGGATCAGCGTGGCCACGATGACGTAGGGCAGTTTGTCCCGCAACCAGAATCGAAATCGACCGATCATAAATAGACTTCAGCTTGGCTGGTGAGGAGCCTAGGAATTGAGCCGTTCCCTGGGCGGGCGCTTGTCGGAGGCGATCAGCAAAACCGCCCCGACGATGGGGGTGAGTAGCAGAGCTCCGAAAAAATAGCCCCAGAAACCGAGTTTGCGATTGCGGCCGAGGATACCGATCAGCAGGCTAAGGAAAAGGTAGATCCAGGATACGTGGAAAGCTATCATCATCGGGCATCTTGATTGGTGGTTATCATCATAAAGCCAAGGACTGCACCGCTGCAATTTTGCTGGGCCGGTCACCCAGAAACTATCAGATAAAGCAGAAAATGACAGAGGGACGCCCATGGAACATGATCAGGTTCGCTCGCGAAGCCTCGCTACATTATCCAGTGCGCTGACTGATCATCGGGCCATGGCGCCGTTGCTGGAGGCGCTGGTGGCGGATACCCGGTTTCCGGTGGATAGCCTCTGGCAGCGGGAGTTTATCACTGCGGCGGAGTTTCTGAACGCGGCGTCCTTCCACCGTCGATACAGTTTTGATACCGATCTGCGGCTCGCCGACCGCGAACCCCTCGGCCAGGTGGTGTGCGTGCTACCCGGCAACGGTCCCCTGTATACTTTGGCCAAGGTGCTGGCGCCGGCGCTTGTCACCGGTAACCGGGTCACCTTCAAGCTGCCCTCGCGGTTGCGCCGCAGCTTCCCGCTGCTGCGGGAGTTGCTGGGCGACACGGTGCCGGAGGCGCGGCTGGTATTTCCCGACGATCCCTCGGTGCGGGCGCGCTTCGTGGAGGATAGCCTGGCAGACCCCGAGGTGGGGGCGCTGGTGCTGTTCGGCTCGGCGTCGTGGGCCGAGCGCCTGCCGCAACTGGCCCGTGGATCCGGCGCCAAGCTGATCTTCGAGGGCCCGGGCAACGACCCGGCGGTGGTGCTGCCGGGGGCCGATCCGGCGGCGGCGGCGGTGCAGATCCTGCGGGGTGCCTTCTACAACGGCGGCCAGTCCTGCTCGGCCATCAAGCGGGTGTATGTGCACCGGCAGATCCGCGAGGCATTGCTGGCGGCGTTGCTCCACCGGGTGAATGATTTCATCGCCGGTGATTCGTGGACCCCGGGGGTGAGTATCGGCCCCTGCGTGGGCACCGCCCTGCAGGCGCGGATCCGCCGGCAGATGCAGCAGGCCCGGGAGCGCCGGGCGGTGTTTCACCACGGCGACGGTCAACTGGACGGGGAGGGCCTGTTCCGACCCACCATCGTCGAGGCCGGGGCGCATCTGCAACTGGTGCAGGAGGAGACCTTCTACCCGGTGGTGCCGCTGGTGACGGTGGCCGACGAGGCCGAGGCCGAAGACCTGATCGGCAGCGGCCGGCACGGGCTCAACGCCAGCGTGTTCGGCCCCTGCTCGGCGCGCTTCCTGGCCTTTCTCTGGCGCACCCACAAGGGCGTGGCGGTGGACAGCCTGATCACCCATCCCGACAACCGCGAGCAGTTGCAACTGGTGGGCGGATTCCGCGACTCCGGCTTCATCGGCCATTGGGCGGCGGCCGATGGGCGTCCGACAACGGGCAGCAGGCCGGATGATTGGCAGTGGGCCAGGGATCATCAGTATCTGTTTCGCCATGGGCGCTTTTACCTGGAGCGGGAACTGTCCCGGGCATCCTGAACCGGCGGCGCGGCGCCTCGCCACCGTCGGATTACAATGATCATGCATAGTCGGAGCAGCCACCATGACCATCGCCATCGACGCGATTCCGGAGTTCATCGCCAGACATAACTACTGTACCTGGCGCCGCCGGGCGGGCTGGATGCCGTTGCACATCACCGCCGCCGAGGGCTGTTATTTCAGCCTCGCCGACGGCCGACGAATCCTGGATCTGTCCGCCCAGGCCATGTGCGTGAACCTGGGTCACAACAATCCGGCTATCCGCGACGCCATCATCCAGCAGAGCCGGACCCTCAGCTACGTCTATCCGGCCTTTGCCACCGAGATCCGCGCCCGCGCCACCGAGAAACTGCTGGAGGTGATGCCCGCCGGTCTGGAAGTATTTTTCTTCTCCACCTCCGGCGCCGAGGCCAACGAGGCGGCCTTCAAGATTGCCCGCATGGTCACCGGGCGCCACAAGATCATCGCCCGCTACAATGCCTACCATGGTTCCACGCCGGGGGCCATGGCCGCCACCGGCGACCAGCGCCGCTGGTTCGCCGAACCGGCGGGCACCATGCCCGGGGTGATCCATGCCCCGGAGGTGAACTGCTACCGCTGCCCGCTGAAGCAGACCTATCCCGACTGCGGCGTGGCCTGCGCCGACTACATCGAGTACATGCTGGAGAACGAGGGCAACGTGGCGGCGGTGATCGTCGAGCCGGTGGTGGGTACCAACGGGGTGCTGGTGCCGCCCGCGGAGTACCTGCCGCGGTTACGCGCGCTCTGTGACCGTCACGAGGTGTTGCTGATCTTCGACGAGGTGATGTCCGGCTGGGGCCGCACCGGCGCCTGGTTCGCCTGCCAGCACTGGGACACGCTGCCGGATATCCTCACCACCGCCAAGGGCGCCACCAACGCCGCCATGCCACTGGGCATCACCGCCACCACCCGACGCATCGGTGATCACTTCCAGGACCATGTGTTCGCCCACGGCCACACCTACGAGGCCCATCCCATGGCGCTCTCGCCGGTGCCGGCGGCCATCGACGAGGCCCGGCGGCTGGATCTGCCGGCCCGCGCCCGGGAACTGGGCGGCTATCTCGGTGAGCGGCTGCGGGCGTTGCAGGATCGCCATCCGGCGGTGGGCGATGTGCGCGGCAAGGGTCTGTTCTGGGCGGTGGAACTGGTGCGCGACCGCGACACCCGTACCCCCTTCGCCAGCAAGCACGACAAGGCCGCCGGTAAGCCCCTGCTGGTGGAGCGGCTACATGCCGAGTTGCTGAACCGGGGCGTGTACTGCCTGCCCTGGATCTCCCATCTGGTGCTGGCGCCGCCGCTGATCATCCAGCAGGCCGATATCGATCTGGCGGTGGCGGCACTGGACGAGGTGCTGGCCATCGCCGACGATGTCCGTCAAGCGTAGTTATCCTGTCAAACGGAGGAATCATGAGCTGGGACGACGAGGAAGACACCACGATCTATAAAGTGGTGCTGAACCACGAGGAGCAGTACTCCATCTGGCCGGAGGACCGGGAAAATCCCCCGGGCTGGCGGGATGCCGGCAAATCCGGTCCCAAGGACGAATGCCTGGCCTACATCGAGACGGTCTGGACCGATATGCGCCCGCTGAGCCTGCGCCGCCAGATGGACGGCAGCGGCGACCAGACCCGGGGTTGACCACTATGACCGATGTGAAACCCTGGGTGGCGCTGTGCCGACCCCGGGCCGGGGCGGCACAGCGGCTGTTCTGTTTCCCCCACGCGGGCGGCGGCGCCACCGCCTACCGGCGCTGGTTGACGGCTTTTCCGGAGGATCTGGAGGTCTGCCCGGTGCAACTACCGGGGCGCGAGCAACGCCTGCGCGAGGCCCCCTTCCACAGCATGGAGGCGTTGCTGGAGCCGTTGCTGGCGGGACTGCTGCCCTGGCTGGATCGGCCCTTCAGTTTCTTCGGCCACAGCATGGGCGCGGCCATCGCCTTCGAACTGGCCCATCGTCTGCGGGCGGCGGGCCTGCCCACCCCGCAACGGCTGCTGGTGTCGGGACGCCGGGCGCCCGGGCGCCCCGGCCACGACGAGACCACCTATCATCTGCCCGGGCCGGCTTTTCTCGACAAGCTCGCCGCGTTGAACGGCTCGCCCCGGGAGGTGCTGGACAACGCCGAACTGATGGCCCTGATGCTGCCGATGCTGCGGGCCGATTTCCAGTTGATCGAGACCTATCGCGCCACGCCGGTGCGGATCCCGCTGGATTGCCCGCTGACCGCCTTCGGGGGTGTGGACGATCCCAAGGCCAGCCGGGAGGATCTGCTGGCCTGGCGCGAACTCAGTCACGGGCCGTTCCGCCTCCAGTTGTTTCCGGGCGGGCATTTTTATTTACAGCAGGATCCCGCGCCGCTATTGCAGGCGGTACAGCGGGAGTTGACGGGGAGCGTGGTGTCCTGATCGGCGCCGCGTGTCGGCGCCCGGGCCATTCACGGGCCGATAACAACACTTCAACATAATCGACACCGAGGAATCACACCGATGAATACCCGTTCATGGATCCGCTATCCACAACCACGCCGACTACTGCATGCCGGTCTCGCCATGGCCCTGACGGTGGGTACCGTGCAGGGGGCCGAGCCCCGTATCGATGTGCAGAGCGGGGCGGTCACCATCCCCTATTTCGAGGCGCTGTTCCCCGACGGCGAACTCAGCCGCGGCTGGGCCACCATGGAGCAGGTGGGCGACACCGCTATGTTCGAGTTGACCCGGGTGGAGCGGGTGGAGCCCATCACCGAACCGGTGGCGGATCCGGACTTCCCGGCGGATCTGGCGGTGGTGCTGGAGGATTTTCTGGAATCCCTGGTCAGCGATTTCGCCTTCCCCGGCGCCGCCATGCGGGTGGAGGTGGGCGATAGCGTCTGGCGGGGCGCCGCCGGCGTGGGGCGGGTGGCCAGCGGCGAGCCCATGGACTACACCCGGCGCTTCCGGGTGGCCAGCCAGACCAAGGCCATGGTGGGGCAGGTGGCGCTGATGCTGGTGGACCAGGGGGTGCTGAGCCTGGACGACACGGTGGCCGACTGGTTGCCCGAGCTGACCCTCACCAACAAGGACACGATTCTGATCCGTCATCTGATGCGCCACCAGTCGGGCATCTTCAACCACCCGGATCTGGATACTTTCCTGTTCGCCACCGCCGATGCGCCGGCCGCCTACACCGCGCCCGAGGACTGGGTGGCCCAGGCCGATGCCCAGGGGCCGCTGTTCGAGCCGGGCACCGACTACACCTACAGTAACACCGGCATCGTGGTGCTGGGGTTGATCATCGAGGCCGCCACCGGCCTGCCCATCAAGGAGGTGCTGCGGCAGATGCTGTTCGATCCCCTGGATCTGATCGGCACCTCCTTCGAGGACAGCCCGGTGTTCAGCTACGGCCCGGTGATGCACGGCCATGTCCACGACGACTGCGCCGCCAATGCCGAGGAATGCCTGTGCTACGCCGATGTGGGCCTGGAGGATTATCCCTTCTGCTACGACGGGGTGCTGGAGGATTACACGTTCTATTCGCCGTCGTTCTTCTGGGCCGCCGGCGCCGTGGCCTCCACCCTGGACGATATGCTGACCTTCCATCGCCTGCGCGCCGAGGGGGCGTTGCTCAGCGAGGCCACCCAGGCCGAGATGCTGGACCTGCTGGCCATCTCCGAGATCACCACGCCGTTGAGTGGCGAGACCGTGGACTACGCCACCGGCCTGAACATCCAGGTGCTGGAGCGCAATGCCAGGTGGCTGGGTCACGCCGGTGGCATCGCCGGTTACTCCTCGTCCACCCTGTACAGCCCGCAACTCCAGGTGGGCATCTCGGTGGTGGCCAACCGCCGTGGCGCCTGGCAATTCGAGGAACTGGACGGTTCCCGCTCGCTCACCTTCGAACTGGTGCCGGAACTGCTGGTGCTCGTGGAGGACACCCTGGGGGTGCCCGCCGCCGAGAACCGTCTCGCCAAGCGCGCCCTGCCGCAAGCGCCGTCCTTCGGCCCGCAACACCTGGACGATGGCTTCATTCCACCGGGTCTGTCCCGTCGCTGAGGGTCGGCGCCGCCCCGGCGGGGACGCTCAGCAGCCGGCCCACCAGCGCGGCGTTGTGGTCCAGCGCCGGGCCGGGGCGCAGCATCCCGTGGTGATCCCCGGCGCCCTGTAACACCGCCGGTCCGACCTGGCCGGCGGCCCGCCACAGGGCCGCCAGTTCCCGCCCCGCCGGGGCCGGCTGTGCCGCCAGGATCAGCGTGAGGGGCGTGGCCACGGCACCGCCCGGGGGCACCGTGGCCAGATAATCCAGATAGCCCTGCATGCGCCGGCGCAGGCCCGCCTCGCCGGGCAGTTCCCCCGCCACCCCGGCCCCCAGCACCTGGAAAGCGCGCTCCATCAACGCCTCGCGGCGCCCGGCATCCGCCATCAGGCCCCCGGGCCAGCGCCCGGCGTCCAGCAGGATCAGCCCCGCCGGGGCCAGCCCCCGCGCCTCCAGCAACCGGGCGCAGTGCCAGGCCAGGCTCCCCCCCGCCGAGTAGCCCAGCAACCAGCAGGGCGGGCCGTCGGCCAGCCATGGCGCCAGGCGTTCGGCGAGCACGCCCGCCGGGTCCGCCGTATCCAGGGGAAAATCCAGCCCGTGCAGCGCCACCCCGGGTAGCCGCCGGGCCAGTTCCCGGAACACCAGCCCGTGACCCAGCAGCGGCGGGAAACCCACCAGCCGCGCCCGGGGGGCGGCGCCGGTGGCCACCAGGGGGCCGGGAACGCCGGCTTCCTGCCCGGCCAGTCCCGCGGCCAGAGCGCGCACCGTGGGCTCGCGGTAGAGCCGCTGTAGATCCAGTTCCAGACCCTCCCCGGCCAGTCGCGCCGCCAGTTGCACGGCGCGGAAGCTGTCGCCGCCGTGGGCGAAGAAATCGTCCTCCACGCCGAGTTGCACCCCCAGCACCGCCTGCCAGGCCGCCAGCAGCCGGCGCTCCAGGGGGGTCGCGGGGGTGACCTCGGCGGTGGTGGCCACCGGGGTGTCCACCGCCAGCGCCGCCAGGGCCTTGCGGTCCAGTTTGCCGCTGGTGAGAAAAGGCAGGCCCGGTTGCACCACAAAGCGCGCCGGGATCATCGGCCCGGGCAGCCGCTCGGCCAGGAAGCGGCGCAAGGCCCCTGTGTCCAGCCCCGGCTCGCGCAGCAGCAGATGGGCCACCAGCCGGGGCGGGGAGCCGTGGCCGCAGACCCCGCAGGCCCGCACCGCCGGGTGCGCGGCCAGCGCCGCTTCCACCTCGGCCGGTTCCAGGCGCACCCCGTTGACCTTCAACTGGGCGTCGCGCCGGCCCAGATACTCGATATCGCCGTCGGCGGTGTAGCGGGCCAGATCGCCGGTGCGATACAGCCGCCCCCCCGGCTCCAGGCCCAGCGGATCGGGGACGAAGCGCTCGGCGCTGAGTCCCGGACGGTGGTGATAGCCCCGGGCCAGTTGCACCCCGCCGATGCACAACTCGCCGGCCACCCCCACCGGCACCGGCTGGCCGTGGCGATCCAGCAGGTGCAGCCGGGTGTTGTCCGCCGGGCGCCCGATGAGCACCCGCTCGACCTCCGCCGGCACGGTCCAGTGGCTGACGTGGATGGTGGCCTCGGTGGGGCCGTAGCAGTTGTGGATGGCCAGTGCCGGCAGGACCGCCCGGCAGCGCCGCGCCAGCGCCGCCGGCAGGGCCTCGCCCACGGTGATCACATGGCGCAGGCTCGCGCAGTGGGCAAAACCCGGGGTGGCGGCCAGGATCCCCAGCACCGAGGGGGTGGTGACCGCGTGGCTCACCCCGTGCTCGCGGATCAGCGCCGTCAGATGTTCGCCGTCGCGGTGCCCGTCGGGGCGGGCCAACACCAGCCGGGCGCCGTGCAGCAGCGGGCCGAACAGGTCCACCACCGAGGGATCGAAACCCAGCGGCGTGCGTTGCAGCACCCGGTCCGCCGGCGTCAGCGGAAACACCCGCTGGATCCAGGCCATGTGGTTGCACACCGCCCGGTGGCTGACCATCACCCCCTTGGGCTGGCCGGTGGAGCCGGAGGTGTAGATCAGGTAGGCGAGATTATCCGGGTGGAGCCGGCGCGCCGGGGCCGTGTCGGGCCGGTCGGCCAGCGCCTCCCGGTCCAAAGCCAGCGTGCGCACCCCGGCGGGCAGGCGGGGGTTTAGCGCCGCGTGGGTCAGGATCAGCGCCACCCCGCCGTCGTCGGCCAGCCAGGCCAGGCGCCGGTCGGGCTGTTCGGGTTCCAGGGGCAGATAGGCGCCGCCGGCCTTGTGGATGGCCAGCAAAGCGATGACCAGATCCGCCGAGCGGGGCAGGCAGACGCCCACCCGGGACTCCGCGCCGATACCCAGTTCCCGCAGGCGATGGGCCAGGCGGTTGGCGGCCCGCTGCAGCTCGGCGTAGCTCAGGAATCCGTCGGCCCACACCAGCGCGGTGTGGTGGGGGCAGGTGGCGGCCCGCTGTTCCAGCAGATCCGGCAGCAGCGCCGGCCCGGGGTGGACCCGCGCCGTGGCGTTCCAGTCCTGCAACTGGCGCCGGCGCCGGGTCTCGTCCAGTAGCGGCAGGTGCATCACCGATCGTGCCACCAGCGCCGGAAAGCGCCCCAGCAGTCCCGCCAGATCCGCCAGCAGTTGCTCCGGCGCCACGCCGAGGCGAGCGGTGTCGGCCTGCAAGCGCAGCCGCAACCCCCCGTCGTGGGGAATCGCCAGCAGGTTCAGGGGATAATGGGTCTCCTCCAGCAGGCGCACCTCCCGCACCGGCAGCAGCGGCTCGCCCTCCGCCCCGGCGGGGTAGTTCTCCACCACCAGCAGGGCCTCGAACAGCGGGCTGCCCGGGGGCATCCCGCTCCAGCCCTGGAGCCGCGCCAGCGGCGCGTGGGCGTGGGCCTCGCGGGTGCCCTGGCGGCGGTGCAGGCTCTGCAACCAGGCACCCAGCGGGCGGTTCTCCAGTTGCGCCACCACCGGCAGGGTGTTGATGAACACCCCCAGCATCCGTCCGGCAT
>JGI12109J20283_10389028_pt1 | contig 20980 bp, 10 predicted proteins | sample ElkSlonscriptome_12_FD_20283 | JGI IMG/M metagenome (IMG submission 20283)
CGAGGATCGCCAGCGAATAGGCTTCTTCCCCGGTGGCACAGCCGGCGACCCACAAGCGGAGTTCGCCGCCCGCGGCTGCACTGCGGACCAGTTCGGGTATGTGGTCGGAGGCGAGGATGTCGAAGGCATCCGGGTCGCGGAAGAAGCTCGTGACACTGATCAGCAGCTCTTGCCCGAGGGTTCGCACCTCCGTCGGTGACGACCGGAGTAGATCGATGTAGCCCTCGACGTCGACCGATTGCGTCAAGCCGATGCGCCGGCCCACGCGGCGCATGATCGTGTTCACCTTGTACTGGCTGAAGTCGATCCTCGACTCCTGGTGCACCATGCCCAGGATCTGACTCAGACGATCCGCGTCGGTCGTTTCGGGCTCGATGGTCGGTTGGACCTTGCCATCGTTCTCGTAGCGGATGTAGCGCTCGATCTCCGAAGGCATGTCCTGCGGGGCCAGCACGAAGTCGACCGCACCGGTGGCCATGGCCGAGTGCGGCATGCCCTCGAAGCGCGCGGATGATTCGTCCTGTACCATCACCACGCCGCCCATCTCTCGCACGGAGCGCACGCCCATCGCTCCGTCGCTGCCCGTGCCCGACAGGACGATCGCGACGGCGCGCTCGCCGTAGTTCTCCGCCAGAGATCGGAAGAAGACGTTGATCGGAAGGTTGAGCGCCTGGTCCGCGGGGTAGTCCTCTGGAATCAGCCGTCCGGCCTTCAAGAGGAGGTGCCGTTTCGGAGGGATCAGGTAGATCTCGTTCGGAGCCATTTCGATCGGTTCGGTCACCGTGTGGATCGGCATGGCCGTATTTTTGGACAGCAGCTCGCCCATCATGCTCTTGAAGTCCGGCGACAAGTGCTGGACCACGACGAAGGCGGCGCCCGTCCGGTCACTCGCATTGTCGAAGAAGGTCTGGATCGCCTCCAGGCCGCCGGCACTCGCTCCGATCCCGACGACGAAGAGCGGATTCCCGTGGCTCTCGGGCTTCGGAGCGCTCGCATCGTGGGTCGTGTCCATAGGGCTGAGCTCCGCACGGTTGAAGGGGCTGACGGAGGTCTACACAGCCCACAATCTCGTGCTGACCGCGACCAGTCCGTTGTGAATTCGTGATCTCGGCTTCTCTTCGCCGGTTTTGTTGACTGGTAGCAGATTTTCCGGCATTGTTCCGGCCATCGTACGGTATCTCGGTCCCAAACAGGGTAGATCTGATGACGGATCGCGACGTTCACGGCCCGTTGAACGATCAGACCACGCCCGCTTCCGACGCCGATTTCGGTGCGAACGAGACGCCCGTCTCGGTTCCTGTGGTCGGTATCGGTGCCAGTGCAGGGGGGTTAGAACCCCTCGAAGTACTTTTTCAGGGCCTTGCCTCGGACACCGGCAGCGCCTTCGTCGTGGTCCAGCACCTGTCGCCCGACTTCCGCAGCCTCATGAACGAGCTGCTGGGTCGACACACGAGCATGCCGATCTCGGTGGTCGAGAACGAGACCACCCTCGAAGCAGATCACGTCTACCTGATCGCTCCACGCACCGAGATCCGCCTCGAAGGCGACGTGTTGAGCGTCCAGTCCCGTGAAGCCGGCGCGAATCTCCCGGCGGGACCGATCGACGTCTTCTTCGAATCCCTCGCCCGTGCGCGGGGAGACCTGGCGGTCGCAGTCATTCTCTCGGGCACGGGAACCGACGGCTCGCGCGGCGTGGTCGAGATCAAGGACGCCGGAGGCGTCGTGCTCGTCCAGGATCCGTCGTCGGCGAGTTTCGACGGCATGCCCCTGGCCGCGCTCAAAGCGGTCGAGGTCGAAGCCGCCCTCGCTCCCGATGAACTGGCCGATCGCATCACACGCTTTCTGCGCGACCGCGACTTGTCGTGCTTCGACAACGGACTCGGCGCTCTGCAGGGTGACGTTGGTCCGCTCGAGGATGTCCTCGACGTCCTGCGCGGTTCCTACGGCGTGGACTTCCGACTCTACAAGTCGAACATGTTGCTGCGCCGCATCGAGCGCCGCATGGCCGCCACCGAGGCCCAGTCCCTTCGCGAGTACGTCAAGGTGCTCTACGGGTCAGACGGCGAGCAGCAGAAGCTCTACAACGATCTTCTGATCCGGGTGACGGAGTTCTTCCGCGACTCCGCGGCCTTTGCCGTGCTGGCGCGCGAAGTCCTCCCGCAACTCACCAAGGGGCGGGATCGCGACGACGAGGTCCGTGTCTGGGTGCCGGGCTGCGCGACCGGGGAAGAGGCGGTGTCGCTCGCGATTCTCATGGACGAATTCAGGAGAGAGCACGCGCTCGACTTCGACTACCGCATCTTCGCCACGGACATCGACCCCACCACGGTGCGGCGGGCGAGCATGACGACCTTTGCGCCCGTGGCGCTCCAGGACATGGATGCCGAGCGTCGGGATCGTTATTTCGAGGTCACGGAGAACGGCTACCAACTCGTCACCCGATTGCGCGAGCGTATTGTCTTCGCCCAACAGGACGTCGTTCGTGATCCGCCCTTCACGCGGATCGATCTCGTCAGTTGTCGAAACCTGCTGATCTATTTCCGAGCCGACCTGCAGGCACGCGTCTTGTCCTCGTTGGACTTCGCGCTCAAGCCCAAGGGTTGGCTCTTCCTCGGCCCGAGCGAGACCGTCGGCGAGTTCGCCAACCGCTACCGCGCGCTCGACACGCGGTGGAAGATCTATCGCAAGCACACCGAAGCCGGCGAACGCCTCAGCCCGCACCTCCTGGATCGTGGTGCCTCGTTGTCGGGTCCGCCGGTCAGCAGTGCCGTGGCACGGCGTGAGTCGACGGCGGCCCCGAGTGACCGGCTCGATTACGCGGCGGTGGCGACGGCGCTCACCGAAGAGTACCTGCGGGTCTGCGTCGTTCTCGACGGCGAGTTGAACGTCCGCTACGTCCTGGGCGACCCGGAGGGGATCCTGCAGATCCCTCTTGGGATCACCGACTACGACGTCACGCGCATGCTCGACGGCGACATGCGTCTCGCGGTGGGCACGGCGCTGCATCACACGCAGAAGACCAACGAGGACAGCGTGTGCCGCAACGTGCCGACGCGCGACGGCACGCTTCTCGACGTGCGGGCGAAGGCACTCGAAACCAGTCACACCGGGCCCGGGCGCTACCTCGTGCTCTTCCGGCAAGCGCACGTCACAGAGGGCAACGACGCCGAAACGCGCTTCGACGTCGACGAACAGGCGACCGAGAGGATCGATCAACTCGAGCACGAGTTGAAGTCGGCCAAGGCACACTTGCAGGCGACGATCGAAGAACTCGAAACGACCAACGAAGAACTCCAGGCCGCCAACGAGGAGTTGCTGGCCGGGAACGAAGAGCTGCAGAGCACCAACGAAGAGCTGCACTCGGTCAACGAGGAGCTCTACACGGTCAACGCCGAGCACCAGACCAAGATCCGTGAACTCACGGTGCTCAACGCCGACATCGAGAACCTCTTCCAGAACCTCGACATCGGAGTGGTCTTCCTCGACGCCGAGCTTCGTGTGCGAAAATTCACCGCACGGGCCACCGAGACCGTCAAGTTGATCCCGACCGACGTCGGGCGGCCACTCGAGCACCTGAACCAGGGCCTGTCCGGAATCGATCTCGTCGCCGCGACCCGCGGGGTCCTCGAAACCTCCAAGGCGCACGAGCAGCGGGTCCAGGCCCCGAACGGTGCGTGGCTCTTCTTGAAGATCCTGCCGTACCACGACGCCTACGGCGAAGTGGACGGTGCCGTGCTGACCCTGGTCGACATCAGCGAGATCATCCAGGCCCAGCACGATCGACAGCAGCAGGAAGCCGAGTTCCGTCAGTTCGCCGAGAACATCTCCGAGGTCTTCTGGTTGAGCGATGCCAGCGGCGAGACGATGCTCTATGTGAACGGCAACTACCAACGACTGTGGGACACCGAGCCCGACCTCGAACGCGGGCGTGCTCTTCTCTTCGCCGGCCTCCACCACGACGACCGCGAAGAGGTCGAGGCGGAGCTCGCGCGTGAGGACTGGGGTTCACTCGATCTCCAGTATCGGATCGTCCTGGCCGACGGGACCAATCGCTGGTTGGAGAACCGCGCCTTCCGTGTGACGGACGAGACGGGCGAGGTCGTGCGCGTGGCCGGCATCGTCACCGACGTCACGCAACGGCGGCGCGCCGAACGTCACATGCAGCAGCTCGCCGCGATCGTGCAGTCGTCGCGAGACGGTCTGCTGAGTTTCGACCGTGATGGGCGCGTGCAGACCTGGAATCCCGGTGCCTCCACGATCTTCGGTCACGAAGAAGATGACGCGATCGGCCAGGCCGTCGACGACCTCTGCGAAGGCCTCGAGCCCGGCGACGTGCAGGACATGGTCCACCGCCTCTCGCGGGACGAGGAGACCCTGACGGTCCAGTTCGAAGCCCAGGCGACCGCCACCGAGGCCCGCACGGTGGAGTTCACCGTCTCGCCGATCAGCAACAACGGCTCCGAGCCTCAGGCCTTCGCCGCGATCGCCCGCGACGTGTCCGACCGCCTTGCCCGCGAAACCGAACTGCGCGAGCTCACGCAGAACCTCGAACGGCAGGCGAACCATGATCCGCTGACCGGCCTCCTGAACCGGCGCGGTCTGGAGAAGTTCCTCTTCGTCGAACTCGAGCGCAATCGGCGCGAAGGGCAGCGCATCGGCGCGATCCTGATCGACTGCGACAACTTCAAGCGCGTGAATGACACGATGGGACACGCGGTCGGAGACGTCGTACTGCAAAGCATCGCCAACCGAGTCCGTACCGCACTCCGGCCCTCGGACAGCCTGGGACGCATCGGTGGCGACGAGTTCATGGTTCTGCTCCCGAACACGCGCCTGGCCGAGGCCGTACAACTGGCCGAGCGCTTGCGCCTGGTCGTCGCCGACGCACCGCTGCAGACCAAGGACCAGCTCGTCGGCATCACCGCGAGTCTCGGCGTGACGCTCGTACCCGAGGACTCGCTGTCGATCGAGGAGATCGTCAGCCACACCCAGCACGCTCTGTCGCGCAGCAAGAAGGCAGGCAAGAACCGCGTCTCGTTGCGCGAAGGCAACGCCGACCCGATGACGACGGACGACGGCCAGGACGTGCAGCGTACGATCGAATCACTGACCAACCCCGATTCGTTCCGCACCGTCGTTCAGCCGATCTTCGACCTCGTCAACGATCGCGTGATCGCCTACGAGCTCCTGACGCGAGGGCCCGACGGTCCTTTCGAGATGCCGGACGACTTCTTCCGGATCAGCGTCGAGAACAACATCCTGACTTCGGTCGATCTCCTTTGTGCGAAAAAGTCGATCGACTGGGTCTCGAACAATGCGAACGGCGTGGACTATCACGTCAATCTCTTCCCGTCGACTCTGCTGGAGACGCCGGTCGATCGCATGGAGCAACTCTTCGGAGTGCTCGGAGATCCGAGCCGTTTCTGCGTGGAGATCAGCGAGCAGCAGTTCGTCGGGGATCCGAACTACTTGATGCAGAGGACGCGCCGCCTGCGAGAGATCGGTGTGCGCGTCGCGCTCGACGACGTTGGTTTCGGCCGGAGTTCGCTCGAGTCGCTCATCCTGCTCGAACCGGACATCATCAAGATCGATCGGTCCTTCGTCAGCGGGGCGCACACCGACTCGGGTCGGCAGCGTTCGCTACAACGCCTCGTCCAGCTCAGCCGCAACCTCGACACCACGCTCGTGGCTGAGGGAATCGAAGAGCACAAGGACATCGAGGTGCTCGTGGACATGGGTGTTCGTATGGGGCAGGGGTTCTTGTGGGGGCGTCCAGCAGCGCCGTGACGTGTGTCGAGCACGAAGGGTCTACGACTCGATGAAGGAACAGGCTGAACGCGACGTCCGTCCGGAAGGCCGGCCGAAGTTCCTGATCGCCCTCGGTGCGTCCGCCGGGGGTGTGGAGTCGCTCATCGAATTTTTCGGTGCGGTGCCGACCGATCTCGACGCGGCCTTCCTGGTCATTCTGCATCGATCGCCGGATGCCGCGAGTGCCCTGGGCGAGGTTCTGGGCCACAACACGGCTCTGCACATCGTTTCCGAAGAGGGTGAGCAGTCCCTGCAGAAGCGAAACGTCTACCTCGCGCCGCCACGTGGTGTTCTCGAGGTCACGCGTGAGAAGCTCGTCTGGACGTTCGAGGTGGAGGATCGCGACCTGCCTCTTCCCGCCCATCCCATCGACCACGCGCTGATCTCCGTCGCGGAGTGCTTCGGTGAGAACGCGGTCGCCATCATCCTGTCCGGGAGCGGATCCGATGCCGCGATGGGTGCCGCGAGCATCAAGGCCCACGGCGGACTCGTGCTCGTCGAGGACCCTGACCGGGCTGCATTCCAAAGCATGCCCCGAACCGCCTGCGAGCGAACGTCGGCCGACGTCGTCGGCGCGCCAGGGCGACTGGCCGCGGTGCTTCGCGACGTCTTGTCGTTGGAGGGCAAGCCCCTCGAAGCCCCCGAACAGATCGACGAGGAACCCATCGAGGCCTGCCTACGCATTCTGAAAAAGCGGAGCGGGTACGACTTCCGGTCCTATCGTCGTGCGACGGTGGAGCGGCGCGTGCTCCGGCGCATCGCCTTGAGTGGGGTCAAGAATCCTTCCGCGTACGTCGAACTCCTCGGAGCACGCGCCACGGAGCGCGATGCCCTGTGCCGGGATCTCCTGATCAACGTCACGAGTTTCTTCCGCGACCCGGACAGTTTCAGCGCACTGGATCGCCTGGTGATCGTACCTCTCGCCGAGGATGCCCAGCCGGATCATCCGATCCGGGTGTGGGTGCCGGGCTGTGCCACGGGTGAAGAGGCGTACACGATCGCAATGCTCCTCGCACGTGCGCTCGAACGGAAGGACGACGAATCGACCTTCCAGATCTTCGCCACCGACCTCGACGCACAGGCGATCGAAACGGCCAGCCAGGGCGTATACCCACACGCGATCGAGAGCCATGTCCCCGAGCCGCTCCTGCGGCGCTACATGACGCGTCTCGACACCGGCTATCGGGTTCATCGCGCCTTGCGCGAGCGCATGGTCTTCGCCGTGCACGATCTGACGCAGGATCCACCGTTCACACGCATGGACCTGGTGAGCTGCCGGAATCTGATGATCTATCTTCGCAGCGAACTCCAGCGGCACGTCTTGCAGGTATTCGGCTACGCGCTGAACGACGATGGGCATCTCATGCTCGGGGCGAGCGAGGCCACGGTCGCCCTGCGCGAGTTCTTCGAGCCCGTCGACGCGGAATCGAGGATCTACCGGCGGAACGAAACGGTGGCGGTCGCGCCGCGCATGCATTCACTCGACGCGCTCCTACGCGAGCACGATCAGGACGAGAAGCGGCAAGGTGTCTTCGAGACCGGTGCGCTGGGTTCGAGTGTGATGCAGGCCGCAGTGGTCGAGCACCTCATCAAGCGCGATGCGGAATTCGCCCTGGCCCTCGACGACGAACAGCGTTTGAAGCACGTCTATGGTGATCCGGGAAATGCCCTTCGCGTTCCCAGCGGCGGCATCACGACCGACATCAGTTCGCTCACGCGCGGGGAGTTCAAGACCGCGATTCTGTCCGGGGTGCCGCGCGCGCACCGTAGCGGTGAAGACGTGTTCCAGCGATCCGTCGCCGTCGACGGTGCCGATGGCGTCGCCTCGATGGACGTGCAGATCATTCCGATGGAAGGCCCGGTGGCGTTGAGGAGTTTGATCCTGGTCCGCCCCACGGGCCGCCGTGCCCTGCAGTTGAAGGGTGGCAACGCCGGACAGATGGTCGAGGCCGAGATCGCAGCCGATCTCGAACGAGAGCTCCATTCAACACGTGATCAACTGACGGAAACGGTCGAGGCCCTCGAGGTGTCGAACGAGGAGCTCCAGACGTCGAACGAACAGCTGTTGGCGTCGAACGAGGAGCTCCAGTCGACCAACGAGGAACTCCAGAGCACCAACGAGGAGCTCCACACGGTCAACGCGGAGCACCAGGAGAAGATTCTGCGCCTCACGGAGGTGACCCGGGATCTCGAGAACGTGCTGCTCAACGGTGCCGTCGGAACGATTCTTCTCGATCGTGATCTCTGCATCCACCGCTTCACGCAGGTCGCGACCGAAGTCGTGCATCTGATGGAACCCGACCACGGTCGGCCGCTGCACCACATCACGCATTCTCTCATCGACGTCGACTTGAGCGCGGTGGTCCAGGCGGTTCGGGACAGCGGTGCCGGTCGCGAGGACACGGTCCGCACGAAGGACGGACGCTCCTTCCTGATGCGGTGCCAGCCACTGCGAGACGACGCCGGTCATGTCGAAGGGGTCATGCTCACCTTCGCTGACGTGACGACGCTCGAGCGTGTGACCGATGAACTACGTCGATCCGAGCGCCGTTTCCTTCACGTCATGGAGAACGTCGATCAGGCCATCTTCCTACGTCGACGCGACGACGAGAAGATCGAGTTCGTGAGTCAACACGTCGTCGCCATCTTCAGCGAGAAGGTGCCCGCGGATCTCGAAGGAGTCCTCGAGTACGTCCACCCGGACGACGTCGAGATCGTGCGCGATGCCTTCGCGGCTCCTTCGACTTTTTCCGTGGAAGTCGACTTCCGCATGGGTGTCGACGACAGTGGTGGTGACCGTTGGTTCCACTGCAGTCTGCGGCCGACGGACGACGAGCGCGGAGCCGACGGTTTCGACGTCGGCTATCTCTTCGACATCACGGCGCGCAAGCGGAGCGAGATCGCGCTGCGCCAGGAAGTCGATCGCTTCGAGGGCTTCGTCAACGCGATTCCCGACCGCTTCTTCTGGCGCGGTCTCGATGGTGAATGGCAAAGACTGCGTTCTCTCATGCCCGGGCGCGAGGTCGACGAATCGAAGTATCCACCGTTGTCTTCGATCGTGACCCGCTCCGCCCTGCGTGCGATCGACGCAGCGGCCGACGCCGCACTCGAACAAGGAACGCTGCAGACGATCGGCTTCGATGCCCACAATCGTCAGGGCTCACGTTCCTTCGAAGCCCGCCTGCTCATGGTCACGGGGCAGGGCGTGATCTGCGCGCTGCGCGACGTCTCCGAACTGCGGCGGAGCGAGCGCGAGCTCGTCACGCTGACGCGCAATCTCGAGCAGGAAGCGAACAGCGACCACTTGACCCGGCTGCCGAATCGGCGCGGTCTGGAGAAGGTGCTGTTCACCGAGCTCGAGCGCTGCCGGCGGCTCGGAAGTCGTCTGTGTGCGATCCTCGTCGATTGCGACAATTTCAAGCGTGTGAACGACACGATGGGCCACGCGACCGGTGACGTCGTGCTCCAGGAGGTCGGCAAGCGACTGCGCGGTGTGGTCCGGCCGAGCGACACGATCGGTCGCGTCGGAGGCGACGAATTCCTCGTCCTCCTGCCGGACACACGCCATGCCGAGGCGATGCAGTTGGCCGAGCGCCTGCGGCTGGCGATCACGGGATCGCCGCTCACTTCCGGGCGTGACGTGATCGGAATCACCGGGAGCCTCGGCGTCGCGACGGTGCCGCTGGATCTCGTGAGCGTCGAAGAGGTCATCAGCCTCACCCAGCACGCGTTGGCCCACAGCAAGAAGGTCGGGAAGAACCGCGTGACGTCGCACGAATACTCGGATCTCGACACGGTCGACCCGCGCGACGAACTGCTCAACGTGCTCGAGAGCGGGCGTGGTTTCCGGACCTTTGCGCAGCCGATCCTCGATCTGCAGACCGGGCAGATCGACGGCTACGAGTTGCTGACCCGCGGGCCCGGCGGTGCGCTGGAGAGCCCGGCCGACATCTTCCAGCTGTCGTCGGAGAACAACATTCTCACGTCCGTCGACCTGCACTGTGTGAAGCGCAGCGTGGGCTGGGCACGCGATCATCTCGATCGCGGTCGCTTCCACGTGAATCTCTTCCCGTCGACGATTCTCGACACCCCCGCGGCGCGCTTGCTCGCGGTCTTCGGTGACCCGGGTCTACTGCGTCACTTCTGCGTGGAGATCAGCGAGCAGCAGTTCATCGGCGATCCCATGTACCTGAAGCCCCACGTCGAGGAGCTGCGGCGCGAGGGCGCGCGGATCGCGCTCGACGACGTGGGCTTCGGACGAAGTTCCCTGGAGTCGCTCCTCCTGCTCGAGCCGGAGACGGTGAAGCTCGACAAATCGGTCGTGCATGGGGCCTTCGAGGACGCGGCCAAGCGCCGGACCTTGGAGCGCCTGGTGGGTGTGATCCGCGGAATCGATGCCGACATCGTGGCCGAAGGCATCGAGACCGAGTCCGACCGCGAGCTGCTGATCGATCTCGGGGTGGAGTTCGGACAGGGCTACCTCTTCGGACGCCCGAGCGAGTCCCTGCTGGCCACGAACTGAGCGGCCGGACCGGCGCGGATCGAACCGCGTGTGATCTGGTGAACGCTCCCGTTCCGGACTAGTTTGGTCGGCGCCAACGGATCCCCTCCCATTTTGGACGAAGAGCCTCGTGCGACCGCTCGTTCTCATCCTGCGCATGATCAAGTGGGAGCACACGGTGTTCGCGCTCCCCTTCGCGTTGATGTCGCTGCTCGTGGCGAGCGATGGGCGCCCCGAACTCGCGACCCTCGTTTGGGTCGTGGTGGCCATGGTCGGCGCACGTTCGACGGCGATGGCCTTCAACCGTCTCGCGGACGCCCGGATCGATGCCGCGAACCCGCGCACGGCCGATCGTGAGATTCCCCGCGGCGCACTGAGCCGAGGACCCGTCATCCTGTTCACGATGGCGACGGCGGCGCTCTTCGTGCTGGCCGCGGCCATGTTGAATCCCCTGTGCTTCGCGCTCTCGCCGGTCGCGCTCGCGATCGTGTGGGCCTATTCGCTGACGAAGCGCTTCACGGCCTTCAGCCATCTGTTCCTGGGTCTCGCGCTCGGTGTGGCGCCGATCGGAGCCTGGTTGGCCGTGACCGGGGAGTTCGCGGTCTTTCCGCTCGTTCTCGCCCTGGCCGTCCTGGCCTGGGTCGCCGGGTTCGACGTCCTCTACGCCTGTCAGGACCTCGAGTACGACCGCTCGGTGGGCCTGCACTCGATTCCGGCGTGGCTCGGCCCTCGAGGCGCGCGTTGGTTCGCGCGCGGGCTCCACGCCGTCGCGGTGGTGGCGTGGGCCTGGTCCTTTCACGCGGTCGGCCTGGACGGAATCGCTTTGCTGGGCGTCCTGGCCACGGCCGGACTGCTCGGATACGAGCATTGGCTGGTTCGCGGAGACGACCTCTCGCGGATCGACAAGGCCTTCTTCCAGGTGAACAGCTGGATCGGTGTCGTCCTGCTCGCGTCGACCCTGTTGGATCTCTACGTGGCCTGAGTCCCGGGCGGAATGGTTCCGATTGGCAGGGGCCGGGCGCCGACCTACCTTCTTGCGCGGAACTCCGTCACCCCCTGATCGTGGGAGCACCGAACGTGCCGAGTGATCTGTCCCGCGCCGCCCTGCGTGCGCTGTTGGAGTCGCCGAACCTCCACGACATCACCGCGGCTGCCGATGCGGCCCGCGAAGAACTCCACGGGCGCCGGACGACGGTGGCCGTGGTGCAAGAGCTCGACCCCCAAGGGGTCCACCAGCAATGCCCCGTCTGCGGAATCGAGGCGGGTGAAGACGGTTTCGCGAGGACCGTGGAGGACGTCGCCGACGTCGTGACCGACCTGTTGCTCCTACCCGCCAAGGGTTCCGACGCCGATGCGGTGCGCGTGGTATGGCAGATGCTCCCGCCGCCTCCGCTCGAGGCGGAGGGCATGATTCCCACCGTGCAGATCGGAACCACGGACACGTGGATCGACGCCGGCCTCGACCGCGATTTCGCGGCGTGGCGAGACCAGGGCGTGCGTGTGGTGAGCGACGGAATCGACCCGCTCCATCATCCCTCGCGCGGGGTGGACGGCGCAGCAAAGTGGACGTCCTTCTGGCACGCGGCGGCGAACGCCGGACTGCGCGGCCATGCGAGCGTGCTCTTCGGCCCGAACCTGGATCTCGACGCCGTCTTCGCGCAGATCGACGCGATTGCCGCCGTTCAAGCCGACACGGGCGTGTTCCTGTCGGTGATGCCATCGGTGATCGGCGTCGACGGCGCGACGGCAGCCGACGCGGACACCACGCAAGCGAGCTTCGACCTGCGCGTCCTGGCCGCGTGCCGCCTGGCACTTCCGGAGGTCGAGCACCTGAGCTATCGCATCCCGCGCAGTGACCTGAAGACGGCGCACACCGCTCTCCTGTGCGGAGTGGACGATCTGGTCGCCGATCTCTTCCTCGGCGTGCGCGATCGCAAGGCCGACGCCGCAGCCCGCGACCTGTCCGTGCGCGAGATGAAGGCCTGGCTCGAAGAAGCCGGTTTCGAGGCGCGGGTCCGCAACGGATCCTTCGACACCGAGGGCTTCGACGACCTCCTGGAGTTGATCGGGGGGGGCTCGTGAGTCTGCGCGTCGGCGCGGTGAGCTTCCTCAACACCGTGCCGCTGATCGAGGGCCTGGACGACGAGCCGGGCATCGAGGTCGTGGCGGACCTTCCTTCACGACTCGCGCGGTCGCTCGATGCCGGAACGATCGACGTCGGGCTCATTCCCGTGGCCGAGTACCTCCGCGGTGTGGGCGGGGAGATCGTGCCGGGGCTATGTATCGGGGCCCACGGTCCGGTCCGTACCGTGAAGATGTTCAGCCAGGTCCCGCTCGCGAGAATCGAACGCGTGAGCGTGGATCGGGGATCGCGCTCCAGTGTTGCGTTGATGAACGTGCTGCTCGCGGAACTCTACGGTCTGCGACCCGAGCTCGAGGAATTCGAGCCACGGCGCGAAGCGCTCTTCGACCGTGCCCCGACCGCGTTGGTGATCGGAGACCGCGCCGACGCGATCGAGGGCACCGGCATGCTCGTCGTCGACCTCGCGGCACTGTGGAACGAGGTCACGGGACTTCCCTTCGTCTTCGCGACCTGGGTCCTGTCGCCGCGCCTGGCGCCCGGACCCGAGCGCGACCGACTGATCGAGGCCCTGCAAGCCGCCTACCGACGTGGCCGCGAGCACCTCGACGAGCTGGCCCGTCGCGAAGCCAGCGCCCGAGGCATGGATCTGCACCGTGTGACCAGCTACTGGCGTGAACACGTCCACTACGACCTGGGGCCCCAGGAGATCAAGGGCATGGAACGTTTCGCGGATCTCGCGCGAAAGCACGGTCAGATTCCGAGCCCGCGTGCGATTGCGGTGGCGGCAGTCTGATCGACGTCCTCGACGGACGATGCGATCGGTGTCACCCTGAACGGCCCGGACCTTCGTCCGGGTCTTCGTGCATGGAGGCAAGAGGTGTCCGGAATCGACGTCCGTTTCGAATGGAAGACCGGAATCCCTCGGTCGATCTTCCGCAACGCGCGTCTGCGCGTCAGTGCCGATGCCGAGGGTCGGCGCACGCAGGGACCATGGGTCGAAGTCGCGATGGACGAGATCCGGGCCGAGGACCACTGCCCCTCCTTCGCGGGCAGCATCACGCTCGCGTCGACCGAGGTCGGCAAGACCTTCGAGTGGTCGGTCAGTGCCGATACCGAACACGCGACCGACGTCTGCGTGATGACCTTCGAGACCAGTGATCCGGAGAGTCAGAACCTGCACCGCAGTTTCGTCCTCGATCCGCCGGGCCCCGAACCGCAGTACGAGTGCTACACGCTGACCCTCGAGCGCCAGTTCGGCGCGCGCAAGCGCTACTGGAACGGTGATTCCGCACCGGGACTGCAGTTCTCGGTGTGGGCACCGAACGANATCGGCGCCGTCGAGGTGCTGTGGGGCGACTTCCAGGAGGGCGACTCGTCGCGTCAGTGCGGCTACGTCGACGACCACGATCCGCCCGCCGGTGTCGATCCGCACGAGGACCCGATTCCGTTGCGACGGACTCCGAACGGCGTGTGGCGCACCGACCCGCACGAGCCTCGGCTGCAGCGCTTCGCCGATCACGTGAATCGACCCTATGTCTACCGCATCACGCGGAGCGACGGCAGCCGGCGCATCCGGACCGACCTCTATTCGCGTGCCCAGATGGGCCGAGGGGACTTCGACCCGGCGAACGCGGACGACCCACGTTATGCCGACGGAACCTACCGCGGCGACTTCCACGATCTCGACGGCACGAAGAGCTGCTCGCTGGTGATCGACATCGATCGCGTGAACAGCGAGTTCGACACCGCGTGCTGGCCCGAGCCGCGTCCGATCCCGACCGACGCCTTCTGGGCCGACGATCACGTGATGGATCGTCCACGGCGCCTGCAGGATCTCGTGATCTACGAGCTCCACATAGGATCGCTCGGCTGGGGCAAGGCGCGGCAGGGGAGTTTCTTCGACGCCCTCGAGCCGGACTTCATCGACCACCTCGTCGAGCTCGGTGTGAACTGCGTCGAGCTGCTTCCGGTGCTCGAGTTCCGCGGGCAGCACGACTGGGGCTATTCCACGTCGCACTACTTCGCGCTGGAGTCGAGTGCAGGCGAGCGGGACCAGTTCAAGCACTTCGTTCGCGCACTGCACGCGCGGGGAATCAGCGTGTTGGTCGATCTCGTCTTCAATCACTACCACCACGACGCCGACCGCGCGCAGTGGCACTACGACTCGCCGCACGAGCACGAGAACGTCTACTACTGGTACGAAGGTCGCCCGACCGACTACTCGGAGTTCGCGAAGGCCATGCTCGCGGACCCGACCACGGCGGTGCGCGCGGACCACGGGGGCTACGTCGACAATGGTTCGACCGGCTGGGCCCCGAACTATCGCCAGGAGATGGTGCGTCGCATGTTCGTGAGCTGCGCACTCATGCTCACCGAAGAATTCCACGTCGATGGCTTCCGCTTCGATCTGACCAGCGCGATCCACCAGGCGAACGTCCGCCACGCCGACGGCGAGCCCATGCCCGAGGTGAACGCCTTCGGTTGCAAGCTCCTGCGCGAGATCACGCGCACGTTGAAGCTCGTACGTCCCGAGGTCCTGTTGATCGCGGAGGATCATTCCGGCTGGGAGGGGGTCGTCAAACCGATCTCCGAAGGCGGGCTCGGATTCGATGCCATGTGGGACTCGGCTTTCTATCACCATCTGATCGGGGATGCCGACGATCGTGGCGACACCGACGCTCGTCTGTTGAAGACGGCGGGTCTGGGGGACGACCGTGCCCTGGCCATGGACACATTCGCACGCTGTCTGGCCGTGACCGACGCGAAGCGAGTGGTCTATTGCTCGTCACACGACGAGGTCGGCAATGCCCATGGAACCAATCGGACGATTCGTGTGGCTGTGAACGATGCGCCCCTGACGCCCGTCACGCGTGCCTGGGCCGAACGTCGCTGCGCCGTGACCACGGCGATGACCGTGTTGAGCGGCGGTACGCCGATGCTGTTCATGGGCGAGGAGGTCGGCGCCGTCCGGGAGGTCCACTTCGACCGCGTCTACGAAGGGCGCGAAGACCTCGTCGGCATGGCCCAGGGCATCGGGTCACGCGTCTTCCGTTGGTGGAAGACCTTGATCGCGCTGCGCCGTCGATCCGCGTGTCTGCGCGAAGCTCCCGTCGAGATCCTCCACGTGAGCGACCTCGACCGCACGCTCGTCTTCCGCCGCAAGCAGGGTGGCCAGGAGTTCCTGGTCATCGCCTCACTCCGGAATCGACCGGACCACGGTCCGAGTGACGTGGTCTCCGATGCGATCGACGACGCGTCGTGGAAGGTCGTCGCCACGAACCTCACGGCCGAGACCTGGGGCGAGAACGTCGTTCCCCGGGACGCAGTCCTCAAGAGCCGTGGCGGACGTGTGGCGGCAGTGGTTCCGGTGGCCGGAGTGATCGTGCTCGAGCGCGTCGAGGGGATCTGAACCGGGTCGGCGTCGGGCGCGACATCGCACGATGTCACCGTGAAATCGCGGCTCAGCAGGCCGTCCGCCCGAAAAGGTGGCAGATGTTGCGCCGAATCGCGGTCTTGGCGATCCTGACCCATGGCCGCCTGCCCCCGACCGAGAGCGATCCATGAGCACCGTCTACAGCCGTCGCCCGGACATCGACGACATCCTCCAGCGTGCCGTGGAGGGCGAAGCCCTGCCCGGCGGCGAGATCCTCATGCTCATGGAGGAGGCCGACGTCCACGACCTCGGCCGCGCGGCCCACGCGCTGCGCCTGAAGAAGTGCCCTCCGGACACGGTCACCTACGTCGTCGACCGCAACATCAACTACTCGAACGTGTGCTACGTGAACTGCACCTTCTGCGCGTTCTACCGGCACAAGACCGACGACGACCACTACGTCCTCAGCTACGAGCAGATCCACCAGAAGGTCGAAGAGCTGCTCGCGATCGGCGGCACCCAGCTACTGCTCCAGGGTGGCCACCACCCGAACCTGCAGCTCGACTGGTACCAGGGCATGCTGCGCTCGATCAAGGAGCGCTACCCGGTCCACATCCACGGCTTCAGCCCGAGCGAGATCGCACACTTCGCCCACATCTGGAAAATGCCGACGACGACCGTGTTGAAGGAACTGCAGGCGGCCGGACTCGACAGCGTTCCCGGCGCCGGGGCGGAGATCCTCAACGAGCGCGTCCGCCAGGTCCTGGCCAAGCGGAAGGTCGATACCGACGGTTGGATCCGGATCATGGAAGAGGCCCACGCGATCGGCATGAAGACGAGCGCGACCATGATGTTCGGTCACGTCGAGACGCTGCCCGAGCGCGTCGAGCATCTGCTGCGCATCCGTGAGAGCCAGGACCGCACGGGCGGCTACACCGCCTTCATCCCGTGGACCTTCCAGCCCGGCTTCACGCCGATGGCCGAGAACCACCCCGATCAACTCGAGCAGATCCCGACGAGCACCTACAAGGGATCGATCGAGTACTTGCGCATGCTCGCGATCAGCCGCCTCGCGCTGAACAACGTCGACAACTTCCAGTCGAGCTGGGTCACGCAGGGCCGCAAGATCGGTCAGATGTCCTTGTTCTGGGGCGCGAACGACCTCGGCAGCGTGATGATGGAGGAGAACGTCGTCAGCGAAGCCGGCGTCGCCTTCCGTCTGAGCCTGGACGAAATGAAAGCGCTGATCGTCGACGCGGGATTCGAGCCTGCGCAGCGTGACAACTACTACAACGTGTTGGCGGTGGCGTGACACGCCTCGCCTTCGTCTTCCTGTTGCTCGCGGGGCACGTCGCAGCGGCGCCTCTCGTGCCGCGCGGGCCGGTCGAACTCCCGAACACCGAACGAGTCGATCTCGAATCTCCGGTGAACGGTGTCACCTACCGGCTCCTGGTGTCCGTGCCCGAGGGCTTCGAGGGCTCGGAGGCGCGCTATCCGGTCGTCTATCTTCTCGATGCCGACTACTCCTTCGCGATCGCGCGCAACGTCGTCGAGCACCACGTGCAGCGCGATCGCATGCCGGAAATGATCGTGGTCGCGATCGGCTACGCCGGCGACGTCACGCGGGCGAGTTACCGGCTGAACCGCAGCCGCGACTACACGCCGACCCCTACCACGGGACAGTCCTACGACGAGAAGACCGATCCCGTCACCGGCGGCGCATCGGCCTTCCTCGAGACGCTCGTCGACCACATCGTGCCCGCCATCGAGGAGCGCTACCGTGGCAGCGGGGAACGCATCCTCGTCGGGCATTCCTTCGGGGGACTGTTCTCCGTGTGGGCGACGCTCGAACGACCCGACGTCTTCCCGACGATCCTCACCGTGAGCCCTTCGCTCTGGTACGACGACCAGCTCGTCCTCGAGCGTATCCGTCGTGCGACGCCGGAGAGACTCGAAGGTCGTCGTGTCTTCGGCATGGTCGGCAGCCGCGAAGGCAACTCGACGCGGCGCATGGTGCCGGATCTCCGGGAGCTCGGGGTGTTGCTCGAACCAGTGCTCGGCGAAGACGTCCGCATCGACGTCGCCGACGGCGAGACCCACGACTCGGTGTTCCCGCGTGCGGTGAGCACGGGGCTGCGTTGGCTCGTCTCCCGCCGCCGCTGAACGCTCAGCGCGAAACCCGGCTCGACCTGCCGCCGCGGCTCGTCATGACCACGCCGGCGATCACGAGGACCCCGCCGACGAGCACGGGCAGGCCGACGGTCTCTCCGAGAAACGCCCATCCCATCAAGGCCGTGAACACGGGCACCGTGTTGATGAAGATCCCGGCCCGGGCTGCTCCGATGGCCGCGATGCCCCGGTAGTACCAGAGGTACGCAACCGCGGTCGCCAGGACACCGAGGAAGGCGAGCGCGATCCAGTCGACCCCGCGCGCCAAGCCCAGCGCTCGGTGGAGCCCGAAGACGAGCGAGAGCGGCAGCATCAGAATCGTTCCCGCGATCGACGACCACATCACCGATGGCAGGGGACCGAGCGCCGCCATGACTTTGCGCCCGCCGATCGTGTAGGAGGTCCAGCTCACGACACAGCCGAGGATCATCAGGTCGCCCCAACCGAAACCTTCGGCGAGCACCCGGCGCGGATCCCCGTCTGCGATCACGACCGAGACGCCGATCAGGGCGAGCAGTGTACCGAAGACGCGCAACGGACCGACGCGTTCGCGCTCGAGGATCGATGACGTGATGCCGATCGCGACCGGAGTGCAGGCCACGATCAGGGCCGCGCGTGCGGCCGGAATGTGACGGAGCCCTTCGAAGAAGAAGGTGCTGTAGCCCAAGATGCCCGTCGCGCCGAGGAAGACGACGCGACCGATCAATGCGCGAGGAACGCGCGGGAGATGTCCACGCCGCACACGAACCATCGTGACCAGCGCCACCGATGCGATCACGTAGCGCAGGAAGGCCGCCGGAAGCGCTGGCATGGTCTCGCCCACGACGCGGCCGGCGATCCAGCTGCCGCCCCAGAGAGTCATGCAGGCGAGTAGCTCGACGGCGACGCGAGGGGGCACGGAAACTCCCGGCAACGAGGACCGCGAGACGATCGGTCCGCAAGCGCCGCCTTGCAATGGAGAAATGACGTGCGGTGCGATGTGTCGTTGACACGCCTTTGACCGGCCTTTGACCGGCATGTGACGCGATGAGGCGTCTTGACGCGGCTTTGACCGCGAAGGCACACCGTCGGGTCGAAACTCGACGAGCCGGCGCCACTCGGGTGCCGGCTCGTTCGTTTCTCCGAAGGGAATCCTCCATGCGTCTTGTACTCGCTCTGTTGTTCATGGCTTCGGCCGCACACGCCACCTCGTCCGCACCGCTCGATTCGATCGGGCCTGGTCTTTCGATGATGATCCACGAAGAGCCGGCGTCGAAGTCGATCATCGCCGAGTTCGATCGCTTTCTCGTCGTCGTCGAGTCACCGGGAGACGAAGCGAACGCACGCGCGTTGATGACGGCTCTCGACGAGGCCCATCCCGAGAAGCCCGTCCGCTTCGTCCTGCACACGCACCATCACGGACACTCGCTCGGCGCGATCGATCCGTGGATCGTGCGCGGGGCGACGATCATCACGAGCGAGAGGAATCTCGAGCGAGTGCGCGGTCGGAGTGCCGACGCCGCGCGTTTCGAGCAGGAAGCCTTTGTCGTGAGCGATGGTTTCTCGATTGCCGACGCGGGCAACCGCCTGATCGTCCATGTCCTCGACGAGTCCGACTACACCATCCCGACCGACCAGTACATCGTCGTCGAGTTCCCCGAACAGGATCTGCTCGTGAGCGGCTGTCTCTACAACAAGCCTTTGGACTACCACCAGGTCGTGAACCTCCGGAAGCCGGCGCTCCGCAAGTTCCTCACGGAGGAAGCGCCTCGTGTGCGCCACCTGATCCCGACCAACTCCAGCGAGGCCAGTGGCTACGAGAACCTGTGCACGGTGGACATGCTCGACGCCACGCTCGAACAGGGGATCCAGCCCGAGCGGGTGGCCGAGCGTCTCGCAGCCCTCGACCTCGAGGAGATCGAGGCCCAGCTCGACGATCTCGCGGAGGAGTTCGGGGCGCGGACGCCGAAGTCCTATGACCTGCTGGTCACGGGGAACACGATTCGCAAGCGGCAGGACTTCGCCCGGGCGGCCCTCTGGTTCGATATGAGCGCGCGCGTTTTCCCCGACGACGCGCGGGTCCACTACTACCTCGGCGTGTCCCGGTACTTGAACGGCGAGCCCGAGGCCGCCCAGCACGCCTGGGATGCAGCCCTCGAGCTGGCCGACGAGGATCTCGCCGAGCGTATCCAGAGCTCGATCGCCTCGCTCCGCGAAGAGAGCTGAGGCCGTCCGCGCGTGGCACGAATCGCGCAATACCTTGGAACTGTCCCGACCCCGCGCTGACGGAACCTCCTTCAACCGTACTCGACAAGGCTCCGGAAGTGCTTGGAAAGACGAAGGTTAGGAGGTCCCCGCAGGGGACCTACCCGGTCCACCGGGGGACCTCCGACCCTTTCGCCGTCTCCAGGGGAGGACAGTGGACCGTCGCCGGTCGGAGATTCGAGAAGGCGACGACGGTCAGAGGCCCACAAGGGCTCCGAAGCGCGTCGAGGCGCGTTTCCGAGCCCCCCGCACACGCCTACGAGGACGTCACGGGATCGAAGGGCACGAGTCGGATCGTTCTTCCCGCCGGTTGAGGGGCCGGAGGTGCGCGGCGCAACGCCGCCCCACGGGACGGATGGCCGAGGGATTCCAGGGGGTCGAGCCCGGGAATCCCCATGGGAGTGAGAGAGGGAGTGCGGCGGTCCCCCCACGGGGCCGCCGCACTTTTTTTGCCCCGAAGTCGATTTTTTGCTCAAGTCACAGTGCCCTGGGGTCGATATCAGGGTCACGGGCGAGAAGTCCGTTTCGTGGATGTTCGACTACACGGAGACTCCACGGTCGCAAAGGCCCTCTGCACACGGTGCGGAGGGCCTTTGCACGTCCGGGACTCCACGACGCACGGGGCTGTACAGCCGCGCTCCGAGGTGCGACGCTCCAGGGCGGAACCGAAGACCGTGTCTCTGCGTCGGACTGATGACGGCGCGGACGCTCGGTCTGCCGCCTCCGCGCGCGAGACCCCCCCGACTCCGGGTGAGCACCATGGGTGAACACGGGAACCGCATCTTTGGCGCCGCGATCGTCC
>JGI12109J20283_11093922_pt1 | contig 20964 bp, 19 predicted proteins | sample ElkSlonscriptome_12_FD_20283 | JGI IMG/M metagenome (IMG submission 20283)
GGGAAAACGTCTGCTGGAGACGATATGCTGGAATCTGGGAAAGTGGTGGCCAGGGACGGAATCGAACCGCCGACACGGGGATTTTCAATCCCCTGCTCTACCAACTGAGCTACCTGGCCATCGGAGTTGTTTTATGCTGCGGCTGGAAACCGCAAGCCGGGTATTAAACCGTGAACGGCCTGCGAAGTCAACCCGGAATCCTGCTGCGTCTCCGGTTTAGGGCCGTTTCCGGTTTGGCTGCTGCCGGCGTAAAGCAAAACGTACCGACCTGGCGTGATTCCGAAATGTTCGTTCATGCGCGTGGGGGATGCTCGCGCCGGCGAAGCTGGATTGAGTCCAGTCCGCAACGAATCCTGATGGGCTTGACGCGCCCGGGATCGGAACCTTCAGACCGATTCGAGGGTCGTATTTTTCGTGGATCCATGGCGAGGTGCAGCATGTCGATGATGCCGAAGTCTTTTCTGGTCGTGTTATTGGCCGGGTTGTCTGCCGCTTGTGCTCTGCCGGGGGAGAGAAGCGGTGAGCCCGATTATTCGGCCTATGCGGGCGAACCGATCGGCGATTTCCGATTCGTGAATTTTCTCGAGTGGCGACCGCTCGCGGACAAGCAGGTGTTGCTTCGCTTCGATCGAGGCCGCTACTACGCGCTGACGCTCCGCGAGCCCTGCATTTCGCAGACTCGTGAGGCCGACCGACTGTCTCTGGACCTGGCGATCTCCAAGCGCCTGCGGGTCAACGATCGGGTCATCCTTGACGGGACGCCGTGCATCGTCGATGAAATCCGTCCACTGGACTACGCTGCCTGGACTGCCGCTGGGGCTGTCGGCGGCGCGGCGCGTCCGACGGGTCAGGTTTCCGGGGGCACGTAGCCCTCGGCACGGTCGACTTCACCCCCGAAAAGGAAGGCCTCGGCCTGGTCCATCAGGTATTCACGATGCTTCGGATCCAGCGGCGAGAGCCGGTTTTCGTTGATCAGCATGGTCTGGTGGGCCAGCCACTTCTGCCAGGCCTCGGCGGAGATCTGGTCGTAGATGCGCTCGCCGAGATCGCCGGGAAGCGGCTTACGAGACAGTCCTTCAGCTTCGCGTCCGAGATAGGCGCATTGCACGTTTCGGGTCATGAATCAGCTTCGTTGAAGAGAGCGCCTACGATACCAGCCAGAAATCGACGACGCGGTCCCCAGCCACCAGGACCAGCCAACCGGCAGCGGCCAGGAACGGCCCGAACGCGATCGGCACTTCGCGACCCATCCGCCGGAGCAGGATCAGCACCAGTCCGAGTACCGCACCGACGCCGGAAGCGAGCAGAACGACGGTCGGCAGAACCTGCCACCCGAACCAGGCCCCGATCGCCGCCAGCAGCTTGAAGTCCCCGTAGCCCATCCCCTCCTTGCCGGTGATCAGCCTGAACAGATGAAATACGCTCCAGAGCACCAGGTAGCCCGCCATCGCGCCGATGACCGCGGACTGAAGATCGGTAAACAAGCCGAACAGGTTGGCGATCAATCCCACCCAGATCAATGGCAGCGTGATCTGGTCGGGTAGCAGTTGATGGTCGAGATCAATCCCGGTGGCCGCGATCAGCGCCCAGGTCAGAACCAGTCCAGCCAGCCCTTCCGGCGTGGGCCCGAGTAGGGCGATGACGGCAACGGAGAGCAGGGCGGTTGCCAGTTCAACGACCGGATAGCGGATGGGAATGGCCTGGCCGCAGCTTCGGCAGCGACCTCGCAGGACGGCCCAGCTCAGAACCGGCACATTGTCGTAGAACGCGATCGAACTGCGGCATTTCGGACATCGGGAGCGGCCGGTCGCGATGCCGGCAGGTTCTTCTTCCAACTCCATTGCACCGATGTCCAGTAGCTCACGGCACTGACACTTCCAGTCGTGAAACAGGCGTACCGGCAGCCGGAGGATGACCACGTTCAGAAAGCTGCCGACCAGCAGCCCGATGACCGCAACCAGCGCATACAGCGCCGGCGGCGAGAGCGAAGCGAGAAACCCCATCCGCTACATGACCGAAGCCATCTTGAAGATCGGCAGATACATCGCGATCACAATGGCGCCGACGATGATGCCTACAAAGATGATGATGAACGGCTCCAGAAGGCTGGACAACGCATCGACTGTGTTGTTGACTTCCTCTTCGTAGAAGTCGGCAACCTTGGTCAACATTGCGTCGAGTGAACCCGCTTCCTCGCCGATCGAAGTCATCTGGATGACCATCGGTGGAAACAGCCCGGTCTGCTGCATTGCCAGCTGAAGCTGGTGGCCGGTCGCGACGTCGTCGCGGATCTGCATCACCGCATCACCGTAAACCACGTTGCCGGTCGCCCCGGCCACCGTTTTCAGTGCATCGACCAGCGGCACGCCGGCCGCGAAGGTCGTCGCCAGCGTTCGCGCGAAGCGGCTGAGTGCGGCTTTCTCGAGGACGCTGCCGATGACCGGAATCTTCAGGCTCATCCGGTCCAGGAAGTGCGCGAACGGCCTGCTCCGCTTCTTGGCCTGGATCAGACCCACCACGAGCGCGATGAATCCGATCACGAAAATCCAGCCGCGTTCTTGAACAATTTCTGACAGGTCGACAACAAGGCGAGTAAATGCCGGCAGGTCACCGCCGAAGCTCTGGAAAATATCCTCGAACTGGGGGATCACGAACACCAGCAGAATCGCGGTGACCGTGATGGCGACACCGACTACCGTCGCGGGGTAGAACAGCGCCTTCTTGATCTTGCCCTTGATGGACTCGATTCGTTCCTTGTAGCTTGCGATGCTGTCGAGAACCTGGTCCAGCACGCCGGCGCTTTCGCCGGAGTACACGAGGTTGACGTACAGTTCGTCGAAATAGGCCGGATGCTTGGCCAGCGCTTCGGCCAGGGTCGCGCCGGACTCCACGTCGATCCGGATCGTGTTGATCAGCTTCTGCATCCGCGGGTTTTCGACCGCGGCGGCGATGATGCCGAACGACTGGACCAGCGGAATCCCGGCCGTGAGCATCGTCGCCAGCTGGCGGGTGAACACCGCAATGTCGCGGGGCCTGATGGATCGACCCGCACCGCCGAAGAGTGGCTTGGGCTTTTTCCGCACTCGGGAAGGCGTGATGCCTTGCTTCCGGAGTTCGGCCCTTACAAGCGTTTGGTTGCGCGCAGAGCGCTCACCTTTCAGGACCTTGCCGCGCTTGTCCTTGCCTTCCCAAACAAAGATGTCCAACTCGTCGCGCGTGGTCGCCATGGATCGTCTCCTGTGAATCTGTTCGTCAAACCCCGGTCGCCTATTTTCATGTACTTAGCGACGAATTACAATCCTTTTCAAGAGATTGCTCCGTCGCGCCGAGTTCTCGGACGGGCTCACTTGTCGGGTGGTTGTCGCGGCGCCATCAGGCTTTCGGCGAGCATCAGCGTGACGCCGATCACAATCGCGGAGTCCGCGACGTTGAACGCCGGCCAGTGCCAGCTGTTGTAGTGGACATCGATGAAATCGACGACGTAGCCCAGCCGGATCCGGTCGACGAGATTACCGATCGCGCCGCCGAGAATCAGCATCAGGGATACCGGAAGCAGGCGCGCGCTGAGCGGCAGCCTCCACAGCCAGAGCAACAGGAAGACGCTGATCCCGGAGGCAAAAATGATGAAGAACCAGCGCTGCCAGCCGCTCTGGTCGGCAAACAGGCTGAACGCTGCACCGGTGTTATGGGCCAGCGTCATGTTCAGCCAGCCCGTGACCGGGATGGGCCGGAAAAGCTCGAGGTTCGAGACGGCCAGGTATTTCGTCCCGAGGTCCAGCGCCACGATCAGCCCGGCCAGCAGCAGCCACGCCGCAAATCGCGGCAGGCTCATGCGCGGATGGGCGGCGTCCAGGGCGCTCATCCCCAGCGACGGGTCTCGCCGTCACCCGCCACGTTTTCCACGCAGCGTGCGCAGATTTCAGGGTGGTCTGGGTCCGAGCCTACGTCCGGGCGAAGGTGCCAGCAGCGCGTGCACTTGGCGTGGGTACTTGGTCGAACCGAGACGCGCAGCGTCGAATCGTCGATCTCAGCCGCTTCGTCGGCTTCGCCAACATGGCCCAGCCGTGCCTCTGAGGTCAGCAACAGGAAGCGGAGTTCGTCTCCGATGGCCTCCAGGTCCTCGCGCAGCACGCCGTCGGCTTCCAGCGTGACTTCAGCGGCAAGCGACGAACCGATCGCTTTTTCGCGGCGCAGCGCCTCGAGGCGCGGCCCGACGACCTCGCGCACGCGTCGGAGCCGCTGCATGCGCGCTTTTTCGCCGGCCTCCATGGTCGGCAGATCGTCGAGCCAGGCCGACAGCATCACCGTATCCTGTGCCCGATTCGGCATTTCGGACCAGATTTCCTCGGCGGTGAAGCTGCATATCGGTGCCAGCCAGCGCACCAGCGCCTCGAGAATCCCGAACATCGCGGTCTGAGCGGAGCGCCGCGCCGGGTGCCCGGCAGGCATCGTGTAGAGGCGATCCTTGATGATGTCGAGATACCAGGCGCCCATGTCGATCGAGCAGAAATGGTGCACGCGCTGATAGACCTGCCAGAACCGGTAATTGGCATAGGCGTCGACGACCTCCGAATTCAACCGGCCGGCAAGATCCGCCGCGTAGCGATCCAGCGGGAGCATGTCGTTGGCCGAGATCCAGTGCGCGTCGGGATCGAAGTCGTGCAGGTTGCCGAGCAGGAATCGCGCGGTATTGCGAATGCGCCGGTAGGCGTCGGCGGTCCGCTTGAGGATTTCGTCGGAGACGGCCATTTCCTGCCGGTAGTCGGCCGCCGCGACCCAAAGCCTGAGAATGTCGGCGCCGAGTGTTTTCATAACCTGCTGCGGGGCAATCACGTTGCCCAGCGACTTGGACATCTTCTTGCCGGTGGCATCGACGGTGAATCCGTGGGTCAGCACGCCGCGGTAGGGTGCTTCGCCGTGCATCGCCACCGAGGTCAGAAGCGAGGAATGGAACCAGCCGCGATGCTGGTCCGAGCCCTCGAGGTACATGCCGGCGGGGCGCTCGAGTTCCGGGCGCTGATCCAGCACGCAATAGTGAGTCACGCCGGAATCGAACCAGACGTCGAGAATGTCGGGCACCGGCTCGTAGCGCTCGGTGTCGACCCCGAGGCGTTGGCCGATATCGTCGGCATACCAGGCGTCCACGCCTTCGGAATCCACCAGGTCGGCGAGCTTCTCCAGCAGAGCGGCTGACTCGGGATGGGGTTGCTGGCTTTCGCGATCGATGAACAAGCCGATCGGCACCCCCCACGTGCGCTGCCGCGAGATGCACCAGTCCGGGCGATTCTCGATCATGCCGCGGATTCGCGCCTGGCCCCACTCCGGCACCCAGCGAACGCCGTCGATGGCGGCCAGCGCATCCTTGCGGAGACCTGCCTGGTCCATCGAGATGAACCACTGCGGCGTCGTTCGGAACGCGGTCGGAGACTTATGACGCCAGCAGTGCGGGTAGCTGTGCTCGAACGCGGCGCCGCACAGCAGCGCTCGCCGCTGACGCAGCACCTCAACGATCCGGTCGTTGGCTTTCCAGACGTGCTCACCGCCCACCTCCGCGGTATCGGCCTGAAACACCCCGCGTCCGTCGATCGGATTGACGACGTCGAGACCGTAGCGCCGACCGATATCGAAGTCTTCCTGGCCGTGTCCGGGCGCAGTGTGGACCGCACCGGTGCCGGCTTCGGTGGTCACGTGATCACCAAGGATCAACGGCACGTCGTAGTCGTTGAACGGATGCTTCACCCGAAGGTGCTCCAGCGCCGATCCCGGCACCGTACCGAGAACCTCGACGGCCTCCAGTCCGCAGCGTTGGGCGAAGCTGTCGCGTAGTTCGGAGGCGACCACCAGACGCACGTTTTCGCTCTCGAACCTTGCGCTGATCAGGTCGTAATCGAGTTCGGCGTTCAGCGCGACGGCCTGATTGGCCGGCAGCGTCCAGGGCGTCGTCGTCCAGATCACGATTCCGCTGCGCTGATTCGAGCCATCGACACCGTAAGCTTCCGAGAGCCTTGCCGGATCGGCCGACTGGAACAACACGTCGATGGCGGTCGAAGTCTTGTCCGCGTACTCGATTTCGGCCTCGGCCAGTGCGGAGCCGCAGTCGAAGCACCAGTGCACCGGCTTGACGCCGCGCTTCAAGTGCCCCCTCGCTACGATCTTCGCCAGCGCGCGCAACATGTTCGCCTCGAAAGCCGGGTCCATGCTGACGTAGGGGTGATCCCAGTCGCCGAGACCGCCGAGCCGCTTGAAGCCTTCACGCTGGCGCTCGATCTGCGCCTGCGCGTACTCTCGACATTTCTGCCGGAACGTCGCTGCATCGACCTTCTGACCGACCTTCCCGACCTTCTTCTCGACCTGGAGCTCGATCGGCAGCCCGTGGCAGTCCCAGCCCGGCACGTAAGGGGAGCGATAGCCTGCCAGCAGCGCCGAGCGAACGATGAAATCCTTCAGGATCTTGTTGACCGCGTGGCCGATGTGGATGTCGCCGTTGGCGTATGGAGGCCCGTCGTGCAGCACGAAACTCGGCCGCTCTGCGGTGGCCTGCTGGATGCGCTGGTAGAGCCCGTCGCGCTCCCACTGCTCGAGCATTCCGGGCTCACGCTGCGCAAGCGACGCCTTCATAGGAAAGCGGGTCTGCGGCAGGTTGATCGTGTCTTTGTAGTCCATGAATTATCGGCGGCTCGGCGTTCGTCGCATGATTGGCTATTGTCGCCGATTCGCGTCGGTATCGAGGATGCGTTTCGCCTCAGCGGCGTCTTCGTGCATGCGAGCCGTCATCTGCTCCAGTGAGTCGAAATGCAGCTCGTGTCGGATAAAACCCGCGAAGTCGATTTCGAGGTGGCGGCCGTAGAGATCTCCGTCGAAGTCGAAAAGATGGACTTCGAGCAGCCATTCCCGACCGCCGACGGTCGGTCGACGGCCAAGGCTGGCCACGCCGGGATGCCCGTCCAGTCCGCCGCCGCTGGCGCGGACCGCCAGAATGCCGGTCAGTGCCGGCGGCTCGGCAACCCGCAGATTTGCCGTTGCGAATCCCAGCTCGCGCCCGAGTTGCTTGCCGCGAACGACGCGGCCGGAAATCGAGTAGCGGCGTCCGAGCAGTCGCTCGGTCGTTTTCAGGTCGCCGGCAGCCAGTGCGGAGCGCAGGCGGCTGGACGAGATTCGCCCGCCGCGATCTCCGGAATCGGCGACCGTTTCCACTATTCGAGTTTCGAATCCGTGTCGAAGCCCCAATTCCGTGAGTTGGTCCGAATCGCCGGCAGCGCGGTGGCCGAACCGGAAGTCCGGCCCGACGACGACCCGTTTCGCGCGGCAGCCGTCGATCAGAACGTTGCGAACGAACTCCTCGGGTGAGCGTTGCGAAAAGGTGCGATCGAAGCGGCAGCGAACGAGCGCTTCCAGTCCCAGAGATCGCCCGACGCGGATCCGGTCTCGGAGGTTCATCACCCTCGGCACCGGCTGGTCGGGCCGAAAGAACGTCATCGGAAGCGGCTCGAAGTACATCATCGCCGGAATCAGCTCCGGGCCCGCCGCCACGGCTTCGGCGATCAGCGCCTGGTGGCCTCGATGAATCCCGTCGAAATTGCCGATGGTGATCGACATCGGTCGCTCCGGCCGGGCAGGTAGCGTTCGAATCAGGCGCATCGGCGCCTGCGCGATGCGGACATCGGCGAAGTTCGGATCATGGCGAATCGATTTTCCTGAATCAACCGGCGTTTGGCTGGCGACAGCGCACCGCGTCATGAGTGCCGGAAGTGTAGCCGCTGGAGTGAAAGTGCGCGTTGTCGGCGTTTTCAAACGGAACCGTCGTCGAGCTGCGCCGGCCCGGCGATGCCGGATTGCCGTTCGATGCCCGCTGGAAATTCATCGATCTTCGCGGCTTGGACCGGAAGCGTCGATCGATACCGAAATCGGTTTGGCGACCTGACCGGGGCGAATGCCACCGGCCAGCAGGATCGCGGCGTAAACCAGCGCGCCGGCTAGGATCAGACCCGTCAGCCAGGCAAGGCGCTGCGCCAGCGGCCAGTTCAGCCATTCGATGCCCGGCGGTGCCATCACGACCACGACGGCGCCCATCGCCAGTGCAGCGACGGGCGAGAGCCAGACCGCACGGCTCATGGGCCGGGGCCCCAGCCGGTCGCGGGCGAGGTGGCGCCAGAGCAGTCCGGCATTCAACCAGGCCGCTGCGCTGGACGCCGCCGCCAGACCGACGTGCGCGCCGGGGTTGGCGGCCAGTGCATCGAACAGTCCGCCTTCGAATCGGCCGCCGCTCAGCCATGCGGTGAGCGCGACGACGAATACGATGTTCATGCCCATATTGGCAACCAGCGCGACGATCGCGATGCGCACCGGCGTGCTGGTGTTCTGTCGTGCATAGAAGCCCGGTGCGAGAATCTTGACGCCGATAAAGGCCGGCAGGCCCGCACAGTATGCGATCAGCGCCAGCGCAGTCATGCGCACGTCCTCGTGGCCGAATGCGCCGTATCCGAACAGGGTGGCGGCAATGGGCGCGGCCAGCGCGGCCAGCCCGACCGCCGCAGGCAGCGCAATCAGCCAGCCCAGCGTCACGGCCCAGTCCAGCGTGGCCCTAAAGTCGGCGTGCGAAGCGCGGGCGTGTTGCGAGGAAAGCGTCGGGAGGATCACCACCGAAAGCGCTACGCCGAACAAGCCGAGCGGAAACTCCATCAGCCGATCGCCGTAGTACAGCCACGAGATGCTGGCTTCGACCAGCAGCGAGGCAATCAGCACGTCGAAAAGCAAATTGATCTGGGCGACCGAAGAACCGAACAGCGTCGGCACCATCAGTTTGAGAATGCGACGAACGCCCGGATGCGCGAAATTCGGGCGAGGAATCGGCAGCACGCGGTGGCGGGCAAGCACCGGGAGCTGGACGATGAGCTGGAGGATTCCGGCTACCAGTACGCCCCATGCCAGCGCCTTGACCGGCTCTTCGAAACGACTGCTGAAGCCCAGGGCGGCGACGATGAGGCTGACGTTGAGCAGCGCCGGCGTCAACGCCGGGATGGCGAATCGGCCGAGCGAATTCAGAATGCCGCCTGCCAGCGCGGTCAGCGCAACGAACAGCAGGTAGGGAAAAGTGATTCTCAGCATCTCGCCGGCCAGCCGCTGCTGTTCGGGCTCGTCGGCGAAGCCGGGCGCGAAAATCGTGATCAGCGCCGGCGCGGCAAGCACGCCGATTGCGGTCAGTGCCAGCAGTACCGCGATCAGACTGCCGGCCGTTGCGTCGATGAGCGATTTCAGCGCCGCATGGTCCTTGCGCTCCCGGTATTCCGACAGGACCGGAACGAAGGCCAGAGAGAACGAGCCTTCGGCGAACAGCCTGCGCAGGAAATTCGGGATCTTGAAGGCGACGAAAAAGGCGTCGGTGGCACGCGAGGCACCGAATCCGCTGGCAAGCACGACGTCGCGCGCCAGCCCGAGGATGCGCGAGACCAGCGTCATCGTCGAGAACGCGAATGTCGAGCGAAGCAGGCTCATCGGAATCGGTTGATCGGGACCGTTTGGCGTTGGGGGAGGTTAGCCTAGTTCGACTTCCCGGTAGGCGGCAGCGCGCGGCCAGGTCTTCAACCTTCGACACCGGCACCGAGAGGTCGGGTCAGGCGGCAGGCGATGCCTCGCGTTTTATCATCTTGACGCAGACGGCTGATCAGGAGACAATGTCGGGCTGAGTTTTCAACATCTACTAGAGTTTCAGGAGCAACTTGTGGCCAACAGCCCTTCAGCACGCAAGCGCGCCCGCCAGTCCGAGCGCAACCGACAGAACAACGCGGCCCAGCGGTCCTATGTCCGCACGATGATCAAGAAGGTCGTCAATGCCGTGCATGCAGGCGACAAGAGCGCCGCCGAAACCGCTTATCGGGATGCCGTTCCGGCGATTGATCGTTCGGTTTCCAAGGGCATCATGCATGCCAACAAGGCTGCGCGACACAAGTCGCGGCTTTCGCAGCACATCAAGGGCCTCTGAGTCCTTCGCGAAATCCACACAGCGGTTGCCGTCCGCGCGACCGCTGAGTCTGTTCATTCTCCACCCGATCCTGCGGCGCTCAAGCGAGCGCTCCAGCGTAGTCTTGGATGGTCTTCGCCCAGCGCGTCGGCGAGAATCTGCTGCTGGGCCCGGAAATCCGCATCGAGATCGGCTTCTCCCGCCGCGCTTCGAGCCGCGATCCACAGCAATTGCGCATCGGCAAGCAACCATTCGCTGACTCCGAGATTTTCGCGCAGCGTCAGGCATTTACGCGCCGGCTCGATCGCCTGCTCCGCGTCGATCGGCAGAAAAAGCTTCGCTTGCGCACAGCGGGCCGTCGCCAGATGACGCGCGGTACGCGCTGAGTCGGCGGCGAGCTGCTCGATTGCCTGGTTCAATTCGCTCGTCATGATGCCGATTCGCTTCGCGTCGGCCAGCGCCAGATAGAACCCGGCAATGGTCGAGAACAGGTGCTCCGGCCCGAACGCAGCCTGGAAGCGTTGGTGGGCGGTTTCCAGGTCGCGGATCGCCGCCGCGTGATCGCCGAGCGCGAGCTCTCCCCGCCCGCGGGATAGCAGGCCGCGGCTGTAGCTGATGCTGTCGTCGCCTTCGAAGCGCCGGATCATCGACAGGCCAGCCTCGAGGTGTTCACGCGCTTCCGGTGGCTGATGCCGGAGCGCCAGCAGCGCGCCAAGGTTGAGGTGAACGGCCGCCAGCGCGCCGGAAGCGCCGTAGCGCTGCGCACGCAGACGAATGGCCTCCCGGTAGAGCGGTTCGGCCTCGGCGATGCGTCCGCGCTGGTGCAGCAGCGAGGCGAGGTTGGCCATCACGGTCAGCGCGCTGGATCCATTCTCCAGGCCAAGTTCGCGCCAGTTGCCCAGCGCAGCACGGAAGTGCGGCAACGCCTCGTCGGCCCGTCCGGCATAGATCAAGGTGGTCGCCAAGTTGTTGTGGACCGTGGCATGGAGCCGGCTCGGCCCCGGCGCCATTCGGGCCATTCCCATTGCCTGCTCCAGCGTGGCAACGGCTTCGTCCCAGCGGCCGAGGCCGCGAAACGCCTGACCCTGAATCTGCAGTGCATCGGCGATTCGTTCGCTGTTTCGCCCGGGTGCACGCTTCAGCGTTTCGATGGCTTCGCTGGTCAGGGCCAGCGCCTGTTCGGACTCGCCCTGACGCAGCCGGATCTGGGCAAGGTCGGCGCGCACGACTGCCTGCATCAGCGGTGACGCAAAATTCGGTTGATATTCGACGAATGCTTCGAGCAATGTCTCGGCGCTGCTGAAGTCGTTCATGGCGATGTAAATCTCGCCTAGCAGGGCCTTGATCGAGACCAGCATCTGTGGATCGTTGGCATGCAGCCGCTGGGCGACCTCCTGGCTCTGCGCCAGCAGCTCGCGCGTCGACAAATCGGAGTCGCCTGCGTTCTGCCCCACTTCACGAAACAGCAGCACCAGTTGTTCGCGCAGCAGGGCAGAGCGTTCTGCCTCGAAGCGGGCTGCGTCGCGCTCGGCGGCCGCGATTCGCGCTTGCCATCCGATCCCGGCGACCGCAGTGAGCGCGACGGTCAGCGCCAGTCCGGCCAGCGCCGCAGCCGTTCGGTGCCGGTCGGCCCAAAGCCCCAGCCTCGAGAACGGCCCGTAATGCCGCGCCGATACCGGCCGAGACTCGAGCAGCCCGCGCAGGTCGGTCATCAATTCGGGAACCGACCGGTAGCGCTGGTCGGGGTTGGCCGCCATGGCCTTGTCGATGACTGCGGCAACGGCGCGCGAACGCCGCCCGGGCAGACGCGCCGGATCCACCGGCGAGGCGCCGCTGCCCGCGTCTCCGGTCAGCATCCAGCGAAGCAGCGCGCCCAGTGACCAGATGTCGGTTTGCGTTGAAGCGGGCTGGCCTTCGAGCTGCTCGGGAGCCGAGAACGCGGGCGTCAATGCGGTGGGTTCTGCGTCTGTCGATCCGGGGCCGGAAATCAATCGCGCCACGCCGAAATCCAGCAGACGCGGTCGACCGTCCGGGCTCAGCCGTACGTTGGCGGGCTTGATATCGCCGTGAACGACCTGCCGCTGGTGCGCATGGCCGACCGCCTCGGCGATGTCCATGAGCAATTTCACGCAGCTCGTCGAATCGGTGTTCGATTGATTCCGAAGCAGGGTAAGATCATGGCCGTCGATCCATTCCATGACCAGGTAGTTCTGGCCGTCGTCGAGAATTCCGCCGTCGACGACGCGCGCGATATTGGGGTGATCAAGGCGCGCCAGCAGCTGGGTTTCCAGCGCGAGGCGCTCGGCCATCAGCGGATCGTTGCGGCTGCGAATGAACTTGATCGCCACGCTCATTTCGAACGCGCCGTCGGCGCGTTCGGCCCGATAGACCATTCCCATGCCTCCAGCGCCGACGTGCTCGACCAGGCGCCACGCGTCGACGCGTGTGCCTGGCGGTAGGGGATTATGATCCTCGTCGAGGCCGGAAAGCGCCCGCTCTCCAGCGCGATCCACTGCGTCTTTTACGAATGTCGTGGGTTCGGTCGACGCCGCAATCAGCCGAAGCAGTACGCCGTGTACTCGCGGAGTCCGGGATGCGAGCACGTCCAGGCGTTGCTGTCTCGACGTGCTTGCGAGGTCCAGCAGTGCGTCGAGTTCGCGGTCGATGATCCGTCGACGCAGCGCCGTCAGACGCGGCTTGGGTCGGTGTTCGTGCATGAGCGGAGTGAGCAGTTGCCGGCCGGTTCAGGCCGAGAATATCGCAATCGAATCGCCGAGTGCTGCCTGCCGGCAATCGGTTGGTCTGGAGGTCCCGATAGGAAACCTGCAGCGGGGTTCAGGCGGAAAGCTGTGCTTCGCCGATGGCGTGCATCAGGGGTTTCAGCCCTTCGCCGGAGACCGAGGAAATTGCGTGCCACTGCGCGCGCCAGTCCAGGCCCTCCACGACCCGCCGGCAGGCATCTTTGCGGTCTTCTTCGGGAAGCTGATCGATCTTGGTGATCACCAGCCAGCGTTCCTTGGACATCAGGCGCGAATCGAATTGCTCGAGCTCCCGCTCCAGAGCACGGACTTGCTCGACCGGATCGCTGTCGTCGAGCGGCTGGATTTCAACCAGGTGCAGCAGTAGCCCGGTGCGCCGAAGGTGCTTCAGAAACTGGTGGCCGAGCCCGGCACCTTCTGCGGCCCCTTCGATGAGGCCGGGAATATCGGCGATCACGAAACTGTGCCCGGGCTCCAAGCGCACAACGCCGAGATTGGGGTGAAGCGTGGTGAATGGATAATCGGCGATGCGCGGTCGCGCATTCGATACCGCGGCGATCAGCGTCGACTTGCCTGCATTCGGGAATCCGAGCAGGCCGACATCGGCGAGCACTCGCAGTTCGAGCTCGATTTCTCGTTGTTCTCCTGCGGTGCCTTCCGTGAACTGACGCGGTGTGCGGTTGACCGAGGATTTGAATCGCACGTTGCCCCGACCGCCGCTGCCGCCCCGCGCGACGAGGAGGCGTTGCCCGGGCTCGGTCAGATCGCCGATCAACTCGTCGGTCTCGACGTTGCGAGCCACGGTTCCCAACGGAACGCGGATCACCAGGTCGTCGGCTGATTTACCGGTGCGCTGCCGGCCCTGTCCGCCCTCACCGTTGCGGGCCTGGAATCGACGTGCGTGTCGAAAATCGACCAGCGTATTCAGCCCGGGGTCGGCCTCGAGCCAGATACTGCCGCCGTCGCCGCCGTCGCCGCCGTCGGGGCCGCCCCGCGGAATGTACTTCTCGCGTCGGAAGCTGACGCAACCGTGCCCGCCCCGGCCGGCATGGACTTCGATTTTTGCTTCGTCGACGAATTTCATTGAGCGAGGTTTCCGGTTTCCAGGCGGCGGACGTCAGCCATCACGATGTGCCCTGCTGAAACTGCCTGGTAGCCCGGGAGACCGTGCCGCCCGCAGCGCAATTTGGTGCCGAGCGGTGTCTCATGACCGACACAAAAAAGCCGGCGCGGCGGCCGGCTTTCTCGGGCTTGCTGGTGTCCAGCAGCTTACTCGGTCGGCTCGATCGAGACGAACTTGCGTGCCGGTTTGCCGCGCTCGCGAAACACGACGCGGCCGTCGGACAGCGCGAACAGCGTGTGGTCGCGGCCAACACCGACATTTTCTCCAGCACGGAACCGCGTGCCTCGCTGGCGGACCAGGATGTTCCCAGCTTCGACCTGCTCGCCGCCGTAGCGTTTGACGCCGAGGTATTTGGGATTCGAATCGCGGCCGTTGCGTGTCGAGCCGCCTGCTTTTTTATGTGCCATGCTGTCAGCCCTCGATTCCGGTGATCTTGATTTCGGTGTAGTGCTGGCGGTGGCCCATGCGCTTCATGTGGTGCTTGCGACGCCGAAACTTGATGATCCGGATTTTGTCGCCCCGGCCGTGGCCTACGACTTCCGCCGTGACTTTCCCGCCCTCGATGGTCGGAGAACCGACGCGGACTTCGTCGCCGTCCGAGACCATCAGCACTTCGTCGAGTTCGACCGACGCACCGTCTTCTGCGTCGAGCTTCTCGACCTGGATGACGTCGCCTGGCGCGGCCTTGTATTGCTTGCCGCCGGTTTTGAATACCGCGTACATGGAGAAACTCCGAAAGGGTCGATTCGTTAAGAGCGGAAATGTTACCCGCTTTTTACTGAAGGGTCAATATCGCTCAGGGATTCGACCCCGATCTCCGGATCCCGCCGAAGCGTTGACAAAATGATATCAAAATAATATCATTTCAACAAATCCTGATTGCGGGGCAATTCCATGCATGAAGTCAACGTACGTTCCTGGCCCGGGATACCGGTCCTGATCGCCAACATCGTCGCGAACCTCGCAACGGTCTGGTGGTTCGTCGCGTCCGTTCAGTCCGCAGAACCCGTTCCCGTCGTTTCCTCGATCCTCGCGTTCCTGGTCCTGCTGATCGGCTACGCAGGCTATTACATGGTCGAGCCGAACCAGGCCGCGGTGCTCACGCTGTTCGGCAAGTACGTCGGCACCGTTCGCGAGCAGGGGCTGCGATTCAACAATCCATTTTATGCGGCGCGCAAGGTGTCGCTCCGGGTCCGGAATTTCGAATCGGGCCGGCTCAAGGTCAACGAGCTGAACGGCAGCCCGATCGAGATTGCGGCGGTGATCGTCTGGAAGGTGGTTGACTCGGCCGAAGCCACTTTCAATGTCGACGATTACGAGAGTTTCGTCCAGATCCAGTCCGAGGCGGCGCTGCGTTCGATGGCCACGCGATATCCCTACGACCAGCACCGCGATGATGACGTGTCGCTGCGAAGCCATGCCCAGGAGATCAGTGAGCATCTCAAGAAGGAACTGGACGATCGCCTGACCACCGCCGGCGTGGATGTGATCGAGGCGCGGATCTCGCACCTCGCCTATGCTTCGGAGATCGCCCAGGCGATGCTTCAGCGCCAGCAGGCCGAAGCCGTGGTAGCGGCGCGCCGTCGGATTGTCGACGGCGCGGTTGGCATGGTGGATATGGCGCTCAAGGATCTGAAAGAGCAGGGAATCGTTGATCTGGACGAAGAACGCCAGGCGCAGATGGTCTCCAATCTGCTCGTGGTGCTGTGTTCCGATCGCGCGCCCACGCCGGTGGTGAACGCCGGCAGCATTCACCAGTAAACGCGGCAGAGCGAACGACTTGGCGCGCAAGAAGGCTTTTGCACTGCGGCTCAGCGAGCCGGTCATGACGGCGATGCAGCGTTGGGCCGACGACGATCTGCGGTCGCTCAATGCGCAGATCGAGTGGGTGCTGCGCGAGAGCCTGAAGAAAAAAGGTCGTCTCAAGGCTCCCCTGGCGGATCCGGTCGAAGAGTCAGACGGCGACCATGAGAAATCCGGCTCGAATGGGCAGTCCGCGGACGAGTCAGGATGAGGGATCGGCCAAGCCGCCGGATACCCGGCCGACCGGGCGAAATTCGAATCCAGCGAGGTCGAAATCCAATGAATCCACTGAATGCCCGGATCGCGATAGCGGCGACATCGCTGGCCCTGGCCGCGTCCGCTCCTGCCGCGGAAGAGGTCGCCGATACGTTTGTTTCGCACCCGGAGGCGGAGCGATTCGAGCAGGCGCACGGGATGCTGGCCGACGCCACAGGTGCCGCTTTGAGCGGACTGCATTTGAATGTCGCCGGGCAAGTCGACGTCCGGGTGGTCGATGATCTTTCCGAATGGGTGCTGAAATGAGCAGAAACAATCATGATGTTCGAACCGCCGCCTCCGATCAGGAACTGGCAATCGCAGCGCCGGGCAAGACGATGTACCTGGTGCTCGGCGGACTGCTGTCGATCGCGCCGGTTGCAGTTGTGGTGGCATCGCTCGGCGGACTGTCGAGTGATCTGACGGTCGATCGCCTGCCGGCGGTTCTCGGCCTCGTGCTGCTGATCGAACTGCCGATTGCGGCGCTTCTGGTCTGGTTGTCGATGCGGCGACGTGTCGAGCTGGTCGGCACCGAGCTCGAGATTCTTGCTGCCTTTTATCGCCGCCGTTTGGCGCTGAGCGCTCTCGACCTCGATGGCGCGCGCGTTGTCGATCTGCGTGAAAAGCGCGAGTTGCGTCCGCGACTCAAGACGAACGGTTACGGTCTGCCGGGGTTCGCAGCAGGACATTTCCGCGATTCCGAGGGCAGGAAAATGTTCTGCTTGATGACTCAGCCGCGCAGCCTCTGGATTCCGGTGAGCGATGGTTCGTTGCTGTTGCTGTCGTTCGAGAACCCGTCCGCTGTCTTGAAGCGGCTGCGCGGAGCGGCCCGCTCGGACTAGGGATCCTCTGAACAACTCCGCACGGAGCGCGTTTCAGTCGGAAAAGCCTCAGATCGTGTGGTGCCGCTTGTCGTGACAATCGGAGTGACAGTAGCCGTCGCTACGGCCGAGTGGCGCAACGCGCAAGATGCGGCTTTCCCGGCGAAACCCCTATGCGACCGGCCTCTGCGGGGTCTCCGCCTCGTTTGGGCTCGCTGATGTGGAATGACCAGACCACGCTTGCCCAAGCCAGGCCTGAGCCTCCGCAGAGGCGCCGTCGCGCCTGCGCTAAGTTGTCCAGAGTTTCCCCAGTGTTGCGACAGGGCCGCCGGTCGCACAGCCAGTTTCGGGGAACCCGAGGCGTTGCTCGGAGTTACAATTTCTCACGCCGAGCCGGGCTGAGACTTCACACGGGACCGAAACGTGTTCAACACAGATAATCGACAGCGGGAGCGCGCCGACAAGCCGCTCGACTTTTTGCGAGGATTCCTGAAGGAGCCCCGCCAGGTCGGTTCGGTGATTCCGAGTTCGCGCTTCATGGAGCGAAAGATCATCGAGTTTGCCGATCTCGGCGCTGATTCGGTCGTGGTCGAGCTGGGACCCGGCACCGGGGGAACGACGCGAGCGCTGCTGCAGGCACTGGGCTGTAATGCCCGGGTGGTAGCAATCGACCTCGATCCGGCGTTCGTCCAGATCGTCTCTGGAATCCAGGACGCGAGGCTCAGCGTCGAGCAGGGTAGCGCTGCTGAAATCGGAAAGGTGCTGGAGCGGCATGGATTGGATCAGGCCGATGTCGTGGTATCCGGAATCCCCTTTTCGACCATGCCCGAGTCGCTCGGCAAAGAGATTCTCCAAGCCGTTCGCGACCGGCTCTCGCCGGGAGGACGTTTCGTCGCCTACCAGTTCCGCGCCGAGGTGGCTCGGTTGGCCGAGCCGATCTTCGGGCCGCCGTCGAGGGAATCCCTGGTGGCGCTGAATATTCCGCCGATGCGTATCTGGCGCTGGGATCGCTAGGCGACCAGCGCGCTCGATCACAAGGGGGTTCGGACGCGCGTTGCCGGCCCGCGCGTTGGCGGTACCGGTACCGGTACCGGGAGCGTTCGGGCAGACCTTCCGGCCCTTGTTTGCCCCGGCTTCACGCGGACGGGTATAGTTGTGGGTTTACTCAATCGGCCCATCGGCAGGACCATTCGTGGACAAGATCTCGATCCGCGGGGCGCGGACGCACAATCTGGACAACGTAGACCTCGAACTCCCGCGCGACAAGCTGATCGTGTTTACCGGGCTATCCGGGTCCGGCAAGTCGTCGCTGGCATTCGACACGATTTACGCCGAGGGCCAGCGGCGCTACGTCGAATCGCTGTCGGCCTATGCACGGCAGTTCCTGTCGATGATGCAGAAACCGGACATCGACCACATCGAAGGGCTGAGCCCCGCCATTTCGATCGAGCAGAAGGCTGCCAGCCACAACCCGCGTTCGACGGTCGGAACCGTGACCGAGGTGCACGATTATCTGCGACTGATGTACGCGCGCGTCGGCACGCCTCGCTGCCCCGATCACGGCGAGACGTTGGATGCCCAGACCGTCAGTCAGATGGTCGACACGATCCTGAACCTGCCGGAAGGAAGCCGCCTGATGCTGCTGGCGCCGGTGATCAGCAACCGCAAGGGCGAGCACGCGGGCGTGCTTCGAGACCTGCGAGCGCAGGGCTTTGTGCGGGCCCGGATCAACGGAGAATTGCACGATCTGGACGGCGACCTGCCGGAGCTGGCGCTTCGCCGCAAGCACACCATTGAAGCGGTCGTGGATCGATTCAAGGTCCGCGATCCGGACGGCGAGGGCGGCGCCAGCCTGACCCAGCGGCTGGCCGAAAGCCTTGAGACCGCGCTTGCGTTGAGCGACGGCATCGCGCGCGTCGCGCCGTTGCCCGGATCCGGCGGCGCCGATGCTGAATCCGAGCCTGCCGAGCTGCTGTTTTCGGCGCGATTTGCCTGCCCCGTATGCGACTACAGCCTGCCGGAGCTCGAGCCGCGGATGTTTTCGTTCAACAACCCGAACGGCGCCTGCCCGAGCTGCGACGGGCTCGGCCACAAGCAGTTCTTCGACCCAAGCCGCGTCGTCGCCAACCCTGATCTCAGCCTTGCCGGCGGCGCGATTCGCGGCTGGGATCGGCGCAACGCCTACTATTTCCAGATGATCCAGTCGCTGGCGCGGCATTACGACTTCGACCCTGAAACGCCGTTCGGCCAATTGCCGGACCGCGTCCGCGAGGTTGTTCTGCTCGGCAGCGGCGAGGAAAAGATCTCGTTCCGCTACTTCGGCGACGGCGGCGCTCAGACCCGCAAGCACCCGTTCATCGGCATCATCCCCAACCTGGAGCGCCGATATCGCGAAACCGACTCGCGCATCGTGCGCGAGGAATTGGCCCGGTATATTTCCGAGCAGCCGTGCCCGGAGTGCGGCGGACACCGGCTCAACCCGGCGGCGCGCAACGTGTTCATCGACGACCGTTCGCTACCGGAGATCGCGTCGTGGTCGATCGAGCGCTGTCTCGCGTTTTTCGACCAGCTCGAGCTGACCGGCTGGCGTGGTGAAATCGCCTCGCGCATTCTCAAGGAAGTCCGCGAACGGCTGCAGTTCCTGGTCAACGTCGGCCTGGATTACCTGACGCTGGACCGACAGGCCGATTCGCTATCCGGCGGCGAGGCCCAGCGCATTCGGCTGGCCAGCCAGATCGGAGCTGGATTGGTCGGGGTGATGTACGTGCTCGATGAGCCGTCGATCGGTCTGCACCAGCGAGATAATGCGCGCCTTCTCGAGACCCTCAACCGGCTTCGAGATCTCGGCAACACGGTGATCGTGGTCGAGCACGACGAGGACGCGATCCGTGCCGCCGATCACATCGTTGATATCGGGCCGGGACCCGGCGTGCACGGCGGCCGGATTGTGTATTCGGGCCCGCCCGCCGGGGTGTTGAGCTGCAGGGAATCGCTGACCGGCGACTACCTTTCCGGTACCAAGGAAATCGCGATTCCGAAAAAGCGGGCCAAGCCGGACCCCAAGCGAATGCTGCGAATCGAGGGCGCCAGCGGAAACAACCTCAACGAGGTGGATCTCGACATTCCCGCCGGGCTGTTTGTTTGCGTCACCGGCGTTTCCGGCTCGGGAAAGTCCACCCTGATCAACGACACGCTGTACAAACTCATGGCACGCGAGCTGAACGGAGCCTCCGAAAATCCCGCGCCGTTCGTCGATCACTCCGGACTCGAGCTGTTCGACAAGGTGGTGGATATCGACCAGAGCCCGATCGGCCGAACGCCTCGGTCCAATCCGGCGACCTACACCGGGCTCTTCACCCCGATTCGCGAGCTGTTCGCCGGCACCAAGGAGGCGCGTTCGCGCGGCTACAAGCCCGGTCGCTTTTCCTTCAACGTCAAGGGCGGTCGGTGCGAGGCGTGTCAGGGCGACGGCGTCGTGCGCGTTGAGATGCACTTTCTTCCCGATATTTTTGTGCCGTGCGACGTGTGCCACGGAAAACGCTACAACCGGGAGACGCTGACCGTCCACTACAAGGGCAAAAACATCAGCGAAGTTCTCGATATGACGGTCGAGGATGCGCTGCCGTTCTTCGAAGCCGTCCCGGTCGTTGCCCGCAAGCTGCAGACGTTGATGGATGTCGGCCTGAGCTACATCCGGCTGGGCCAGTCGGCCGTCACCTTGTCGGGAGGTGAGGCGCAGCGCATCAAGCTGGCGCGTGAGCTCTCGAAACGAGATACCGGGAATACGCTTTACATTCTGGATGAGCCGACCACCGGGCTGCATTTCCACGACATCAAGCAGTTGCTCGAGGTCTTGCACCGGCTGCGCGACCACGGCAACACCGTGGTCGTGATCGAGCACAACCTGGATGTCATCAAGACGGCCGACTGGATCCTGGATCTCGGCCCGGAGGGCGGCGTTCGTGGTGGGCAGATCATCGCCACCGGCACGCCCGAAGAGGTGGCGCGTGAACCCGATTCCTGGACCGGTCGATATCTGGCCGAGGTGCCCGGAATCCGGGTCAAGAAGCCCCGGAAGTCGGCCTGATCGATCCCGCTGGGGCACTGGTCCTTCGCTGCTGCGCTGGTCGGGTTGGGTCTGTCAGAACTTCCGGCCACGTGGCCGGCCGCAGTCTGGCCTTCAATCATTTCAAACTCAACGTCGGATTCCGCCAGGCGGGCTACGCCCGCTCTCTGGCGAGTTCC
>JGI12109J20283_10087009_pt1 | contig 20920 bp, 10 predicted proteins | sample ElkSlonscriptome_12_FD_20283 | JGI IMG/M metagenome (IMG submission 20283)
GTACGTGACCGTCCAGCTCGGCCCGCAGGTCGGACTTCTGGACGAACTCGACGTCGACCTGCTCGCGCGGGAGCTGCATCGCGTCGGCGATGAAGTACGCGACGCGATGGGCACGCTTCTCCGCCAGCGCGAGTTCCTCGGCCTCGACCTCGACCTTGAGGGGCGAGTAGGGATGAGCGCGCGCCACGTCGGCCGCATGGGTCAACCAGTGCTCACCACCGTCGACGAGCTTGGTCTCGAGTCGTTCGAAGAGCTCGCCACCACTGAACTCGAGCACGAGGTCGTCATTCCGCGAATAACGCAATGCGGGAACGCGGAAGCTCACGCCCGCATGGTTGTAGGTGTTCGTGCCCTCGTCGTGCTGGGTGAAGACGTAGCTGTAGGGATAGCCGGGACGCAGCATCCTGCCGTCATCGCCGAGTCCGTCCCAGACGACCTCGCGCGGCACCGCACGACCACCCTCGAAGGTCCGGAAAGGCGCCCCGCGGAAGTCCGTGATGACCAACGACCAGCTCTCGAGACGGTGGCCCGGCTCGGGCTCCGGGTAGAAGCGAGCAACCGGCGTGGAGATCACCTCGGGCAACCAGTAGTGAGGCGTCTGATCGCTGCCGAGCGCCTCGAGGTTGTTCAGATGCGGCTGCAGACCGCTGACCGGACTCATGTGCAACGCGTCCTCGTCCGCCTGGCTGGCGAAGGAATCGATCATTGCCGCACTGAGCTCGAAGTGCATGTCGATCTTTTCGACGTCCTGGCGCACTTCGTTCTGCGCTTCGACGACGACGTCGTCGAGCACGGCGCCGTCTTCACCGGCTTCGGTGAACTGCTCTTCCGAAGTCGCCTCGACCGATTCCTGAGCCGGCGCGACGGTCGCGAATCCGGCCAGGATCAGAACACCCAACATCATACGGGCCAACATGGTCGTCCTCACTTGAGACGGAACACGAAGGTGATCACACCCCACTGCTCGACCTGGGCCTTGCCGTCGGCGAGCGGTGCGAAGCGAAACTTCTTGATCGCGGCCATGGCCGCGCGATTCAGGTCGGAGTGCGTCGACATCTGCTGGATACGCGTGTTGTCCTTCACGCGGCCATCTGGAAGCACCGTGAAGTGCACGGCGACGACGCCTTCCCAACCGTTGCGGCGCGCCTTCGCCGAGTACTCCGGCGAGACGACGTTCAGGATCTTGCGACCGGCGATCTGACCGGTGATGGTCATGTCGCCGTCCTTGTCGATCTTCTGCGGCTTGGCCTCGGCGATTCCCTGGTCGGCGGGCGCGCTGCGCTCGGGCTGCACGTCGCGGTCGGGCGCCGGTGCGATGCCGCCACCTCGCGAACGCAGGCCACCCCCACCACCACCGCCGCTGCCGTAGTCGAGAATCGTGCGCCGGCCGCTGCCATTGCCTCCGCCCCCGGAGGGCGGCGCGATGTCGGTGCCACCGGCGTCAGCGATCCCGCGACCGCTTCCGCGCGAAGGCGTCAGCGAAGCTCCCGGCGAGGAGTAGCTCGAGCGACCGCGTCCCTCGAGCGATCCACCACTCGGAACCGCCGCGTCACCCGCGTCCGCGATCGCGGCACCGCCGCCTCCACCGCGCTCGGTGGGATCGATGTCACCGCCGACCACGCTCAGGCTACTACGCCGTGTCTCCAGATCTCCGCCACGGGCCGCCATGTCCGGCGCCGGACCCGAACGGGATGTCAGCGTCGGCGCAGAAGTATCGGCTGCCTCGGCCACACGTCCACGCTTGCTCGGGACGTTCATCTGCGCCGACAGGTCCCCGTCGCGGCTGTCCAGACGCGGCGCCGTCTCGAGCTCCTTCTGTTGCAGCTCGGTCGGCTTGGGCACGGACGGATCGATCGTCGCCGCCACCTGGGGCCGAGCACGCGGCTTCGGCTTCGATACCGGGCTCGGAGGCGACCGATCGGGCGCCTTGCGCTTGTTCTGAGCCGAGCGCGTGGAGATTCCCTTGCCGGCATCAATCGACGGCGGCGTACGCTTGGCCAGGGTCTTCAGCGCGACCTTCTCTTCGATGTTCTCCCCGAGATGCGCCTCGATGTAGCTGATCTTGGTCAGCTCTTCGACTTGCTCCGGCAACGCGCCACCGGCCTTCAGGCCGATGGCGATCAGCAGGAGCAACAGCGCGTGGATCGCCGTGCTGGTCGCGATGCCGCCACGGGTGGAGCGGCTACGGTCGACGGCAGCGCGCATCATCGTGCAAGTCCTTCCCCTGGGGCGGACTTCGCCGTACTCGAGGTCCCGTCGTCGTCCGGGTCGGTCGCGAGGGAGATCTCACGTGGTTTGGCCTTCTCGATCTCTGCGATGACCTGCTCGACCTGTCCATAGGGAAGGTCCTGGTCGGCACGCACGACGGCGATCGCATCGGGCTGATCGATCAACAGATCCTCGACCAGCGGCTGGACTTCCTCCAGCGCGATCGGGATGTCCGTGTAGAAGATCCCACCGTCGAGAGTGCAGGTGATCTCGACCTTGTTCTCGTCCTCGTTCTCGACGGCACGGGCCGTGGGGAGGTTCACGTCCACCGCGCCCTGGTCGAGTTGAGGAGAGATGATCATCAGGGTCAGCACGACCACCAGGGAAACGTTGATGACCGGAATGACGTCGGTCTTCACTTCCTCACGGGGTCCGCGACGCTTCCGCATGCCCATCAGCGGCCGCCTTCCTGGAGATTGAGCAGGGCCAGATCACTGGCTCCACTCGCCTTCGCGATGTCGAGCACGGTGACCACGTCACCCAGCCGGACACGGTCGTCCGGCACCACCACCACCGTCCGCTTCTCACGAGCGGCGAGCTTGGTGGTCAGCGTCGTCTCGAGTTCCTCGAGCGCGACGGGCTCGTCGTTCACCTTGATGCCGTCGGGATGCACGGCCACTGTCAACAGACCCACGCGATCCTTCGCCGGAGCGGAGACCACGGTCGGATTGCCCGTCTCGACGGGCTTGCTCTGCACCTCGATGCCGTTCCACAGCAGCGTGGGCAGCGTGACCAGGAACACCACGATCAGCGTCGTCGTCACGTCGGCCAGCGGCGTGATGTTCGCGTCGGTGATGCCGTCGGTACCGATGGCGTGCCGGCTCATGGTCGACTCCTCGACTCGGGATTCCCGGAACTAGCTCAAGAAGCCGGCAGGAGCCGGGTCCTGGGCGGCGCTCGCACCGGTGTGATTGCTCTGCGGACGCGGTGCCTGAGCTGCCTTCGAGATCGAAGCGAGCGTCACGAGGAGTTCCTCGCGTGCGTCCTCGAGGTCGACCACTCGCGTGCGGATCTTACGGACGAAGATGTTGAAGAAGACGGTCGCGATCACGGCGACCACGATGCCGGCGGCCGTCGTCATCAGGGCCTCGGAGACACCCATGGCGACGACCTGGCTTCCACCGCTGCCGGTGCGTGCGATCGCGGCGAAGGCGCGGATGATACCGACGACGGTACCGAAGAGACCCAGCAGCGGGGCGATGTTCGACATCGTACCCAGCACGCCGAGGTTGCGCTCCATCTCGACCTGCTCGAGCTCGATCGCGGTATTCATGCGATCGGTGAGCTGAGTACGTCCGAGATTCGCGTGAGCGAGTCCCTGCGCGAGCACGCGGCCTGCGGCGGACTTGTCTTTCTTGGCCGCGTCGAGCGCGCCATTCAGGTTTCCGGCCTGCAACTTGGAACTGATCTTCCGGATGCAGTCCTTCACATCACCCTTGGACTGGGCGAAGTAGAGAATGCGCTCCACCGCGAACCCCAGGGTCACGATCGAGCAGATCAGCAACACCAGCATCGTAGGCGACGCGATGAAGAGATCGACGATGGACATTTCACCGAACATGGTGTGCTTCCTCCCGTGACCGGTCAGCGACCGGCTGCTTCCATCTGACGGAGCGCGTCGACGCGGGATTGCGCCATCGCGGTCCAGTCCGGGTTCGTGGCCTTGGTGAGAATCCGCTCGTAGGCGGAAAGAGCGGCCTGCCACTCGCCGCGGTCTTCGTGCAGCTCGCCCATCTCGGCCAGAGCGGCGATCGCGAAGGGATCGTCGCCCGGCCCGCTGGCGGCCGCGCTGAATTCGTTGATCGCATCGTCGGGGCGATTCGCCTTGGCATGGCACTCACCCTGGCGGTAACGGACTTCGGTCTCGCTCGCCTGACCGGCGGCGAGGGCCTGGTCGTAGGCCTCGATCGCCTCGTTCCACGCGCCGAGTTCGTCCTGGTAGATCCCGGCGACCTCGAGCCAGAGCCCCTGTGCCTTCTCGTGCGACGGATAGGCCTGAAGGAATTCCTGGTAGGTCGCGATGGCCGCGGTCCAGTCCTCGATCTGCTGGTAGCAGACCGCGCCGTTGAAGAGCGCCAGGGCGGCGTACTCGCCGTTGGGGAATCGGTCGCGCAGACCCTCGTACTCCTGGGCGGCTTCACCGAAGCGTTCGACGCGGTAGAGCACCGTGCCCGCCCGGAACAGGGCCAGTTCGGCCAGCTCGTGCGAAGGGTGCGTCGATGCGAAGTTCCGGAAGCCTGCAAGTGCGGGCTCGTTCTGGTCGAGACGGTAGTAGCTCTCGGCCAGGTAGTAGAGAGCCTGCACCGCGCTCTCGCTGTCCGGGTGGTCCAACGTCACGCGCTCGAAGGACGTCGCCGCCTTGGCGAAGTCACCCGCCGCGAAAGCTTCCTGACCCTCGTTCCACAGCAGGTCGGCGGCCATCGCGCTGTCCGGATTGCGCGCCAGGTACTCACCCATGTCCTTGCCACTGCGATAGTAGGCGGACTGGATTCCGAGTTCGGCGTCGGGGACACGATCGTCGTCGGGGTAGTAGGCCACGAAGCGCTCGAAGGCTTCGATCGCGGCCTCGTCTTCGCCCAGATTGTAGGCACAGTTCGCCAACCCGAAGGCCGCGTCCGCCGCGTGCTTTCCCTTGGGATCACGCTGCTGCAGGCGCCGGTAGGCGTCGCGTGCGCCCTGGAAGTCACCGAGTCCGAACTTGGTGTCGGCAATCCGGTAGATCGCTTCGGGCGAGCGCTCACCCTCGGGGAAACGCCGCAACTGGTCTTTCCAGGTCTCGACCGCCTGCTCGTAGTATTGGAGCCGGTAGTAGCAGTCCGCGGCGTTGGCCAGCGCGACTTCGGTCTCTTCGGCGTCCGGGTTCTTCTCGATGAACTCGAGGTACTCGCGCAAGGCCTCTTCGTAGTTGCGACGATTGAAGTGGATCGAGCCCACGGCCAGGGCGTTCGTGCCTTCTTCGGTGTCGGCGTTGGCCAACGACCGCAGGAAGCGCTCCTGCTCCTCGAGAGCCAGGTCGTACTCGCCGATCTGACTGTAGCTCGCGACCAGACCCTGCAACGACGACGCGGCGACGTTGCTCTTCGGGTAGCCGCTGAGCACCAGGCGGTACTGCATGGCCGCGTCCCGGTAGAGTCCCTGGTCGTAGTAGGCTTCACCCAGCAAGTAGTAGGTCCGGGCCCGCCAGTGACTCGGGGTGGGCAGGAGCTTCTGCGCCACGAACTTGTAGTTGGTGATCAGACGGTCGCTTTCGTCCGCCTCGTGATAGGCGAGCGCCGACAAGAAGAGGGCGCGCTCGGCGACGTCCGTATTGACGTGCTTGTCGAGAACGTTCTGGAAGGAACGGATCGCGGCGTCGCGGTCGTCGAGCTCCAGGTGGGAGTAGCCCTGGAGCACGCGGACGCGTGCGCTCAGCGGATCGCCCGGATAGCGACGCAAGAACTCGTCGGCGAGGATCGTCGCCTGCCCGAAATTCTCGTCCTGGGCGTAGGCGTAGACGATCTTGTGCATGGCTGCCGAGGCGACCTGTGTCTGCTCGAAGCGCTTGACCACTTCGGTCCAGGCGAAGATGGCCTCGGCACTACGGCCGAGCTGCATGTGACAGTCGCCGATCAGGTAGGTCGCGTAGGCGCTCACGAGTTCGTCCGGGAAGGTCCGGGCGACCTCTTCGAGCTGACGGATGCTCTCGTCGAAACTGCCCTCCGCGTAGGTCACGCAGGCGAGCTTGTAGCGCGCATTCGGCACGAAGGGGCTGTCCGGATAGTCGTCCAGGAAGGCGCGGTAGCTGCGCACGGCGACCGTGCTCTGCCCACTGCGGTAGAAGGCCTCGGCAATGCTGAAGGCCGCGTCGTCGACCAGCGGACTGTTCGGGTACTCGCGCAGCACCTGGCGGTAGCGCTGGATCGCGAGGATGAACTGACCCTGCTCCTCGAGCGTGCGGCCCCAGTAGAGGCGACCACGATCGCTGGGCACACCCGAGAAGTACTCGAGCGCCCGGTCCCAGTCGCCGTCGTGGAAGGCGAAGAGTCCCAGCGCGAACTTGACCTGCGAACGGTCGGCATAGCCGGGACGCGTCTCCAGGAGCTCGCGATAGACACCCTCCAGCTTCAACCAGTTGCCCTCGGCGATGTAGGTAAGACCGCTCTGGTACAAGGCCTCGGCCACGAGGAAGCTGTCCCCGTGGCGACCGAGGAGCCGGTCGTAGGAATCGATCGCCTCGTCGAACTGACCGGTGTTGAACTGACATTCGGCCGTGCGCAGGAGCACCGCGGCCTCGAGCACGTCGTCGCGGCCGTTCTTGCCACCAACGCGTTCGTACTCACGCAGGGCACCGGTGTAATCCCCCGATGCGAAGTAGCATTCGGCCACCATGTATTGAGCACGGGCCGCACGTTGGCTTCCACCGTAGGTGTCGACGAAGAGCCGGTACTGCGCCATGGCGGCGGACTTGTCCTCGCCGTCGGCGAAGGCGGCGCCAGCGGATGCCCAGAGGGCGTCCTCGGACGGGATTTCCCGTTCACCGGCCCACGTTTCACCGCGGCCCAGTACGGAAGCGAGAAGAAGGAGCGTCAGGAGGGCGGCTCTCATCGTTCGTCCTTTCGCCGCTCGGGCGCGCGGTCGGCGGCCTCGGCGCCGTTGATCTCCACCCGAATGGGCGAGCGGGTGCGGTCGCGGAATCCCAGGACGTCGACGGCGACGTCGAAGTCCCATTCCTCGGTCATGTCGTCTTGTACGGTGATGCGGGCGGTGTAGCGGCCGTCGGGAACCAGGCGGCCCTCTTCGTCCTCACCCTCCCACTTGATCCCTTCGGGCGGCGCCCCGTTGCCCTGCAGGCGACGGACGACCTGGCCCTGATCGTCGACGATCTCCATCTCCCAGCCCTCGACCTCGCCGCGGACCGCGGTGTCGATCTCGAAGGTCACGTCACGGTTCTCACCGCTCGGGCTGAAGCGGGCACGGTCCCTATGCATCTTCACACCGTAGGGAACGCCGAAGCGGAAGGTGGCGCTCAACACTTGGGTGGCACCGAGGTCGTGGGTCAGGTAGCCGTAGTCGAACTGCCAGCTCTGCCAGCGGAAGGCAGCACCGAACGAACCTTGCTCACCGACCGCGTCGTAGCCACCACGCAGCGCGAAGTTGCGCGCCGGCCACATCTCGACGCCGGCCTTCAGGTCGGATTCCATGTCGTCGGTCTTGACGAACTCGGTGCTCACGACGAATCGGTTGCGGAGCAGGTGCAGCGCCGTGCCCGCCCGCATGGTGCGCGCGTAGTTCTCGGGCTGCTCGTCGAGCGTCACCTCGGGCTGCAGGGCGTTCTGCAGCGCGAATCCGAAGCTCACCGTGCGGTGCGGACGAAGGTAGAGACCGAGATCCGCTCCGAAGCCGGTGCCGGACGCGCCGGCGAGCGAGTGATTCACCGTCTTCAGGTGAATGCCGTAGTTGATGCGTCCGTTGCCCCGAGCATAGGACAGGCCGAAGGCACCGGCGGTCTCGTCGAAGGTCTCGTCGAGATCTTCGAAGAGTGTGGCGCGTTCGAATCCACCGCTCTGCATGAAGGCTCCGGTGAGCGCGAAGCTTCCGAAACCCTCGGTCGGAAGACCGAGCGTCACGAAGGAGTACTGCGTGTCCTCGAAGAGCGTCGCGCCCATGGCCGTGAACTCCATGGTGCGCAGGCTCGCGTAGCCGGCGGGGTTCCAGTAGCTGGAAGCCGCGTCGTCGGCCAACGCGGTCACCGCGTTTCCGAGCCCGAGGGCACGGGCACTGCTCCCGTAGCGGAGGAATCCCCCGGCCGCCCCCCCGTCGTCCGCGGCGTGGGCCCACGGCACGACGGCGAGGAGCAGGGCGAAGGTCAGATGAAGCGTGGTGCGTAGCATGGCGTCCAACCTCGTCACTTCACCACGGCGATCTTGCGCCGTAGATCGTAGCCGTCGCCCTGGATGCGACAGATGTATCCACCGTTGGCGACCACGCGTCCTGCACCATTGCGTCCGTTCCAGGGGAACTGGGCGGTCACGTCCTGCTGCACGTCGAGCTGGTCGCGGAAGACCACGGTGCCGAACAGGTCGTAGATGGTGATGGTCGCGGTGCCGGTCGCGGTGGGCCGGAACAACAGGATGGTCGGCTCGGAGCCGGCCCGGAATGGATTCGGACGGTTCGTGATCTGCTTCTCGGTGGTCATGGTGACCGTCGTGTAGAGCGTCACCGTCCGGACCTGTTCGATCGCACCGGAGACCTCTTCGGCGTAGAAGCGCAGTTCGTGCGTTCCCGCCGATCCCGCGCCGATGTCGTCGAGCGAGAAGGAACCGGTGTAGAGCGACGTCGGAACCGGGGGATCGATGACGTCGATGTTCGCAAAGATCGCCTGGATCCCCTGGGCATCCTGGGTCGTCGCGATCAACTGGATCTGCGTGTCGGCGGAGATGAACCAGCCGTCGTTGTACGGCGTCGCCGGCGGATCGAAAGCGAGCGTCGTCCGCGGAGGACCGACCACCTGGACCAACAGCTCGTTGCTCTCCAGGCCCGCGGCATCGGCGACCAGACGGACGTCCTGCGTCGCAAAGGGCCGCGTGGTCAGATCGACGCGAGCGTAACCGGACGCGTCGGAGGCCGTGTCCCACTCCAAGGCCTGCGCGGTACCGAGCCATGCGTCGCCTTCGAGGATCCGGAAACGCACCTCGGAATCGGAGATCGCGTTGCCGGCTCGATCGGTGACACGGGCCACCAGGCCGACCGTCTCGTTCGGCCGCAAGGCACGGAGGAGTCGGCGCCCCGGTACTTCTTCCGCGCGCAGGGCCAGGAGATCCGGCGCGGCAGGGATGACGGTGATCGGCGGACTGTAGGCCCGGAACCCGGTCAAGTCCTCGAGTTCCAGATAGATCGGCTCGGCGCGGTCGTAGCACTGGCCGGCGATCGTCTCGATTCCCTCGAGGGTGGTGCCCACGGAATCACAGAGCACACCGGCCGGGCTGAGCGTCGTGTCCGGCCGTGCGGAATTTCCGCTGTAGGCTCGAAGCGTGAAGCTCCGGTCGTCCATCGTCACGCGTTGACCGGTGACGATGTCGATCCGACTGACGGACATCGACCACGGTTGACCCGCGACCACCGTGTCAGGCACGTCGAAGGCCCAGGTCACGCCGACCGGCTGAACCGTGATCGGATCGCTGAAGGCTTCGCGTCCTCGTGAATCGGTGACGCGGATCACGATCTGCTCGCTGGTCGCATAGCTCTGCCCCGCGATCACGGATTCACCGGCGGTCAGCGTACCGAATCCGATTCCCAGCGTATCGCTGGCCGCGCTCCGATCGGGACGCAGAGCCTGGAGCGAAAAGTCGTTGCCGGCGTTGATGCGTTCACCGGTCTCGGGATTCACCAGGCGCACGGTGATCGGGAAGGTCGCCGGCGGGCCCGCCGTCACGACGGCCGGGTCCGGGACGACGATTTCGTACTGCGCCTCGTTGACGGGAATGTCGACACGCCCGGTCCCCACTCCCGAGGCACTGCCGTCGGTGACGAAGACGGGGATCACGCCCGGGTCGCTGAGGATGATCTCGATGTCGCGGCTCCCGTTCACGAAGGGAGCGCCGGCCAGTCCGGGGTCGACCAGGTCGAGGGAACTGCCCTGAGAGGTCAGATTGAGCTGACCGGCCGAGAGCGAGTCGACGACGTTGTAGTACTGGTCCACCGCGCGCACCCGGATCGTGAAGGGCGCCTCGGCCTGCTGGGTCGACACCTCTCCGATCTTTCCGGTCGGGGTGTTGGCCCCCTCGACGACGGTTTCACCGGGCGCGACGATCTGCAGGCGCTTGTAGCCGTCGGCCTGCATCTCGCAGACGTTCGACAGACCGGTCACACCAGAATCGTCGGACACCGACAGGAAGATGTCCTCGGCCCTGGTGTAGGACTGCGCGATGCTGGCGCGGCCGTTCTCGAGCTGCGCCTGGAACACACCGAGTTCGCCGGTCCCGTTCGTTCCCGTGGCCGCGCTGATGACTTCCATCGAAACGATGCGGTCCTGGGTCACCACGACCTGACCGGTGTTCCCGTCGATCATCTCGATGTCGGCGATGAAGCTCGACGGCGGACCGACGGTCGCGCTGTCCGGCAACACGACGCGGAAGTAGAGTCCGCCCGTGTTCATCTGGATGACCTGGCTGACCGCCTCGCGACCGAAGTCGTCGCTGACGCGGATCCGGAAGTCCTCGACCGTGTCGTAGGTCTGGTCCGGGTAGACCGCGACGCCGTTGACGAGCTGGCCCGCGACGATGCCGAGACTGCCGTTGGCGACCGCTCCGCTCGGAAGCAGCGGGGTCAGGTAGAAACGTGTCTGCGCCGTCGGCACCACGTTGCCCGTCACCGGATCGATCAGTCGCACGGTCACGCGGAATGGCGCGCCCGTCGATGCCGTCGGATCGACCTCGATCGCATACTCGTAGGGCGGATCCACCGGCACGGAGACCGTCTGAGACGGGCGCGTGACGTCGGCCTCGTCGTAGACCACGACGTCGACGGTGCCAGGATCGGTCAGGAAGCCCTGGAAGGTCCGGCGCCCGCTGACGAAGGGCACGTAGTTCACGTCGGGATTGCCCGGCAAAGAGAAACTGTTGTCGCTCGCCACGAGGCGTAGCTCGCCCACGTTGGTCGAGTCGGCGAGGTTCCAGTACTGATCGACCGCGCGAACGGTGATCGGGAAGGGTTCCCCGCTGCGGTGCACCGTCGGCGCGCCGCTCTTGCCGGATTCGGAGAAGAGATCGACACCCGGCTCGACCGACTCACCCGGAACCACGATCTGCAGGCGCTTGTAGCCGTCGGGATCGAGGCGGAAGATCGGGCTCGAGCCAAGCAGACCCGTCGAGTCGCTGACTGCGAGATAGACGTTCTCGGCGCGCGTGTAGCTCTGCTGGAAGTTGATCCGTCCGCCGTCGAGTCGCTGGGTCGTCGTGCCGAGCACGCCCGCGCCCGGTTGTCCGAGTGCATCGTAGACGTCCACGGTGATCGCACGGTCTTCTTCGACCCGCGTCTTCGTCTCGACGTCCTGCAGACGCACGGTCATCGGGAAGGTCGCGGGCGGACCGACCACCGGCGTGGATTCGTCGTCCATGGTCACGACGTACTCGAGACCGTTGGACTGCATCCGGATCACGTTCGAGTAGGCCAGACGCCCCGACGCATCGGAGATCTCGACGATGATGTCCTCGACGGTGTCGTAGGCCTGATTCGGAATCGCGACGACGCCGTTCTGGAGCTGCGCGGAGGTCACGAAGAGCTGCGCGGTCGCGGGCTCGAGGTTGGCCTTGAGCGCACGCATCGTGATCAGGTTGTTCGCGGCACTCAACGGGACACCCGCCGTGTCGACGAGCGCGACCTCGAACTGCGGGAAGACCTGCGGCGGACCGACCTGCGCGACCGGAGGGGTGGTCAGGCGATAGGTCGCACCCTGCTCGACCGGGATCGTCACCGCCTGCGGCGTCACCGTGACGTCGTCCAGATTCACCGCGCTCAGCGTCGTGAAGCCCGGGTTGATCAGGAAGACGGGGAAGGTGATCTCACCGTTCACCAGGGCCTGACCGTTGTTGACCGGGTTGGTCTCACTCAGGGAGTTGTCGTCGCTGGCGATCGAGATACGATCGGTCGAGTTGTCGACGAGGTTCCAGAACTGGTCGACCGAACGGACCCGGAAGTCGAACTCCACACTCGCGGTCTGCGGCGACGCCGAACCGGTCTTGCCGTCGGCCTCGGGACCGCCCGGGTTGGCCACCTCGCCGGGCGCCAGGACCATCAAGCGGGCGAATTCGCCCGGCGTGACGGAGATCTGCGACGAGTCGAGACGCGCTGGCGTGATCAGATCATTCACCGTGAGCGTCTGCATCGCCGCCGTCCGGAACAGCAGGTCGAAGTCCTTCGTTCCGTTCGGATCGAGTTGCTGGTCGTTCGCGGTGATCATCGTGAAGAAAGACGACGACGCGAAGTGCACCGTGGGCGAGGCCGCGACCGGATTCCAGAAGGCATCGGTCGCGATGACCTCGGCGACCACGGGGTCTCCCGCGGTCACGGGCAACGGCGTGCCGATCTTGCCCGGCGCGATGCCCGGAGTGTGCGTCTCGCCCGGGAGCAGCACGACGAGATCCTCGTAGGTGCCGGCGAACACGTTGAACGTGTTGCTGCTGTCCGTCGTGGCGAAGACGTCTTCACGCGCGAAGAGCCGCACGTCCTGACCCGCCCGCGAGATCTGCAGCGAGCCGCGCCACACACCCTGGTAGGTCCCCAGGCCGAAGCCATCGCCCAGGCTCACGCGCGTGGGCAGCACCAGGCCTTCGCCCAGGCTGACCGACACGGTCACCGAGTCGGTGTAGGCATCGATGTGGTTGTTGAACTGGTCCCGGGCCACGATCGTCACGTTCGGCAGGAACGAGCCCGCCTGGTGATCCGGAATCGGATCCAGGACGTCGGTCGGTGTCGGGTTCGTGCGGCCGTTGATCCCGATCTCGAAGTGATCGATCGCGCCGGCCTTGACCGGCACCGTGGTCGTCCCGAAGACGTTGCTGTCCTCGTCGTCGACGCGCACGGTCTGCTGATTCGGATCGGCGAGGGTCACCAGCGACACCGAGTATTCGGCCCGGTTCGACGTCAGGACCTGGCTGCCGGCCGGAAGCACGCTCGCAGCGTCACTGCTCGAGAACAGGGTCGAGATCGGAAACGCGCTGTCCTGGTCGGTGATCGGATTCCAGTAGGCGTCGGTCGCGTAGACGGTCACGTCGAAGGGAACGCCCGCGTCCTGCGTCTGAGGATTGCCGGACTTGCCGTCGTTCTCGATGGTATCGAAGATTCCTGGCTCGAGGTTTTCGCCCGGGGCCTCGACCACGATGCGCGAGTAGGAAGCCGGCGAGACCGTCACGTTGGCCGATACGTTCGGATCGATCGCACTGGCCGTGCCCGAGAGCTGCTGCTGCCCCGCCGTACGCAGAACCACGCGCACGACCTCGGGGTTGCTCATGTTGATGATGTTTCCCGGATAGTCGGGAAGCTCGAAGTAGCCGGTCGGCGACCCCACGGTGACGTTGCGCGTTCCCGAGACCAGGTTCGCGAACTTGTCGACGGGGATCACGCGGACCAGTTGCTCCTGTCCGGCGACGACCGGCTGCGGCACGCCCGTCATTCCACTGAAGTTCTCGTCGTTGCGACCCTGCTCCCAGGTCTCACCCGGAAACTCGAAGAGGATACGGTCGAGCGAACCGCTGTTGACCTGGAAGGTCGCACTGCGCGCGATCACGCCACCATTGTTGTCGATGACGACCTGCGCGCTGAAGGCGCGTTTGGTGACCTGCACGCTCGTGTTGAGATAGCCGTTCGAGAAGGTCGCGTCGTCGATGAGGATCCAGTCCACCTGTTCCTCGTTGCCGATCTTGGCACGAACGGTGACCTGCCCGTTGAAGGGGAACAGATTGTTGCTGTTGTCCTCGGCTCGGACACGGATCTGGAAGGCGTTCGTGGTGACCTGGGTCCGCGTGGTGTCCCAGATCGCGTAGTCGAAGACGAAGTGGTCGAGTCCCTCGGGATTGACCAGGACGTCGCTCTCGCTCGACGCGTTGATCGGACCGGTGGCGGAAACGGTCACCCGTCGCGTGCCAGCGGTGATCAGGCGGATGCTGTCGTCGAGCTCGGAGTTGCTGGCCATCGGCCCGCCGCCCGGCAGGACCACGCCGCCCGCAGGATCGTCGCTGCTGAAGTTCAGCGTGGGATAGGGTCCGGACTCGACCGGATTCCAGTACTGATCGGTTGCCCAGATGTTCACGCCGTTGAACGTGTTGCCCGAGATCTGCGCGAGCGGCATTCCCGACTTGCCGGGACTCACGCCCGGTGTCAGCGCTTCGCCCGGCATGAGCAACACGACGGTCGACAGTGGCCCCGGACGCAATGGCGTCACGACGGCACTGCCCGTCGCCGGTACGACCTGTCCGGCGTAGATCCTCGAGTTGTCCGCGACCAGCGTGTTCTCGCGGGTCGAAGGGTCGGTGCCGAGGAAGGTCACGTCGAGTGTGGTCACACCCAGACTGAAGGCACTGCCCTGCACCGTGACCGTCGGACCGCCGAGGAAGTTCCCGACGAGTGCGTCGAGAATCACGTCGTCCCGGAAATTCAGAACCGGATCGCCATCGGTGTCGCGCGCCTCGAGCGTGACCTCCACCGGCGTACCGACCGTCTTGTCGCCGCCCTCGATGGTCACCGTGAACGAGGTGACCGGGTCGTAGGCGTTGAGTTCGATCTCCGCCTGCGGCACCGACACGTCGTCGAGGTCGCGGACGCGCAGACGCACCGGTTCGCCCTCGGCCAGGACCTGCAGGCCGTCGAACTGCCGCTCGCCGTTCTGGAGGTACTGCGCGCCGGGTACCGAATTCGGTACGTCGATCGAGAGCTGCGCGTTGATGAAGTCCGCGTTGGTGTCGGTGCTGTTGTCCGCGTTCACTGCGCGAACGCGCACGCTGAACGGCACCCCCACCGTCACCGCGGGTCGTCCCTGGACGATCTGCGGGTTGATGACCTCGATCTCCAACCGCTCGAAGGCGGCCGCAGGTGTTGCAGCCGTCAACATGAGGGTTGCAGAAAGGAAGCCTAGGGCAGCAGTGCGGAGTGCATTTGTCATCGCCGAGTCCCGGGAATCGGGTGTCCTGCACGGTGTCGAATCGGGCCTGGGCTCGATTTCGGACTCTGAGGGCGCTTTCGCGGCCCCTATGCCCAAATCCCCAGGATTGCAGGGGCGACATCGCAAAGCACATGCCACGGCCCGGTCGCGGAGAGCCCGTCCGGGTCGTTCCCCCACGTGCCCGACGTGCCGGGACCTCGACGGGATGGAAGCCGTCCTTGCCGGAATTCCGCGACCGCCGAGCCGGGCGGCTTTACACGCAAGGCCGCGAGTCGGTACACTCGCCCCCAGGGCGACGTGCCTGGCGACAACCCCATCGACACTCCCCGGTGTCCGCTCGCCGCATCGTCACCCAGGCCACTCCGAATCCCGACCGCCGGTCCGAACACCACGATCCGACTGCTTCGCCAGCGGGGGCGTTCAGCACCCCCGGAACGACATCCAGGAGGCTTCCCGAGGATGACCATCTCTCAGGGGCACTTGCCCCGCACGACCCTGTTCCTGTTGCTCGCGGCAGCGCTTCTCGTCCCTGCGCTCGCCCAGGCGCGCGGCTCCGCGCCGCGGAGTGATGGGCCCTCGGTCCAGATCGCGAAGCCCGGTGCCTCGAACGTCATCCACGGCGGACCGGCCCCGACCCTCGCGCGTGCGGCGACCGATTCGTTCAACATCTACGGTGGCCGCCGTCGCGACGGATCGAACGATCGGCGTCCCGAAGGCCAATTCCAGAACTTCATCCTCTTCCCCGAGGCGCAGGGATGGACGGGGGTGGACCTCACGGAAAAGCCGGTCTTCTGGAACATCTCGACCTTCAACGCCGAGAATCTGGATCCCGGAGCGGGCAATCGTGCCTACTGGTCCGGTCTTCCTGCCGGGACGCCGGGCTTCCTGACCGCACCCGGCTACGGCAACAACTGGAACGACATCCTCGAGTGGCGTGGGCAGGCCAACCCGACGATCAACACCCAGGTGCGATTGACCTTTGATTTCAACTTCGACCTCGAGCCGGGTTACGACTTCTTCGTGGTCGAGTACGACTCCGCCGGCGTCTGGATCCCGTTGGGTTCCGCCTACTCCGGATCCAATCGGGACGAAGTCTCGGGCGAGTTCGTGGTCAAGGAGGTCTTCGACGAAACCGCTCAGTTCACGCCGCTGATGTACACCGGCCCGAACGGCATCGACGTGCGTCTGCGCGTCCGGGTGATCTCCGACGTGGCCTACAGCGACGAGGACGGGCTGTACCCGTCGCGCGGCGCGGTCCAGATCGACAACATCCGCGTGTTCTTCAATGGCCAGCCGGCCACTGCCGTCGCCGGAGGCGACGGTCTCGCCACCTTCGAGGATCTCGGGATCGAGGACGACACCGAGGGCTGGGCCCCGGTCTCGGCTGCATACGCCGGTGACTTCGCGAAAGTGCTGATCCAACTACGCGACATCGACCCCTGCCGGCAGAACCTGTCGCCCATGCTCGCCTTCATCGACGACGGCACGCCACCGGCCAACGCCCCGAACCAGACCACCGGGGGCAGCACCTCGCCGAACTGGGACTACGGTGTGATCGGTGGATACGTGGTCAACTACACCGGTGGCATCAGCGACCTGGGCGACGTTCCGCTCACCAACGAGTGGTGGTCGCCGGAAATCCTGTGGGACGACCCGAACTCGACCGAGGACGACGGCCTCGAGGGCGGCGCGCTGGTCCGCTTCACGGTTTGGCAGCACCTCCCGCTGGACAACGGGATGTTCTGGGTCTGGCACGTACGCAGCAAGTCCGTGGGCGGAGAGTGGAGTCCGTGGCGCGACCGCGGATTCGTCTACTACGGCGACGGCGGCGGCACCTACCTCAACACCGAGTTCGTCGTGACCGACCTTCTCGAGCCCGATCCCGAAGCGGTACAGATCGCCCTGGGCGTGAACGATCTCGCGGCATCCTTCGGCTTCACGGGCAACGACGCGACACCGTCACCTGCATTCGACAACGTCAGCTTCTGGCGCTACCAGTCGCCGGGACCGGCCTTCTCCGTGCGTGAGATCGACCTCTTCCAGGACGGCTTCCCGAACTCGGGCGAAATCGACACCGGCGACCTCTCGCTGCTCTCCGTGCGCATGGACGCGGCCCTGGACATCAACGGTCTGGGCGACGCGATCGTTCCCGGCGACTCCATCGTCGTCGACGTCACTCCCGCCATCCCCGGCACGCAGCTCGCCGGGATGCCGAGCATGAAATGGGTTCTCGACGCGAATCCTCTGTTCGACGGTGTCCGCCAGATGCCGGCCGGAGCGACCAACCTCGGCCCGGACGACCGCGGCTGGAACCAGTGGTTCGGGACGGTCTCGGGAGACAGCGCGCGGACGACGAACGGGACCGCCGTGCCCGATCGATATTTCTTCGATCTTCCGAACGACGGTCCCGCCGCGCGCGACGCCGCCCATCAGTCCGACGAGCCGGCGATGTTCTTCCCGGGCGACGTGATCCGTTACTTCATCGAAGCCACCGACACCGGCGGCAACCTTGCGTCGGTGCCCGCGGACACGACCGGCTTCCTGGGCGACGTTCTCGCCTACGCGCGTCCGTTCACGGTCAAGGCCTTGCCGACGATCACGGACCTCGCGGGCAGCCAACCGTCGATCCTGGTGTGGAACGACTTCGGCTCGCGTGGCAACGAGAACGACTTCATCGGGTCCTTCTCTCAACTCGGCATGTTCGAAGGCCAGGACTTCGACACCTACACCACACGCGGCCCGAGCTCTCTCGTGAGCAACGGTCTGGGCTCAGACGGTGCCGGTGGCGCGAATCCGAATCAGCTCAACGGCTACCGCACGATCCTCTACCTCGCCGGCGATCTCGAGTCCGGCCTGATGAGCGACGGCTCGAACGAGAACGGCAACGACAAGGGAGCCGACACCGAGGTCCTGTCGCAGTGGACCGGCCTGTCCGGGGATCGCAACATCATCCACTTCGGCGACGAGCTGGCGAGCTTCATGGCCACGAGTGGTGCCGCGAACGGGGCATATCTCTCTTCGGTCATGGGTGTGTCGGTCAACGACAACGACCTGCGCGACGATCTCTTCGGTCTGAGCACACCGATCGTCCGGCCGGTCACGGGCGGGCCCTTTGCGCTGTCGACGGAGATCCTCGCCTACGGCGGGTGCCTCGAGTTGAACCGCTTCGATTCGATGGCACCCCGCGGCGGTGCTTCCGTACTCTACGAACTCGTGGATCCGAACACCGATCTGCCCTTCGCCGACGTGGCCGGTGCGATCTACTACGAACGCGCTCGGACGGAACCGGACCAGAGCACGTCGTATGCGCGAAGCATCACCTTCCCCTTCGGCTTCAACGTCACCTACAACCCACCGGACTACTCGTCGACCGATGGTCGGCCGGCGCGTGTCTCCTTCTTGCGTGAATTGCTCGAGGGCATCACGGGCGGGAGCATCGGCGATCCCGGACTGGCGACGTCGGCCGAGGTGCCGCGTGCCCTGCGCGTCGAGGACAACGTTCCCAATCCCTTCAACCCGAAGACGAAGATCGCCTTCGTCGCGCCGCGCGCCGGTGACGTGAGCGTGCGCATCTACAACGTCCGGGGCGAGCGGGTCCGAACCCTACTCGACGGCCGCATCGAGGCCGGCCGCCGCACCCTCGAGTGGGACGGCACGGACGACTCCGGCCGCTCCGTGGGCAGTGGCATCTACCTCTACCGGGTGGACGGCTTCGGACGGAGCATCACGAAGAAGATGGCGCTGGTGAAATAAACCTCCACCGTGCCAGACGACGCGAAGCGCCCCGGCCGTCCGGTCGGGGCGCTTCGTCGTCACCTACGAATACCACTTCGTGATATTCTCACCGCGTCGCCCCGAAACACGCGAGGAGAACCCATGATCCGCCGACTGTCCCTGCTCGCCCTGGCGCTCCTGATCACCACCACGACCGGGTGCACGGTGATCCGCGACCCGCAGCCCGAGGACTGCGTCGTCGAGACGGTCGAGGTCCGCGAGGTCGAAGAAGGACCGTCCTTCGACGTCCAACTCCATCTCGAGGACCGCTCCTTCCGCTACGTGAACCGCGGACTCGAGAACGGACCGCGTCTCGAACAGTGGCAGCAGTGGCTCGAGGGACATGACGTGACCCTGCACGTCGTCCGCGACTCTCGACACGTCGCCCGGATCACGCTCGACGACGGAACGATCGTCTACGACGAGTTCGACGACGCGTCGCGGAGCTGACGCCTACTGGCGTCGCCCTCCCACCGTTCCACCCAACAGATCCGACGCGTCGGTCTCCTCGGCCGGTGCCTCGTCCGTGAGCGTCCCGGTCTCCTCCGGGGCCGGAGGCACTTCACGATACCAGTAGCCGTAGCCCTCGGCGATCTGACGTAGCGACGGAACGAAGCCGGACCACGTGTCGGCAATGCCACCGGCCTGCACGAAAACGGCACCCGGATACATCGGGACCAGTTGGTCGAAGACCTTCGGGTCGAGGCGATGAATCGTGTAGGTCGGCTGAAAGGCCTCGGAGAAGGCCTCGAGAGCCATCGGATCGCTGTTGGTGACTCCGACGACCTTCAGACCGTCGACACGCTCGTGCATGGCCTGGACGCCTCCGGCGTAGGCCCAGCAGTGATCGCAATCGGCGGAGAAGAAGAACATGAAGGTGTCCTCGTCGATCGACAGTGGGGGAGTCGCCTCTTCGAGCACCGCGAGGTCCTCCATCGTGACCTCGAGTTTGTCTCCGTCGGACGCCGCGATCGGTCCCCCCAGGAGAAAGAGCATCGCACCGAGCACGGTGCCCCCCCATCCGAGCGTCGGCGTCACCAGGGGCGACGGCACCCGGAACGGCGCCGCGAAGCGGATCACGACGATCGCGAGCACGAGCATGATCCCGTTCAGAACGAGCTCCTGCTGCGGTTCGACCTTGATCACCTCGCCGAAGCAACCGCAGTCGGTCAGACCCTTCTGGATGGCGATCGTGTTGAAGACCATGAACACGACGGCCAGCGGCGCGGTCACCAGGGCCGCGAAACGTCGGCCGGGACCCAGGATCAACATCAGCGCCAGGCCGAGCTCCACCCCGATCAGCAGCGTCGCCCCGGGCAGCACGAGAGGGGCTGGGAGCATCTCGAAGTCCTGGATCGTCGAGATGAAGGCCGGTGCCGAGATCATCTTGGTCACGGCGGAGAACAGCAGAACGGCGCCGACCAGCATGGCGGCGACGACCGCGATCGCGGGCCAGGGCCCAACAGGCTTGCTGTGTTCAGGTTGCGAAGTTGTGTCCATGATTGCCAGGAAGGGGCGAGGGGATTGCCACGAGCAGCGGGTATCACTAGTCTCCGCAAAGCTTAGGCCCACCCTGCCGGTGGGCAAGTCACGGTCCGGTCAAGATCTCCATTTGACCGCCCGCCGTCCGGACCGCCGGTCCACCGTACCGGCCTCCCCGCACCATCGCCGAGGAAACCATGGCCGAAGTGAAGAGCGCTGCGTCGTCGCAGTCCGTCATCGATCTGGCGGAGAAGGTCGGTGCCCACAACTACCATCCCCTTCCGGTCGTGATCTCCCAGGCCGAAGGCGTCTGGGTCCACGACCCCGAGGGCCGGCGCTACATGGACTTCCTGTCCGCCTATTCCGCGGTCAACCAGGGCCACCGCAACCCGCACATCATCCAGGCTCTGAAGGACCAGGCCGACCGCGTGACGCTCACCAGCCGGGCGTTCCACAACGACCGCATGGGGGACTTCCTCGAGAAGCTCTGCGCGTACACCGGTTACGAGATGGCGCTGCCCATGAACACCGGGGCCGAGGCCGTCGAGACGGCCATGAAGATGGCCCGTCGCTGGGGCTACCAGGTCAAGGGCATCCCCGCGAACCAGGCCGAGATCATCTGTTTCGACCAGAACTTCCACGGACGCACGATCTCGATCATCAGCTACAGTGACGATCCGGTGGCGACCACGAACTACGGACCTTTCACTCCGGGTTTCAAGGTGGTTCCCTACAACGATGCCAAGGCGCTGCAGGACGCAA
>JGI12109J20283_10137054_pt1 | contig 20913 bp, 19 predicted proteins | sample ElkSlonscriptome_12_FD_20283 | JGI IMG/M metagenome (IMG submission 20283)
TCGGCCGCTCTTCTGGGCGAACGCATCACGCCGCTGCGGACGGCCCTGCTCTTGGGCAGCTTCGCTGGTGTGCTGCTGGTGGTCAGGCCGGGTTTCGGCATGACGGGCGGCATGGGTTTCGCCCTGCTGGCGGGGGCGTTCCACGGGTCCTATCTTGTGGCGACACGCTGGCTGGCTGGCGGTTTCCGGCCACGGTTCCTGCTTTGGTCGCAACTGGTCATCGGTGCGGTCCTGCTGGCACCATTCAGCATCGCCGAAAAACCCACAATCACACTGTCGCTGTTCGGGCTGATCGCGATCTCCGCGCTCGGCTCGGCCTTCGGGAACCTGCTTCTTGTGCTGGCCAACCGGAGCACGCCGGCCGGCGTGATCGCCCCTCTGATTTACAGCCAGCTGCTGGCGGCGATGATCCTCGGCTGGCTGGTATTCGGAGACTGGCCCGACGCGCTGAGCCTGGTCGGACTGGTCATCATCATGGCCGGTGGCGTGTCCTCGGTGTGGTTTGCGCGGCAGGGCCGCTAGACAAGCGCGACGCCCGCGTCCTTCATGCCGGTCGTGGCGGCCGCAAGCGAGCCGTCGAGATCGATCGCACGGCAAAGGTCCATGCGCACGCGCGTGTCAAAGCCCAGACGTGCGGCATCCACAGCCGAAAAGTTGACGCAGAAATCCGTGGCAAGCCCGACCAGCGTCAACTGGTCGATACCCCGGGTCCGCAGGTAGCCTTCGAGGCCGGTCGGTGTGGTCTTGTCGTTTTCGAAAAATGCCGAATAGCTGTCGATGGCGGGATTGAAGCCCTTGCGGATGATCAGGTCGGCGCGGTCCACGGTCAGATCGGTGTGAAACGCCGCCCCGACACTGCCCTGAATGCAATGATCCGGCCAGAGCACCTGCGGACCATAAGGCATTTCGGTCATGCTCATTGGCGCGGCGTCATGGCTGCTGGCAAACGAGGAATGGCCCGCTGGATGCCAGTCCTGCGTCAGAATCACGGCGTCGAAATCGGCCATCAGCAGATTGATCCCAGGCACGATCACATCACCCTCGGGCACGGCGAGCGCACCATTGGGGCAAAAGTCGTTCTGGACGTCGATCACGAGAAGGGCGTGGGTCATTGCGGGCTCCTTGGATTTGGACGCCAGCCTAACAAGGATCACGTCAGACCGCGAGGGGGCAGCCACGACGCGGCCGTTCGCCATTATTGGCCCTGAAATATCCTGGGGGAGTCCCGGACTGGTCCGGGACGGGGGCAAAGCCCCCTTGCGGCGCTTGAAGAAACGGACCGCCCGGCGTAATTGGGCATGATGTACACGATCGCCGCCCTTTATCACTTCACCCGTTTCACGGACCCTGTCGCCATCCGGCAGCCTCTGAAAGCATTGTGCGATGCGCAGGGCATTTCGGGAACATTGCTGATCGCGCCGGAGGGGATCAACGGCACCATCGCGGGCAGCCGTGCCGGCATCGACAGCGTATTGGCGCATATACGCGCCCTGCCCGGCTGTGCCGGTCTGGAATGGAAGGAGAGCACCGCCGAAATCGCGCCCTTCCACCGCATGAAGGTGCGGCTGAAGAAAGAGATCGTGACCATGGGTCAGCCGGACGTCGATCCGGTGGCGCAGGTCGGTCAGTACGTCGAACCGGCGGACTGGAACGCCCTCATTTCCGCCCCCGATGTCGCGGTGATCGATACGCGCAACGACTACGAGGTCGCCATCGGGACCTTTGACGGGGCGGTCGATCCCCAGACGAAAAGCTTCGGCGAGTTTCCCAAGTGGTGGGAGGACAACAAGCACCGCTTTCACAACAAGCGGATCGCGATGTTCTGCACCGGGGGCATCCGTTGTGAAAAGTCCACCAACTACCTGATGAGTCAGGGCGTCGAAGAGGTCTACCATCTCAAGGGTGGTATCCTGAAATACCTTGAAGACGTGCCGCAGGAAGACAGCAAATGGGACGGAGAATGCTTCGTCTTCGATGGCCGCGTCAGCGTCGGGCACGGTCTGCGGGAAGGACCGCACCATCTGTGCCATGCCTGCCGTCGTCCCATTCTGCCGCAGGACATGGCCCATCCCGCCTTCGAGCAAGGCGTGTCGTGCCACCAATGCGTGGACGAAACATCGGATGCGGACAAGGCCCGATTCCGCGAACGCCAGAAGCAGGTCGTGCTGGCCAGCGCGCGCGGGATACGCCACATCGGCAGCCTGTGAGGTCCGGCGGCATGTGCATCGGTCCGCGAAGACGGCGCTTGTCCATGCGGGCGGCCGGCACCTTCACGAGGCAGGCTGCATGCCGCTAGCCGCCGACCTGCGCAGACAGTCGCTTGCGCTGGGGATCGGGCTTGCGGGCGGCCTCGGGGCCTATCTGCTGGGCACGCCTTTGCCGTGGATGCTGGGACCGATGATCGCCAATGTCGCGGCCGCGATGCTCAGCGCACCCGTGGCGGGGCCTGCGCGGATCAGGCCATGGGTTATCCCGATCCTCGGGGTCTTTCTGGGTTCGGGCGTGACGCCCGAGACGGTCGGCCTTTTGGGGACATGGGCCGTGACACTTGCGATTCTTCCGCTCTTCCTGATCGTCGCCGCGGGTATATCCTATAGTGTCTATCGGCGGATCGGCCGGTATGATCCCGTGACCGCGTTCTATGCAGCCATGCCGGGCGGTCTGAACGAAATGGTCATCCTCGGGGCCGAGGCGGGCGGCGAGGAGCGCCGCATCGCCCTGGCCCACGCCGCGCGGGTCATGATGATCATCATCTTCGTCGCGCTTTTCTTCGGGCTTTTCCTGGGCGTCTCGAGCGACGGTCAGGATGTCGACACCTGGATCGGCCTGAACGAGATCACCGCCCGCGATTACATCATCCTGGGCCTGTGCGCTGTGCTGGGTGCGATACTGGGCAAGCGGTTGCGCCTGCCCGCCGCCCCCGTCTTCGGCCCGCTGATCCTGAGTGCCGCGGCGCATGTCACGGGTTGGGTCACGGTCGCGCCGCCTTCGATTTTCGTCATCGCCGCGCAGGTGACGATCGGGACACTGATCGGCACGCGCTTCGTCGGTGCCACCATGCGGGAAATCCGCCGCGATCTGGGGCTGTCGGTCATCGCGACCTTCCTGATGCTGATCGCCGCGGTCGCCTTTGCCGAAGCGGTGTACCTGGCCAGCGGCATCCCCCTGACACAGGGCTTCCTGGCCTATTCGCCGGGGGGGCTTGCCGAGATGTCGCTGCTGGCGATCGCGATGGACCAGGACGCGACTTTTGTATCGCTGATGCACATCATCCGCATCATGCTGGTGATCGCCATCGCGCCTTTCGTCTTCATGGCAATCCGCGCGCGCATCTAGGCACGGCATTCAGGCGAAGTCCGCTTTTTCCGGCGCACCCAAATTTTTTTCGACGCCATTTTGAACCATCCGGCCGCACCGGACGACCCATGCCTGAAACGCGGTGCAGGGGCCGGTGCCCAGACCGCGTTCGCAACCAACGGGCATGTGCCCCATGAGAAGGACGAAAAAAATGACAAAGACCCTGACAATGACATCCGCACTGGCACTTGTTCTGTTCGCAGGCCATGCCTCGGCGCAGGAACTGACCTACGGTGCCGGCACGCTGGATTATACGCTGCTCGAGGAGGGCGGTGATCAGTACAACACTCTCAGGCTCGAAGGTGATCTGGAGATCACCTATGACCAGTTTCTGCTGGGGGGCTCGGCCGGTTATCAATCTCTGGAGACAAGCGGATCCGCGAGCGTGAATACCTACGATGCGTTCGTCGGCTACATGCCCACGTCGACGCTGCTTTTCGGTGCAGGCGTCAACGGACTGGCGATCGAAGGAGACGACAGCTATTCGGGTTACGAAGCCTTTGCGCAATTCGACAACGGCCAGTACGGCGTCGCCGTCCGCTATGAGCGCCCCCTTGGGCAAGACGATGATCTGGCGGTCACGAGTCTTTTCGGTCGGGCCGCTCTTACGCCCGAGCTGGCAGTCGGCGCTGTTCTGGATTCGCTCTCGGACGAAGACGAGACGATATACTACATTTCGGCCGACTATGACTCCGGTCCGGTGTCCGCGCGTGGGTTCTACCACGGCGTGACGGAGGTGGATGTTTCGACCTTCGGGGTGCGCGGCAGCTATCAGGTCAACCAGGGCTTCTTCGCGACGGCCGATTTCCAGCAGACAGAGGGCTTTCTCGGGGACGACCTGTCGATCTATTCGGTCGGTGGCGGCTATCGCATCAGCGACACAGCCTACGTGGACGCCGCGGTCGGTCAGCTGCGCGGCGACGGGGGCGAGGCGAACATGCTGCGGGTCGGACTGACCTTCGAGACCGGCAACCGCAAGCGTCTGGACGCATCGATGTCGGATGCGATCCGCGCGGATTTCGCCAATGGACTGGGCGCCCTAGTGCCAGACCTGGGCGTCGGCAGCGGCATCTTCATCAACTAGGCAAACGGCTGACGGCATGCGAAAGGCCCGCGATGGACCGCGGGCCTTTCGGCATGTCAGAAGTCGAGGTTTTCGACGTTGAGCGCATTGTTCTGGATGAACTCGCGCCGCGGCTCGACGACATCACCCATGAGCTTGGTGAACAGGTCGTCGGCTTCGGCCACATCTTCGATCTTGACCTGAAGAAGTGTCCGCGCATCGGGGTCGAGGGTGGTTTCCCAAAGCTGGTCGGGGTTCATTTCCCCCAGACCCTTGTAGCGTTGCAGCGACAGGCCCTTTTCGCCCTCTTCGAGGATCGCCGCAAGCAGATCGAGCGGACCATAGATCATCTGGCTGCGGTCCTTGCGGTGCAGGGTCGCGGGCTGGTTGTAGACGTCTTGCAGGCTTTGGGTGAATGTGCCCGTGCGCCGCGCTTCGCCGGAACGCAACATGGGTCCGTCCAGTGTCCGCACCTCTTCGACGCCGCGCAGGATGCGCGCCAGCCGCATCCCCTTGTCCTGTGTGATCCGGCCCTGCCAGCCGCGCTCCCATTCCAGCGCGATCAGGTCGAGCCGCCCGGCCACCTTGTCGGCCACACCTTGCAGGTCGGCATCGACCGCACCGGGCACGAAGGCTCCGGCGATCGCCGCCTGCTCGAGGATATGGCGCGGGTAGTGTGTCGGGAACGCCTCGAGCACGCGTTTGAGTTGCCGCGCCTCGTCAACCACGCGGCGCAGGTCGTTGCCGGTGATTTCTTCCCCGTTGCCCTGCCGCAGCATCGCGCCGTCGGTACCTTGTGCGATCAGGTAGTCTTCCATCGCAGCCTGATCCTTGAGGTAGACCTCGGACTTGCCGCGCGAGACCTTGTAGAGCGGCGGCTGCGCGATATAGAGATAACCGCCCTCGATCAGTTCCGGCATCTGCCGGAAGAAGAAGGTCAGAAGCAGCGTGCGGATATGGGCACCGTCGACGTCGGCATCGGTCATGATGACGACCTTATGATAGCGCAGCTTGTCGATGTTGAATTCATCCCGCCCGATCCCGGTGCCCAGCGCCATCACGAGGTTGCCGACCTCCTGACTGGAGAGCATGCGGTCGAACCGCGCCCTTTCCACATTCAGGATCTTGCCGCGCAGGGGAAGGATCGCTTGCGTCTTGCGGTCACGCCCCGTCTGGGCCGAACCGCCGGCGCTGTCACCTTCGACGAGGAAAACTTCGGTCTTGGAAGGATCTTTTTCCGAGCAGTCCTTGAGCTTGGAGGCGTTGAAATTCACGTCCATCGCCGACTTGCGGCGGATTTCACGTGCCTTTCGCGCGGCTTCACGGGCTGCGGCGGCCTCGACGATCTTGGTGATGATGGATTTCGCCTCGGCGGGGTTTTCCTCGAACCATTCGCCCAGCTTTTCGTTCATCAGGCTTTCAACCGCCGGACGCACCTCGGAGCTGACCAGCTTGTCCTTGGTCTGGCTGGAGAACTTGGGATCGGGCACCTTGACCGAGAGCACACAGGTCAGTCCCTCGCGGGCGTCATCGCCTGTCAGGTTCACCTTTTCCTTCTTCGCGATACCGCTTTCGGTGGCGTATTTGGTGATCGCGCGGGTCAAAGCACCGCGAAAGCCCGCCATGTGCGTTCCGCCGTCGCGCTGCGGGATGTTGTTTGTGAAGGGCAGCACCATTTCGTTGTAGCTGTCGTTCCACCACATCGCGACCTCGACACCGATGTCATCCCGTTCGCCGGTGACGTAGATCGGCGCCTCCATCAGCGGGGTCTTCGAGCGATCGAGGTATTTGACGAACTCCTTGACGCCGCCGTCGTAGAACATCTCGACCTTTGCCGGCTCGGCAGGCCGCAGGTCTTCGAGAATGATCCGCACCCCGGAGTTGAGGAACGCCAGCTCGCGCAAGCGCTTTTCGAGGATCGCGAAGCTGAAATCGCGGTTACTGAACGTGTCGGTGGACGCCAGGAATGTGACCTCGGTCCCCTTGCGACCATTCGCGTCGCCGACGACGCGCAGGTGTTCTGTGGTAAAGCCGCCCTCGAAGCGCGCGAAGTGTTCCTTCCCGTCGCGCCAGATCCGCAGTTCCAGCCAGTCGGACAACGCGTTGACGACCGAAACGCCCACACCGTGCAGACCACCCGACACCTTGTAGCTGTTCTGGTCGAATTTCCCGCCTGCATGAAGTTGGGTCATGATGACCTCGGCCGCCGAGACGCCTTCTCCTTCATGAATCCCGACCGGAATCCCGCGGCCGTTGTCGCCTACGGTGACCGACCCGTCGGCGTTGATTTTCACTGTCACGTGGTCGGCGTGGTTGGCCAATGCCTCGTCGATGCCGTTATCGACGACTTCGTACACCATGTGGTGCAGACCCGACCCGTCATCGGTGTCGCCGATGTACATGCCGGGGCGCTTGCGAACCGCCTCTAACCCTTTGAGAACCTTGATTGAATCTGCGCCATATTCGGCGGGATCCTGGGAGCTGTCGCTCATCGCGGAAACCTTCTCTGACTTCTCCCAATATATATGGGATCCGCGGTGTGTTGTCACGCAAATGCCACAAGATTTTGTGGGGCCCCGAGCGTGGTCCGAAGCAGGTCAGGTCAGGGCGATCACGACCCCCACGGCGATCAGCAACCAGCCTGCGATCACGTTGATGCGCCGCACCGCGGCGGGCGAGCGCAAGAAAACGCGCACCCGACCGACGAATGTCGCCAGCGCGAGATTTCCCACAAGCGGCACCATGAAGCTGAGGGTGCAGATCGCCACGAGATCGGCAGCAGTCACCTTGGTCAGATCGAAGAAACCCGGCAGGACGCCCATGTAGAAAAGCACGGCTTTGGGATTACCCAGGATCACCGCCAGTCCCGCGACGAATCCGGCCCATTTGCCGGGCCGTGTAAGGCGGCCGCCGGCCTCGAGCGCGTGATCGGCATTGCGGATCAGCAGGACGCCCATGGCGATGAAAACCAGAACGGCCACCCATTGCAGCACGAGCATGAAGGATGCAAACACCGATACAAGCCACGCGACGCCAAGCACCGCCACCAGCGGCCAGAATATGTCACCGATGGCCACGCCCAGCGCGAGCGGCCATGCCGCCTGGACCCCGCCGGCCAGAGAGCGCGCGAGCAAAGCCACCCAGACCGGGCCCGGCGTCATGAAGAGAACCAGCAGCGCGCCGGCGTAGAGCAGCAGTTCGGCGGGTGTGATCGTCATGGTCTGTCCATTTCCCGGGTCTGTGAAATCCCGTTCTCTTCAGTGACCCGAAGGTATTGCGCACGCACGCCCAGTTCGGTGAAAAGCTCGGCACCCGTGCCGGTCATGAAGGCCTGCGCACCAAGCGCGCAGATTTCATCGTAAAGCGCAGCGCGGCGGGACGCGTCGAGGTGAGCCGCGACCTCATCCAGAAGCAGGATCGGCGCTGCGCCGAAGTCGCGGGCAAGCGCGCGCCCGTTGGCCAGGATCAGGCTGATCAGCAGCGCCTTCTGTTCGCCTGTTGAACAATCGCGCGCGGGCATGCCCTTTTCCGCGTACTGCGCCTCGAGATCGGCGCGGTGCGGGCCGATCAGGGTGCGCCCCGCTGCCAGATCCCGCGGGCGACCCCGGGCAAGAGCATCCTGATAGTCCGCCGGCATGTCCTCGGGATGGGTAATGGCGAGGCTTGCGACAGGAAAGGCGGTTTCGGCACCCGCCTGTGCCGTGGTGAGCGCCACGATGGTTGCGGCGCGGTTCCGTTCGATGATGGCAGCGGCTTCGGCCATTTGCGCCTCGATCGCGCGATACCAGTGCGGATCGCGGACCATGTCCTTGAGCAGGCGGTTGCGTTCGCGCATCGCTTTCTCGAACGACAACACGGCCTCGGCGTGGCGCGGTTCGAAACTGAGCGTCGCGCGGTCGAGAAAGCGCCTGCGCCCCTCGGCCCCTTCGATCCATAGCCGGTCCATCGACGGCACCAGCCAGAGCATCCGCGCGATCCGGCCAAGGGCGGTCTGTGGTGCGGACTTGTCGTCGATGGTCAATTGCCGGGGCTGGCCGGCTTCGGCCCATGTCGCAACCTCGTGTGTCTGGTGCAGCGATCGCAGAATGGCGGTGATCTTCCAGCCCAATGCCTCCGGGCGGCGTGTCAGATCCTCGGCGGCGGCACGGCGCATCCCCCGCCCGGGCGAGAGCAGCGAGATCGCCTCGAGGATATTCGTCTTGCCTGCCCCGTTCGGCCCGAAGAGCGCGACGGGCCTGCCGTCAAAGTCCAGTTTTGCGCGCTTGTGGCTGCGGAAGTGCGAGAGTGTAAGCGCGTTGAGGGCAAGCGTGGTCATGCGTCTGCCTCAAGGCTTGGGACAACCCAGCCTCGGAAACCTGCAAAAAGATCGGGGGCGGTCACACGCGCATCGGCATCACGACATAAACCGCCGAGGTGTCGTTGCCTTCGCGCATCAGGGTCGGATCGCCGGAAGAGTTGAACAGGAAGACGGCGTTTTCGCGGTCGACCTGGCTGGCAATCTCGAGCAGGTATTTGGCGTTGAAGCCGATCTCAAGCCGTTCGTCGCCGTAGGCCACGGCCAGTTCCTCTTCGGCGGCACCGCTGTCGGGCGCATTGACCGAAAGGACCAGCCGGTCTTCGTCCAATGACAGCTTTACCGCCCGCGAGCGTTCGGACGATACGGTGGCCACGCGATCGACCGCGCGCGCGAACTCGGCGGCATCCACCTCGAGTCTGCGTGTGTTGCCGGTCGGGATCACACGGGTGTAATCGGGGAAGGTGCCGTCGATCACCTTGGAGGTCAGCGTGATATCGGGCGTGGCGAAACGTATCTTCGTTTCCGAAACCGAAACCGCGATCTGCATGTCGTCATCGTCAAGCAGCTTGCGCAGTTCGCCCACCGTCTTGCGCGGCACGATCACCCCGGCCATGTCGCCAGCACCGTCGGGCAGGTCGGCATCGATGCGGGCAAGACGGTGTCCATCGGTCGCCACGCAGCGCAGCACCTTTCCACCGTCGGAATCGGCCACATGCATATAGACGCCATTGAGATAGTAGCGGGTTTCTTCCGTCGAGATCGCGAATTTCGATTTATCGAACAGCCGCCGCAGGACAGGCGCAGGGGCCGAGAAATTGGCGGCATATTCCGACGAGGCCATTGCGGGGAAGTCTTCTTTGGGAAGCGTCGCGAGCGAGAAATTGGACCGTCCCGCTTCGATCGTCAGCCGCCCCGAGGCACCGTCTTCGGTCAGTGTCACAAGCGCACCGTCGGGCAGTTTGCGGACGATTTCGTTCAGCGTCACGGCCGCGACCGTGGTGGCCCCCGCGCGTTCGACCTTGGCGGGCGCGCGGTCGACGACCTCGATATCGAGATCGGTCGCGCGGAACTGAACGCTATCCCCCTCGGCCTCTATCAGAACGTTGGCGAGGATCGGGATCGTATTGCGCCGTTCGACGACGGATTGGGCCTGCGCGACCGCCTTGAGAAGAACCGCGCGTTCAATGCTGAATTTCATGTCCCAATCTCCGCATATCTTGCCTGGCACTTTGGCCGGGACACGAAATCTACCCGTTTCGTGGACCGGCTCAAGCATTTTGTTGGACTGTTGACGATGGTGCATCGGGCGTCAAGCGCCGCCCGCCCGCGCGGAACCTATTCCTGAAGTGCGCGGCGCAGAAGTTCCAGATCATCGGCGATCTGGCTGTCCTTGGCCATCAGCTCTTCAATCCGCTTCACGCCGTGCATGACCGTCGTGTGGTCGCGGCCCCCGAAGCGGCGCCCGATCTCGGGCAGCGAGCGGCTGGTCATCTGTTTTGCGAGATACATGGCGATCTGCCGCGGGCGGGCGTAGGACCGCAGCCGCTTGGGGCCGATCATGTCTGACAGCCGGATATTGTAATGCTCCGATACCTTGCGCTGGATCTCTTCGACGGTGACCTTGCGATCCGAAGCCTTGAGCACATCGGACAGGCAATCCTGTGTCAGCTCCAGCGTGATCTCGCGCCCGACCAGCGAAGCGAAGGCGAAGAGCCGCGTCAGGGCCCCTTCCAACACTCTGACATTGGTCGAGATACGATGCGCGAGAAACTCGAGCACACCGGGGGCGATCGTGACATCCGCGTATTGCGCGGCATAGACATCGACCTTGGATTGCAGAATGCCCAGGCGCAATTCGTAGTCGGTCGGATGCAGATCCACGACCAGACCGCATTGCAGGCGGGACTTTATCCGCTCTTCGAGGTGTTTGATTTCACCGGGTGCCCGATCTGCCGAAATGATGATCTGCTTCTGGCCATCTACCAATGCATTGAAGGTATGGAAGAATTCCTCTTGCGTGCTGTCCTTTCCGGCGATGAACTGGACGTCATCGACCATCAACACGTCGACCGAACGGAACATCTGCTTGAAGTCCATCATCTTGCGATCACGCAGCGCGGTGATGAAGCGATACATGAATTGCTCGGCCGAGAGAAACAGCACATTGAGATCCGGTGACCGTTCCTTGAGTTCACGCGCGATGGCATGCATCAGGTGCGTTTTGCCGAGGCCGACGCCACCATAGAGAAACAGCGGATTGAACGTGACCGGTCCGCCCTCGGCCACGCGACGCGCGGCGGCATGGGCCAGTTCATTGGGTTTGCCCACGACGAAAGTGTCGAAGGTGAAGCGGGGATCGAGCTGGGCGCCGGCATCCTCATCCGGGCGGGCCGTTTTGACGGATTTCGCGACTGGCGCGGCGGCGACGGCAGGGCGCGAGGCAGGAACGCGAAAGGACAGGCGCTGCACCTCCTGACCCGACCGCTTGAGATGATAAAGGATCTGATCACCGAAATTCTGGGAGACGTAGTTGCCGATGAAATTTGTGGGAACATGGAATGTCGCAACGCCGTCGTTCACTTCTGCGAACTCGAGCGGTTCGATCCAGTTGGAGTAGTTACTCCGGCCAATCGCCCCTTCGAGGTTATTCAGTACGCCAGCCCAAACGTCGTTTCCCATTGTTCTTTTTATCCCCAAGATATTTCGACCAGACACCTGTCGGTGCCTGCGTCACAACGCACGGGACAAAGAACTTTTTCGCATGGATTGCCTCTTCCATGCGGGTGTCCTTTACCAAAATCAAAACCAGCGGTCCCGCACGCACGACAATTCGGCGCATGACACCATTCGGCAGCAATCAGGTCCATGAACTGCGGTGCCGACCAGGGGGCAGATCCCCGATCAGCTTTACAGACGCAGCAATTGCAGGGTGCTGTCTTTGCAGCAATATCCCGCGACCGCCACATGAAGCCCAACATCAGACGGTAACGGCCCCTCCCCTGAATTCCCCAGGTGGCACCAACCATGTCCGATGCGGATCCCCTCATGTCCCCCGGCACGATGTGAATCGCAACGACAAGCTAGCAAGTGGTCAGCGCAAGCGGCAACTGAACATAGCGCTTGACTCATTCATTGGGGCAAAAGAATCTCGACGCCCTTTGAAAACAGGGGATTTCCGCGCGGCCACACCACACCGCCAAGAAAAAAGCGCGCCCCTGCAGGACGCGCTTGAAACCGACAAAAAGGCAGGTAGGCGGGCGAGAATCAGCCCAGCGACTTTACCCGCGACGACAGCCGCGACATCTTACGGGCGGCCGTGTTCTTGTGCATGACACCCTTGGTCACACCGCGCATCAGTTCGGGCTGGGCGGCCTTGAGCGCCGCGGCTGCGGCGGACTGATCACCCGATGCGATCGCCTCTTCCACGGCGCGGAGGTGCGTGCGGATACGCGAACGGCGCATCTTGTTGACAGCATAGCGCGCGGCGTTCTGGCGTGCGCGTTTCTTGGACTGGGGTGAATTTGCCATGGGTCGTTCTCCTGAAGGCCGGGGCCGAATTGAATAAGTGTCGCGCAATCAGCCCAAGCCCCGGGTTTTCGAACCGGAAGTTCTGGCCAAAGCGGGCCGCACGCGCATGTCTGAGGCGCCTTTAAGCGAGTTACGGTCAGTGCGCAACCCCCCAAGGCGTCAGGATCAGTGGACCTTGGCGTGATCCTGATAAAGATAGAGCAGGTCCAGCACCAGCACCCGCTCGTCGATCAGGTTGAAATACAGATCATGACGCTCGGTGGCGGAAAGCGTTTCTGTCGCGGCGAGCCTTGCGATGACGGGCTCGTTCGTGACCCAGATATCGGCAATTTCGGCCATCTTGTCTGCAATCCCCGGGGTCTGGGGCGGCAGGATCCCCAAGGCATCCATCCCGTTTTGCAGCGCCCAGAGGCTGTTTTTGTAGATCTCGGCAGATTGCGTCAGGTCGGCCGCGATTTCGGCATCGTATCCCTGTCCGGCCAGGATGCAGGACTGGAGCGCGATGCGCTGGTTCAATGCAGCCATCCGGCCCGAAACCTGGATGAACATGACATCGCGGCGCTGGATTTCCGCTGAGCCGGAATACTGGCCGTCAAGCGTTGCCAGCAGACGATCCGTCGTGTCGAGAAGGCCGTGGGACATGCCCATGGCAAGGTCGAGGGCGCCGGCGTCAGCAGGATCCGTCATCAGCCGCTGTGCTGCCTCTTGCACAGGGTGCCACTGCGCGCGCAAGCTCTCGATTTCCGCGATCGTCTTGCGGCGGGTTTCGGGCGTGGTGATGCCCCAGAAGATATCGCCGTCAGTCAGCGCGGTCAGCAGTTCGTCGACCTGATCCACACCGTAGGTCAGGTTGTCGGCTGCGTCGTCGACGTTGACACGGTGGTGTAGATGACAGGCGGCCGCGGGGATTTCCTGTGACAGGACGCGCAGGATTTCACCGACGACAAGACGGTTCGCAACGCCCGTGTCATGAATGATCGAGTTGAGTTCCGCGGCGTCGGTCTGTTGGTTATCGGCCGCGAGACCGGCCGGCATTGCGGCCAGCCCGACAAGGGCGATGGCCTGAAGGCTACGTGAAATTCGCATGGGGAGGCTCCGCTCAAGGTCCATGCTCCGACACCCGCCATCCCGACCACTCCGGTGCGGGCCGGAACTGGCCTCATTTTGCGACGCTGCATGTGCAGCATCATTGATCCAGCGCACTCAATTGCGGCAAAAAAGTGATATTTGAACGTGTTAGCGCATGACATGCCGGTTTTGCGACACCGGCTTTGCAGGTGCGGCATCAGGCAGGGCCGTGCGATCTACTTGTCGCGGAACTGCGCCTCGCGCTTTTCGGTAAAAGCCGCCATGCCCTCGGCCTGATCCTCGGTGGCAAAGAGCGCCTGAAAGACGCGCCGTTCGTAATTGAGGCCCTCGGCAAGGGTGGTTTCGAAAGCGCGGTTCACGGCGTCCTTGGCCGCCGTCGCAGCGATCTGCGATTTTTCGGTTATCTTCTCGGCGGCCGAACGCGCCTCCGACATCAGCTTCTTGGTCGGCACCACACGGCTGACCAGCCCGCTGCGCTCGGCTTCTTCAGCATCCATGAACCGGCCGGTCAGGTGCATGTCCATCGCCTTGGACTTGCCCACGAAACGGGTCAGGCGCTGCGTGCCGCCCAGCCCTGCGATGACGCCGAGGTTGATTTCAGGTTGGCCGAACTTGGCGTTATCGGCGGCAATGATGAAATCGCACATCATGGCAAGTTCGCAGCCGCCCCCAAGCGCATAGCCCGACACGGCGGCGATGATCGGCTTGCGGATCCGGTTGAACCGCTCGGCATCTTTTTCGAAGAACCGCTGGGTATACATCTCGACGAACGACTTATCGGCCATTTCGGTGATATCGGCACCGGCGGCAAACGCCTTTTCCGATCCGGTGATGATGATGCAACGCACCTTGTCGCTGGCGTCGGCCTCTTCGAGCGCCGTGCAAAGCTCGCCCAGCAGTGCCGCGTTCAGGGCATTCATTGCATCAGGGCGGTCGAGCGTGATGGTGGCGATATCGTCGCTGATCTCAACGATGATCTTGTCAAAGGCCATGCATAGGTCCCCTTTTGCGATGGTCAGATCACCACGCTTAGCAAAGCCGCGTGGCAGTTCAAGCTATCTTTGGCATTGCGGACAGAAGAAAGTTGAGCGTCCCGATTGCACGATTCGTCTGATTGTCCCGCCGCAGCCAGCGGTGGTGCACGGTTGGCCCTCACGGTCGTAAACGCGGAACACATGCTGGAAATATCCCAACTCGCCATCGGACTGCCGGTAGTCGCGCAGCGAGGAGCCTCCCGAAGCGATCGCTTCGGAAAGAACCTGCCGGATCAGCGGCACCAGTGACGCCACGCGCGCCGGCCCGATCCGGCCGGCCTTGCGCGCAGGGTGGATACCGGCCCGGAAAAGCACCTCGCAGACATAGATATTGCCGAGCCCGGCCACGATCCTCTGGTCCAGCAGGGCTGCCTTGACGGGCGTATTCCGCCCCTTGAGCCGTCCGATCAGGTATGTCTCGTCAAAACTGTTGCCCAGGGGTTCGGGACCGATGTCGCGGATCAGCCAATGATCCTCTTGCGCGGCCGTCGGCATCAGGTCCATCGCGCCAAAGCGCCGGGCATCGTTGAAGGTGACGCGTCCGCCGTCATGCATGTGAAAGACCACATGGTCGTGCTTGGCGGGGGCGGGATGGGGATGGTAGAAACGGCCAAGCTGCACGCCCGACACCAGCATCCGCCCCGACATGCCCAGATGGATCAGCAGCGTCTCGGCACTGTCGAGATCGACGAGGATATATTTCGAACGGCGGCGCAGACCCAGCACCTTGCGACCGGTCAGACGCTCGGCCAGCCTGTCGGGGAAAGGCCAGCGCAGGTCCGGGCGGTTCACATCGGCCCTGCGGATCACCTTGCCCACGAGGGCCGGTGCAATGCCTTCCTTGACGGTTTCGACCTCTGGCAGTTCGGGCATCAGGCTTTGCCGCCGGCTGCCATCAGGGTCCACGCCTCCGTGAGGGATGCGCCGATCAAGGCGGGCTGCGCGAAACCACAAGAGCCGCGACCCCGATCGCGAAGAGGCCCCGGATCGTCCCGGCGATGATCGGTATTCTTTTCGTTCAAGACAGGGCACCCATGGCAGAATGACGGTTTGTCACTAGCTTTAGATGCGTATATCGGGTTTGGAATACTCACAAGGCACCAGCATATGACCGATCCTTCCGACAAGACCACGCATTTCGGCTATGAAACCGTCGCCGAGGATGAAAAGGCCGGGCGTGTTCAGGGCGTTTTCACCTCTGTCGCCAACAAATACGACGTGATGAATGATGTCATGTCCGCCGGCGTCCATCGCATCTGGAAGGACGCCATGATGGACTGGCTCGCCCCCCGCGCGGGACAGCGCTTGCTGGATGTGGCCGGCGGTACAGGTGACATCGCGTTCCGTTTCCTCAACCGTGCGGGCACTGGTCATGCCACGGTCCTTGATCTGACCGAGTCCATGCTTGTCGAGGGTCGCAAACGCGCCGAGGCAGGCAAGATGGCAGACAGCCTTGACTGGGTGGTGGGCGACGCGATGGCCCTGCCGTTCGATGATGACACCTTCGATGTCTACACCATCAGTTTCGGGATCAGGAACGTCACCCGCCCGCAAGATGCGCTGGCCGAGGCGTTCCGTGTCCTCAGGCCCGGCGGGCGTTTGATGGTGCTCGAGTTCAGCCAGCTTCCCAACCCGATGATGCAGGCCGCCTATGATGCCTATTCGTTCAACGTCATCCCGCGCATGGGCCAGCTGATCGCAGGTGATCGTGACAGTTACCAGTATCTGGTGGAATCGATCCGCCGCTTTCCGGACCAGGAAACCTTTCTCGGCATGGTGCGCGACGCGGGTTTCGGCAACGCGAAATACCGCAACCTGAGCCTCGGGATCGCCGCGCTGCATTCGGGCTGGAAGATCTAGATGCGCGGACCGCACAATATCATCCGGCTGATCCGAACCGGCGCGACGCTGGAGCGGACCGGCGCGATGAACGTGGTCCTCGATGCCTTCGACGTGGGGCCGGTGTTGCGTATCACTTTCCGTACCTTGGTCTGGCCATTCCGGTGGCTCGGTTACAAGGGCGACATGAGCTCTCCGCCGGCGGTTCGCGCGCTGTCAGCCCTGGGGCCTGCTTACATTAAATTCGGGCAGGTGCTGTCGACGCGACCCGATGTGGTGGGCGACGAACTTGCCGTGCAACTGCGCGTCCTGCAGGACAAGTTGCCACCGTTTTCGATGCGCGAGGCGAAAGAGACGCTGCAAAAGGAATTGGGGCAGCCGTTCGACAAGCTCTTTCTCAGCTTCTCGGAGCCTGTGGCGGCAGCATCGCTTGCACAGGTGCACCGCGCCACGCTGGTCGAAGGCGGCGACACGGTCGCCGTCAAGATCCTTCGGCCCGGGATCGAGAAAGCCTTTCGAAAGGATATCGACGCCTTTTATTTCGCCGCGCGCGCGATCGAGTGGCTTTCGCCTGCATCGCGGCGTCTGCGGCCCATGGATGTGATCACCCACTTCGAAGGCGTGGTGATGGGCGAACTTGACCTGCGGCTGGAAAGTGCGGCGGCCGCCGAGTTCGCGGCCAACACGGAAGGTGATGCGGGATTCCAGGTGCCTTACGTGCGCTGGCATCTGTCAGGGCGCAGGGTCATGACGCTGGACTGGGCCGAGGGCACCAATATCGGGGTGAACGATGCGCTGGATGCAGCGGGGCATGACCGTCGGGCACTGGCCGCGCGTGTGCTTGAACTTTTTCTGCAACATGCCCTGCGCGACGGGTACTTTCACGGTGACATGCATCAGGGCAATCTGAAGGTATCGGAAAACGGCGATATCATTGCCTACGATTTCGGCATCATGGGGCGGATAGACGAATACACCCGCCGCGTTTACGCCGAGATCCTTTTCGGCTTTATCAGGAAAGATTACCGGCGCGTGGCCGAGGTGCATTTCGAGGCCGGCTACGTCCCTGCCGATCGCGACATGGACGAGTTCGCACGCGCACTGCGGGCTGTGGGTGAACCGATTTTCGGAATGGATGCGAGCCGGATTTCGATGGGTCGTTTGCTGACTTACCTGTTCGAGGTTACCGAACGGTTCGGCATGGAGACCCGGACGGAATTGATCTTGTTGCAGCGCACCATGGTCGTGGTGGAAGGCGTGGCGCGTTCGCTCGACCCGCATATGAACATCTGGCAGGTCGCGCGCCCCGTCGTCGAGGATTACATCAAAGAAAGTATCGGACCGAAGGCACTGCTGCGGGATTTGACGAGCACGGCCCGGATCCTCGCACGTTTCGGCCCGCAACTGCCGCGAATGGCTGAAGAGGCGCTGATCCGCCGGAATAATCCGGCACCGCCGCCCAAACCGCAGCGCCGGATCGCGCGACTATCGTGGATGGCGCTGGGTGCGGGGATCGTCGGTGCGGCATGGATCATCTCTGCCCTTTGAGAGGCAAAGCGCCGAGACGACATGGTGGCATCCGGGGTGCGGAATGATCCGCACCGGGCTACAGGTACGCACGGAAAGATCACCCGGCCTGAGGTTCGCGGATCGCGGTGACAGCATCATATGCCACCTTCCGGTTCCCTTCGAGAACCAGAACCTGTTGTGCGTTTTCGATCCGAACCTCGGTCACGCGGGCATAGGTCTCGACCGGGGCATCGGTGATGACCTGCCCGTTCGTGCGGCCGATGGCGGTAAAGGAATAGCTGCCCGTCGGAGCAGGCGATCCCCCGAACTCCAGTCCCGTCCAGGCTACCTCGTCGGTACCGGGTGCGACCGGAATGCGTTGCACCTCATCCCCTTCGGCATTGCGCACGCTGATTTCCCATGTCTGCGCATCGGTGTTCGTTTGCGGAAAAAGCGCGACCGGCCGCCCGTCGAAAGACACCGGGCCCGCTGATCGGACCTCCTTGCCGACCCAGTCAGCCAGTTCCGACAGCCCCCCGACACCGAGTTCGCTGCTGAGCGCACGAAGCAGATCATTCGTCTGGACAGCCTGCTCTACCCCGGAGAACGTGGCCAATTGCGTCGCATAATCGGTAGAATCGATGGGGTTGAGCGGATCCTGATACTGCATCTGCGCCGTCAGCATCTTGAGGAATACCTCGAAGTCGCTGCTGATCTGTGTTGCCGCCCCGCCTTCGGTGGGTGCAGGTTGAGCCGCCTGCGGGCGCTGTACTGGATTTGCCGTGATGTCCATGTTCACCTCCTAAAGTCGTAAATCGACACGGCCCGCAGGCACGGACAGTTTCGATGGGTGTGCGACATCGCTCGGCTCGGCCTGGGGCGCGGGATCAGGCGTTGCTGGCCCTGCGGACCCGCCATTTTCGGTGTCATGCTCTGTGCCGCCCCCGCCCCCGAACTGAAACTGGATATCGACGTAGCCCAACGCACGGAATTCCTGGGCAAGTACATCGATATGGCGGCGAAGCAGGTCGACGGTTTCTGGTCGATCGGCGAAAACCGTCAGGCTGACGCTGTTCTCGACAGCCGTAAGCGCCATCCGCACGCGCCCCAGCTCTTCGGGATAAAGTGCGATCTCGGTTGGTCGGCCGGCACCTTGTGTAATTGCAACGGCCATTTGCGCGGCCGCATTCCGTGCCATGTCGGGTGGTGGCGCGTGACCGGTCGAACCCTGTAAAGCGGCATGTTGTTGTGCAAGGACACGCTCTGCGCCCCCTGCTGAAAGCCCGATCATCGGGTCAAGTGGTCTGGCACCCTTGTCATGATCAAAGCCCTTATTCTGAAAAGCCTCTACCAAGGTCGCGGAACCGGGCGGCGGAGTATGCTGTTGCGGCGTGTTGACGCGCGGTGCCTCCGCCTCTGCCACACCCAGACGCGGTGGTGCCTCGGTCGCCGATTTCGCGGCCCTGGTTTCCTGCGGCCCTGCCCCGGCCTTGCCCGCAGGGTGTCGGAGGGCGTCTAGCGCTGCTGGAAGACCATGCACCCGATCGTTCGATGTCATGGCCGCCGCTGCGCTGACAGACTTGGATGTCCCCGAAGCAATTACTTTGTCATCAACCAAACCGGGGCGCCTGTCGGAGCCGATCGTTTCAGGCACGAGCCCCCTGCCATCGGGATCAATCATCCCGGTGTTTGGCCCTATGACCTGTGGAGACGCAGATGTGTTCTGGCTAAGCTCGCGCCCCTGTGTGGTCGCGGCACCGGCTTGCCACCCGTTGGACCCCGACGTTGTATCGGCCTTGGCCCGCGTAGACGGATGCTGTCCAGGGACCTCGGTCCAGAGGCGTCTCTCGGCGCCCGGCTCTGTCCTTGCCTTCGCCCCTTCTGCCCCTGCCATAGCAGGCGCGGCGACCGGCAGAACCGCTACATCGTCGCCTTTTGTCTTGGGCAAAGTCAGGTCGGCTTCACCTTCCGGCACATCTTCACCTTTCAACAGCGCGTCTTCGGGCACGCGCGACACCACATCGCCCCCTTCGCCAAACGTTTGTTCCAGCAGGACCCCGAACTGTGGTGCACCGGATGCGTCCGGCTGCTCCGCCCGTGCTCGGGCGGGTGGCGGCGCCTGCGGCGCGGCGTCGGTGGGAAGAAAAGGGATCATGGGATCTCCAGAAAAAGAATCATCTCAGGCACCCTTTTGACCGCGAAAAATTACCGAATGTTTATGAACCGCTGTCATCAGGGCCCAAACCGAACGGAGAAACCGATGTCGACTGTTCCCATTCTGCCTCCCCCGCGGCCGGCCCCGGTCCTGCCGGACTACGTACAAACCGATGCGCAACTCCGCGACGCTGCTGTCAGGCTTGAAGCCACGTTTCTTGCCGAAATGCTGAAATCGGCAGGATTGGGCGAATCCTCGGACAGCTTCGGAGGCGGCATCGGCGAAGATCAGTTCACGTCCTTCCTCGTGCAGGCCCAGGCAGAGGCTATGGCCGATGCGGGGGGTATCGGGTTGGCGGAATCACTTTTCAACGCACTGAAGGTTCAGGCCCATGACACATAAGGTGCTTGGTGAATTGTACGATGTATTGCGTCGTGAACGATCGGCGCTCTTGACGGGACAATATGCTGTTCTCGGAGATATCGCTGCGGAAAAGCAAAGCTTGATGGACGGGTTGGAGGCGGCAGACCTCTCGCGCGACTCGCTGGTCGAGCTACGAATGACAATGGACGCAAACCAGGCGCTGACGGGCGCTGCCCTGAAGGGGGCGAAGGCTGCAGAGGCGCGACTTGCAGCGCTTTTGCAGGTGGAAAACGCACTGACGACCTATGACCGCGACGGTGTCGTCGCCGTGCGGAGGAGCGAGGATTCGACGGTCGAGAAGAAAGCCTGATTTCATTCAAATGCGGGGCAATTTCGGGGGTGGCATTAAAGGATTGTATAGACTGCTTTGGTCTACCCGCTTCGATCCCAGAAGGGTGGCCGGTGTTCTTGGACGCAGGTCGGTACGTCGGAAGACGCTTCAACCCGCCTTCGGCGGATTCCCGAAATAACACGGCGAAAAGCGCCATTTGAAAAGGACCCATCAATGTCCAGCATTTTGACCAACAACAGCGCCATGGTTGCGTTGCAGACCCTCAAATCAATCAACAATGACCTGTCGAAGACCCAGTCGATGATCTCGACCGGTAAAGAGGTCGGA
>JGI12109J20283_10160670_pt1 | contig 20890 bp, 21 predicted proteins | sample ElkSlonscriptome_12_FD_20283 | JGI IMG/M metagenome (IMG submission 20283)
CTTCTGATCAATGCCCTGAAGTTCACTCCGCCAGCCGGAAAGGTGTGCCTCAACGCCACCCTGGCGGCCGAAGGCGAGAGGGCCATGGTCGTCTCGGTCAGCGATACGGGATGCGGCATCGAGGCGGACGAGCTACCGCGGGTCTTTGACCGCCTATATCAGGCGAACACCGATGATGGCGCGGTGCGCGGCGGTCTAGGAATGGGTCTGAACATTTCGCGCGAGATCGTCCACCTCCACGGTGGAGAACTGACTGCGCAAAGCACACCGGGCATCGGCAGTGTTTTCTCCTTCACTCTGCCACTCGACAATACTGAAAATCCGACACAATCCCCTGCAGAGGAGAACCAAGCATGAAGAAGGTACTAATCGTTGAGGATGACAAGAATATCGCCCTGGCCTTGGTGATACGGCTGCGCAAGGCCGGCTACGAGACGTTTCACGCCTCAGACGCCGTGACCGGTACGGGTCTGGCCGCGAAACACCGTCCTAACGTGGTGCTTTTGGATATTTCCATGCCCGGTGGCAACGGCTTCGATGTCGCCAGCCGCGTGCAGAATATGCTCGGTGTCTCGGCCGCGATCATCTTCATTACTGCGCATAAGAACCCCTTGCTGCGCCAGCAGGCCGAGGAAGCCGGGGCGGTCGCCTTCTTCGAGAAGCCCTACGACTCCCAGCAGTTACTCTCGGCCGTGGCGAGTTACTGCTGACGCTGCTCGTGCTCACGCAGGGGAGTCCTTCGCGGCCTGCACCCAGGCGGTGGACCCGAAACGGCCGCTGATCCGCGGTTTCAGACCGCCCGGCGGTGCCACGAGGGATATCGGCGTCGGGCTGACAAGGACGTCCTCACGGCGTGTCGCGGCGACAGGATGCGAGTGCGCAATCTGTCTCCATGAATCTTAAAGCTTGTTGCACCAAAGATCGCATAAGGGACCATAATAAAAAGCGTAAATTGATTCCGCACCACTCACGCCAAGGCCAGGCTTCTCCGCGGGTGCGCCGGAACTGTGACGCACGTCCTCGGCGCCAGCGCTCCCTGTAGTGTCATTTTTCCGTCAGTTTCTATAACCTAAGCCTCGATCGTCGTCCGTCCGGTCTGCGCCTGCGGCGTGACGATCGCGACAGGACAAGCGGCGGGTGTGCGAAGGTGCTTGGTCTGGCACGCTGGGTAAGGCTGTCGGCGTCCTCGGCCCATTCGCGAGGCTTTTCGCGAATACCTTTTCCGGTTCTGCGCCTGTCTCTGTTGAACGGTTCGTCGGATGTTGCCCACGCAGGGCTCGCGCACTGGAGCGCGGTCGTCGCCGGCGAGCATCCGATGCCGAATCAAGATGGGAGCGCACCATGCCGTCGTCGAGCGACGATACCCCCCACCTGCCGCTCGAAGAACCCCGGCGGCAGCCGGGCGATTCCGGCCAAGACGTGGCCCGCGGCGTCAACTTGCCACGTGGCGTCGGCGAAGTCAGCGGGGCAACGGCGGCGGGCGGGGTCTTGGTCTTGGATGATGATCCCGAGCGGGCGCGCTCAGTGGCGGCCATCGTCGAGTTCCTCGGCTATTCGGTCCGCGCGGTGTCGACCGACGAGTGGTCGGGGCGCAACGAGGCCCTCGCCGATGTGGCGGTGGTGATGATCGCGTGTGAGACGGGTCGGGACGCCTTGCGTGCCCTCGTCGAGGGTGTCCGAGCCCGCGATGCTGGCCTGCCAGCATGCGTCCTCGATCTCGACGGCGAGGCGGCACGCGTTTTCGAAGGCGCGCGTGCAGGGACGAGCTTCAATTGCGTGCTGCATTACCCGTTGCGCCATGCCGAGCTGGTCAAGGCGCTGGAACAGGGGCGCCTGTTCCGAGAGAATCGTCGGCCCCGAACCGATAGTAACTCCTTGAGGCTGACCCGGGCCTTGGTCGGTGTCAGTCCAGTGATGCAGCAGGTGCGAGACCTCATCAGCAAGGTCGCGCGAACCGATGCGACCGTGCTTGTGCTTGGGGAGACCGGCACAGGCAAGGAGATCGTTGCTCGCAATATCCACTACTTGTCCGCGCGCCGGGGCGCGCCCTTCGTCGCGGTCAATTGCGGCGCCATACCGCCCGAGCTCCTCGAGAGCGAGTTGTTTGGGCACGAGAAGGGGGCGTTCACCGGCGCGATCACATCGCGCCCGGGACGATTCGAGCTCGCCGAAGGCGGCACGCTGTTCCTCGACGAAATCGGGGATATGCCACTACCGATGCAAGTCAAGCTCTTGCGGGTGTTGCAGGAGCAAACCTACGAGCGAGTGGGTGGGCAGCGGAGTCAGCGCACCAATGTCCGGGTCGTCGCGGCGACGCACCGCGACATCGAGGCGCTGATCGAAGAGGGCCGCTTCCGTGAGGACCTCTATTACCGGCTCAACGTTTTTCCGATCGAGACGCCTCCACTGCGAGACCGTATCGAGGACCTGTCGTTACTGCTCGGTGAGCTCGTTGCGCGGCTGGAGGCGTCCGGGCGTGGGACCTTGCGTTTCAGTGGCTCGGCGATGGAGGTCCTGTCCCGTTACCCTTGGCCTGGCAACGTCCGCGAGCTCGGCAACCTCGTCGAGCGGCTCGCGATCCTGTTTCCCGGCGAGGTCGTCGCGGCCCGCCGGCTACCACGCAAGTTCCTGCCGGAGGATTGGCGGGACGACGACTGCGAGCCAAGTGACTGGCAACCAGAGGCCAGTGCCTCGGCGGCGGTCTCGGGGGAGAACCTGCGCTTGCCACCAGGAGGACTGGATCTGCGCGACTACCTCAGCCGTCAGGAAATCAGCCTGATTACCCAGGCCCTGGACGAGGCCGGAGGCGTTGTGGCTCAGGCCGCGGGGTTGCTTGGGATGCGCCGCACGACCCTGGTGGAGAAGATCCGCAAGTACGGCATCAAGGAGAAGGACGCTCCGACGGAATTCTGACTCTTCACGCGCCAGTTCTAGCTAGGCATCTGAAATAAAAGAATATTATTTTCTGGCATCTCGCTTGCTTAAAGCTCGGTAGAGCGTCATGCGTCGGCGATCGGACTGGGATCTCTCGGCGGCCGACCCTGGCGAAATCGAGGAGTAGCAAGCATGAGAGAGCCCGCTGTGGTCGCGATCGACCGACCAAGGCGCAGCCAGGAGAGGGCGCGAGCCTCTTTGCCTGGCGACAACGAAGCGCGACCTGCCTTCCCAGGTGTCCGCCGCGGCTTTCCGCGTCGACCGTTTTTTTCGCTTGAACGTCTTTCCGTTGACGATTGCAAGGCTGCGTCGTCTTGGGGTTTCTTTGTCAGTGATTCTGCAGGGTGCCCAGCGGTTGGGAGGTGAGCGATGAAGGTAAATGACACGATCAGCCCGCACGAGCTTCTGCAGCGTCTGCGTGACCTCTCTGCACGGGTGGAAGGTGGGGTGGAGGCTGCCGGAAGCGAGCCTTCCGCGCCGGATTTTTCGCAGGTGTTGAAACAGTCCCTCGACCAGGTCAACGAGGCCAAGCAGGAAGCTGCGAGCTTGGGTCGAGCCTATGAGATGGGTGACCCCAGCGTTTCAGTTTCGGATCTGACGATCGCGATGCAGAAGTCGAGCCTCTCGTTTCAAGCCGCGACTCAGGTCCGCAACAAGCTGGTCTCGGCCTATCAAGAGATCATGAGCATGCAGGTGTGATGGGCCCAGTCTGATACCCGACCCCTCGAAGCACAGTTATGCAGCTCATCACAACAGATCAGATCGCGACGCGCTTCCGAACGCTTTCTGAGCTACCGGTCACCAAGCAGCTCGGATTGATGGTCGGCCTCGCCCTGAGCGTCGCGATCGGCATCTCGGTCGTGCTTTGGTCCCGCGAGCCGCTCTATCGGCCGCTCTATAGCAATCTTTCGCCCACCGACGCCAGCGAGATCGTTGGGGCACTGCAGGAGCGCGGCGTCGCCTATCGCGTGGACGAACACAGCGGAACCATTCAGGTCCCGGCTGAAGAAATGCACGAGACGCGCCTCGCGCTCGCCGCAGCCGGTATGCCCAAGGGTGGTGGGGTGGGGTTCGAGCTCCTCGATCGCCAGGGCAGCTTCGGCGAAAGCGAGCTGATGGAGTCGGCGCGCTATCAACGCGTACTCGAGGGCGAGCTCGGGCGCACCATTGCCAGCCTCGCGGACGTCCAGGGTGTCCGGGTCCATCTCGCGTTGCCGAAGCGTTCCCTTTTCGTGCGTGACCGCGTGAAGCCATCCGCGTCGGTGCTGCTCAACCTCTTCCCGGGGCGCACGCTGGGCCCGGCCCAAGTGCAAGCGATCGTGCATCTGGTGAGCTCGGGTATCCCGAGCCTGGAGCGCGAACGTGTCACGGTGATTGATCAGAGCGGGCGCTTGCTTTCCAACGCTGAGGAGTCGGGCGGACTTGAGGGCTCGATGGCGCAGCTCGATTTCGCGCGTCGCATCGAAAGCGAGTACGCCCGGCGCGTCGAGGGGATCTTGACGCCCGTCATCGGCGCGGGGCGTGTGAGGGCGCAGGTTACTGCCGAGCTTGATTTTACGGTGACCGAGGCGACCGAAGAGCGCTACGATCCGGCGAGCCAGGCGCTACGCAGCGAGCAAACGTCGGAACAACAAGCGCGGGGCACGAGCATTACAGGCGGCATACCTGGTGCTTTGTCCAATCAGCCGCCCCCGGGGGGCAGCCTCGAGGCCAACGGACAGCTTGGGGGGGGTGGTTCTGAGCGCAGCTCGCGTAACGCGACGCGCAACTACGAGGTGGACCGCACCATCCGTCACGTGCGTACTCCCAGCGGAGCCCTGGAGCGGTTGTCGGTTGCGGTCGTGATCGACGATCGCGTCGCGACCGACGAGGAGGGGAATCCGGTCGGTGAGCCGCTGTCGCGGGAAGAGCTCGAGGATTTGACCGTCCTCGTCAAACAGGCCGTTGGCTTTGACGAGGCGCGCGGCGACAGCGTGCACGTCGTCAACGCATCCTTCCAAGCTGGCGGAGACGGCTTGGCACTCGCGGAGCCCCCTCTTTGGGAGCAACCTTGGTTCTGGGGCCTGCTCAAGCAGGGGGCTGCAGCGGTCGTGGTGCTGCTGTTGGCCTTCATCGTTCTGCGTCCGTTGATGCGCGGCCTATCGCAAAACGGGCAAGCGGGGCAGGGGACGGACGATGGCAGCGAAGAGCACGCGGTCGGCGCCAAAGGCGGCGATCCGGCTCTTACTGCGCCAGAGGAACTGCGCCCGGATCAGGTCGCCCTCTCTCACGAGGCGCAGCATGCGGCAGGCGGTCTCCCGCCGCCAGTGGATGACTACCAGGGCAGAGTCTCGCGTGCCCAGGCGATCGTCGGCGAGGATCCGCGGGGCGCGGCAGAATTGGTGAAGGAGTGGCTTGCCAGTGACCAATGAAGTGACACCGTCGTTGAGTGGGACGGAACGCGCTGCGCTGCTATTGCTTAGCGTCGGCGAAAGTCTTGCCGCGGAGGTGCTCAAGTTTCTTGAGCCAAAAGAGGTCCAGAAACTGGGCATGGCCATCTCGAGGATGCGCAAGGTCTCGCGCGCAGAGGTCTCGGAAACGCTATTGGACTTCATCGATCAGGCCGCCGACCGAATGCCTCTGCGTGTGGGCTCGGAGGAATACTTGCTGGCTGCGCTAGGTAATGCGCTAGGCAAGGATCGCGCTAAGGAGCTCGTGGGCCAGATCATGGCGGGGCGGCTCAAGGGGATGGAGGCCCTCGAGCACATGAGCGCCAATGCAGTGGCCGATCTGGTCCGCCATGAGCATCCGCAGATCGCCGCGATCGTGCTGGCCAACCTGACGCCAAACCACGCCGCCGAGGTGCTGGCCCTGTTGCCAGAGGCGCAGCGTCCCGAGTTGCTTTCCCGCATTGCCAACCTGGAGAGCTTGCCGCCGGCGGCCTTGAAGGAGCTCGATGCGATCATCGACCAGAAGGTCTCGAACGCGCCCGGTATTCATCGTTCGCGAATCGGCGGTGTGAAGGCTGCAGTCGACATGATCAATCAGCTCGAAGGTTCCCTTGGCGCGGATGTGCTGGAAGCGATTCGCTCCGAGGATCCAGAGCTCGGCACGGCCTTGGACGAGGCGTTATTCGCCTTCGAAGATCTGGTTAAGATGAGCGGGCGCCACGTGCAAGCTTTGCTGAAGGACGTGCCGAGCGATATGCTCGTCAAGGCCCTGAAGGCTGCCGACGAGCCCCTCAAGGAACTGGTTTTTTCCAATATGTCGAAGCGGGCGGCGCAGCTCATCCAGGACGACATCGAGGGGACGGGGCCGGTGCGGCTTGCCGATGTCGAGCATGCCCAGCGGGAGATCGTCCGCATTGCACGCAGGATGGCGGAAAAGGGTGAAATCAGCCTGGGGTTGCAAGATGACTTCGTCTGAAACCAGTGCCGGCCACGGCTTTCAGCCTTGGTCGCATATGGGAGCGACCAACACCTCGGAGCAAACGGCAGCGCCGCCGGCAGATGAAGTGCAGCCACAGCCGCCAACGGCGGAGGAGTTGCAGGCGCTGCGAGAAGCGGCATACGAAGAAGGCCTGCGCGTCGGACGCGAAGAGGGATTGCAGCAGGGTGCTGCTGAGATAGCGGCCCAGTCGGGACGGCTCCGAGCGCTGATCGACGTCCTCGCTCGGCCGCTCGAGCAGCTCGATTCGCGCGTTGAGGATGAGCTGGTGGCGCTTTGCATCGCGCTAGTCCGGCAGCTGGTGCGACGAGAAATCAAGACAGACCCTGGGGTGATTGTCGCGGCGATCCGCGAGGCCATTGCGGTGCTGCCGTTGGCGGCGCGCGAGGTCGCCGTGAAGGTCCACCCTGAGGATGCTGCTCTGTTGCGTGAGCTGTACTCGGAAGCCGAGGATCAGAGACCGTGCGGGTGGCAAATCGTGGAGACCCCGGCGATCACCCGCGGCGGCTGTGTCGTGGTGGCGAGTTCCTCTGAGGTGGATGCGACTGTCGAGCGACGTCTGGCGAACGCCATCTGTCACGTTTTCGGTGGCGAGCGCGCCGCCGACCTGGCCACCAAGTCGAAGACTCCGGAACGCGGTGCCGCGGGGGCGGGTGAATGACTGCCGCAACGGTCGAGTCGGTCGTTCGCAGCGAGCGCTGGGCGCACTCGTTGCGCGCCTATCGGTCGGCGGTGGACGATCTCCCTCCGCTGGTCGCGCAGGGGCGCCTGACGCGAGCCATCGGCCTAACGCTCGAGGCCGTAGGCTGCCAGGCTGCTGTTGGCGGTCGCTGCACGATCGAGGCGATGGACGGCACCGAGGTCGATGCCGAAGTCGTCGGATTCGCCGGCGAGCGACTCTATTTGATGCTGGCTGGCGAAGACCGCGGGCTCACAGCTAATGCCCGGGTGACGCCAGCGCGCCACGACGGCGGCGTGCCGGTCGGCTCCGGACTTCTCGGCCGGGTGTTGGACGGCGCCGGCCGGCCCTGGGATGGTCGCGGCGCATTGCGCGCGGAGGGTCGGTTCCCACTGCATGGCCGCACGATCAACCCGATGGCTCGCGCGCCGATCGACGAACCGCTGGACGTTGGTGTGCGCGCCATCAATGCGCTTTTGACGGTGGGCCGTGGCCAACGTATGGGGCTCTTCGCCGGAAGCGGGGTCGGAAAGAGCGCACTGCTCGGCATGATGACCCGCTACACGGACGCCGATGTGACGGTCGTCGGACTGATTGGCGAGCGCGGGCGCGAGGTTCGGGAGTTTGTGCAGAATACCCTTGGCGAGGAGGGCCGTCGTCGGGCGGTCGTGGTGGCCGTGCCGGCCGATCGTCCGCCGATGATGCGATTGCATGGGGCGATGCTTGCGACCAGCATCGCAGAGTACTTTCGCGATCAGGGGCAGCGAGTCCTGCTGCTGATGGATTCGTTGACTCGCTACGCGCAGGCCCAGCGCGAGATTGCGCTCGCCATTGGCGAGCCGCCCGCGACCAAAGGCTACCCGCCCTCGGTATTCGCCAAGCTACCGCATCTCGTCGAGCGGGCCGGGGCCGGCGACGGCGAGGGTTCCATCACCGCCTTCTACACGGTCCTCGTCGAGGGCGATGACCAACTCGATCCGATCGCCGATTCGGCACGGGCGATCCTCGATGGACACGTCGTCTTGTCCCGCGCACTCGCTGACACAGGCCACTACCCAGCGATCGACATCGAGGCGTCGGTAAGCCGGCTGATGAACGAGATCACGCCCGACCCGCATCAGGAAGCGGCCCGCAGCCTCAAGAGATTGATCTCTTTGTACAACCGAAATCAAGACTTGATCACACTCGGGGCCTATCGGAAAGGGCAGAATCCCGAACTGGACGAGGCCGTCGAGCGACGGCCGGCGATCGCGGCGTTTCTGCGCCAGGGCATGCGCGAGCGGGTCGACCTTCAGGTTAGCGTCGCGCAGCTGGCCGAGCTCATGCAGCCGGAGTCCGAGGCCGCTGCATGAGGCGCGAACGCCGCATTCGCTGGCGAGGCTCTTGTGGAGTGAGGCCGATTCAGAGGGGAGGTTGCGGTGGGTCGCAGACAACGCATCGAGACGGTCCAGCGGATGATGGAAGAACGGCGCGACAATGCCTCGCGCGCCCTGGAACATCGCAGGCAGCTCCTGGACGATGTCGGGGGTCGGCTGACGGAGCTCGTTGGGTACCGAGACGAGTATGCCAGCAAGATGGCCGAGAGTGCTCCGGACCTTGGGGTAAATCTACAGGATTATTGGCGGTTCATGGGGCGCCTCAACAGCGCGATCGACGAGCATCGTACGCGCTTGGAGCAGCACAGCTTGGCCGTAGAACAGTCGCTGCAACGCTGGCAGGAGGCGCAGAGGGAGGTGGCTGTAATAGAGAAGGTGATCGATCGATTGCGCACGCGGGAAGGGCAGGTCCAGGATCGAGTCGAGCAGCGCCTCTTGGACGAAGTCGCCCGTTCGCGACCTTTGAAGTTCGCTGCCGAAGAGGTTTGAGTCATCATGGATGTTGCGATGCGCGCGCTTCCGACCTCTTCTGTGGACGGGCGAAGTGGCCCGAGAACGGCAGGTTCGAAGGCAAGCCCTGCGGACAGCTCGTCCTTCGCTCCTTTGATGCGCCATCAGCTCGGTCAGGCGGAAGCGCCCGTCCAACCACCGACTAGGGAGAAGGCATCGGCGTCGGAAACGGCCGCGCAGCCACCGACGGGAAAGAAGGCATCGCAGTCAGACACGCCCGCGTCGACGCCGGAGCCCGGTTCCCGGTCGCCAAAGCGCTTGGAGCAGGATTCCGCGGAAGGCGAGCGGACAAGCAACGGCGAACAACCGGACGGCCGAAAGCTGGGCGTGCGGGAGGACAGTGTCGAAGACGCGAAGGTCGATGTGCCACGGCTCGATAGCCAAACGCGATTCGAAGCGGTCGAGGGCGAGGCCGGCGAGCGAAAATCTGGCTTCGTGCTCCAGCGCGTTGCGACCCCAAAAGAGGAGACACAGGAGGCGGGGTTGCAATCGCAGTTGGATCGCACGGAGATGTCGATCACCGACGGCGCTGGAGAGCGGCGCTCGTGCAATCGGGCGATCCCCGCAGTGCCGACCGGCGAATCGATCCCTCATCCGGCAAGTGCGGGGGCCAGCGGGGGTGATCCGAAGGCCGCCGACGCGCGGGGGGCGTACCCGCCGGCGCAGGAGCAAGCCTCCTGGCGTTTGGGCGGAACCCAAGCAGAGGGCGAGGCGCAGTCGCAGGAGGTCCAGACAGGATCGCGGCGCCAGGCAGGTGGCGAACGGGACATTGCCGAGGCCGTATCGGAATCTCGACTCGCGAGCTTGACTGCCCGCGAACCGGTCGATGGCGGCAGTGAAATCGAGACGGGCGACTCGCTGTTGTTTCGCGAGGCCATTTATTCAGTAATACCGGCACAGCGGCGCGGGTATCAGCCGGCCGGGATGGTGACGGCTGGCGAGGGGGCTCCGGGGGCCGCCACAACAGGCTTGCATGAGGGCCAGCGACCAGCCGCTACTGAAGAACTTAGGCTGTCGACCTCCCAGCTGAACAAAGCTGTGGGCGCGAGCGGCTGGCGTGAAGAGCTTGGCCAGCGCGTGTTATGGCAGGTGGGCCGGCAGGAACAAATGGCGGAGCTCAGGCTGAATCCACCGGAGCTCGGCAGCCTCGAGATACGGATAAAACAAGACGGCGACGCGACGAGTGTCAGCTTCCTGGTGCAGAGCAGCAGCACGAAGGAAGCGGTTGAGGGCGCACTGCCACGGTTGCGCGAACTGTTCGGCGAGGCTGGCCTTGCGCTCTCGGATGTCGAGGTCGCCGAGCGGCACGCCGATCAACGGCAGGATACCCCGGCGGATACGCAATCGCACAATAACCCTGCACCGGACCCAGGCGGCGGTCAAGACGAAGATCTCAGGGGCGAGGCGGTAGCTGTTGCCGCTGGGGTGCTCGACGCCTACGTCTAGTCGCTCAGGCGAGCCCTGCGCAGTCCCTCTCTCGCCGCCGGCTCGCCCTTGGCGGTGCCCGCCCATCCGGCTCCGCCGTTCTCTCCCGATTCCTATTGCCAACCGGTTTTTGGTGCGGTTCCGGCGCCATCACCTTCCATGACACTCCGCGGTCTCTGCGGGTTGGCGTCGCCAGTCAAAAACCCGTCGCCCTGCCAGCGCTACCTTCCCCGCGCCCCGACGGGACATCGTCACCCGCAATTTAAGGCGTTGTACAACAATAGATATTTTTGTGGCCTGCTGTTTGCTTAAGAGAAGGCGTCGCGTCCTCTCCGATCGAATCCAACGGACTGCGGCGCGGTAGGTGGACAGGCAACAGGTAAGCACAGCCATGAAGCAGACGATCATTTTGGTGGCTATTGGAGTCTTGGCCGTTATAGGCAGCGTGCTCGGAACGCTGTTCCTGACGGGTAATCTGCCTGGTCAGGGTTCGCCAACGTCTGTCGCGGAAGACGGCGCAGAGGCGAACGAAGCAGTCGCGGCTAACCCGAACGAACGGATCTACGTATCGCTGGATCCGGCCTTCGTCGCAACCTTTCATGGCTCCCCGACAGCTCAGTTCGTGCAGTTCGATCTCGAGGTGGCGGTGACCGGAAAACACGTCGAGGAGGCCCTCAAGACCCACGCTGCGGCCATTCGTAACGGCCTAGTGATGCTTTTGAGCAGCCAGGACCCGGATGCGCTTCTCACGCAAGAAGGTAAAGAGCACTTGCGCGTGCGCATCCGTGATGAGATCCGCGCGATGCTCGAGGAGTTGATTGCGGAACCTGGCGTGATCGACGCCTACTTCACAAGCTTCTTGATGCAGTGACATGTCAATCAACGATCTCTTGACTCCGGAAGAACTCGACGCCCTGCTTGAGGAGGTCGAGGAGGGGCGTCTGGCGGGCGAGGCTTTCGACGCCGAGCCTCAGGGCGATGTGGTGCGCTACGACTTCTCGGCACAAGAGCACATCGTACGCAGCTCCATGCCGACCTTGGAAATGATCTACGAAAAGTTCTCCCGGAAAGTTCTCACGACGCTGTCGGGGATCTTGCGACGGGGCGTGGTGGTGGAGTTGATTGGCATCGAAAGCATGCGTTACGCGGACTGGCTTGCGAAGCTGGCGCCACATTGTGGAATTCATTTGGCCAAGGTCCGTCCGCTTCGCGGGTCTGCCCTGTTCCTGTTGAACGCCCCTTTGGTGCACCTCTTCGTCGATGCCTACTTCGGCGGCCGCACCGACGAGGAGGGCATGGACGAGCGGATGCAGGCCCGCAAGGAGATCACCGACGCTGAGCTTCGCGTCACGCGGATTCTCGTGGAGCAGGCACTCCGCGATCTCGAGGCGGCTTGGGCGCCGGTCTACAAGATCACCATGGAGCATGCAGGGGTGGAGACCAACCCGCTTTTCGCCAGCATCGCCAATCCGCCTGAGCGTGTCATCGAGGCGCGCTTTGGCATCCAGATTGGGACTTTGCGGGAGGAACTAGCCTTTGTGATTCCATATTCGATGGTCGAACCGGTCAAGGCGCTGCTCGACAACGGCCGTATCAGTGAGCACTCGGACATTGACCGCCGCTGGCGGGAGGGCTTGATAGAAGGCTTGCAGGATGTCGCGCTTGAGTTGCGGGGAACCCTGGTCGAGGCGGTCGTGCCGGTACGCCGGATTCTGACGATGAAACCCGGCGATGTGCTGCCAATCGACATACCAAAACAGCTTCCCGTCGACCTGGAAGGGACGCCGGTGTTTCGCGGCGCCCTGGGATTCGCGAAAGGCAAGAAGGCGGTACAGGTCACCGAGGTGCTATGCGACCGTACCGATGGCATCGACGCAAGTAATGCTGCTTCGCGCGGGATGGCTGACGCGGTGCAGGCTTCCGGCGGGGGTGACGACGGCTCAATGCAAGCGCGCGGCCTTGCTGCCTGCGCCTAATACACAACTTCACTTATCCGAGGTGCGTGATGGGAACCAATGGCTCCAACGATGGCGAAGAACACTCGGGCAGCGGCTACCGGGCGGCAAACTTCCAGTCCGCCGTGCCCGAGACCGAATCCTCGAACGCAAACGCGAACCTGGACGTCGTCCTCGATATTCCGGTGACGCTTTCCATGGAGGTCGGTCGTCGCCGCATGACGATACGCGACCTCCTCAAGATCGGACAGGGATCAGTGCTTGAGCTCGACCGCGACGCAGGCGCGCCTATGGACGTCCTCGTCAACGGTACGCTCATCGCACAAGGCGAGGTGGTTGTAGTCAATGAGCGCTTTGGTCTGCGTCTCACGGATGTCGTGAGCATGCGTGAGCGCATCAAGCGGCTCAATAAGGAATGACTCCGGAAGACGTGTCCGACGGCGCCGATGGGCGCGAGCGAAATGCTGGCTATTGGTTATCCATTGGCAGAATCAGCGCCCGATCGTACTTGGTTAGACGCACAACGGCTTGCGAATCCTTCTATTTTGGGTCGCAACCTGGAGGAAAGATTATGACCTGGTCCGGTAGCGCCAATCGCGGTCCGCGTCCCCGCTTCATTGCGCGGCTGAGCCTGATCGCCTTCTGGATCACAACGACGACCAGCGCTGACGTCCTTGAGGGTGGAGCGACAATACATGGTGTCGAAGCGATCGGGCAGATGACCTTACCGCTGATCGGGGTTGTCGCCTTGCTGCTCATTCTGGCTTGGGTTGTCCGTCGGTTCAATTTGCTACAGGCACCGGGCGGCGCGAGTTTGCGGGTGCTTGGCGGGCTCCGGGTCGGTGGGCGTGAACGCCTGTTGCTGCTCGAGGTTGCGGATCGGCGTTTGCTGGTCGGCGTCTCGCCTGCCGGCATCAGAACCCTGCTTGTACTGGACGAGGACACCACAAGGGGCCGAGCTACGGAATTCGAGGACGCGCTCGCGGTTGGGCGAGCCGCTGTGGCGCGACTCGGAGAGAAACAATGAATATCAAATCCAGAGCGATCCTTTTATTCTTAGCGATCCTGTTCGGGGCGGCCCCTGTTGCCGCGGAGCCGGGTCTGACGGCGATCAAGATGACGGCCAATGCCGATGGCGGCACGACCTATAGCGTGAGCCTGCAGGTCCTGCTTCTCATGACGATGCTCACGGTGCTTCCGGCACTGGTGCTAACCATGACCTCGTTTACCCGCATCATTATTGTGCTTGCTATTCTTCGGCAGGCTCTGGGCACAATGCAGACGCCGCCGAATCAGGTGCTGATCGGGTTGGCATTGTTCCTCACGCTGTTCGTCATGTCGCCAGTCCTGCAAGGGATCAACGAGGAAGCAATTCAGCCGTACCTAAGCGAAGAGTTGCCTGCAGAACAGGCGATCGAGCAAGCCTCTGTTTCATTGCGGGAGTTCATGCTACCCCAGGTTCGCGAACCGGATCTGGCCCTGTTTGCTGGCCTGGCGGACGTCGGCGATCTCCAGTCTCCCGATGAGGTGCCGTTCTCGCTCTTGGTGCCGGCCTTTCTCACAAGTGAACTAAAGACCGCGTTCCAGATTGGCTTCTTGGTCTTTCTACCCTTCCTGGTGATCGATATCGTCGTCGCGGCGGTGCTCATGTCGATGGGAATGATGATGCTGTCACCCATGATTATCTCATTGCCTTTCAAACTGATGCTATTCGTGCTCATCGACGGCTGGGCACTGATTATCGGCACCCTCGCCACCAGCTTCGCCTGAGTGTTGACTGGTTCGAGTATCCGCCGCCGCAACCGAAGAAGCGAGAAACGCACATGTCCCCAGAGGTCGTCCTAACCATCGGCAAACAGACGCTCAATGTGATCGTGCTGCTGAGCGCTCCGTTGCTGCTTTCGGCGCTTGCCGTCGGTCTGCTCGTGAGCCTGTTTCAGGCGGCATCACAGATCAATGAGATGACGCTGACATTTATACCCAAGCTGCTTGGGCTGGTGGTGACGATCTATATCGCTGGTCCCTGGATGCTGTCCCTCGCGACGGGCTTTGCGAGGCGCTTGTTTGAGTCGATCCCAGGTCTGATCGGCTAAGCAGCGGACCCAGCCATGACCTTCGATCTCGACCAGCTCTCCACCTGGGTCTTGGGCTTCTTCTGGCCGTTCACGCGAATCGGCGCGATGCTGTCAATTGCCCCGCTGTTCGGTGCTCGGACTTTGCCCGTGCGGGTGCGTTTGATGCTTGCCCTTGCCCTGACCTGGTCGGTGCTGCCGCTCGTGGGCGAGGTACCGAGCGTCGATCCGCTGAGCCCGGCCGGCGTTCTGATTGTGGCAAACCAGGTGTTGATCGGCGCCGCGATCGGCTTGACGCTGCAAGTCGCTTTTGCGGTGTTGCTCGTTGCCGGGCAGGTCATCGGCGCGAGCATGGGCCTCGGATTTGCTTCTGTTGTCGACCCCCAGAACGGTATTCAGGCGCCCGTCATCGGCCAATTTTACTTTCTCCTCGGTGCACTGGTGTTTCTCGCTGTCGACGGCCATCTTGCATTGATCGAGGTTCTGGCCCAAAGCTTTGCGACCTTGCCCCTGAGCGCGCAGGGACCGGCGCCGGGACTGCTGCGGGATCTGGCGGTCTGGAGCGGGCTGATGTTCAGTGAGGGTACGCGGCTAGCCTTGCCGGTGGTATCGGTGATCCTGCTGACCAATCTCGCCTTGGGGGTGGCCACGCGTGCCGCCCCGCAGCTGAATGTGTTTGCCTTGGGCTTTTCCATTACTTTGTTGCTCGGTCTGGTGACGATGCTGTACTCCGTGCCGAATCTGGGACCCTTGTTTCGAGGCATTCTCGGTCGCGCGATGGAGACGGCCGGATTGCTGGCTGCTGCCTAGGCGTTGCCATGTCGCAGGATCAAGCACAGGAACGCACCGAGAAGGCGACGCCCAAGCGGCTGCAGGATGCCAAGCGCAAGGGGCAGGTCGCGCGTTCGCGGGAGCTCAATACGGCGCTGATGCTGCTTGGCGGAGCGCTGATGCTATACGGGTTTGGGCCAAGCCTCGGGCGGGGTCTGATCGGTTTCATGGAGTACGCATTCGACTTGGGCCCGGTCGACATGACCGACCCCGCGGCGATGCTGCGCCGGTTGCAGCTGGCTACGCAGGACATGCTCCAGCTGTTCGCGCCGTTTCTGATTGGGACAACGGCGATCGCGTTGGGCGCTCCGGCATTGCTCGGGGGGTGGGCAATGAGCGCAGAGGCCTTGAAGCCGAAGCTGGAACGACTGGATCCGATCAAAGGGATCGGCCGGATCTTTTCCGTCCGCGGCCTGGTTGAGCTTCTCAAGGGGATCGCAAAGCTTGTCCTGGTTGGCGGGGTGAGCGGGGCTTTCCTATGGTCGCTACGCGGCGAAATCTTGGCACTGCCTGTGGCCTCGATCGATCAAGACCTGGTGCATGCCTTCCATCTCTTCGGTGCTTCGCTGATCGTACTGGCTGCGTCGACCTTCCTGATCGCGATCATCGATGTGCCCTATCAGGTTTGGGACCACCAGAAGAAGCTGCGTATGACGCGCCAGGAGGTTCGCGATGAGGGCAAGGAGACGGAAGGCCGCCCCGAAGTCAAGGGACGCATTCGCCAGCTACAGCGCGAGCTCTCCAAGCGCCGAATGATGGAGGAAGTCCCGCGGGCGGATCTCGTCGTCGCAAACCCGACGCACGTCTCCGTCGCCTTGCGTTACGAGCCGTTGAAGGCAGGGGCGCCGCGGGTCGTGGCCAAAGGCGCCGATTTGCTGGCGATGCAGATCCGCACGATTGCACGGGACCACAGCGTACCGGTCGTCGAGGCGCCGCCGTTGGCGCGCGCCCTTTATCACAATGTCGAGCTCGATCAGGAGATCCCGGCCGCCCTGTACCTGGCCGTGGCGCAACTGCTCGCCTACGTCCATCAGTTGCGCACCGCCCGCGAGACGGGCGATCGCGAACCGGCCGCGCCACAGGACCTACCGGTGCCGGACGAGCTGACGCTAGGCAAGCTGTGATTTGCCGGGTTCGACTCCTACGCAGTTGCTGTCGGTGCCGCTTCAAGGCCGACTCTACATGAAACAGGGGAACTGAGCATGAGTGCTGGTGGCGTCTCGGCGCGAATCCCGGCTGCCCTGAGATCGGGCCTCGGCGCACCCGTGGTCGTGGTCATGTTGCTCGGGATGATGGTGGTGCCACTCCCGCCCGTGGCACTCGACATGCTGTTCACCTTCAACATCTCCCTGTCGCTGATCATTCTGATGGTGACGGTCTATGCGGTAAGACCGTTAGACGTGGCGGTCTTCCCGAACGTGCTCCTGCTGGCGACGCTGTTGCGATTGGCGCTCAATGTCGCATCGACGCGGGTCGTCCTGATGAACGGGCAGGAGGGTACCGGGGCCGCTGGTAAGGTCATCCAGGCATTCGGTGACTTCGTCGTCGGCGGCAGCTACGCAATCGGACTCGTGGTCTTCGTCATCTTCGTCATCATCAACTTCGTCGTCGTGACCAAGGGCGCCGGACGCGTGTCCGAAGTCAACGCTCGGTTCACGCTCGATGCAATGCCAGGCAAGCAGATGGCGATCGATGCCGACCTGAACGCCGGGATGATCGATCAGGAACAGGCCCGCTCCCGTCGTGAGCAGGTCCAGCAAGAGTCGGAGTTCTACGGCGCTATGGACGGCGCGAGCAAGTTCGTCCGCGGCGACGCAGTCGCCGGTATTCTGATCCTACTCATCAACATCGTCGGCGGCCTCGCTGTTGGGACTTTGCAGCAGGGATTGTCCGTCGGTGAGGCGCTTAGGATCTATACGCTGCTGACGATCGGTGACGGCTTGGTGGCACAGATTCCGTCGCTGCTCCTCTCGACAGCGGCGGCGATTCTGGTGACGCGGGTCTCGAGCACGCAGGAAATGGGTCGGCAAATTGTCACTCAGTTGTTCGGGTCCGCACGTGCGCTGGGCGTGACCGCGGCCGTGATCGGCCTGCTCGGGATCGTACCGGGCATGCCCAATCTTGCGTTCTTGATCCTCGCCGGCGCTACAGGCGGCGCCGCTTGGATGGTCCACAGACGCAGCCAGGAAGCTGGATCAGACGAGGCGGCCGAATCCGCTCAAGCGGCGCCGAGCGAGCCTATGACGCCGGCGGACCTGTCCTGGGACGACGTGCATCCGGTCGACCTGATCGGCCTGGAGCTCGGTTATCGCTTGATCCCGCTCGTGGATCAATCTCAGGGCGGGGAGCTTATGGCGCGCATCAAAGGCGTGCGCAAGAAGCTTTCTCAAGAACTCGGTTTCCTGGTGCATCCCGTGCACATTCGCGACAACTTGGAGCTGACCCCGAATGCCTATCGCATCTCGGTCCTTGGCGTGCCGGTCGGGGAATCCGAAGTGCACCCGGACCTTGAGATGGCGATCAACCCCGGGCAAGTCTTTGGCGCCTTGCCTGGCATCCCCGGTAAGGACCCGGCCTTCGGCCTAGAAGCCGTCTGGATCAAGCCGCAGGAGCGCGAGCAGGCTCAAACGCTCGGCTATACGGTGGTCGACGTGAGCACGGTCATTGCGACCCATCTCAGCACGGTCATTCAGGATCACGCGAGCGAGCTTCTCGGACACGACGAGGCGCAGCAGCTACTCAATGTCCTTGCGCGTCAAGCCCCTAAACTGGTCGAGGACCTGGTGCCGAAGACGGTTTCGCTGGCGGTGATCGTCAAGGTATTGCAGACACTTCTCGCTGAGCGTGTGCCGATCCGCGACATGCGCACCATCGCCGAATCCTTGGCGGAGCACGGTGCCAAGGGTCAAGATCCGGTCGCCCTGACCGCCGCCGTGCGTGCTGCATTGGGGCGTTCTATCGTTCAGAATATCAATGGCTTAGAATCAGAGCTCGACATTATTACGCTCAACCCAGAGTTGGAACAGGTATTGCTTCAATCGGCGCAGAAGGGCAGTGATGATGGTGTTGGCATGGAGCCCGGGCTGGCCCAGCGGCTTCTCACCAGCCTCAGAGACGTGGCGGAGAAGCGAGAGGTGGCGGGACAGCCGAGCATCTTAGTGGTGGCGCCGCAGCTTCGGGCTTGGTTGGCCAGATGGCTGCGTCCTAGCATTCGCTCGCTCCATGTGCTTGGCGTCAATGAGATTCCGGACAGCAAGAGGGTGCGCATCGTAGCCTCTGTCGGTTAACGCCACGGCTGTTGAACCTCTTGCCCGGCGACGGCTACACCGCTAACCATACAAGTGCTCGACGACCGGTGGCGTTGCCTGCTGCATTCCCCGCTCAGGCGGCGCCCCTTCGGCAGCCTGGGTTCAAGGTTGAAAGAGGTCTGATTGAAATGAGGATCAAGCGTTTTCTGGCGCCGGACATGAGGCAAGCCCTGCGCTTGGTGCGCGAAGATCAGGGGCCCGATGCGGTGGTGGTCTCCAGCCGCCGGACCGAAACGGGCATCGAGCTTCTCGTGGCATTGGAGTACGACGAGCAGTTGGTTTCCGCGATGAGCGCGTCGGCTCCGGTTGCGAGCGTTGCGGAGGCCGGAGCCGGTAGCGGGGCGGACGGGGGCGTTGAGTCTCGGTCCGACTCGGTTGGGACCGGCGCGCTGCCCGAGAATGGACCGATCATCCAGGGCTCCGGCGCAGATCCGTTGGGCTCGATGGGCAACGAGCTGCGGCGGCTGCGAGCGGCCCTCGAGCAACAGCTGTGCTTGCTCGGAGCAAGGGAAGGGGGGCAGGACACGGGCGAGCTGATGGCCTACGCTGAACGGCTCGGTCTCGAGCGATCGACGTTGCGGGAGCTGGCCGCGGAGGCGCGCAACAAGGGTTACCCGCAGGAGCGGCTTCTGCAGGGTGTGCGGACCTTGCTGAGGGAACGGGTCAAGTCGCTGGAAGGCGATATCGTCGATCAAGGCGGCGTCTTGTCCTTGATCGGGCCCACCGGCGTCGGCAAGACCACGACGGTGGCCAAGCTCGCGGCGCGCTTTGCCCTGAAATTCGGTCGTCGGCACGTCGCCCTCATCACTACCGACACCTTTCGAATCGGCGCACGCGAGCAGCTGTTGACCTTCGGCGAAGTCCTCGGGATCCCGGTCGACTCTGCCGCGAATCGCGACGAGCTAGCGCAGTTGCTGCAACAGCATGCGCGCAAGAGACTGATTCTAATAGATAACGCTGGACTCAGTCAGCGCGACCTCCGCCTCGCTGCCCAGCTGAGCTCACTCGACTGTATCCCCTTCATCAAGACCTACTTGGTGGTGTCCAGCGTGACGCACAAAGCTGGACTGGATGAAGTGTTTCGCGCGTTCGGACGCGCACGTTTGCAGGGCTGCATCGTTACGAAACTCGACGAGGCGGCTACCCTTGGGCCAATGCTCGATGCCCTCGCGCACAACCAGATACCGCTCGCGTACGCTTGTGATGGACAGCGGGTTCCGGAGGACATTCATCCCGCGTTGGCGATGGATCTGCTGGAGCGAGCCGAGACGCTGGCCGATACGATGAGCGCGCCAGTCACAACAGCAGAAGACATTCCGCAATACAGGACAGCCAATGGCTTACACTGAGCTAACGCAAGAACAAGGGCGTCTGCCAATGGAACAAATGGCCAACCCCCGGCCCGTGCAGGTCATCGCGGTAACCGGGGGGAAAGGGGGTGTCGGAAAGACGAGCGTCTGCGCCAATCTGGGTGTTTCGCTCGCGCGCCGCGGCCACGAGACGATGGTCTTTGATGCCGACCTCGGCCTTGCAAACCTGCAGGTCCTTCTTGGGCTCAAGCCCCGGCACAACTTGTCGGATGTGGTCGACGGCTCGCTTGCGCTGGAAGAGATCATCCTCTCTGGTCCGGCTGGGGTAAAGGTTATACCCGGTGCGTCGGGTGTCTCGCGTATGGCCTCGCTGAGTCGCGCAGAACAGGCCGGGCTGGTACAGGCCTTCAGCGCGCTAACGATGCCAGTTGATTACCTGCTCGTGGATACGGCAGCCGGGATCACGCCAGAAGTCGTGGGTTTCGCGCGTGCTGCGCAGGAAGTGGTTGTCGTCGCTTGCGATGAGCCCGCCTCGATGACCGATGCCTACGCCTTGATCAAGGTACTGAATCGTGAACATCAGATATCTCGTTTCCACTTGTTGGCCAATATGGTCAGCGCCTCCAACGAGGGGCGCCGAGTCTATGAGAAGCTGCTGACCGTGACAGATCGGTTTCTTGATGTGGTTCTCTCGTACCTTGGGGCTATCCCACTCGACCCCCAGTTGCGTAAGGCCGTGCAGCGTCAACGCGCCGTCGTTGATCTCTTCCCTCGCTCCAGTTCGGCGGTTGCATTCGATGGGATTGCGGCGGCCTTGGAGGGATGGCCGTCTAACTCTGGCCCGAGCGGGCACCTCGAGTTTTTTCTGGAGCGGATGCTCGATGCAGCCACGGCCGAGGGCGGGGATCGAACCCAATGACGAGAAGCGCTGCCCTGGGTTGGCCAGTCCGGCTCGGGGCGGGACAGACGCCGCATGCCACTGTCCGCCCAGGCTGGGCCCAACTGGCGAAGCGCGGCGCTGGGAGTCCAGCATGTCGCTGGCGCCGCGGAGGCCTCTAAGGTGA
>JGI12109J20283_10058916_pt1 | contig 20884 bp, 21 predicted proteins | sample ElkSlonscriptome_12_FD_20283 | JGI IMG/M metagenome (IMG submission 20283)
CTGGTGCTGGTGCTGGTGCTGGTGCTGGTGCTGGTGCTGGTGCTGGTGCTGGTGCTGGTGCCAAAATCGTCCCATCCCAATTTCAGATTGTGCCATTCGCCACCAGTCAAATAACGAAAAATCTCGAAGTACAGCTCCTTTCCCTGATAAGAATGCTCAGTGTCAACTCCCGGCGACGGCATTGCGTAGAGAGAATCCAGAATAGCCTGTTTGTGACCGCTGGAATCGTTTTCATCAACGCTCCCCAGGCCATGGAGAATGTAGCCCCCGTTGCTGCAACCAGTGACGCTGGGGCCGCCCCCGGATTGGTCACCACGACAACTGTCTGCATGACTGCTAGCCAGAGCGAGCCTGACCCCCTGAAGGTCTTCAAATAACGCACTGAATACAGCGCGCAGAGCATCGAAAAGATCCGCGCTTCCACTTGGTACCGCTGCCAGAAGGGCCTCATAGGCCCCACCCAATTGATCCGCACAATCGGGGCTGGTGACATCTGCGCACAGCACAGAACTCAGTCGATGATGATAGTCGAGTATCAGGAAAATCATCGGCTCGGCGCTGGAGCGAGAATCGATATAGATATCTGTATCATCGGCGCTGGAACTGGCGTGAATCACGAGCAGGCAACTCAAAAGCAAGCAGAATGTCTTTACTTTTAGCAAAACGGGCACCTCACGGAATCAATTGGTTTGCACGCGACGCGGAACCACAACAAGAACACCCTGAGCAATTTCGATGGAGCCGTCACTCATGGGTCCTACCTTAAAATTCACACTCACTTCGAATCGAGCCACGTTGAAAGCATTGCCACTGACCATTAGTGCCCGAGGCGCTGGCGACAATGCTGGCTCCAGTCGCTCAACAATCACTTCCACCGCGTTGTTATCAGCAGAATGCGCCAACGCCGCGTCGACAGTTATTGAATTTTCACTACAGTTGATCACGTTGGCCGTGCAATTTTTGAAGCCCACGCCACTGGCCAAATTAAAGTTGTCAGGATTACCTACTACCTGCTCGACGATTGACTGAGTCAATTCCAGTGTGGTTATTCGTGTCTCTTCGTTAGCCGCCATCCGCATTTCAACTATTCTAGTGCGCATGGCGGTTGTCGTTGCGATCGTGAGAATCATAAGGAATACCAGCACAATGATTAACACGCTGCCTGATGAGCTGCAGACGAGTATTTGTTTGAACCGTTGCCTGCTTGTTTCAATCATCCACAGATGCTCAGAATCATGTAGACAAGTCTCTACGGGACTCTTCATTATTCAGTGCATCCCCAGGCCCACCAGTTCAGTAGGATTGCGCAGCAGCACCGTAGAACTGAAAACGCGACGATAGTATCCGTCATTGGCCGCGACCAACCTGGTCAGACCGAGGGCAAAAGACTTGTCATTGATGTAACCCGGAATGACATTCACGCTACGCACAAGAATGTGAATTCGTGCTGAGACAGATTCCTGAATTTCAGCTGTCGTCGGGCTAGGATCGTAGTAATTGACCATCCAGTCAGAGTCAGTATCGACCCCAAACTCGATCTGCAGATTCTCAACACCCTCCACCAGGCATTCATTCCTCATGTCAGGTGATGCGCTGCTATCAAGAAAGGCGCGACAAAACGCGGGAATGCTGTCGCCAGGATAAATCGAGTAGTCCCTGATATAAAAAACCTGGGGCATGACGGCCCAGTTGGTCGCCGCATAATCAGGCAACGGTGGCGTACTCACGCCTCTTCCAAGGAAAACTTCACCCCTGGAGCCGGCGCTGCGCAGATAGAGCTGATTTTCTACTATCGCCGCGTCTTTGGTATTGGCGTCGGCGGTTCGCTTGATGGCGATTACATCAGTGTCCACTCGAACAGCCGCAGCAGGCAGACACTCAAAGTTACTTGCCACGTCTCCAGAATTGACGTCGTCCAGAAACTCCATTGCCACCGGCTCCACTGCCCAGATCCCCGCGTTGCCATCGCCACAATCCTGGCCGACGCCAACCGAGGAGTGAAGAGTGATCGCACCCGCATCAACAATTTTTCCCCAGAACCCGGCCATGGCCATTTCCCGGGACAGCAACCGGAGCAGAAAGCGACCATTCTCCAGAACCCGTGCGATTTCCTCGTCCTGAATGGCGCTGCGGTTAGTCTGCAAAAAAATCACCAGGACCCCTGCTACGAGGCTAAGACCAAGGGACAACGACGCGATAAATTCGATCAGGGTAAAGCCGGTAGTCTGACTGAATCTTGGCAGCATGGGTCAGGGTCCGACGAAGATAGCGAAGCTGAGTAGCCGACGATACTCGGCGTTGGGTCCGTAAAGCTCTGAACCCGTGCCACAGTTATCCGCACTCACGTTCGTCAATTTACTAAGTCCCCGCCAGGCGATGGTGATTGTGTAGGTGCCGGTAGCAGCGGATGCTGGTCCCGAGATGCACCCGGTCGGGCTGACCAGGCCGCCAGTGTTATGGTCCCCGCCAAGCACTGGACGACGCTCATTCGCTCCGTCCAGCGCCCGTTCCCATAGCCACAAATCGTGCTCTGCCATCTGGCCTCCAAGGCAACTTGACGACTCGATGCATTCCTGCGCCGGCCTGCTCAAAGTCCCGCCGCCGACACCGGACGGGCTGGACAGATAGGAACTGACGCTAGCGCGGTTGGCGCGCAGCTTTCCAGCCATGTCTCGAGCGAGCATGAGTGCGGTGGTTCGCTGCAGCACGATGTAGTTGGCCTTTTTCGCGGCGCTTTGCAATCCGGCCAAATTGAAAATACCGACACTTAAGAGCAGCAGAGCGATGAGTACTTCCACAAAGCCGAAGCCTCGATGCTGAGGACAAGTGTTGACTCCAGCAAGCCGGCGCGGACTCACTGCGAGCTGTCTCTATGCAGCAGCCTCTGGCAGCCGGTTGCGGCTGAAAAAATGCCCGATAATAAATCTTGTAGCTGGCAGACTATTGGAGTGGCTTGCGCCAGCTTCAAGGTCTGACGGCCGGTAGTGGCTACGATCATCGAAAAACACTCGCATAGTCAGAAATGCTGAAATCCATTTCAGTATAGATGCCAGTGTTGCCCTCGCCAGTATTAGGTAAATTTTCCGCCAGCCGGGCAGCGAAGAAAATCCTGCTGCCTTGTCGCTCGATTGACAGCCTGGCTCGCTGCCTCGACTGCAGTCGATGACTACGGAATCGTGGCAACCAGGTGGAATGTGATCTTGGCTAGGGCAGCGACTCCGAGTAAGACACTCTACACTAGCGCAAAAACGCACCATCGCGCCTTTATCAATTAAGCCACCTAATTTAATATTATCAGATGCTTACTGTGCTTATTTAATGCAATATAAAGGATTTTGCTGTGCGGCTCGGGACTCTGTGCTAAAGTCGCACCCGCCTGAACGACGGCGCTGCAAAACGTGGCAATCGTCGTGCCTTATGAAATACATTTTGTTCTTTGCGAGGCTTAGGCGGCCAAGCCCGTCGACCGACTCATGACCCTTGATTCGCTTTCTATTCTGCTGCTGGCCCTGACCGGATTTCTGGCGGGAGGCATCAACACTTTGGCCGGCGGCGGCTCCAACCTCACCCTGCCGGCGCTGATGATGCTGGGCCTGCCGGCTGATACCGCCAATGCAACCAATAGAATCGCGGTGTTGATGCAGTGCGTCGTCGGCGTCGCTGGATTCGATAAACACCAGAGCCTGGACCGACCTGCAATCCTGCCCATACTGATCCCGAATCTCATTGGCGGCAGCATTGGAGCCCTCGCCGCCGCACTAATGCCCAACCTGTATCTCAAGCCGGTACTGCTGATCACCATTCTGAGTATGACTCTCATTATTCTGGTGAAGCCAGCCGTCATAGCCCCCGAGCCCGGGACGCCGACCCTTTCCCCAACAGAGCATCGCGGTGCCTGGTGGGGCCTGTTCGCAGCAGGCGTTTACGGCGGCTTTGTTCAGGCCGGAGTGGGCTTCATCTTGCTGGCCGCACTCTCTGGTGGTCTGCGCTACGACCTGGTGCGCGCCAACGCCCTGAAAATGACCTGTGCCCTTGCCTTTACGCTGATAGCACTGCTGATCTTTATCGCCTTTGGTCAGGTAGACTGGCTACCGGGTCTGGTACTAGCCTGCGGGACCATGGCCGGAGCCCACCTCGCCGTAAAAGTAGCTATTCGAGCCTCACAGAATTCGATCAAGTGGTTTCTCTTCGCCATGACGCTGGTCGCCGTTGCCGGCGGCTTTTTCCTGTAACTCTCCGGCTTTGCAAGTGCCCGTACGGAACTGCACGAGTCCCAGACCTCTGCGTCTAGCCGTCTGAATCACTCATTGCTGCCTGTAGTTAAATTCGAGTTAAATTCGATCAAAATACGAGCGCCACCGAGTTGACTGTCCTCGACCCGAATCTCTCCCGCGTAGCTGCCGACGATATCAGTTACCACCGCCAGCCCAATCCCCTGCCCCTGCACAAGCGTGTCCGCTCTGGCTCCGCGCTGCAGGACAAAGTTCTGTTTGTCTTCTTCGATCCCCGCCCCATCGTCTTCCACGGTGATGCGTAAGCCACGACCATCAGAGCCTGTTTTTTGCAAGCTCACCCAAATCGCACTGCGGCCATACTTGAAGGCGTTGTCGAGCACATTTCCCAGCACTTCCATTAGGTCGCGCTCATCGCCGAAAAAAAGTGCCTTGGGATCAACTTGATAGTCGAGCGCAATAGACTTGTCTGCATAGACCTTCTGCAACGCATCCAAAATTCTCCGCAGAGTCCGGCTGGCGTTTACCTGCCGGGACAGCGTACTTGCCTTCTCAGAGCGCATGGCCCGTTGCAGCTGATACGAGACAATCTGATTCATGCGATCCAGCTGTTCGTTTACCGCCTGCAGCTGCACTTTGTCCGGCAGGGTCGACCCGGCCCCAGAATCTGGCGCAGACCGGGGTAGCAACCCACCTATCACCGCCAGCGGTGTCTTCAGGCTATGAGCCAGATCCGCCAGCGTCGTGCGGTAACGGGACTGCTGTTTTCTCTCGCTTTCTATTAGCAAATTAAGGTTGTCGGTCACCCCCTCCAACTCCTTCGGGTAGGAACCTTCCAGTTTATCCCGCTGACCCGCTTCTATTTTCTTCAGGTCCACAGCAAGGCGATGCAGCGGCAGCAGCCCCCAGCGTAGAAGAGCCAGCTGTATGAGCAAGAGTAAGACAGCCACGCCTCCCAGCCAGGACCACAGGCTGGTGCGGAAATTGGCGATTTCCGAATAGTACGGAGCTGCGTTCTCGACGACGCTGAAACTGTATTCCCGGATGCCGTCTTCCCAGAGGATACCGTAGCTGAGGGCGAAATAGACCTCGGCGCCGACACTGTCGAGACGCCGAAAGCGGGTATCGCCTACCGCGAGGCGATTGGCGAAAAATTCCGGGTCTGGCATGACAAAGGTCCGCGCTGAGTCACTGCGCCAAAGCACGCCGTAGGCTGGACTGCTTATAAAACCATAGAGCCCCGAATTCAGCTGGCTGAATCGCGGCTCCTGCAGGTCTTCGAGAAAATAAAACTCGCCGTCATCCTCTTCCACCGTGGACAGTAATAAGTAGATCTGCACCTGAAGACGCTCGACAGCCCCAGCCTCGACGCTGTTCCTGAATGCACGATCCAGTATTATTCCGGTGAGGCCAAGGAAGAAAAAAAGCAGCGCGCTGAAGGCGAGCAGCAGACGGGATTGAAGCGAGTAGGTTGAGTTCCCTGCGATTTTACTCATCGGCTCGATGTCGCGGCCGCACTTGTCAACCCTCAAGTCACATTGAGGTTGAAGCGATACCCCTGACCTCGCACTGTTTCTATAGGTCTTAGAGTTTGATCCGGATCGAGCTTCTGCCGCAATCGCCGCACGAAAACCTCAAGGACATTACTGTCCCGGTCGTAATCCTGGGCATAAAGGTGTTCAGTCAGTTCAGACTTCGAAATCACTTGCCCGGGATGGAGCATCAGATATTCCAGCATCTTGTACTCATAGGCAGTGAGATCAACGGCCTGTTCATTGACCGTGAGCCGCTTGGCACTGATATCCAGGGCGAGTGGCCCGAACTCTAACTTAGGTTTGGCGAATCCTGCCGCTCTTCGCAGCAGCGCGTTCAACCTGGCCAGTATTTCTTCAAGTTGGAATGGTTTGACGACGTAATCATCCGCACCTGCATCCAACCCCGCGACCTTGTCCTGCCAATCACCTCTTGCGGTCAGGATGAGAATAGGCATTTGCCTACCGTCTGCGCGGATCTGACGGATAAGAGCGATGCCATCAATCTCTGGCAAACCGAGATCTATGATGGCCGCATCGTATTCATACTCAGTGGCGTAATAAAGACCGGACTTCCCGTCCTCAGCACCGTCTACGACATAGCCTTCCCTGCCTAGTCCCTGCTCAAGCTGCTGTCGTAGCAGGCTCTCATCTTCAACAACCAGCAAACGCATTGCCGAATTTCCTCATGTCGCGGGCAATGGAGCGGTCAATTGCCGCCACTCACCGCACCCGTAGTGGCGTGGACAACAACCGTAAATATTTTACCCTCGTTCTCCATGCGAATCCGGTAGCGGTAATTGCCACTTTGGCCTACCAGACCGATGCGCAAAACATTCCCAGTAAATTGTTCGCGCGCCAGGGCAACTGCCTGGCGCTCGTTGATGCGCACTTCGACGTTCTGCGGATTTTGCCTGATCGATCGATTCGGGTTGGCGCGATCGAGTTGATTCTGCTCCACCTGCGGTGGCACGAGTTGAGCGCTGGCCGGCTCGATCAGTCCCATCAGTAGCACTGATGTCAAAGCTACCGCGCCATAGTGTTTCAAAGTTCACCTCGCCAAACCTGCCTTTTCAGGTAGGTTTGTAGTCTTTGTCGAATTCATCCTGGCTCAAAGAACCGGTTCTATGCTGACACGGACCCGGATTTCGGAACCCGGATCGGAATCCGCGCGAACTGTGTATTCTTCACCGCCATACAGATAAGTCACCTGGTAGCCAACCAGTCGCTCCTCCTGATGCAGCTCGTAGACAGTCTCGCAGCGCTGGACGATCTCGTAGCTTACACCCGAAGTACGCCTATTGTTGCGGACTATATCACGTCCAATTGAGTGCCCCAACACTGCGCCAACCACCGCACCAATCCGTTTGTTCGACTTATTGTGACCGACTGCATTACCAATGGCGCCACCGATAATTGTGCTGACTACAACCGGAGTGCTTGACCCTTCATTACGCCGATAATCATCCCTGGCTACTTCTTCTTCCCAACACTGTTCCTGGGGAGTCGACACCTCTACAAGTCGATACAGCGGCCGGGATTCAATTACGGGAGCAGACTCGTAGCGGGTCTGCGCGGTCAAACTGCTTGTCGTCAGCAACAGCACAATAGTGGCATTGGCGACCAGAAACTTGCTCATCTTGGCTATCCTCAGTGGCAAATAGGGGCTCTGATCATGTCATCGGTCCCGTCGTCAGTTAACCGATGTCAATTCACCGATACAGTGACCGTATCGCTAGCCTGTCGATACGCTATCAGACACTAGCTGAATCACAGCTTAAGCGGCCAAGCCTCCCCAGGGACAACAACCCGGTTTCAATTCCTGCCAAGCTGTTATACTTTACCGGATCCAGAACAAGACCGGCTACTCCCAGCCGCAAGGGCCCCCAACACTTGTTGGACTGCGTGATAAAGGAAGCTAATAATGCGGCGGTCTCTCATCGCCCGAGTCACCCGTATCCGACTGCGTCTGCAGGTTACTTACCTGCACTCGCAACTCTGTCAGTTCCAGGCGCATACGATCAAGCTGCTGCTGGTGCCTTATCACTACCGCGTTCAACTCGCTAATTATGTCTTCCTGGAAACTGAACTTATTTTCCAGATCGACAAGCCTGTCTTCCATAGCAAACTCCTTTACTCCGAATGAGTGGCCAAACTGCTCGAGCCAGCGGCTTGTGGCCTTACTATTACATTCACCATATTATTGATTGAATCCCGTAGGAATCGAATTATGGAAAAAGATCCAATTAATTGGACCAACATGTTGCTCTTCACACTCACGCCACTCAGCGCTGTCACACTGGTGCCGCTCTACGGTTTCCTGTTTGGCTATGACTTGTTTGAGTGGGCGATGCTCGTGATGCTCATGGGCTATTGTGGTATCTCCATTACCGCAGGTTATCATCGGTTGTGGTCGCACAAGACCTATAAGGCTCACCCCCTTTTGCGCCTGCTGTTCGCAATCGGCGGTGCCTGTGCATTGCAAAATGACATCTACCACTGGGTTTCCGATCACCGCCGACACCATCAGTATGTCGATGACAATCATCGCGACCCCTACTCCGCAGGACGCGGCTTCTGGTTTTCGCACATGGGCTGGATATTGCGTAAATACAACAGCGGCAGAGAAGATTTTTCCAACATCAAGGATATACAGCGAGACCCAATAGCGCGCTGGCAACACCGCCACTATCTGGCACTGGTGCTCGCCACCAACATTGGATTGCCGCTACTACTCGGACTGATTCACGGCGACATCATCGCCTCACTGCTGCTGGCTGGGGTTCTGCGCCTCGTTCTCAGTCACCATGTCACTTGGATGATCAACTCCGTTGCCCATATCTGGGGACGCCAGACCTACAGCGACAATTCATCGGCAAGAGATAACCCCCTGTTAGCTCTGGTTACTTACGGCGAGGGCTATCACAACTACCACCATACCTTTCAGTGGGACTATCGCAATGGCATAAGATGGTGGCATTTCGATCCCACCAAATGGTTGATTCGAATTTTTTCCCTGCTTGGGCTGGCATCGGACCTGAAGCGCTGCCCGGCAGATCAGATTGAGCGAGCGCGACTGGATATGCAATTTCGCCGCGCTCGCGAGCACTGCCGCCTGGAGGACATCCCGGAAAGCCTGCGACTGCGGCTGGAACAGGAGTACAGCCAGTTCCAGCGTTTGTTGCAACAGTGGTCAGAACATCGACAGGCCTGGTATGAAGCCCGCAGCGAACAAATTCAACAGACCCTGGACCGCTGGGACAGGCTGGCGTTGCGCGATCGGTATCGGGAAATCCACTTTCAAGTCAAAGCTCAGAAACGCCGCTGGCAGGAGATGTTACGAGCCCTCAGCAGCCGCGAATTCGCCGCCCCGCTGTGATCTCAACGGCTGGATCGAGTGTCTTGTCCCGGTGACAATTGCATGTGCCGAAAGTTTGCGGCAACCTTAAAAAGTTTATTTGAACAATACCCCGACTATTCATGGATTCAGCCTGAGGAAGCCATTTTGAAACCAAGACCATTACTGAAATTACTGCTGGGCTGCTTGCTCTTGCCTTTGCCATTGCTTGCACATGCTGCGGAGGAAGGCGATCAAGCGCCGGACTTCGCCTTGCCCTCTATCTACGACAGTGCAGACACCATCAGCCTGAGTGACTATGCCGGTAAGGCGGTCTATGTGGATTTCTGGGCATCCTGGTGCGCCCCCTGCCTGATCTCACTACCCCAATACAACGAGCTTTATCGAGAATATCGGGACCAGGGTCTGGAAATTGTTGCGATTAATGTAGACAGACCCGTCGAGGAAGGCCTGTTCTTCCTCGAGGACACACCACTGGACTTTCCGGTGCCCTCAGACCCGGACGGAGACAGCCTAGAGTTGTTTGGCGTAATCGGTATGCCAACTTCCTATCTTATTGCCCCTGATGGCACCGTAGAACTAGTCCATGTTGGCTTCCGCCAGGGTGATATCGAAACCATAACCGAAGCGATCGTCAAGGTTCTGCCAGAGAACTGAGACTCAAACTCGCGCTGGCGCACTACCCAATAAACAGGCAAGGGAACGAAGGAATCATGGATGCCACGCTGCAGAAATACGGCTTCGAGGCCCTCGGTACTCACTGTGGGGTTCAGGTATATGAGACTTCGCGTGTCGACGCGAAGAACCTGGTGCGCAGGATTGCCGCGGAAATTGTGCGCATCGACCGCAAATATTCGGCTTCGCGCCGAGACAGCTTTACTACAGAAATTAATTTTTCCGCTGGGAGCAAGCTGGGCATCAAGCTGGATAAGGAAACTCAGGAACTGCTACAACGGCTGCAGCGACACCACGAAAGCAGCGAAGGCCTTTTTGACCCGACTGTCAACTTGCTGCGCCGAGTGTGGGATTTCAAGAAGCCACGCATGGCGTCCCCAGAAGAAATCGAAAAACTTCTGCCTCGTGTCGGCTTCCACAAACTTTCCTGGCGCGGCGCCAGATTCAGTTTACCGGCGGGGACAGAGCTGGATTTTTCATCGACTCTGGGCGCCTACGCGGCCGACTGCGCCGCAGGAGTTGGCAGAGGTTTGGGTATAACAAGCGGAATAGTCAACGTCGCTGGAGACTACGCTGTCATCGGTCCACATCCGAAAAGTTTGACCTGGCCCGTTGGAATTGCGGATCCTGAACGGCAAAACGCGCTTCTCGGCAAGCTCGAAATCGGCAGTGGCGGGCTGGCCAGCAGCGGTGACTACAACGGCTCGATAGAGTTGGAAGGCCAGCACTATCAGCGTCTGATCAATCCGAAAACTGGAATGCCAGCGAGCGGACTTCGCGCTGTCAGTATGATTGCTAAGACTTGCTTCGATGCTGCGGCGCTGGCCGAGATTGCCATGCTGAAAGATGCAGACGAGGCAATTTCCTGGCTGGAGACGATGCCGGAATCCCATGCCTACATGACTCACGCCGGCGAGCTGCATGGCAAGGGGCTACAACCGATCAAGACTGCCAGCCCTGCCGCATAAGCTCAGGGATGCTCTAAATAACTGTAGACATGCCTCTCTCTGGCTTCCAGCCGCCCAACTTGAGTCTTTCAGGCTCTCTCAGCAGCACAACTATCGGATTGCCCAACTACTGAGGCATCAACTCCAGCGGTGGTTCGTCATGTACACTCAGCTGTTCGCGCAGTTCGAGGATATGCTCGGCCCAGTAGCGCTCGCTGTTGAACCAGGGAAAGCTCAGAGGGAATGCAGGGTCTGTCCAGCGCCTGGCTAACCAGGCGGCGTAGTGCATAAGTCGCATTGTCCGCAGCGTTTCAATCAACACCAGCTCCTCCGCACGAAATTCGTAGAACTCATTGTATCCCTCCACCAGTTCGCGTAACTGCCCCTGGCGCTGATCCCGGTCCCCGGAGAGCAACATCCAGAGATCCTGGATCGCAGGGCCGCTCAGCGTGTCATCAAAATCGACGAAGTGAGGTGTTCCATCGCACCACAACACATTTCCCGGGTGACAGTCTCCGTGCAGGCGCAGAGTCTGCCAGCGCTCAGAATCCGGCATCAGCGTGTGCAAGCGGTCCAGGAGGTCGGTGGTCAGGGTTTCATAAGCCGGGCGCAGATCCAACGGCAGGAAATCATTAGCGAGCAGATATTCTCTGCTTTGAACGGCAAAGCGTTCAACGGATAGGCGCGGCCGGTGCGCGAATCTGGCGGTAGCACCGACGGCATGGATACGCCCGATGAAACGACCCAGAACGATCAGATTGTCCAGATTATCCAACTCAGGGGGGCGTCCTCGCTGGTGCGGAAAGACAGAGAAGCGGAAGCCAGCGTGTTCGAGCAGAGAACCCAGACCGTTGAATTCCCTGACGGTGACGACGGGAATATCGAGTTCAGAGAGGCGCGAGGTGAAAGCCTGTTCCTCCAGGATCTGCTCATTGCTCCAGCGCTGGGGCCGATAGAATTTGAGGATGACAAAGCCGCCTGTCTCCAGCCCCAGTTGATAGACCCGATTTTCATAGCTATTGAGGGGATAGATGCGAGCATCCGGCACCAAGCCAACCGATTCTGCCGCCGCCAGCACCACATCGGGAGTCAGGCCAGCGTAGGGGGGAGACGACTCGGACACGATTCAGACAGCCCCTAAGCAGACGTTGGCCGGCGCCATTACCGGTCTGTCAGGTTTCGTTATGGTCAGTCTTCTTACCTACCAGCGACACGGGAAAAGGGGCAATGTTGTCGCCACTGGAGATTTTGGCCGTGCCGCCCTGCTCCACCTCATCTATCCTGATGATGGCTTGAATCGGAATGAAACTGCGCTTGACACCGCTGAATTCAGTCTTGAGTTTCTCTTCACCGGGATCGACAACAAGCTGTGACCTTTCATCGAACAGGAACTCCTCAATCTCAATAAAGCCATAAAGGTCGCTGCTGTATACGCCACGTACGAACACTTCGTAGACCTTGCCCTTGTTGAGGAAAGTAACTTTGTAGATTTCGGGAGAATTAGCCATTAAATCAATCTCTTAACCGAGTTTCCCTGCCTGCCCGCAGGCGCTTTGTTGACGCTTTGATTAAGCTCGCCCGAATCTGCTTGCAAACAAGACTACCGGTAATATCCGGCTAAAGCGATGAATTTCAAGTATGCACGGGTGCCACTTAGGGCTCCGTTCAAATCCGACTTAGTCACAGCCATCCTAGCTGATATAATTATTGTTATTCCATAGCCAGCTTAAATAGTCACTCAGCATCATGCCATCAAGCTCCGAATTCAAGCCGACAGTGTCAGTCCCGCCAGATCGAAGCGGACTCAAAGTTTACATCAAGACCCATGGCTGTCAGATGAACGAGTATGACTCAGCGCGCATGCTTGATCTGCTCAGATCCAACAATGATGCCAGGCTGGTTGACAGCCCCGAGCAGGCAGATCTGTTGCTGCTGAATACCTGTTCCATCAGGGAAAAGGCTCAGGAAAAAGTGTTCCACCAACTCGGCCGATGGCGCTCGATCAAGGAATCCAATCCCAAGGTGCAGATCGCCGTTGGTGGCTGTGTGGCAAGCCAGGAAGGTGAGGCGATTGGTCGGCGGGCACCCTACGTTGATGTTGTCTTTGGTCCGCAGACCCTGCACAAACTTTCTGATCTACTGGCCAAATCTTCAGGCGGCAGGCCGCAGGTTGACATCAGCTTTCCCGAAATTGAAAAATTTGACCGCCTTCCGGAACCGGCGGTTGACTCCTGTCAGGCCTTTCTGACCATCATGGAAGGCTGCAGTAAGTACTGCAGCTTCTGTGTCGTGCCCTATACACGTGGTGAAGAGGTGAGTCGCCCTATGGATGACGTGCTGGCAGAGGCAGTGCACCTTGCCGATCAGGGCGTCCGGGAGATAAACCTGCTGGGACAGAACGTGAATGCCTATCGTGGCCTCAGCCACGACGGTGAAACGGCCGACCTGGCTCTGCTGATCCAGTACATTGCCAGCATTGACGGCATCGATCGAATCAGATTCACCACTTCGCACCCAACCGAATTCAATCAGAATCTCGTTGCCGTTTATGAGCAGGTCCCGGAACTGGTGTCGCATCTGCACCTGCCTGTCCAGAGCGGGTCAGATCGAATTCTGGCAGCCATGAAAAGAGGCCACACGGCTCTGGAATACAAATCACTTATTCGCAAGATTCAGGCGCGGCGCCCGGGTATCAGTCTGTCGTCGGACTTCATCGTAGGATTTCCCGGGGAAACCAATGCGGACTTTGAAGACACGATGCAGCTTATAATCGATATCGGTTTCGATACCTCGTTCAGCTTCATCTACAGCGCCCGCCCTGGCACGCCGGCCAGCGATCTTAAAGATGGGACACCGGAGCAGGAAAAGAAACACCGGCTGGCAACGCTTCAGTCCCAGATCGCTTCCCAGGCTGCAGCCATCAGTGGCGCTATGGTGGGCACGAAGCAATCCGTGCTGGTAACCGGCCAGTCCAGAAAATCAGCTGCTGATCTGCAGGGTCGCACGGAAAACAACCGGGTCGTGAATTTTCCCTGCGCTGACCCATCCTTGATCGGCCAGTTCGCAGACGTAACCATTACCGAAGCATTGCCCAATTCACTTCTAGGTCATCTGTAAATACTACTACCTGTCAACGGCAGCTACTAGCTTGCTAAACTTGCTATACTTACAGCTGTATCGGCTGACGAGGATCCACCCCACTGCATGGCCACTCAAACTTTAAGCCTGACCCTAATGCCCGACAACGCTCAACGCTTGGCCACTCTGTGCGGTCGGCTCAACGAGCATATTCAACAGATCGAATCCTGCCTCGCAGTCAAGATAAGGCAGCGCGGTAACGTTTTTCAGCTTTCTGGCAGTGAGGAGGCTGTGACCAACGGCAGCCAGCTATTGGAGACGTTATACACGGCTACCGAAAAGTCTAAGGATCTCAGCCCCAACCAGGTTCATCTGGCCTTGCAGGAAGTGCAAACAAGACCGCCCGGCACTCCGGATGAAGATCAGCCCGCCCTGCTGTTGCACACACCCAAGGGTACTGTGAAACCACGCAGCCAGCACCAGCGAGATTACGTCCTGAGCATACAGACTCGGGACATCAACTTCGGGATTGGCCCCGCCGGTACCGGGAAAACTTATCTGGCCGTAGCCTGCGCCGTCGAGGCCCTGGTGGCCGAACGCGTTAACCGGATTCTACTCGTGCGCCCAGCGGTCGAGGCTGGAGAAAAGCTCGGTTTCCTACCCGGTGATCTGAGCCAGAAGATCGATCCCTACCTGCGACCCCTTTACGATGCTCTTTACGAGATGCTTGGCTTCGAGCGCGTGGGACGACTGATAGAAAAAAATGTTATTGAAGTGGCCCCACTAGCCTATATGCGCGGTCGAACTCTGAACCATTCCTTTATTATTCTGGATGAAAGCCAGAACACCACCAGCGCCCAGATGAAGATGTTCCTGACCCGAATCGGCTTTGGCTCCACGGCTGTCATCACGGGCGATATCACTCAGATTGACTTGCCCAAGGGGACCCGCTCGGGACTGGTCCATGTGAGCAAAGTGCTCGAAGATATTGAGGAGATAGGCTTTACCTATTTCAGCGCCGGGGACGTGGTTCGACACCGCCTGGTGCAGAAGATTGTCCATGCCTATGACAATTTTGATCAACAGGCAGTCTCAAAGTTTGGTTCCCAGGATCTGCGTCAGAATGAGCGTGACAATTGACCTGGACAATGCCTGCCCTGAGCATTGGACCCCCGATATAAATCAGCTTCGCCAATGGCTGGCACCGGTATTCGATCTGACCGCAGTAGATCAAAATATTACTCTCAGTGTGTGCTTCGTTGGGGAGAGTGACGGCGCTGAGCTGAACCGGCGTTATCGCGGCAAGCAAATGGCAACCAACGTGTTGTCTTTTCCTGCCAACATTCCCTCACCGCTAGTGGAAGAGATGGCGCAGACACCACTCGGTGACATCGTGATCTGCCCGCCAGTGCTGGAGCGGGAGGCCGCGGAACAGGGGAAGGAGGCTGCCGCTCACTGGGCCCACCTCACCCAGCACGGACTCTTGCATCTCCTGGGCTATAGTCACGACAACGATCAGGATACGGCGATCATGGAAAACCTGGAAATATCCGCCCTGCGAAAACTTGGAATAGCAAACCCATATTTGATAGGGTGAATTGACGAAAATCTTCTGATACAGCTAGAAAGCCCTCAAATCCCGGTTAGTGGAGATCTTAGAGTAACCCGTTCATGAATGACGACCAATCCAGTATCGATCCAAGACCCAAATCCTGGATCGATAAAATCGCCGGGGTCTTTTCCGACGAACCCACAGATACCAAGAGCCTCCTGCAGCTACTGCGCAATGCCGAGCAAGATCGGGTTCTGGATACAGATGCGCTGGGTATCATCGAGGGCGCACTCCAAGTCTCTAGCATGCAGGTTCGGGACATCATGATTCCCCGCTCCCAGGTAGTCACCGTGCCTGCGAAACTGCCGCTCGGTGATATCGTCGAGCTAGTCACAAAAGCATCCCACTCCCGCTTTCCAGTCATTGGCGAAAACGTCGACAACGTCATTGGCATACTGCTGGCCAAGGACCTGCTGCCCCTTATTCTTAACGGCATCAGCGAGAGGTTTGACATCAAGGATATTGTGCGACCCGCCACGTTTGTACCGGAGAGCAAGCGTCTGAATGTCTTGCTCAGGGAATTCAGAGAAACTCGCCAGCATATGGCCATAGTGATTGATGAGTACGGCAGCGTCTGCGGAGCAGTAACCATTGAGGATGTGCTAGAGCAGATCGTAGGCGAAATTGAGGACGAGTTCGACGTCGACGATGACAGCTTCATCAAGAAATTTGATGAGGAAAACTTCATCGTCAAAGCGCTCACGCCTGTGGACGAGTTTAATGCTTATTTCGGAACCGAATTCAGCGATCAGGAGTTCACAACCGTGGGGGGGCTGGTGCTACAGAATTTCGGGCATATCCCCGAACGCGGCGAGACCATTAACATTGGCCCTTTCCTGATCACAGTGTTGAATGCGGACAGCCGCCAGATCAAGCTGCTTAAGGTCACTTCCACTCTCGTGGATGACAGTAAGAATCTTGGTTAGGGATGCTCCGAACTACGAAGACATGCCTCTGGCCTTTAGTCGGCGCGCCTGGCTAGGCGCCGTTCCGCTGATACGCCGACTGCCCGTCAAAGAATGGCTACTCGGTCAGGAGTGCCGACCCTAAGCCCCCGCTGCGGCATTGCAGCTCTTGACAAGAGAATCCACTATTCTCTGCGGGTCGCGCCCTGCAGCACGGGATTATAGAGTCCGACAGAGACTTGTCTGCATTATTCAAAGCAGCCTCATTTCTACCAGCCAGTTCCAGCAGACTCCTACCTGTCGTCGCGTTACTGCGTTATGCTTGCACGCTTAAGAAAATCCGCCACCGCAGGACAAAGAATCAGGTTTGGTTAATTCAAGGATATGAGCAGCATCAACGCACAATACAAGCCGGAGGAAATCGAGGCCCAGGCGCAGCAGTACTGGGAAGACAACAGGAGTTTCCAGGTCTCGGAAGACCCGGATCGAGAGAAATTCTATTGCCTGTCGATGTTCCCCTACCCCAGCGGCCATCTTCACATCGGCCATGTACGCAACTACACCATCGGCGACGCCATCGCCCGCTTCCAGCTGATGCAGGGCAAGAATGTACTTCAACCCATGGGCTGGGATGCCTTCGGCCTGCCGGCGGAAAACGCGGCCATGAAGAACAAGGTGGCTCCTGCCAAGTGGACCTACGACAACATCGACTATATGCGCCAGCAGTTAAAGAAGCTGGGCTACGCCTACGATTGGTCCCGGGAAATCGCTACCTGCCATCCGGACTACTATCGCTGGGAGCAATGGTTCTTCACGAAGCTTTTCGAAAAAGGCCTGGTTTACAAGAAAGAAGCGGAGGTGAACTGGGATCCGGTTGACCAGACCGTGCTGGCCAATGAACAGGTCGTAGATGGCCGCGGCTGGCGCTCTGGCGCAATCGTAGAGCGCCGCAGCATCCCGCAGTGGTTCCTGCGCATCACTGCCTACGCCGATGAACTGCTCAAAGACCTGGACTCTCTCGAAGGTTGGCCGGAAAAAGTGCGAACCATGCAGAGCAACTGGATCGGTCGCTCCGAGGGACTCGAACTGGTCTTCGTCATCGCTGGGGAGACGGACGACTCCCTACGGCGTCTGCCGGTGTTCACCACCCGCCCGGATACCCTGCTGGGGGTCACTTACGTTGCCATCGCCACCCAACACCCCCTGGCCAGTAAGGCTGCCGCTGACAACGAGGCTCTGCAGGCGTTCATCGCCGAACAAAACCAGACCAAGGTTGCCGAGGCAGATCTTGCGACGATGGAAAAACAGGGCATGGACACAGGCCTCAAGGCAATACACCCCATCTCGGAAGAGGAAGTTCCCATATTCGTGGCCAATTTCGTCCTCATGAGCTACGGCTCCGGCGCCGTCATGGCCGTACCAGGCCACGACCAGCGCGACTGGGAATTCGCGCGCAAATATGGCCTGCCGATAAAACAGGTGATCGAGCCCCTAGGCGACTGCGACAGCGTCTGCGATCTGGAGCAACAGGCCTTTGTAGAGAAAGGCACGTTGATCAATTCCGGCAAATTCACTGGCCTGAATTTTGAGAAAGCCTTCGATGCCATCGCTGAAACCCTTGCCGCCAAGGGCATGGGCAGTAAGACCGTGAATTATCGACTGCGCGATTGGGGCGTGTCGCGACAACGCTACTGGGGCACCCCCATACCGATCATCAACTGCGGACACTGTGGCGCTGTCCCCGTGCCCGAATCGGACCTGCCCGTAGTGCTGCCAGAAGCTATCGAGTTCGATGACAGTGGCTCTCCTCTGTCCCGAATGCCTTCATTCTTAGAGGTTGATTGCCCCCAGTGTGGTAAGCCTTCCAAACGGGAAACCGATACATTCGACACCTTCATGGAATCCTCCTGGTATTACGCCCGCTATGCCTGCCGTGACCAGGATGAGTCCATGCTGGATGCAAGAGCGGACTACTGGCTACCGGTGGATCAATACGTTGGTGGCATTGAGCATGCCATCCTGCACCTGCTCTACTCCCGTTTTTACCACAAATTGCTCAGGGACGAAGGACTGCTGTCCTCGGATGAACCCATGCGCAATCTATTGACCCAGGGCATGGTACTGAAGGACGGCGCCAAGATGTCCAAATCCAAGGGCAACACTGTGGATCCCTTGCCCCTGATCGAAAAATATGGGGCCGACACCGTTCGCATGTTCACGCTCTTTGCCTCGGCGCCGGATCAATCCCTGGACTGGTCCGATAGCGGCGTGGAAGGCATGTTTCGCTTCCTTAAGCGCTTATGGAAACTCCTGGCTAAACACGAGCCCTGCACTGTGGGCGATGTTTCCGCGCTTACGCTCAACTCCTCGCAGCAGAAGATGCGCCTGAAGACCCACCAGACTATCGAGAAAGTCACTGATGATTTCGAGCGTCGGCATGCCTTCAACACGGCGATAGCGGCAGCTATGGAGTTGGTCAATACTCTGGGCGAGTTCCGGCGAGAAACCGATGCGCCGGAGGATGCGCGTGTCGCTCAGGAGACGCTGGAAGCTGTAGTCCTGATGCTGGCCCCTGTCGTCCCCCACTTCAGCCACGCGGCCTGGTCCTATCTTGGTCACGATGAACCCTGCCACCAGGCTCCCTGGCCGCACCTGGACAAATCTGCACTGAAGCAGGACTCGATGCTTATCGTCATCCAGGTCAACGGCAAACTACGGGGCAAGATTGAGGTTCCCAGGGAAATTAGTCGTGACGAGCTCGAAAAACAAGCGATCGCGGAAGATTCGGTGCAGCGTTTCATCAACGACAGCAGCATCCGTAAGGTAATCGTTGTGCCAGGGCGCCTGGTGAATATCGTCGTGGCATAATTGCCATGCACTCTCGCACCAGAGTGCAGGAACTGAGATGAGACACCTTTGCGGCAGCAACGTCGGTATTTTTTTAAAGTCACCATGTCATCGCCTCGTACTCTTGCTGATTTTAGGCCTGTCTCCCCTGCTGAACGGCTGCGGCTTCAGTCTGCGTGGAGGTGCGGAGTTTACCGGCGACTTTGTCAGCATCGAGCTGGCTGCCGAGGGCGCCAACCGGGAGTTTCTGCGCTTACTCGAACGTGCCCTGACAGTAGCCGACGTCGAAGTTGCAACTGTCAACGCGAATTTGTCTGCACCAGGCCCGGAACAGCCCACACTCAGTATCGGTCCGGAGGAGCTGTTTGTCAGTCCCGTTACTGTTAATCCCAGGGCTCGCGCCGCGCAGTATGAAGTGCGCCTGGCCGTGCCCTTTAGCCTGCGGATAGGTTCAGAGTCCTTGCTCAGCGATGAAACTCTGGTCATCGAACGCAGCTATTATGAGGTCATAGAAAACATTGCTGGTTCGCGCGCGGAGCTCGAACTCTTGGCGACTGAAATGCGCAGGGAACTGGTGAATCAACTTGTTGTTCAACTCGAAGCAGTGACCAGGCAGCAATGAAGATCAAGACAGAGCAGCTGCAGCGCACGCTAAAGGAGGCCCTTCCGAAGCTCATCTGGATCGCCAGTGATGAGCGTCTGCTCCTGGATGAGGCGGCAGATCTTATTCGAGATCACTACCGCCAGGCCGGCTTTCTAGAACGGGAAATTTTAAACGTCGACCAGAACTTCAATTGGGAGGATTTCAATCAATCCAGCGGCAGTCTTTCGCTGTTCGCAGAAAACAAGATCATTGAGCTGAGGATGCAGTTCGCCAAGATGAAAGATACTGGCAAACTGGCTCTGCAGAGCTATGTGGATGAGGGGGATGGCAGTCTCCTGGCACTTGTCACTAGCCCCAGACTGGAAAAAGGCACGAAAAATGCCAAATGGTTCAAGAAGCTTGAGGCAGCCTCCGTTCTGGTCGAGATCTGGCCCATTGACCGCCATGGAATGGGGCCCTGGCTTGAGCAGAGACTTCTACGCGAAGGCATAAAGACGGAAGCAGATGCACTGCAGCAACTGGTGGACAGGACAGAGGGCAACTTGCTGGCCGCTGTCCAGGAAGTCACCAAGCTCAAGATGCTTGCCGGCAACAAATCCGGGGAATCAATCACCCTGGACGCCAGGACCGTGAATCAGGTGGTTGCCGACAGCACGCGGTTCAATGCCTTTCAGGCCATCGACGCCGCACTGGGTGGCGAGATCGAAAGAACTCAAAAAATCTTGACGGGTCTGCGGGCAGAGGATGTTCACCCACTCATGCTGCTGGGCGCTATCACGCGGGAACTGCGTAGCCTGATCAGCATGCTGGAGAAGAAAGAACAGGGACAGGGAGTAAACGCCATTCTGCAATCGTATAGAGTTATATTCCACCGTAAACAGGTCGTTGGCCAGGCGCTACAGCGCCTCAAGATTCCTGAACTGTGGCGGCTGCTGGAACAGGCTCGAGTTGTAGACCAGTCCATTAAGGGCATGCACGCATCCGACTGCTGGCTCGAACTAAGTGTGCTACTGACCCGATTGGCCGGCAAGGAACCCTGGCCGCCCAGAGTTGCCTGAGTGCCCTCTGAACGCGACTGCGACCACTCTTGCCCG
>JGI12109J20283_10240873_pt1 | contig 20860 bp, 17 predicted proteins | sample ElkSlonscriptome_12_FD_20283 | JGI IMG/M metagenome (IMG submission 20283)
CCTCCCTTGACCGCATCGGATGCGGTCGGGATATTCGAGAGAACGCACCTCTCATCGCCATTGCTTTCGCCCGGTTCGTGCGCCGGGTTGCCCTTGCTGGAGTTCGCCCCGTGTCGACTTTCCGCTCCGATCTCTCACTGACTCCGCTGGCTCTCGTCCTGGCTCTCGCTCTCGGAATCCTGGCCGGCTGCTCCGACGACGCGACGTCCCCGTCCGGCGGCGGCGACGATGGCCCGCCGGATCCCTACGAGGGGCGCGACGAGATCGTCTTTCGGGTTTTCGTCGAAGACGCCGCCGGGCAGGAGTCCCTCCGCTGGGTGGGAGACCCCGATGGCCCGACCGACTCCTCGCCCGAGACCACGGAGCGACCCTACGTGCCCTTCGGCCGAGCCTTCCGCGTGGAGTGGGACGTCGACGCGGCCGGTGCACCCGTCACGGGAACACGCATCCGGATCTACCGTGACGACAGCGAGAACTACTACCTGCCCTTCGCGGGCTTCGACGGCGTCGAATACGACGACACCCGATCGTTCCGCTTCGCGAACCAGATCGCCGAGGCCGGAATCGATCCCGAGAACTGCGGCACCGGCCCGTTCTGCTACGGCGATCTGCGCTTCGGATCCGGTCGGTTCTTCTTCGAGGTCGAATCGATCAACCAGAACGGTCGGGTGATCGACATCCAGCAGACACTGCGGATCGAGGTGAACTATCCACCGCGGGCGGACGTGCCGATTCTGCCGCCGGTGCCCGACGCGGATGCGGCGAATCCCTCCTGGTCGGTCGAACTCGGCGACGGCGGATTGCTGGAGGGAGCCCTTGCCGCCGGCGACACGATTCCCTCCGGATCGACGGTGCGCGTGCTCGTGCGCGGTGCGGATCGCTTCGACGGGGTCGTCGATCCCGACAGTTTGTGCTGCGACGTGCGTCTGGACGACGAGGTCCCCGAGTTGCGCTTCCAGGGTCGGACCAGCCTCACGGTCCGCACCTTCGACGGGCTCGTGTCGACCCTGCCGACGCGCTACAGCGCGGCAACACCGGATTCGGTTTTGGAGGTCTACGTGGGCCCGGGCGACTACGAGCTCGAGCTACGCACCACCGACGAGCACGGGCGCCGCAGCGAGATCGAGTCGTTGGACTTCGTGGCTGGATTCCCGCCGCAGGCACCGCGAATGGATCCCGCCGAGGGCCGTGAGATCCTGCTCCTGCCGCCGGACCAGGCACCGCCGATGGTCGACGGTGCGCCGGCCTACGCCGTGCTCGCGGACCAGCCGCTCTTCTTCCAGCCCGAACGGGGCCGGTGGTCGAGGTTCGAGGACGAAACGATCGAGTACGTGCCGGTCTCCGGCGCGCTCTACCGGATTCCTCTACGCTTCTTCAGCGATCCTCATCCGCGTGCGGCCGGGGTGTCGACTGGACTCCCGAACGGGATCAGCGACGTCGCGCGCAGTTTCGCGTACGAGCTGGTGACCGAATTCGACCCGGACAATCGTCTCGAGCAGGGTCCCACCGACCGAATCGACGCCTTCATCTCGACGTCGACTCCGGGCGTGCTCGCGCTCGACGACGTCGAATCGGTCGACTTCGATGGGCTCGAGATCTTCGTTCCCGATCGCTTCTTCGACGCCCCGGGACTCTTCGACGAGAGCCTCCGCGCACCGGACGATCCGCCTGTCGTCGAGCTCTTCGAACAGATGGCCGCTCGCATGCGCCTGGACCTGGGGGTCTCGACCCTCCGCGTCTGGGCGATGACCACGAACGTCTTCACGACTCTGGATCAAGGTCCGCCCGAGCCGAGCGGTGCCATCGAAGATCCGACGCTCGGCATCCGGGTCAGCAACATGGCCAACCAGGGCCGGGTCAGTCCGTTGGCAGAACAGACCTTCACGGTGCGGATCCAGCTCGAAACCGGGGGCGAAACGGTCGAGTGGCCACCACCCTCGGACAGCCAGGCGGTTGCCCTGAAACCGGAGCGGGACTAGAGTCCCGGCGCGTCGGGAGGCTGCGAGCCCCCGGCCCTACCGGAACGAAAGGTCGCCGCCAACATGACGGACACTCTCGGGCGCGCCGAGCGCGTGACCCGTCCCCAGGTCGCCGCGCTCGACGAGATCCTCGGCGTGGCTTTCCCCGTGCTCGACGACGGATTCGTGCGCGTCGTCGACTACATGGGGGACGATGGTTCGATCGTCCAGGCCGCGCGGGTCAGCTACGGCAAGGGGACGAAAAAGGTCAGCGAGGACCGCGGGCTGATCCGCTATCTCCTCCGCCACCGCCACACGACGCCCTTCGAGATGGCGGAGATCAAACTCCACGTTCGAGTGCCGATGGACTGCTGGCGCCAGTGGATCCGCCACCGTACCGCGAACGTGAACGAGTACAGCACCCGCTACTCGATCGCGATCGACGCTTCGCAGACCACCGGGGTCGACGAGTGGCGCCAGCAGGCCGCCTCGAATCGTCAGGGCAGCGACGGCGTGGCCGACGAAGAAACCGGCACGAAGCTCACCGAAAGTGAACGTGAGCTCCAGGATCACGCGCGCCGCGTCTACAAGGAACGGCTCGAGCTCGGCATCGCCCGTGAGCAAGCGCGTAAGGACCTCCCGTTGTCGACCTACACCGAAGCCTATTGGAAGGTCGATCTCCACAACCTCCTTCACTTCCTCGCACTGCGAATGGACGCGCACGCGCAGAAGGAGATCCGCGACTACGCGACCGTGATCGGCGAGCAGATCGCAAGCCAGTGGGTGCCGCTGACCTGGGAAGCCTTCGAGGACTACCGACGCGGCGGTGCCTTCTTCACCCGTCTCGACCGCGAGGTGCTCGAGCTCGTCATCGCCGGTGACGCCGACGGTGCCACCCGGAAGGCGCAGGAACTCGGCATCCTGAACTGGGGTGAGAAGGGCCCGAAGCGCAATCGCGAGCGCTCCGAGCTCGAGGCGAAGCTCACCGACCTGGGACTCTCGATTCCGTGGACCGATCGCGCCGGCCCCGCCTGATTCCAGCACGCCGATGGCCTCCGGGTCGTCGGCGTTCCCCCGTGGGGCGCATGCCCCGCACCGACCAACGGAGTTGATCCATGGCGAAGAAGCGTACGAGCCGTCGACGTCGGAGCGCCCCGAAGTGGCGTGTCGAGCGGGACTCGATGGGCAAGATGAGGGTTCCCTCGTGGGGACTGTGGGGTGCGTCGACGCAGCGGGCGAAGGACAACTTCCCCGTGAGCGATCGCGTGGTACCGGTCGAGGTCGTCCACGCCTTCGGTCTGCTCAAGGAAGCCTGCGCACGGGCGAACATGGACCTCAAGCGCATCAGCGGTCCCAAGGGTCGCGCGATCGTGCGGGCGTCACAGGCCGTCGCCCAGGGTGAACTCGACGAGCATTTCGTCGTCGACGTGTTCCAGACCGGCTCGGGCACCTCGACCAACATGAATGCCAACGAGGTGATCGCGAACTACGCCTCGCTCGAGGCGGGCGAGGAGATCGGCAGCAAGCGCCCTGTTCACCCGAACGATCACGTGAACATGGGCCAGAGCAGCAACGACACTTTCCCGACCGCCATGCACGTCGCGGCCGCGGTGGCGATTGCCGAAACGTTGAAGCCCGCGCTCGGGCGCATGCACGCGGAACTCACGGCCAAGGCCGAAGAGTGGGACGAGATCACCAAGATCGGCCGGACTCACCTGATGGACGCCACGCCGATCCGGGTCGGCCAGGTCTTCGGCGGCTACGCGGAGCAGGTCGCCAAGTCGATCGAGCGCTGCGACGTGGCGCTCGATGCGCTCAGTGAACTCGCGATCGGTGGCACTGCCGTCGGCACCGGCATCAACACGCATCCGCAGTTCAGCAAGAAGGTCTGCGCGCAGCTCAGCAAGATGACCGGTCTGAAGTTCCGCGAGGCCAACAACCATCCCGAAGCGCAGGCGGCCAAGGACGCCTACGTCGAGACCAGCGCGACCCTGCGGACGATCGCGGTCAGCATGAGCAAGATCGCGAACGACATCCGTTGGCTCGGCAGCGGTCCGCGTTGTGGTCTGGGTGAGCTGAGCTTGCCGGCCACGCAGCCGGGGAGTTCGATCATGCCGGGCAAGGTGAATCCGGTGATGTGCGAGAGCCTGGTGCAGGTCTGCGCGCGCGTGATCGGCAACGACCTGGCCGTGACCTTCGGCGGCTTCGGCGGCGTGGGCAGCATTCTCGAGCTCAACGTCGCCATGCCGATGATGGCCGATGCCGTGCACGAGTCGATCAAGCTGCTCAGCAACGGCGCCGACGTCTTCACGGAGAAGCTCCTGAAGGACCTCGAGGTGAACGTGAAGCACACCGAGGGTCTGATCGAAGGCTCGCTGATGATCGTCACCAGCCTGGCTCCCGTGATCGGCTACGACCAGGCGGCGGCCGTCGCGAAGGAAGCCCACAAGAAGGGCAAGACGATCCGAGAGATCGTGCTGGCCCAGGAGCTCCTGGACGAAGCCGAGCTCGATCGATTGCTCGACTTCCCGGCGATGACGAAGCCGTCGCGTAAGTAAGCCTCTGTCGAAATGACACTTACGAGCAAGGGCGGGGCCGAAGGGCTCCGCCCGTTCGCGTGCCGGTCGAATTCCCGGATTTGCGTGAAACCCGCCGAGTGTATTAGCGTACTGATACAGTCATGCACTACGACGACGCCCATCCGCCGCGCTTCGCGCTCACGCCGAGCTCCGGGGTCCCGCTCTACCGTCAGTTGATGGACGCGGTGCGCTCGGAGATCGCCCGGGGTCGCCCTCCCGCGGGCGAGTTGCTCCCGTCCGTGCGCGTGGTCGCGAAAGAACTGGAGATCAATCCCATGACCGTATCGAAAGCCTATTCCGCGTTGGAGGCCGAGGGCGTGATCGAACGCGTCCGCGGCCAGGGAATGCGGGTTCGCGAGGACGCGCCGCGGGCCTCGTCCCGCGATCGGCGCGCCGCGCTCCGTCCGCTGGCCGACCAACTCGCCGCCCGGGCCCGCCAGCTCGGGGCTGACAACGAAGAGATCCACGCGATCGTCGACGCATCGCTGGAGGAGTTCCTCGATGACTGAGAACCCGATCGTCCTACGGGACGTGCGCAAGTCCTACGATCGCAAGCCCGTGCTCACCGGCGTCGACCTCGAGATCCCGCCCGGTTCGGTCGTCGGACTTCTCGGCCGCAACGGCGCGGGCAAGAGCACGATGATCAAGTGTCTTCTCGGTATGATCCGCGCCGACCGTGGCGAACTGCGTGTCTTCGGCCAGGACTCGTGGCATCTCGACGGCGATGCGAAGGCGCGCCTGGGCTTCGTCGCCCAGGACGTCGAGCTCTATCCGTGGTTCACCGTGCGCGAGACGCTCGACTACGTGGGCAGCTTCTATCGTATGTGGAACGCGACCTTCGCCGTCGACACCGCGCGCGCCTGGGATCTCGACCTCGATCAGAAGTGCGGCACGCTGTCGCGCGGTCAGGTACAGCGTCTGGGCATCGTGCTCGCGCTCGGCCACGAGCCCGAACTGCTCGTACTCGACGAGCCAGCCGCGAGTCTCGACCCGAGCGCACGACGGCACTTCCTGTCGACCGTTCTCGATCGCGTCGTCGAGATCGGTCAGACCGTGCTCTTCAGCACGCACATCACGAGCGACGTCGAGCGATCGGCCGATCGCGTAGCCGTGTTGCGCGATGGACGGATCGAAGTCTTCGAGGAACTCGACACGCTCAAGGAATCGACGAAGCGGATCCGACTCGTCAGCAAGCACGACCTGCCGCGTGATCTCGAAGTCGCGGGTGCGCTCACCGTGCGTGTGAAGGGCAACGAGGCAATGATCAGCATGACGAAGCAGGACGACGACTTGATCGCGCGCCTCGAGAGTGATTGGCACGCTCGCGCGGAGATCCAGGATCTCAATCTCGAGGAGATCTTCCTGGAGTTGCATCATGGGTGACGCGCTCCGACTGACGATCGAGGGTTGGTTCAGGCAGCCGTTCCGCTTCGTCGTGACGGTCCTGTGGTTTCCCCTGCTCCTGGCCGTCGCCACGCGAGGCCAGCAAGCCCCGGAGCCTGTCACCTTCTTCCATCTGTGGTTCGTTTGGCTCGTCGGCTTGACCTGGGGATCGGAGCTCGGGGAGAACGCCTTGCGAACGGGCACGCGCCTGGTGCCCGGTCTGACCGGGCACGTCCTGCGGTCGACGGGGGCTCTCGTCGCCGTGATGATCCTGGTGCCGATCGGGTTGATGCAGATCGTCGGGGGAGACGTGCTGCTCATGGCCGGCGCCACCGGACTTCCCTTGTTCCTGGCGCTCTGTCTGGGCCTTACGAGGCAGGCCGGTTCGAAGATCCAAATCTTCAGCTTCGCCGTGATCCCCATGGTCTTCCTCGTCGTGTTCGACGAAACGAAGAGCAGCATCGACACGTGGCGGGTCCCGGTCTCGACGGCGTCGATGCTCCTGGGGTCGTCGTTGATCGCATTCGTCCTCTGGCGCATCGCGAGGGGAACGATGGATCGGTGGCCCTACTCAGGACGGAGTTCGAACACTTCGCCTTCCAACGGAGACGGCGTGGCGTGCGACGAGGCCGGCTCCATGCGCATGGCCCGTTTCGCACCGTCGTTCATGCGGCACGAGATCCGATACCGTCGCGCGCCGGGGAGCCTGGACGTCCGAGCCCTCAGGCGGCAGTGGCTGCAGTCGGGGAGTCCGACGAATCTCCTTGGGACGGCCGTGTTCCTCGCGCCGCTCGTCTTCCTGATGTCCTATTTCCAGTCGGAATCCTCCACACTCGGTGTCGGAATGTTCCCGTTGCTCTTCGCGACGAACGGGCTCGGGAGTTTCGGCATGCTCTACTCGCGGTCGCGCATGCGGCGTGAGTGGTTGCGGCCAGCGCCACGTGAAGTCCTCCTCCGCAGCTTCGGGGTAGCATTCGCGCGCGACGTGTTGGGTCTCGCCTCCGTCGCGATCACGGCGAGTGCCGCGGGCGTCCTGGCGAAGCGGCCCGAAGTTGCCAGCGACATCGGGTTCTGGGGCATCCATCTCTTCGCCTTCGCGGTCGCGCTCTTCGGCATTCCTGTCGCGTATCTGTTGATCCGGCGCGGGCGATTCGGCGGAATGGTCGCCTTTTTCCTGACCTTCGTTTCGTCCAGCATCTATGCCGGTTGGATCCATGATTCCGAGCCGGCGAACGAGCTCGTGTGGTGGGGGACAGGCATTGCTCTGTGCCTTGGTCTGGGTACGACGTTGCTCCCTTTCGCGCGCCGCGTGTGGCAGAACGTCGAGGTTGGTTGATCCGCGCGGCGATTCGTCGCGCACGTCGCGGGTGTTTGCGTTAGACTGCGCCGACATTCGACGGCTCCCACCGCATTCGTTGCGCGACGCGCTGGTCCCCTCACGCGTGTCCGTATGCGAAGAATCTTCACCAGGGAGTCTCGCGTGCACCTGATCACGAAGTTCGTCGTCCTCTGCGCCCTCGCCGTGTTCGGCACGACGGTCCAGGCAGAAGTCCTCATCACCGAGGTCTACTATTGCCACGGTCCGGTCGACGATCAATACGAGTGGATCGAGCTCTACAATCAGTCCGTGACCGAAGTCTCGCTCGACGGATACCGACTCGCCCACGGAGGTGCGGACTACACCTGGACCGTGATCGAATTCGGTCCCGACGACGTGGTCGCTCCCTGTGAGACCTTCGTCGTCGGTGGGCCGCTCTCGACCGCCGAGAACGCTTTTCCCGTGTTCGACCTCGCCATCGATTTTGACGAGAACCTGCAGAACGGCGGCACCATCGGGGATGGGGTGGCCCTCTTCGCGCCCGGCGAACCGCTCACCGGCATCCCGCTCGACGCGGTGTTCTGGGGCGTGGAGAACGCCTTCGGGTTACTCGGCCCGGACGGGCAGCCGGCCGTTCCGAACGTTGGCAACGTGCCCGGCTACGGAATCTCGATCACGCGGGTCGACGAGGTCGGGACGTGGGAGATCACACCGGCACCGAATCCGAACACGATCGTCTACATCCCCGCGCTCTGTCGGCCGATCGCCGAAGACGCGCGGTCGTGGGGCGGCGTGAAAGACGATTTCCGTTTCGAGTAGTCTTCACACGCGATGCGTTCGGCCGATCCGGTCCCGCGTGGCCGGATCGAGCCCGACCGCGTCCGCATACGCCTTCCAGTTCGAGACCGCTTCGCGGACCTCGTCCAGGATCTGGCGCCATCGGTTGCGTCCCATCGAAGCGTTGCGTGCGCAGGCCTCGAAATCGTCGTCGGTGAGGTTGTCACGTTTGCCGTTCATAGACATCTGGTGGCGTGACGTCCAGTGCCCGTCGGGGTTGTAGGCGTAGGTCAGATCGAAGGCGGGTGCGAGCGACCAGCGGCCCGCCTTGTCCATGAGGAATGCGATGTTCTTCACATGGTCGTCCTGGTTGCGGGCGACGACGTTGAAGCACATGCGTCGGTACTGTTCTTCGATCACGTCCATCGACAGGCCGAGGTCACGGATCACGCGGAGGGCCTGCTCGTAGGAATGCGCGCCGGCGAGATTGAAGTCGTAGTGCGCGATCGCGCCGAGTGACTGCATGTGGAGTTTCGCGCGTGGGCCGGGACGGTCGAAGCGGCGGGTCATGAAGTGGTGCCGGCCGCCTTCTTCGAGCAGGTGACACGGCGCCATCGTGATGCCGGCGGCGCGGGCCATCTCCGAGTAGGCGAATTCGATCGCGCCGAAGCCGGCGGGATCGGCGAGTTCGCGGTCGCGGTTGTTGCGCACGCCGTCGAACTTCAACAGCCAGTGCTCGAAGCCTTCGTCGGCGTCGACCTGCCCGGAGCGGACTTCGTTCGTCGCCGGATTCCACGCGACGACGGCCTTGGCACGCGCACCACCGGCCGACGTGCCGACACGGAGGATGTCGCGCAGAGAGTTCTCGTCGTCGAAGGTCGTTTCGAGTTCCTCACGGGAGGTCAGGATCCTCGATGCGAGGTCGACGAGTTCGTCGATCGCGATGCGCTGCGCCGTCCGTGCGCGCGGCCCTTTGACCGGTCGGTACTCGAGCGCACCCATGCCGCGCGTTCCCGTGTAGCAGAGGCGTTCGACGGAGTCGAAGTCGCCCGGGCGACGCCCTTGCGTCGCGAGCCACGTATCGATCAGCGCGTTGCCGAAGCGGTCGGGGAGCGAGTCGGACAACAGGCCCGGCAAGCCATGGAAGCTCTCGCGTGCGAGCGCGGGAAAGCGGTAGACCGCATCGGACAGCGGCATGGTGAGCGGGGCGATCTCGATCCCGCTGCGGACGAAGTCGGGGTCGTATTCGAAGTGTGCGACTTCCTCCCCGTCGAGAAGAGCGACGGCGCCGATGGTGCGTCCCCACAGCCGGACCTCGGCGACGGTGCTCATGATTCGTCGTCCCAGGTCCAAGGCTCGTCGCCCGCGTCCGCCGACTTCGACGACGACGCGCGCCGACGTCGCTTGCCCTCGCGCGCGAGCAGCTCCATCGGGCGCGGGGCGGGCTCGGGGACGAGCCGGTCGAGTCCGTCGAGGAGTTCGAGCGCGCGCAGCACGCGGACCAGATTCGCGAGTTGGACCGACGCACCGTTCTCCAGACGCTCGATCGTGCTCTTCGAAACACCCGCTTCGCGGGCGAGTGTGGCCTGGGTGAGGTCCCGGGCGAGCCGGCGTTGCTCGAGCCGGTGGCCGAGCGTTGCCAGTGGTGCGTTCTCGAAGCTCGATCCGTTGTTCGTCATGGAGTCTCACGAAGGGTCAGTTGTGACGAATTGAAGCAACTAAAGTCAATATATCATCAAAACAGAAGAGTTCAATAGGATATCCAAAATCATCAATAATGAATAACAATAGCTTTAATTGCGAACTAATGCATCAGAACTGAAGACTAGAAAGGAGAGCGGGGGGGAAGGGTTCCACACCAATTTCCCCGCCCTTCCAGAACGGCCGTCAGACCGGCCACTGGACGAAGGCCGACGCGCGCAGGGCCCGGAGGGCGTCGAGGTCGTCTTCGAAATCCGCGGGGATCGAAGGTCGGTTCGCACGCTAGTCGGCTTCGAACGCGGCGACGGATCGACGTCTCCGTGCGCATCCGGAGTGACGGAGGTCGGAGGGGCAATACGACCGGCGTACGGCGTGGTGAAACTGCGGTCCTGTTTCCAGACGTCGAAGTGACGACCGAAGTCGCTCTCGGCTGCTCGTTTGAACTCGACCGTGCTCTCGAGGGCATGCGCCGAGGGTGTGAGGGACGAACAGTCGTACCCGAGGTGGAACGTGATCCTCGCGCGTCGGAAGTTGCTCGTGGTCGTCTCCGTTGTCGCGCGGATGCACGAAGGAATTCCAATTCCCCGGGCAGTCGTTTGCCGGCCCACTCGGCGTATCGTTGCGCCTGCGTGAAGGTGATCGACGCCATCGGACGATCGTCGAGGGAGTCGGGGAGCGCGAGGAGCGGAAAGGTCGCGGGATCGAGTCCCACGTCCGCCACGTAGGCACGCAACTCGCCGATCGTGACCTCGGTCTCGTCGAGAAGGAACCCCACCGACTCGAAGCGCGCGATGCCCGAAGCATCTGCTCGTCCGACGTGGGACCGTGGCAGGCTGAACACGCCGGCTGCGATCCCGATCAGGCGTCGCCTCCGCTTCAGGACTCCGCGGAAGCGTTTCTTCCATCGCGCGGGCAAGGTCGATCGAGGTGCGTCCGGAGTAGGGTCGCTCACCACTCAGCATCTCGTAGAGCACCACGCCGAGCGAGTCGACGTCCGTGCGCGCGTCCATCGGCCGGTCGCCGAAGAGCTGCTCCGGACTCTTGTAGCCGAAGGTGCCGGCCACGTCGCCGGTCCGCGTGAGCGTCTGGGTGACGGCCTCCCGGACGTCGTCTTCGAGAGACTTCAATCGTGCGGCGCGTGCCGAGTGATTCGGATCACAGGGTCGGCAATCGGGTGTACCGACGTCACGGAAACGTGATGGTCCGGCCCCGATCGTGGTGCGGACCCGGGGCCGGTTCTACGATGCCAGTCACCTTGCCCGAGAGTCACCCAACCTGTGCCAACCCGAGAGGACGAAGCATGTCTTCCGCGAAGATCGTGTGGACGAAGATCGACGAGGCCCCGGCCCTGGCCACCTACGCCCTGCTCCCCGTCGTGAAGGCGTTCACGAAGGCTGCCGACGTGGAGGTCGAGACTGCGGACATCTCCCTGGCCGGGCGCATCCTGGCCAACTTCCCCGAAGCGCTGCGCGAAGACCAGCGGATTCCCGACGAGCTCACGCGTCTGGGCGAGCTCGCCAGGACGCCGGCCGCGAACATCGTGAAGCTGCCGAACATCAGCGCGTCGATCCCGCAGCTGCAGGCCGCGATCGCCGAGCTCCAGTCGCAGGGCTACGACGTGCCCGACTTCCCCGAGGAACCGAAGACGGACGCCGAACGCGCCCTGCGCGAACGCTTTGCCGTCGTGCTCGGCTCGGCCGTGAATCCGGTTCTGCGCGAGGGGAATTCCGATCGGCGCGCGGCGGCCAGCGTGAAGCGCTTCGCCCAGAAGAATCCGCACCGGATGATGAAGCCGTGGCCCGAGTCGGGTTCGAAGACGCGCGTCGCGCACATGAGTGAGAAGGATTTCTACGGCAGCGAGGTCTCGACGACGATCGACGCGCCAACGTCCTTCCGCATCGAGTTCGTCGACGCCGCGGGCGAGGTCACCGTACTGCGCCCGGAAGCACCGTTGCTCGCCGGCGAAGTCCTCGACGCCAGCTGCATGAGCGTCGGCGCATTGCGCGCTTTCTACGCCGACACGATCCGCGAGGCGAAGGACGCCGGTGTCCTCCTCTCGCTGCATCTCAAGGCGACCATGATGAAGGTCTCCGACCCGGTCATGTTCGGCCACTGCGTGAGCGTCTACTTCGCGGACGCGCTCGAGAAGCACGCCGACACGCTGGCGTCGGTCGGTGCGAACGTGAACAACGGTCTGGCCGACGTGATCGAACGTCTCGATCGTCTCGGGGCCGAGAAGAAGGCCGAGATCGAAGCCGACATCGCCGCCTGCCACGAAGCGGGACCTGCGCTCGCGATGGTCGACTCCCGCAAGGGCAAGACCAACCTTCACGTGCCCAACGACGTGATCGTCGACGCTTCCATGCCGGTCGTCGTGCGCGACGGCGGCAAGATGTGGAACGCGAACGACGAGTTGCAGGACACCATCGCGATGGTTCCCGACCGTAGCTACGCCACCATGTACCAGGCAGTGATCGCGGATTGCCAAGCGAACGGACAGTTCGATCCCTCGACCATGGGAAGCGTGGCCAACGTCGGCCTGATGGCCAAGAAGGCCGAGGAATACGGTTCGCACGACAAGACCTTCATGGCTCCGGGTAAGGGCGTCTTCCGTGCCGTCGACTCCGATGGCCACGTCCTCCTGGAACGAAACGTCGAACCCGAAGACATCTGCCGGATGAGTCAGACGAAGGACGAGGCGATCCGCGACTGGGTGAAGCTCGGTGTCACCCGCGCACGCGCGACCGGCTCACCGGCGATCTTCTGGCTGGACGCGAACCGGGGCCACGACGCGCAGCTCGTCGCCAAGGTCGAAACCTGTCTCGCCGAGCACGACACCGACGGTCTCGAGATCCGCATCATGCCGCCGGTCGACGCGATGAAGTTCTCGCTCGAGCGCATCCGTCGTGGCGAGGACACGATCGCGGTCACCGGCAACGTGCTGCGTGACTACTTGACCGACCTGTTCCCGATCCTGGAACTCGGGACGAGCGCGCGCATGCTCTCGATCGTGCCGCTCCTTCAGGGCGGAGGTCTCTTCGAGACGGGCGCGGGCGGTTCGGCACCCAAGCACGTGCAGCAGTTCCTCGAGGAAGGGCACCTGCGCTGGGATTCACTCGGCGAGTACTGCGCACTCGTGCCATCACTCGAGCTCGCGGCCGAGCAATCCGGGAACGCGCGGGCGAAGGTTCTCGCGGCCACGCTCGACCAGGCGATCGAGGAATACCTCGAAGGGCAGCGGGCTCCGTCGCGCAAGGTGAACGAGATCGACAACCGTGGATCGACCTTCTACCTGGCGTTGGGTTGGGCGAAGGCGCTCGCGGCTCAGAACGACGACTCCGCGCTGGCCGCGCAGTTCGCACCCGTCGCGAAGGAACTCGAGAAGAACGAGCAGAAGATCGCCGAGGAGCTTCTGGCCGTGCAGGGCGAGGCCGTCGACATCGGCGGATACTTCCGTCCGGACGATGCGAAGGCCGAGGCCGCGATGAGGCCGAGCGCGACGCTGAACGCGATCGTGGACGGGATCTGAGACGAGATCTGCCGTAGGATTTGAGCTAGGATGCTGGGCCCGCGCCGTCTTCGGTCGCGGGCCTCGCACTTTCGTCGTTGACCGGACGACCGGGTCTCGTGCACCTTTGTTCGGTCATCGTACAAAGTGCGGCCGTGTGCGGCCCATCCCACCTGCCCGCTCGTCAGGAACGTCCATGAGCAACGCCCCGCGCGCCACGGCCCCCGAGGACCGGATTCCCTTCCCGAAGATGCTGATCTACGGCATCGGCGCCTTCGTGAACAATCTCCTCGGCGCGGCGAGCGGCGGCATGATGATCGTGCTGAATCTCGGCTTCGGGATGAATCCCGCGCTCGTCGGCCTGCTGGGCGCGCTCCCGCGGCTGACGGATGCCTTCACCGACCCGGTGATGGGCTACATCTCCGACAACACGCAGACGCGCTGGGGTCGACGCCGTCCCTTCATCTTCGTCGGCGCGATCCTCACCGCCGTGATGTTCGTGGTGTTGTGGGCTCTTCCCGAGGGCAAGTCCGACACATGGTATTTCGCGTACTTCCTCGGCGTCTCGATCGTCTTCTATCTGGCCTACACGATGTTCGCGACGCCCTGGGTGGCGCTGGGCTACGAGCTGACGCCCGACTACAACGAGCGCACACGCCTGATGGGCACGCAGAACTTCGTCGGTCAGCTCGCGTTCACGGTCTCGCCCTGGTTCCTGTCGATCATGAACTCCGGTCGCTTCTTCGTGGACGAGAACGGCGAGGCCGACCAGATCGCGGGTGCTTTCGGACTGGCCGTGGTCATCGCCATCGTCACGATCGCGCTCGGAACCCTGCCGGCGATCTTCCTGCGCGAGCGCATGGCCGACCTGGCCGAGTCGGAGAAGCGCGAAAAGGCCAGCTTCGCCGATTCGATGAAGCACTTCTTCAAGGGCTTCGGTATCACCGTCAAGTCGCGGCCCTTCCAGAAGCTGGCCATCACCGCGCTTCTCGTCTTCAACGGCTTCATGCTGGTCGCGTCCTTCCAGTTCTACGTGATCATCTACTACGTCTTCGGCGGTGACGAAGCGCGCGGCGCCGACTGGGCGGGCATCGCGGGGACGACCGGTGCCGTCGCGAACTTCGGGATCGTGGCGCTCATGGCCTGGCTGGGCACGCGGATCGGCAAGCGCAAGGCCCTGATGTGGGGCATCGGCCTGTCGATGTTCGGGTTCGCGATCAAGTGGTTCTGCTACCAGCCCGAAGTGCCCTGGCTCGTCGTCGTGCCCATGCCCTTCATCTCCTTCGGGCTGGCCAGTCTGTTCACGATCGTCCCGTCGATGATCGCCGACGTGGTCGACTGCGACGAGCTCGAGACCCACGAACGGCGCGAAGGGGCCTTCGGGTCGATCTTCTGGTGGATGGTCAAGCTCGGCCTTTCCGGTGCGCTCGCGTTGAGCGGAATCATGTTGAACATGACCGGATTCGACGTGGACCTCGGACCCGACCAGACCGCGCGGACGCTCCTCATGATGCGCCTGTTCGACATCTTCGTCCCGCTCCTGGCGTCGGGAATCGCTCTGTGGGCCGTGTTCCGATTCGAGATCACCGAAGAGGTCGCGCGCGACGTGCGAGCGAAGCTCGAGGCGCGTCGCGGCAAGACCTGATCGTGACGGCATGACCCGCTTCGTCTGCCACGCCTTCGACGACCTCGACGTCGATTTGCTCTACCGCATCGTCACTTGGCGTGAGGCGGTGTTCGTGGTCGAACAGGAATGCGTGTATCTCGACGCCGACGGCCGGGATCCGCAGGGCTGGCACGTCGTCGGACTCGACGTGGACGATGCCCTGATAGCCTACGCGCGGGTGCTGCCGCCCGGGACCACCTACGAAGAGTATCCGTCGATTGGTCGGGTCCTGGTCGTGCCGGCCCATCGCGGCCGGGGAGTTGCTCGCGAGCTCATGCTCGAGACTCTCGTCGCGACGGACGCACTCTTCCCGGGACGCCGCGTGAAGATCTCGGCCCAGTCCCATCTGGTGGCTTTCTACGAGTCGCTCGGCTTCGAACTCGTGGGCGAGCCCTATCTGGAGGACGGCATTCCCCACCGCGCGATGACCCGAACGTCCGCATCCTAGAACTGGAAGTAGACGTAGGGGATGCTCTGGTCGACGACGGCGAAGAATTCGAGCAGCCACAGACACACGACGTAGAGCATCACCTGCACCACGCTCGACTGCCGCGGCAGTCGTGAGAGCAGGCCGTAGCGATCCTCCAGCCAGGCCACGACCAGGGTCAGTGCCGTGCCCCACCAGAGTGCGGGTGCGACCTCGGTGAAGGCCTTCCACTCCACGAACTGGTCCACGGCGAACAGGCCCTCGAAGAGACTCCGGGCCGTTGCCAGGTCCGGTGCTCGGAAGACCACCCATCCCGCGCACACGAGGACGAAGGTCCACAGGACGCGGAGCGGCCTCAGGCCCGGAGTGTCGACGAGCCGTGCAAGCACCGATCCTCGCGTCGCGTGACCGAGCGCACGTTCGATCGCGAGCAGTGCGCCGTGCCACGCACCCCACACCACGAAGGTCCATGCCGCGCCGTGCCAAAGCCCGCCCAGGAGCATCGTGAGCATCAGGTTGCGGTAGGTCTTCCACGTACCGTGTCGGTTGCCCCCGAGCGGCACGTAGAGGTAGTCGCGCAGCCAGTTCGACAGTGAGATGTGCCACCGGTGCCAGAAGTCGGTGATGCTCGTGGCCAGATAGGGTCGGCGGAAGTTCACCGGGAAGTCGAAGCCGAGCACGAGAGCGCAGCCGCGGGCGATGTCGGTGTAGCCGCTGAAGTCGAAGAAGATCTGCATCGCGAAGGCGAAGACGCCGACCCAGGCCGCGACCGGATCGGTGCCCGGATCGGCGAAGTGCGGATCGGCGATCATCGCGAAGCGGTCGGCCAGGACCATCTTCTTCACCAATCCGAAGAGGATCAGCTGGATCGCTTCGCGCAGGCGCAGACCGTCGGGTGCACTCCACGCGCGTAGCTGCGGGAAGAAGGTCGCCGCCCTTACGATCGGACCGGCGACGAGCTGCGGGAAGAACGCGACGAACAGGGCGAAGTCGACGGCCGAACGCACCGGCTGCAAACGGCCGCGGTAGACGTCGATCGTGTAGGACATGCTCTGAAAGGTGTAGAAGCTCACCCCGACCGGCAGGACGAGGCCGAGCGTGGCGCTCGCGGGATCGAGCCCGAAGAGTCCCGCGAAGGACTCCACGAAGAAATCGAAGTACTTGTAGAAACCCAGGATCCCGAGATTCACGACGAGGCTCAGCACGAGCAATCCTCGCCGTCCGCGCGGTGTGCGGTCGTTCATCGCGCGGCCCACACCGTAGTCGATCGCCGTCGACATCAGGATCAGCCCCGCGAAGCGCCAGTCCCACGCCATGTAGAAGACGTAGGACGCGACGAGCAGGAGGGGCGTGCGGGCGCGTCGTGGCAACGTGTAGAACGCGACCACCACCGCGAAGAAGAAGAACCAGAAGACGGACGTGTGGAAGAGCACGGGTCAGTCGCCACCCTCGTCGCCCAGGACACGCGCGAGTTCACGGCCGAGGTGTTCGCTGAAGGCCGTGCTCCCCTGCCGGTTCAGGTGAACGTGGTCGCCGAAAAAGCGTGGGCGCTCGAAATCCCGGATCGGATCCTGGTCGAGAAGGATCACGCGTCCTTCTTCGGCGAGTCGAGCTGGAAAGCCGTCGACCGGCGCTTCGCGTTCGCTCTCGCGGACGAGGGGAGCGCGGGGAATCGGGAGCAGGATCACACGCGTTCGGCTCCCCTCGTAGTGGTCGACGAGCGCGCCGAGCCAGCGCTGCAGATAGGCCGCGCGGTCGCCTTTCGACTCCGGGACGCCCTGACGCAGGCTCGCGGCGATGCGCTCGCGCGCCAAGGGCTTGATCTTCCGGCGCGGCCACTTCACGCGTTCGGTTTCCTCCGACCAGCGGAGTCCGGCAAGCGTGCCGCCGAGGGGGCGCCCGGTGTCCTGGACGCGTCGTGCCGCCCGTAGTGCCGAATCGCACGTGCGTCGTCTCTGGTCGGGACCCTCGACGAATCCGGCCAGGTCGTCGCGGTAGACCAGGCCCTTGAGAAAGATCGTGCGCAGGGTCGGGACGAAGGTCTCCCAGGTGTCGACGGCCGGGAGCAGGCTCACGGCATCCCAGGGTGCGACCAGGGGGAGAAGGGCGCGCAGATCGGTCGGGGATCGCTCCGGGTGGACGGTGAATTCGCCCCCGGTGAAGCGGAGGTCCCGGTCGTTCGCCTCGAGAAGCGGAACCACGACGGCTGCGTAGCGATTCCGATCGGGGTCGAGTCGCCGGACGAGGAAGGACCACATGCGCAGGCGGGTTCCCTCGACCGCTCCGAGCTCGGCGTCGACCCGACCGCCGGAAGTGCGCTCGACGGTCTGCGGGAGAACGCCGACGCGGATCCTCGAGTCGCCCAGCATGAGCACGGTGCGGGCGGGGTCGGGCGGCCGTTCCGCGTGGAGGCGTCGGACCGTCGCGACCTTGCCGGCGTAGGACTGGGGTTTCGTCACCGGCCAGTAGGGACCTTCGGGCCCGAAGACCACGTGGTCGACACCCAGGACGACGATCGTCCCGACCACGAGCGGTAGCAGTGCTTGCCAGCGGGTGGGCGTGGGCATGGCCGGGAGTTCCAGGGCGAGGGAAGAATCCGTCGAGGATAGCCCGGTCCGAATCCCCCCGGCAAGCGGAGGACCGGCGGAACGGCCCGGCTCTTGCCGTGATCGAGTCCGCCACGTCACGGAAGTGGGGGCGTGGTGGACCTTGTCCTCTGGGCACGTGGCGCTAGCCTACGGTCACGTTTCCCCGGGGTGCCTCCAGAAGGTGGATCATGAACGTCCTCGTCCTCAACTGTGGTTCGTCGTCGCTGAAGTTCCAGCTGATCGAAACCGACGCGGAGCGGATCGATTCCGACCAGGATCGCAAGCTCGCCCGCGGCATCGTCGAGCGTATCGGCAGCCAGGGTGTGATCACGTGGAAGGGTGAGAGCGGCCCCAAACAGCGCCACGCGGAACCGGTCCGTGACCATCGGGCCGCGATCGACATCGTGCTGCGCTGGATCGTGAGCGAGGGCAGTGGGATCGACTCGATCCAGAGTCTGAACGACATCCACGCGGTCGGGCACCGGGTCGTCCACGGAGGCGAGCGATTCCAGAAGTCGGTGCGCGTCGACGACGAAGTCATCGACGGCATCCAGGACTGCTTCGAACTCGCGCCACTGCACAATCCGGCGAACCTGCAGGGCATCCGGGCGACCCAGGAACTCCTGGGCAACGGCGTCCCGCAGGTCGCCGTCTTCGACACCGCCTTCCATTCGACGATGCCCGAGACCAGCTACCTGTACGCGCTGCCCTACCAGTACTACCGACGCTACAAGATCCGCCGCTACGGCTTCCACGGGACATCGCACCGCTACGTGTCCTACCGCTACCGTCGCCTGCACGGCATGGAGCGCGACCAGCTTCAGCTCATCACCCTGCACCTCGGCAACGGCGCCAGCGCCTGCGCGATCCGCGACGGCAGCTCGATCGACACTTCGATGGGTTTCACGCCGCTCGAAGGTCTGGTCATGGGAACCCGCTCGGGCGACATCGATCCGCAGATCATCGAGTTCCTGATGCACAAGGAAGGAATCGACATCGGGGAGATCGACACCCTGCTGAACAAGCGCAGCGGCATGCTCGGTCTGAGTGGCCTGACCAGCGATATGCGAGAGCTCCTCGAAGAGGAGACCGAGAACGGGGACCGGCGAGCGCGTCTGGCGATCGACATCTTCTGCGGACGGGTGAAGGGCTACATTGGCTCCTACATGGCGCGCCACGGTCGCGTCGACGGCATCGTGATGACGGGCGGGATCGGCGAGAACGCGGCACCGGTCCGGGCGCGTATCCTCAACGGCCTCGAGCACATGGGGATCGAACTCGACGAGGCGGCGAACGACGCGATCCGCGGTGGCGACGAAGGGCGGATCTCACGCGAGGGTTCGCCGGTGTCGGTGCACGTCATCCCGACCGACGAGGAGCTCCTGATCGCGCGCGACACCTTCCGCGTGGTGGAGGACCGGCCGCGACGCTGGTGAGATCCGCTGCGGATCGGCCGACGGGGTCCTACCTTCTGGATTCCTGCGCGCCTCCGGAGGGATCTCCCGTCATGCATCGCCCGCTCCTTCTCGTCCTGGCCGTGGTGGTCGCCCTCGTCGGCTGCGCCCCGGCCCCGAAGTCTCCGCTGCCCCCGCTCGACGAGCTCAACGTGCTCGTCATCGTCATCGACACGCTGGGGGCGCGGCACCTCGGATCGCTCGCCCCGTTGGACGAGCCCGACCTGGACACCAGCCCGGTTCTCGACGCCCTCGCCGCTGGCGGCGTGAATTTCACGCGCGCCCAGTCGACGGCGCCGTGGACCCAGCCCTCGGTCGGTTCGCTCTTCACCGGTCTGACACCGTCACGGCACGGGGCGATCCACCTGCTCGATTCCTTCGCGGACGAGAACGAGACCCTCGCCGAGATGATGCGCGTGCGCGGCAAGAGCACCGCAGGCGTGATCAGCCACCACCTGATCAACCGCGAACTCGGCTACGCGCAGGGCTTCGATCGGTACGACGAGACGCCGATCGCCGGTCATCGCGGCATCTCCTCGAAGAAGGTCACCGACAGCGCGATCCACGAACTCCGGCGGATGAAGGACGAGAACTTCTTCCTGTTCGTACACTATTTCGATCCGCACAACGTCTACCGGCACCACGAGGACTTCTCGCGCACGGACTGGTACGAGGGACCCGCCCGGCAATGGGATCCACGGATCCGCGAGCTTCGCGCTCGCCGCGACGCGATGACCGAAGAGGACGTGCGCTACTTCCGCGACACCTATCGTGAAGAGATCGCGTGGACCGACCACCAGGTCGGACGCCTGCTGAACATGCTCGACAATCTGGGGCTCGAGGAGAACACGCTCGTCATCGTGACCAGCGATCACGGCGAAGCTTTCATGGAGCACGGTTGGATCGGGCACACGCGCTATCTCTACGATCCTTTCGTGCACGTTCCCTTCATCGTGTCGCTGCCCGGGACGCTGACGCCGGCCACGGTGGATGCTCCGGTCTCGCTCGTCGACGTGGTACCCACGTTGCTCGCCGCGGCGGGTGAGCGCGATCTCGGAGACTATGACGGAGCGTCGCTGCTACCGCTCCTGGCCGGCGAAGTCGCGGACTCGTGGAACGAGCGTCCGGTCTTCGCCGAGGTCGCCTTCCTTGCCGGGACGAACGAGCAGGATCCGTTGATCCTCGAGAAGGAGGCCTTCCTCGCATCGGTCACGCAGGGCGACTTCAAGCTCGTCCACGACGTCGAAGCCGACACGTGGGAGCTCTACGATCGTGATGCCGACCCCGGCGAGACGGAGAACCTCTACGACGATGCGCACCCGGTCGTCGTCGAACTGCGGCCCCAGCTCGTCGCCTGGGAAGAGGGCAAGGTCGAGACCTGGGGCCGGGAGTTCGTTCGGATCGAGGAGATGAGTCCGGAGCAGGTGGAGAGGTTGAGGAGTCTGGGGTACATACGTTAGTCGCGCACCTCCGTGCGCGAAGGGCGTTGGTCGCGCACCTC
>JGI12109J20283_11297232_pt1 | contig 20856 bp, 18 predicted proteins | sample ElkSlonscriptome_12_FD_20283 | JGI IMG/M metagenome (IMG submission 20283)
GACGATGACCTGGAAGACCTGGATGACGACGCGGCCGGCGGCGAGCATGGCGGACCCGCGCCCTGGGCCTTGAGATCCGTGCCGGGGGGCAGTCGGGGGGGGGATGAGGGCCGGGCGCGCGCGGAGCGGCCGATGGCGGCGCCGGCGCCGTCCTACGCGGCGCGCGGCGTGCGGCCCGCGCCCGCCCAGGGTCGGGGCGCTCTGGCGGCCCGCCACGCCTTCGGGCGTCGCGGCAGCGTGGAGGCGTGACCATGAGCGCGGTCTTTGGCCTTGACCTGCTGTTTTCCCGAAAGGGCGAGGCGACGCCAGCGGTGCAGACGGGCGTCCCCCTGACGCGGCCGAACCGGTTCGAGGCGCTCGCCCGCACGCTGGGCCAGCAGGATGTGACGCCGGCGCGTCGCGACGGCGCTGACGACGCCGAGCCTGCACGCTGGCCTGCGGCCTCACAGGCGGAGCCTCAAACGCACCGTGCCTCTGTGACGCCGTTTGCGCGCCTCCGGGCCGCGCCGGTCGACGGATCGAAACGCCTGGAGGCTGCGCCGGCGGCGGACGATGTCAGAGTGCAGGGTGGTTCCAGCCAAACTTTCGACGCTGGCATGATCGTGCGCCGCGCTCCGGCGGAAGAGACTGCAGTGCGTCCATGGCAGAAGGTCCGTTCGGGCGCGGCAAAGGTGGAGCCGGCCCCCCGCACGGAGACGACACCGGAACGCCCGCAGGAGCGGCGGCCGCCGCCCTGGATCGCACTAGGAGACGGGGGCCGGACCGGGGCGTCCTCTCATGGGTCCGCGCCGGACACGCTTGAGGACACGGGCGAACTGGAAGTGTTCCTGTTCGGTCCCGACGGCCAGAGCGCCGACGGTCCGGGCGAGTCCAACGCCGGGACGTCGGAGGCGGGAACCCGCCCGCGTCGCCGTCAGGTCAGCGTCCGTCTGCCGGCACGCGAGCACGCGCTACTGCGCCAGTTCGCCAAGGTCTGGGGCACGACGCAACAGAGTGTCGTGCGGCGCGCCATCTTGCTTCACATGATCGAGGAACTGAAACAGCGCCTGGACGAAACGCCGCGCGAGACCCCTGTTGACGGTGCATTCGAGGGCTGCGATTGAGCCCAGGCTGGCGGGGCGTGGCGCGCCGCCGCTGGTCGCACCGGCCGAGCGTCTTGGGGAGGGGATGGGTGGATGGGCGTGGGACAGACCATTGGACATCTGACCCGTGTGACGGGATCGCGATTTACCGCCCATGGTGATCGAGAGGGCGGTATTCGCGAGGCGCGCCCGGGTCGCATGGTCCGAATCGACACCGTCGACGGTGCGGTGCTGGGATTCATCGCCACCGTGGGCGCGGTGGACGGAGCCGGCGGTGCTCCGGCGGCGGGGCCGGTGGCGCTCGACATCGCGGCCGTCGGCGAGGCGGAACGCCAGGACGATGGTCAGCTTGGTACCGTGCGACGGGGTGTGACGCGATATCCGCGCGTCGGGGATCCGGTCGCCATGGCCACCGATCGTGACATGGCGGCGGTGTTCGCGCCACCGACTGAGGTCACGATTCCCATTGGGCAGGTGTACGGGGCACCGGAGGTGCGCGCCCATTTGCACCTTGATGACATGCTGGGGCGGCACTTCGCGGTCCTTGGCACCACCGGCGCCGGCAAGTCGTGCACGGTGGCCCTGCTGCTGCACAAGATCCTGGCCGATTTTCCGCATGGCCACATTGTCGTGCTGGATCCGCACGCCGAGTACCAGGGGGCGTTCGGCGATCAATGTCACATCGTCGATCCGGCCGGCATGAGTCTGCCCTACTGGCTGATGACGGGGGAGGAACTGGCGTCCGTTTTTCTGGGTGCGCGCGTTCACGAGTCGCCGGCCGAAGTGATGGTTCTGCTCGACGCGCTGATGGAGGCGAAACGCAAATCGCCGATCGGCAGCCGCAAACCGGATGAGATCTCGGTCGACACGCCGATTCCGTACCGCCTGAGCGACCTGCGCAAGGTGCTGGACGACCAGGTGGGCAACCTGAACCGGGCGGAGAACGTGCGGCCCTACCTGCGGCTCATCAACCGCCTGGATACGCTGATGGGCGATCCGCGCTACGCGTTCATGTTCTCCGGCACGCTGATGCGCATTTCCATGGTGGACGTCATCTCCACGCTGTTGCGGATGCCGACCGACGGCGCGCCGCTGACCCTGGTCGACCTGTCGGGCGTGCCCAGCGAGGTGGTCGAGGTCGTCGTCTCGCTGTTCTGCCGCATGGTGTTCGACTTCCAGTTGTTCGCATCGATGGATCGCAGCGTACCCGTTTTGTTCGTGTGCGAGGAAGCGCACCGCTACGCGCCGGCGGGCGGGGGCGGCGGGAGCGGCGCGTTTGGCGCCACGCGGCGTGCCCTGGGACGGATCGCCAAGGAAGGGCGGAAGTACGGGCTTGGCCTGGGCCTCATCTCGCAGCGGCCGTCCGAACTCGATCCGGAGATCCTGTCCCAGTGCAATACCGTGATGGCCCTGCGCCTCTCCAACGACCGGGACCTGACATACGTGCGGGGCGCGTTGCCCGATGATGCCGGCGACCTGGCCGGCGTGCTGCCCGCCCTTGGAATGGCCGAGGCGGTGGTTGTCGGGGCAGCGGCGCCCATGCCGATGCGTGTGAACCTCGATCTCTTGCCTGCGAATCAGCAGCCGCGGAAAGGCGCGGCGTCATTCTCGGCGAGTTGGGATAGCGAGGCCTGGGACCGCAGCTATGTTGAGCAGGTGATCGGCCGCTGGCGGTATCCGCGTCAACAATAGGGACGCACCGGGAGCGGACGACCTGAAACGGAAGGAGCGAACGATGTTGAACTGGATCGCCAAGCTGTATGACGTCCGGCGCGACTCGCGCGGGGTGACCGCCATCGAGTACGCCTTCATCGCGACCCTGATCGCCGTGGCCGTCATCGGTGGCGCCACGACGCTGGGCGTCGACCTGAACGACGCGTACGCGGGCTTCGCGGGCCATCTCTAAGTGTCTGTCCGGAAAGCCCTGATGGGTACCACGGACGGTGTTCGTTGTTGAGGCCGACGCACAACATATTGCGACCTCGGAGACTTTCCGGACGGGCTCTGACGGCGGCCGGGGCTGATCGAAACTGGGGCGAAGGCGGTTGCTGGTTGGACCGCCGCCTCATGACTCGGCGTTCCATCAAAAACCATGCTGGAGCGTGCGCGGTCCATGAACCGCTCGATGCGAACCGACCGACTATTCATGAGTTTGTATAGTGATGATCGTTGCCCTGCGCAGACGAGGCGTTTGAGCGCGTTAACGATACTAGATTTTGGTTCGTTCTTTGGCGGTTTTGCAACCCCCGCGCAACGAGCTCCTGATCATTCTGGCGCGCTCAGTCAATAACAATATTAATGGGTGTGGTGTGGCTTCTTGGGACTGGAGCCTGTTCGATGCGTTTTTTTGCCGGTCACCGAAAAAAATCGGCTCCAGGTGTAATGGCCGTCACAGTGACCGCGAAGCCGTCGGCGTAAAGTGAAACTCACGAGGTCGGGAGAAGGTGGGCCTCGGGTGTGGGGACGAAGGAACGAACGGCCCTGAAGTATTCAGACGAAATCTTTCGTCGTGACCATGAGACCCTGGCGCGCGAAGGCGCTAATACGAAGGAGGAGAAACCATGTTCACCATTCGCAATATCCTGTTCGCTCTGCGCGGTGACGACAAGGGTGTGACGGCCATCGAATACGGCCTGATCGCGACGCTGGTTGCCGTTGGCCTGATTGCCGGTGCCACCACCCTGGGTGGCGGTCTGGACACCATGTTCAATGACCTTGGCGGCAAGATGAGCGGCGGTTGACGTCGACATCGCGCTGGCGCCTGGCGCTGGCCGGTCCCGCCCGGTGGTCCCGCGCCTGTCGCGGGGCCACCCCGGGCAGGAGTTTCGGGGACGGCCCGCCCGCGAGGGCGGGCCGTTTCCAATTCAGAGGGTCCGCTTTGGCGGGGGTCGGACCCGGCGATCTGAACTGAGAAAGGGGTGGGGGGCAATGGATGTCCTGGAGTCTGTTGGCGCTGCGCTTGTTGTAGCGCTCGTGTGCGCGGCTGCGGCCCAGGATCTCTGGATGCTGCGGATCGCCGACACATTCTCGATCGCCATTGCCGGCCTGTACGGCGTCCTGGCGGTGGGTGCGCTGCTGATCGGCGCGCTGCCCCTGGCGACGGTGGGAACCGGACTCGGGCTGACCGCCCTGGTGTTCATTGGCACCACGACGTTGTTCGCATTCCGAATGCTGGGCGGCGGCGACGTCAAATTGTTGACGGCGATCAGTCTGTGGATCCCGGCGGCTGGCCTGCCCGCGTTTCTTCTGATTGTCGTGCTGGCTGGCGGTGTCGTCTCACTGCTTGTTCTGCTCGTTAGACTATTGCCGCGGGCAATTGTCCCGAATGGACGGTTTGTTCCCGCTTTCTTTACCGAAACGGCCGAGAAACGACAGAGCGTGCCCTACGGCCTGGCCATCGCGACGGGCACCGCCGCGATCTGGTGGCTCGGGGCGCTCGGCGTGACGGCTGGTGTTGTGCGGTGATGCGCCGCGCAGGGGACGTCCTGACGGACTCCCGATGCGCCGCGCGCGACAAGGAAGGAGACCGGAGCCATGCGTACGGTTCTGTTGCTGGTTCTGACCATTGCCGTGGCCGCGGCGGGCGGCGCGGCGTATCTCGTCAATCAGTATCTTGTGAGCCAACGGCAACAGGCGGCGGAGGCGACGCCGGACCTGCCGGTCTTTTCGGGCCAGAAGGTTCTGGTGGCCGACCGCGTGATCGAGCCCGGCGTTCCGCTGCGGGCCTCGGCGTTCCGGTGGCAGCCCTGGCCGGCGGAGGACATCCTGCCGAGCTACAAGGTGATCGGCGCGGCCGAGGGCCTGTCCGAAAGCGCCCTGTTCGACCAGCGCACCCGCCTGGAAGGCGAGATGACCGGCAAGGTCACGCGGCGGACCATCGCCGCCGGCGAGCCGATCACGGATACGGCCGTGTTCTCGCGCGACAACGCCAGCTTCATGGCCGGCGCCTTGAACCCGGGGATGCGGGCGGTTTCCATTCCGGTCAATGCCACCAGCGGCGCGGCCGGCTTCATCCTGCCGGGCGACCGCGTCGACGTCATCCTGACGCACGACGTGCGCGACTCGATGCCGCGCAACTCAAGAGACATCGGCGCGGACACGCCCGTCTCACGGTTCATGTCCGAAACCATCCTCGAGTCCGTGCGCGTGCTGGCTGTCGACCAGACGTTCCACGAGGACGACGAGGAACCCAAGGTCGTGGACACCGTGACCGTTGAGGTCACGGCGGCCGAGGCCGAGAAGATCAATCTGGCGACGCAGATGGGCATCGTGTCCCTGGCGTTGCGGGCGCTGAGCGACCGCCAGGCGCCGGTCGGGCTGGCGTCGCTGCTTGGTGTCTCCGACGGCAAGGACGCGGCCGACCGTCCGCTTGTCAGCGACCGCAGCGTCAGCGGCGGGCTCGACTTGGTGCTGCGGACGGTGTTGGGGCCATCCGACCTCAGCGAGGAAGAGCGCCGCTTGCGCGAGGCGGAGGAAGAGGCTCGTCGGCGCGCCGCCGAGTTGGAGGCCGAACTGGCGCGGGTACGGGACGCGGCCGCGCGTCGTGCCGCCGAGGGCTGGCCGCAGCCGGACACCGGGCCGGAATGGAAGGTCACGGTGTACACGGGCGGGGAGGACCCCCGGACCTACCAGGGCGCCAATGGGAATGGCGCGTCCTCCGCGCCGCCCGCGATCCGCACCGCCGCCAACGAACAGGATGTCGCGTGGGGCAGCGCCGATCCAGGATCGCCGACCGGGATCACTCCAGAAATGGCAAACGAAATCCCAATCGAGGAGTGATTTGCCTAACGTTTCTCATATACAAGCACAGGACTCTCGTGTAACATGCCAGCGTGATGGGGTTTTTCGGGCCTCAATAGAGTCTGCCGGAGGATGGTGAATCGTGAAACCCGCCCTCGGAAAAGCACGCTCGGTCCCAAGCCAGGGTGTGGTCGTCGCCTCGGCGGTTGCCTTGACGCTGTGCTTGGGAACGGGCGCGACCCTCGCCCCGCTGGCGTGGCACCCTGCGGCCGCGGCTGCGGAACAAGGGTCCGGGTCCCAGGTCCTGGATCCGCTTCCGCCGCAGACTCGCCCAAGCGGTGGGTCTGCCGGGGGAGCCTCGGACCGGCCGGCCGCCGCGTCGGGGACCGGGTCCACCGGGTTTGATCCTCCGCCCCCGGTTGCCAGGGCTGCGCCAGAGACGGCGCGGCCGCAGGCGTCGGAGGTGCGGCTGGAGCCGGGCTCCGAGTCGGCCAGCGCCGAAGCCGTTGAGAGACGCCCAATGCTGGCGCAGGGGGCGCCAGAAGAGTTGCAATGGCAATGGGATACGCCGAATCGGGGTCAACTCGTACGGCCGGAGCCGCCGCCCGAACCCGAGCCGGTGCCGGTGGAACCGCCGGTCGCCGCGCCGGCCGCGCCGGCCGCTCAGCCCCAGGTCCCGGAGAGAGTCGTTCCGGTGGTGGACACTCCGACTCCGGTGACGCCCGCGCCCGTGGCGGCGCCGAATCCCCCGAGAGCGGTGCAGTCCGCACCAGTTACCAACACCGCGCCGGCGCCGCGTCGGGTTCAGGTCCCTGAGCCCGAGAACATCACGCGGACGACCGTGCCGCCGCGCGGCGCCAATCTCGCGGCTCTCTCCCCCGATCAGAGCGCTCCGCTGACGGAAGTGTCGCGTGGGGTCTACCGGAGCGGAAACACCATTATCGCCACGGTCGGGCGCGCGGTGCAGCTGGATTTCGAACGGGCGGTGGCCAGCGTTGTCATCGGACGGCGCGAAATCGTCCAGGAGATCCTGGCTGAGCCGAAGCGCGTCTTCCTGGTGGGGAGTACGGTTGGATCGACGAATGTGTTCATTCGTGACGCCGAGGGCAGGGTTTTCGCCACCTACGAAATGATCGTGGAGGCTGACACGGACGGTCTGCGTCAGGCGCTGGCGGCCGTGCTGCCGGAAAACCGCCTGCGGGTGACGCGCACGGCGGGGGGGATCGTGCTGAGCGGCCAGGTCCGTTCGGCCGTGGACGCGGCCAACGCGGCCAGTGTCGCCAGCCAGTTCGTCGGCGGCGAGGGCGCGGTGGTGAATTCCCTTGATGTGGCCGGGGACCAGCAGGTGCTGTTGCGGGTGCGCGTGGCCGAGATGAACCGGACGGCGCGCAAGTTCCTGGCGACGGACACGAACTTCGAGACGGGGAAGGCTGGTCAACCGAATTTCCGCAGCTATCCCTTTTACAATCGCTCTCCATGGGAATTCAGCAATCAGAACGTGGAATTCCGGGATACCTCGCCGTTTGTGTACGATTCACCGACCGGACTGACGCAAATGATCCTCGGGGCGCCAGCGGCGGTCACCGGCCCGACCGGATCGCTTTTGATCGGCGCGTTGGGCCTGAGCGACGTCACGTTCTCGACCCTGGAGGAGAAAGGCCTGGTTCGCCTGCTGGCCGAGCCGGCGTTGACGGCCATCTCTGGCGAAATGGCGAACTTCCTGGTCGGCGGCGAGTTCCCGGTGCCGGTGGGTCGCGACGACGATGGCCGTATCATCATCGAGTTCAAGGAGTTCGGCGTGAAGCTGAAGTTCACGCCCGTGGTGCTGTCGGACAACCAGATCAGCCTGAAGATCATCACGGAGGTCAGCCGCATCTCCCGGGAGAACTCGCTGATCCTCGACGGCCTGTCGATCCCCGGCCTGAGCACGCGGCGGGCGGAGAGCACCGTCATGCTGCCGTCCGGCGGCAGCCTGATGATCGCCGGCCTGTTGCAGACCGAAGACCGTAACGGACTGGAAGGCGTGCCGGGGCTCATGGACCTGCCGGTGCTTGGCGCCCTGTTCCGCAGCCAGGACTTCCAGAACGAACGCAGCGAACTGGTGGTGACGGTCGAGGCCTATAAGGTGCGTCCGCGCCAGTTCGGGCCGGAAATGGCCCTGCCGACGGACGGCTTCCCGCCGGCCGACGACATCGATATCTACCTGTTCGGGCGTCTGCACGACCGGTACGGAAGTGGCGAGCCGCAACCGGCTGTCACCGTTTCCACCCCGTTCGGGTTCATCATGGAGTAGGGCCGATGATTGCAGCCATGCGACGGTGGCCGGCCGCCATGATCGTGGCCATGGGGTGTGTGACGGCCCTGGCGGCCTGTCACAACCCGGGCGAGGCGGAGGTCGACGAACGGTATCAACTGCAGGCCGAGCGGCGGACGTTCAAGGCGAACGTGCCCTTGCCCGAGGTGGACCCGCGCGATCGGAGCGCGCTGGTGTCGATGCCAAAGGGCTTCCTGGAGGAGTATCATCGCCGGGGACGCACGCCCATGCATGTCCGGCCCGCTGGCGTGCGCAGCGCGGCAGACGGCGAAGCCTTCCGGGTCCTGGTCGACTGGTTGCATGATCAAGGCATCGAGACGGTGATGCACGCGCCGGCGCAGTCGACCGAGGGGCACGGCTTCCGCCACGTGGAACTGTCGTTCGAGGCCTATGTCGCCATGGTCCCGCAGTGCGGCGACTGGTCCGGAACCACCGGGTTCAACCCGACCAACCGGCACCACACCAATTTCGGCTGCGCGATGAATCGGAACATTGGCCTGATGCTGTCCGACCCCGGCGATCTGATCGAAGGGCGGATGCCGGGCGGGGCGGATCCGGCGCGGCAGACAGTGGTGATCCAGAAGTTCAGGCTCGGCGAGCCGACCGAATCGGCGCCCTCGGGCGGTACGGAAGACGAGGGCATGAACGAGTAAGCGGCGAGGCAGGGGACCACCAACAGGGACGCGCCCTGTCACAGTTTTTTCCCGGGAGGACTGGGGTTCATGCGGATTTCGGTGGAGGCGTTCGTTCAGGACGGGCGGACGCGGGCGGCGGTCGAGGCGATGCGCGAGGATGTGCGAATGCGCCGCTCGCAGGTCCGCGTCCATGACGGCGGGCTCGCCGCAGCGCCGGCGGCCTTGGGGCGCATGGACAGCCCGGACCTGTTGATCCTGGAAAGCGACAAGCGCAGCGAGGGGATGCTGGCCGACCTGGACACGGTGGCCGATTTCGTGGCGCCGGAGACCCGGGTTCTGGTGATCGGCATCGAGGACAGCATTGCCTTGTATCGCCAGCTTTTGGGGATGGGCTTGGCGGACTATCTCGTCGGTCCTCCGTCGGCCGGCGATCTGTTGGATGCGGTCCTGCGGTCTGGCTCGGCGGAGACGGCGCAGAACCTGGCGCCGCTGATCGCGGTGCTGGGCGTGCGCGGCGGTGTCGGCGCCAGCGCCCTGGCGTGCAACCTGGCGTGCAAGATCGGTCATGACATTTCCGGCGAGGTCGCGCTTGTCGACCTGGACATTTCGGCCGGCACGGCGGCCATCAGCCTCAACCTGAACCCGCGCCAGTCCGCGGCGGACGTCATGAGCCAGGGGGATGCTCTCGATACCACCAGCCTGGATCGCTACCTGCTCCGCTATGACGATCACGTGATGCTGTTGGGATCGACGGCGCAGTTGGATGTGACGTTCCGTCCGCCGAGCGACATGATGGAGTCGTTCATGAACGGGCTGCGCCGCCAGTACGACGCGGTGATCCTCGACCTGCCACGGCAGTGGACGAGTTGGGTGCGTGATCTGTTGCTCGACGCCTCGGCGGTGGTTCTTGTCGTCTATCCGGACCTCAGCAACCTGCGTGATGTCCAGAAAATGGGCGCGTTCCTGACCGAGAAGCGAAGCGGCGCCAATCCCGCCTGCGTTGTTCTGAACAAGGTTGGCATGGCGCAGAAGGCCGAACTGGCGCCGAAGGATTTCGAAGACGTGCTGGGGCGCGCGCCGGTGGCCAGCGTGCCGTTCGAGCCGGTGGCGTTCGGGCAGGCGCTCAATAATGGCGAACCGGTAGTCAAGAAGGGCGCCAGCAAGGCGTTCCTGCGCAGCATGGACCAACTCGTTGACAGCCTAAAGTTAGAAATGAAGCCCGGAACTCGGGCCGCGCGAAAAGCGCGCAAGAGCCTGTTGGGCTCCCTGCTCCCGACTAGCAAGAAAAATACAGCCAAGAGCGGGTAATGCGGGTTCTGGCGGGCGTGCGCCGGGGCTCCGCGCATCGCCACGGGCGAGCGCCTTTCGATTTTCTTCATGATCTCTTGTTATGAGTCATTCGAAGGTATGGTCGACGTGGACCGCCATTGTGCGGGGTGCGTCCGCGCCGTCGGGGCTCTTGGCGGACGACGGGCGGATCAACGGTGCCGGGGACTGAACCGGCATAGGCCGGTCATGGTGGGACAACGGCCGGGGCGGCCCATTCGGAGGGCGCTGGTGAGCGTGTCCGCTCGGGCAAGGAGAAAGCGATGTTCGGACGCCGCGTAGAGCCAGGCGGCCATAGCGAGACGGTTCCGGCACCGCGCCCGGCTCCAGCCGGGCCGGGCGCGCCCCGGACACCACCCGACACGGGCACCGATAGCGCGGCGACACCCGAGGCGTCGGCCCCGGCCCTGTCGAAAGCCGCCCAGCCGCCGAAAAAGCCTGAAATCGTCGTGGACGAGGCCAGTCTTGACCGTCTCAGGGCGCGGGAGAACCGTCTCGACGAAATCAAGGTGTCGGTCTTCAACAGTCTGATCGAGGCCATCGATCTCGGTCAGCTCAGCAGCCTGTCCGCCGACGCCGTGCGCGAGGAGATCTCGGACGTCATCAACGAGATCATCTCGATGCAGGACGTCGTGGTGAATCCCCAGGAACAGAAGCAGATCATCACCGACATCTGCAACGACATCCTGGGGCTTGGCCCTCTGGAGCCGTTGCTGGCGCGCGACGATATCGCCGACATCATGGTCAATGGGTACGACAAGGTCTACATCGAAACCAAGGGCAAGGTGGAACTGACCACCGTCAAGTTCCGTGACAACGCGCAATTGATGAACGTGTGCCAACGCATTGTCTCGGCCGTGGGGCGGCGCGTGGACGAGGCCAGTCCCATCTGCGACGCGCGTCTTGCAGACGGATCGCGTGTCAATGTCATCGTGCCGCCGTTGGCGCTGGATGGACCGACGCTGACGATCCGCAAGTTCAAGAAGGACAAGTTGACCTTCGATGAACTGATTCAGTTCGGATCCATCAGTCCTGAAGGGGCCACGATTCTGGAGGTCGCCTCGGCGTCGCGGTGCAACATTCTCATTTCGGGCGGCACCGGCTCGGGCAAGACCACGTTGTTGAACTGCCTGACCAACTACATCGATCCGTCCGAGCGCGTTGTCACCTGCGAGGACGCCGCCGAGCTGCAGTTGAAGAACCCGCATGTCGTCCGGCTGGAGACGCGGCCGCCCAACCTGGAAGGGGTGGGTGAGATCACCATGCGCGATCTTGTTCGCAACTGCCTTCGGATGCGGCCGGAACGCATCATCGTCGGCGAGGTGCGTGGGCCGGAGGCGTTCGACCTGTTGCAGGCCATGAACACGGGCCACGACGGGTCGATGGGCACGGTGCACGCGAACAATCCGCGCGAGGCGATCTCGCGCCTGGAGAACATGGTGGCCATGGGAGGGTTCTCCCTTCCGCCCAAGGCGACGCGCGAACAGATCTCTTCCGCCATCTCGCTGATCGTGCAGGCGTCGCGCCTGCGCGACGGGTCCAGAAAGATCGTCCAAGTGACCGAGGTCATTGGCATGGAAGGCGATGTCGTGACACTGCAGGACCTTATGGTGTTCGACTACCTTGATGAAACGTCGGACGGCCGGATCCTCGGACGTCACCGCGCCACCGGTATCCGGCCGGCCTTCTGGGACAAGGCTCGATATTTCGGCCTTGAGGATCGATTGGCCCGCGCGTTGGAGAAAGCCAGTGACTGAGACGGCTCTGCCCCCGGACCTCGTGCTGATCGTCGGGCTCGCGGCCGCCCTGTTCGTCATGACGGCGGCCCTGGTCGGCGGATTGGCCTATGCCCTGACCGAGCCGCGCCGGCGCCTGCGGCGGCGGATGGAGGGCCTGGGCCTGCAAAAGGCCGGTGGTGGCGCCCTGGGCGGTGGCTTGGCGCGCGGGCGGGCGGCCGGCGGTGGGGCCGAGTCGCAGGTGCGGCAGAAGCGCATCCAGGACAAGCTGCGCGAACTGGAACGGGACAAGGTTACCCGCGCGCGGCGGCGCAATCGCCTGAAGCAGGCGTTGACGCGGGCCGGCTTGGCGGTGAGCCCCGGCGCGTATCACGTCACGACCATCGCGTTGGGCTTGCTCGCCGCCCTGGCGTCGTTTGTCGGCGGCCTGTCTCCGTTGGTGGCCGGCCTGTTCGGTGTGATCGTGGCGTTTGGTTTGCCGCGCCTGGTGCTCGGTTTCCTCGTCAAGCGCCGGCAGAAGAAGTTCACCAATGAATTTCCGAACGCCATCGACGTACTGGTGCGTGGCGTGCAGTCCGGCCTGCCGGTCAGTGAGTGTATTGTCATTGTCGGGCGCGAGGTGCCCGACCCTGTGGGCGCCGAATTCCGTCTGATGACGGAAGGCCAGCGGGTTGGCTTGACCCTGAGCGAGATCATGGCGCGCGGCCTGGAGCGGATGCCGACCCCGGAGTACAAGTTCTTCTCCATCGTGTTGCAAATCCAGCAGCAGACCGGCGGCAACCTCGCGGAGACCCTGGCGAATCTTTCGAATGTCATCCGCGAGCGAAAACAGATGCGCAACAAGATCAAGGCCATGTCATCCGAGGCCAAGGCGTCGGCCCTCATCATCGGATCATTGCCCTTTGTTGTTGGTATTCTAGTGAACCTCACCAGTCCTGGCTACATGATGCCGATGATTGATACCGTGGTCGGAAACGTCTTGCTTGTCGCCGGTGGGGTGTGGATGCTCGCCGGAATCGGTATCATGGCCAAGATGGTGAATTTCAAGATTTGAGGGTGCCATGGAAGCGACATTTGTTGGCGTCCGCGTTGAACTGATCATCAGCGTTCTCGCCTTTGTTGGCGCGTTCGCCACGGTCTTCGCCATGGCCCTGCCCCTTCTTGAGCGGGACCGGCGGGCGGCCCGCTTGCGGTCGATCTCAAAGGCGCGCGAAGAGTTCAGTCGCCAGCAGCGGGCTGAAATGGAGCAGAAAAGGGCCCGTTGGCGGCCGCAGCGCAGTGTCAGCGTGCTGCAGTCGATGGTCGACAAGTTCAATCTCGAAAAGCTGATCGCGCCGAAAGGCATCAAGAAAAAGCTGGTACAGGGCGGCTATAGACAGCCCTTCGCGGCACAGGTCTATGTTGGCCTGCGGGCGATCTTGATGGTCGTTTTTCTTGCCCTGGCATTCCTCTATACGACGGTCCTGGTTCAACAAGAGCTTGTTTTTTTTCAAGAAATTGGCGCGCTTGTGGGGGCCGCGGCCGTTGGCTTCTATTTGCCGCACATCCTGCTGGTCAACGCGATCACGAAACGGCAGCAGGACATGACGCTGAATTTCCCGGATGCCCTGGACCTGCTGGTGATCTGTACCGAGGCGGGGTTGTCCATTGAGGCGGCGTTCCAGCGGGTCACCCATGAACTGGAGGATGCGTCCCCAACCCTGTCCGAGGAATTCGGACTGACCACCGCCGAACTGGCCTTTCTTGGGGACCGGCGCCGGGCCTACACCAACTTCGCCGAACGCACCGGCCTGCCGGCGGCGAAGGCGCTGGCGGTGACGCTGTTGCAATCGGAAAAGTACGGCACTTCGGTCAGCCACGCCCTGAAGGTCCTGTCGCAAGAGAACCGGGCCGAGCGCATGTCCCGCGCCGAACGCAAGGCGGCCGCCCTGCCGGCCAAGTTGACGGTGCCGATGATCACGTTCTTCCTGCCCGTTCTGATTCTTGTGATTCTCGGTCCGGCCGGCATTCAAATCGCGGAAATGGGCGCGTTTTGAGGGGTCACGAAGGGAAAACGCCTTCGGTCCAAGCCTCTTGCGCCGCCAGTCGCATCAACGCGTGATCGCCGTGTGATGCCGCCCAACGAAATGGTGCCCTTTTCCTCGGGCGGCCGGCGTGCCCCTGGCATCGCTTCGCGATGCCAGCTTCAACCGAAATGGGGCCTGCGCCCACCAAGTATGGCCGCGCATTTAGCGGCCGGGGTGGCGACGAAATCAAAGACTCCGCATCGTCGGCGCGCCGAAGTGACCCTGGCCGGACGAGTCATTCCTATCGTCGGACGGTGTGATCACGGAACGACGGTCTCGTCGCGCCCTGTCTCCGACAGTCGCAACTGATCCACGCCCTTGCGTCCCAGGCCGGCAGGGGCGCGCGTGCGGTCGGGACAAGCGAATGCGACGTCAAGCGCCGGGCACGGTGACGCCCGTCACTGACGGGGACAGTTCCGGGTTCGTACCATCGGAGCATGACCTTCGGCATGTGGTGTCCATGTGCCGATCAAGAGGACATCGCGACATGACGAAACGACCTGAAACCAGGAGGTGGTGGGGACGGCCTTTCCGTCTTCATCGTGACAAACGTGGCACGGTGGCGGTGGAATTCGCATTGCTCGCGTTGCCACTGTTCATGCTGATCGTGGGCGTCATTGAAATCGGCGCCATGCTCATCCAGAGCGTCATGCTGCACGGCGCCCTTGAAGAAGGCGCGCGCAAGCTCAGAACAGGCCAAGTGTATCAGGCCGCGTCCCCTTGGCAGGAGTTCAACGACACCGTATGCGGTGAGATGTTGCTCATGATGTCGTGCGGCGATCTCGAGTACGACGTGCGCCACTACCGTAACTACGAATCGCTTGATTTGGCGCCGGTTCCCCTTGGCGATGACGGGATGCCGTCCTCGCCGGTGTTCGACCCCGGTGATGCGGGAACGATTACGGTTGCGCGTTTGTTCGCGCGCTACGAGTTCTTCACACCGCTGATCGGGCACTTCTTTGAAGACACGCACAACAGCCGTCTCATCCAGTACACGGTGGTCGTGAAGGGGGAGCCATGGACATGATTCGCAAGCTGCTTCGGTGCCGGCGCGGCGTGGCGGCGCTGGAGGCGGCACTCTCCATCCCGATCCTGGTGACCATGTTCATCGGCATGGTCGAGTTGACCGCCTACATTGAGGCGCACCGCAAGGCGTTGACGGCGGCCCAGACGGTGGCCGACCTGGTGGCCCAGGAATCCAGCATCTCGGACGCCACACTCGCGGATATCCGGTTCGCGGCCGACGCGATCATGCACCCACTGGCGACCGAGACCGTGAGCGTGACGATCGCCAGCGTCGGCTTTGATGAGCAGGGCAATCCGGACCTTTTGTGGGAAGACAGAGAGGCCGGGGGCGGTTCGGTAAGTGTTTCCGAAGCCGAAGGCCTGGGATCTCCCAATGAAAGCGTGATCGTCGTCAAGATGAGCTACGAATACAATAGCCCCTTTGGCTTCATGCTCCAAAGCGAATCTTTTGAAAACGACGCTTTCGCTCGGCCGCGTATCACGCGCCGCATTGCACTCAACGGAAAAGTGGACCACACGTCATGAGACGCTACACCCCAACCTGGATCGGCAGGATCCTGCGCCGTTTGCGCCGCGACACCCGTGGCGTCACGGTCATCGTGTTCGGCCTCCTCATGGCGCCGCTGTTCCTCGCCCTCGGCGGTGCGGTTGACCTGGGCGTGGCATACTACCTGAAGAACCGCCTGGGGTATGCCGTCGATGCGGCCGCGCTGGCCGTGGGGTCAACTGTTGACGAGGCTGTCGACATCATGGATCGCGCCCGGGACTTCGTCATCGCCAACTACCCGGACGACACCATTGGTCATGTTCACGATATCGTGGCCTTCGAGGTCGACAACGTCGTCACGGTCTCGGCGAAAGCCACGTTCGACACCTTCTTCATGAAACTGTTCTCGCTCGAGGAACTCACGGTCTATGCCGAGTCCGAGGTGATCCGGGCCATCAAGGGCTTGGAAGTCGCGATGGTCCTCGACAACACGGGCTCCATGCGCGGCAACAACAATATCGGCGCGCTGCGGGACGCGTCCGAGGACTTCGTGAAGATTCTGTTCGGCAGCGAGACGGTTCACCCGAAGCTGTTCGTATCGATCGTGCCCTATGCCGCGTCCGTCAACCCGGGGCCGGAAGCCTTTGGCGGCCACACCTCGCCGACGGCGCCCGCCTGGTGGCCCGAGGAGAGCGACCCGAACTACGTGCCCTTCGAGTGGAACCCCGATGATGGCGGGTCCTTCGCCGATGGCTTGGGTTGGAAGGGCTGTGTCATGGAGCGCACCGGTAGTGATCTGCTCGGCGACGACGATCCCGCCGGCTGGGAGGCCTGGGCCTGGGAACCCGATCCCTCCAACGACTACGATCTTGAGGATATGGAGGGTACGGTCCGGTACAACCCCTCCACCTACCAGAACAGCGGCACCGGCCCGAACCTGGGATGCCCCTCGCCGATCATTCCGCTGACCAACAAGAAGGGTGACTTGATCGACGTCGTCAGGGGCCTGGACGCCTGGCACCGGGGCGGAACGATGGCCGATATCGGCCTGGCCTGGGGGCGTCGCGTCCTGTCTCCCGAGCCGCCCTTCACCGAGGGCCAGCCCTGGAACAAGGAACTGTGGGAAAAAGCCATCGTGATGATGACCGACGGCGTCAACCAGTTCTACAAGCTGCCAAATGACGCCGGGCCGAACGAGGAATACGAGGACGTCAACTCCGACTACACGGGTATTGGCTGGCTGTCCTCGGACAACCCGCGCATCGGCACCAACAACATGGGCGCGGCCAACGACACGATCGACGACCGTATGGCCGCGATGTGCGAGGAGCTGAAGCAGAAGGGCATCATCGTCTACACGGTGACCTTCAGCAGCGGCATCGACCAGGCCACGAAGGACCTGTACCGCAACTGCGCGACCGACCCGACCAAGTGGTTTGACAGTCCGACTCAGGCGGACCTCAAGGCATCCTTCAAGGCGATCGCCGTTGAGCTAAGCAATCTGCGGGTCAGCCGGTAGGGGGCGGCCCATCCCGGACCCTGGAGACTCACGAGACTGGGAGGCGGTGACCCCGCCTCCCTTTCCTGTTCCATCACCACGGACCGACTTTGGTCGTCAGGCGGGCGTGCAGGGCGGTGTAGGCCGCCTCGAACGCGGTCGCGGCGGCCTTGACGTCGTCGTCTGCGGTCAAGCCGAGGCTGTCGAGTCGGGTCAGGATGTCCTCGATGCACATGGCTTCCATCTGTTCGATGACCTGCTCGACGGGGTCCGGCGGCGGGGCCAGACTTGGCCGGCGGTCGCTGACGAAACGGATACCGAGTTCCTGACCGGATCGGCGGACGACCTCGGCGTTCAGGGTTTCGCCGTCGGACAGGGTCAGCTTGAGATGACCCTCCGGCATGGCACCGGTGTCGGTCGTCTGGATACGCGCTCCGGTCGAGGAAATGTCCTTCACGAAACAGCGGATCGAGGACGTTCCGTCCGCCAACACCAACCACCCGCCCTTGAGCACGCGGCGGCGCTTGGCGCTGCGGCGGTGGATGATCGGTCCCGGCTCGTCTTGGGCATGGTTGCTCGGCGTCACCACATGGCCTCCTTGGAACGCTGCCCCACGTCACTGTGTGCCGTGTTGGTGGTGCGATCCAGAAAAAAACGCGGGCGCGGCCGCGTCAGTGAGTGTCGCGGTCGGCGACGGTCAGCGGCTGGATAGGGCCGGCGGCGAACTTGATCAAGTCAAGGGGAACGCATGTCGACGGACGCGATAGTGATGACGGTGGTTGAAGCGGCGCAGAAAGAGAGATAGCCTTCCATTTTACACGTTGGCAATACAGGGGCGCCGTTGCATCCTCGGTCGCCGATCGCGTTTTCCCTGATTTCGGTCCGGCCCCCTGTTGCCGGGCGGGCGCACGGAACGCGCGCGCGCCACGGGCGCTCGGGATGGGCAACAGCCAACTGTCATGGACGTTGAGTCACGAAGGCCCGCACGTCTTCCGGCAAGGAGCAAGGAATGGTCACGAAGACAGCCAGACCGGAAGGGGGCAGCGATATCGGGGCGGGGGTGGATCAGGGACAAAGCGATGGGGCGTCGGCTGCGTCGCTGAAGGACAACAATTTGTTGCGGTGCCTGCCGCCTGATGCGTTGGCGCGGGTGGAAGAGTCGTGTCGCTGGCGCCAGTTGGAAACCAACGATGTCGTCTTCGATCAAGACGATTCCAGCCGCGACGTGTTCTTTATTGTTCGCGGGCGTCTGCGGATTCTTGTGTTCCGGGGGCCGAGCGAGGACGACGACGCGGAGGAGGCCCCGCCGGGATCCCCTGGGGGCGCGGCAGCCGGGAGACCACCAACGGACCCGGGCGCGGAGTCGGCCGCCGATTCGGTGGCGGAGACTGACAGTATTAGGGCCGGCCTGCTCGCGTTCGAGGCGCTGGTGGACGAGGGCGCGCCGATGACCTTGACGGAACTGGGGGCGGGTGACACCTTCGGCGAGTTGTCGGCGATCGATGGGCGGATGCGCTCGGCGCGGGCCGTGGCCCTGGAACCCTCCCTCGTTGCCATCATGGAAGGCGAAGCGTTCGTCGACCTGGTGAAGGCGCACGGAGACCTTGCGATCGCCCTGTTGCAGCGGGTCGCCGGCTATCTGCGGACCTCCAACCGGCGCATGTACAATCTCTCCACCTTGACGGCGAAGCAGAGGGTGTATGCGCAGCTCGCCCGGCTCTCCGAGATCAATCCGAGCGCGCGCATGGAATGGATCATCGATCCCCTGCCGTCGCACGCGGACATCGCGTTCTGGGCGGGGACGAAGCGGGAAACGGTCGCCGCGGCCATCGGTTGGCTGGCCCGCGAAGGCGTCGTCTCGCGCCAGCATCGGGCCTTGCTCGTCCGGGATCCCGCGCGGCTGAAGGCGCTGGCCCATGTCTGACCGGAAGCGTGTTGCGCGTAGGGCCAAGGCCATCGGCGTTCTGACGGTGGGGCTGGCGGTTGCTGGGTGTTCGAGCCTGGGATTGGACGGCGCCACCACGGGCCGGTCATCGGGTTCCCAGGACCGCGTCCTGGTGGAGACGCTGAGTCAGATGGCCCGGGACAGCGAGGCCAGGACCCGATATCCGCAGGCTGTCGACCAGTATTCACGGCTAGTCGAGGCGGCGCCCGAGAATGAAGAATACGTGCTCGGTCTGGCACGCAACCTCAGGTACATGGGGCGGCCGCAGGAGGCGCTGCGCCAATTGCGCCGCGCCCTGTCCGAAGACCGCATAGACGAGTCCCTGGATGTCAGGATTGAGTTGGCCCGGGCCTTGGCCGCGACGGGCGCCCACAGCGATGCGGCGGCTCTCGTGGCGGAGATGCGCACGCAGGCGCCCAACGATCCGCGTATCCTGGCCCTGGCTGGAATCCTGGCCGATCGGGATGGCCGACACCAGGCGGCACAGGAGGCGTACCGGGCCGTGCTGGCGGCGAACCCGGATGACCTGCGCACCGCCAACAACCTGGCCCTGTCGCTGGCGCTGTCCGGAGACCTGGAGCAGGCGATCCGGTTGCAGACGGACACCGCGCGCCATCCGGCCGCGACCCTGCAAATGCGCCAGAACCTCGCCGTGTTGTACGCGTTCGCCGGGCGGATGGACATGGCGGAACGGGTGACGCGGGCCATTCTGCCGGAAGCCCAGGCCGATCGCGTCCTGAGGGACCTGGCGCGGATGGTGGGGCGCGGGGAGGCGGTGCCGCGTCCCGATGTATTTGGGGCTGGCCCGACGCAGCCCTGATGCAAGGCAATCCTGACGCAAAGAGGCCCCGGCGACGGACATCGCCGGGGCCTCTTCGCAACCGGAGCCGGAAACAGCTCTTTATACCAGCGACGGAAACGTGACACGTTTTCCGGACCGTCGGCACACCACTTTGGGAGATCCCTCGCGTCCTAACGGACGCTTCGGGATGACGTATGTATTTGTTTTTTTTTTTGAGAATCGTCATCCCGAGCGAGCGAAGCGAGCCGAGGGATCTCCCGCGCCGGCACCGCGCCCGGCGAATGGCGAGGAGTCATGACTCCGGTCGGCTGGTATTACCGGTCCTTTTCGGCCTCCTGGCCTTTCAGCAGCACCGACTGGGCCGCCGCAAGACGGGCGATGGGCACGCGGTACGGCGAGCAGGACACATAGTCCAGATTCACCGTCTCGCAGAAGTGGATTGAATCCGGATCACCCCCGTGCTCGCCGCAGATGCCCAGCTTGATGTCCGGGCGGGTCTTGCGGCCGCGTTCGGCGGCGATCTGGACCATCTCGCCGACACCTTCGACATCGATGCTCTGGAACGGATCACGCGGGTAGATGCCCTTTTGGGCGTAGACCTCCAGGAACGGCGCCGAGTCATCGCGCGACATGCCCAGCGTCGTCTGGGTGAGGTCGTTGGTCCCAAAGCTGAAGAAATCGGCGTGTTCCGCGATCCGCCCGGCCTTGATGCAGGCGCGCGGCAATTCGATCATGGTGCCGACGTGGTACGCGATCCGCTGGCCCTTGGCGGCGAACGTCTCCTCGGCGACCCGGTCGACCAGGGCGCGCATGGGTTCCAGTTCCTTCCACGAGCCGACCAGCGGGATCATGATTTCCGGCAAAACCGTTTCGCCGCTGGTTTCCGAGACCTCCAGCGCGGCCTCGAAGATGGCGCGGGCCTGCATCTCGTAGACCTCGGGGTAGGTGATGCCCAGGCGGCAGCCGCGATGGCCAAGCATCGGGTTGGCCTCTTGCAGCATGGCGACCCGGCTCTTCACGGTGGCGGCGTCGACGCCCGCCGAGGCGGCCACATCGGCGATTTCGGTATCGGAATGCGGCAGGAATTCATGCAGCGGCGGGTCCAACAGCCGGACGGTGACCGGCAGCCCCTGCATGATGTTGAACACCTCCACGAAGTCCTGGCGCTGGTAAGGCAGCAGGTGCTCCAGCGCCGAACG
>JGI12109J20283_10283408_pt1 | contig 20830 bp, 22 predicted proteins | sample ElkSlonscriptome_12_FD_20283 | JGI IMG/M metagenome (IMG submission 20283)
TGACGGCCGTGCCGTCGACCTCGTGCCACAAGCCGGGCGCGGTGCCGACCGCGTTCCGCAGCGGAAGCGACGACTTCGGCCGCACGGCCTGTCGACGGTTGCTCGGACTCATGGTGCGGCCACGGCTGTCGAGCAACGCGGCGATCTGCGCGACGAGTTCGGGATCTTCTTCGAGCTCCTCACCCGCGAGCAGGGCGAGCGCGTCGCGCGTGAGATCGTCTGGGGTCGGCCCGAGCCCGCCACTGACGATCACGGCCCCCACCGCCCCGGTGAGCCGATGCAACGCGCCCGCGATCGCGTGCACGTCGTCGGTGACGACCTCGACACCGGTGACCGTCCAGTTCCGGGCGGTGAGCCGGTCGACGAGCCAGTCACTGTTGGTCTCGCGCGTGCGCCCGTCGAGGAGTTCGTCGCCGACCATCAACAGGGCGACGCCGTCGCGTTTCATACCAGGCCCGTCCACAACGGCGCGAAGAGATCGGTCGACCATGCAGGCAGGATCGGCGTGACGAAGACGATCCACAATTGCAGCGCGATGCGCGCGTAGACGCCCGCCGCGAGGTCGTCGGCCACGATGCCGAGCCCACCGTGGAGATCCTCGAGCTGCCGCGCGGGTGGCGGCTTCAGCACGTCGAAGATCCGGAAGAGCACGAAGCCCACGCCGACGGTGATCGGATCGAGCGGCACGGCGAGCAGGGTGAGGGTCTGACCCGCGGCCTCGTCGGCGGTGGCCTGTTTGGGGTCTTCGCCGTACTCGCGCTCGAGCCCGCCGCACGCGGGAATGCCGGTCGCCGTGAACAGAACGAGCAGGGCGATCTGGATCGCCAGATCGTCGATCTGCAGTGCCCAGAAGAGCGCCGCGACGAACAGGCTCGTCCACGTCGCGGGAACGACGGGGATGTGGCCGATGCCGAGGACGGTACCGAAGACGTGGTCGAAGATTCTACGCATCCGGGCAGTATCGTCATGCGGAGGCGAGTGGTCAACCAGCACGGCCGGGCCCGCTGGAAGTCCGCGGCCTATCGCGATCCGGGACGGGTCGTCTATCATGAACCCTTCGGCTCATCGTGATGCAACGCCCCGAAAGGCCCGCCCGTGCGCACCCAACTCGCCGCCGCGCTCTGCTTCCTGGTCCCACTGGTCCTCTTCTGGCCGGCGACCAGTTTCGACTTCGTCACGATGGACGATCCGATCTACGTGTACGAGAACCCCGAGGTACTGGGCGGGCTGACCGCCGATGGGATCAGTTGGGCCTTCAGCACGACGCACGGCTCGATCGTCGCGCCGCTCACTTGGATCAGCTACATGATCGACGTCAGCGCGTCGGGCACGGATGCGGCGGGCTTCCATCGCACGAACGTGATCCTGCACGCTCTGAACGCGTTGTTGCTCTTCCTGCTCCTGTCGCGGGCAACGAAGTCAGTGGTCGCAAGCGCGCTGGTGGCACTTGTCTTTGCCGTGCATCCGCTGCGCGTGGAATCGGTTGCGTGGATCACCGAACGCAAGGACGTGTTGAGCACTGCCTACCTCCTGGGCGCAATGCACGTCTACGTAGTCTGGGCCGCGAAACCGTCGATGCGTCGCATGCTCGGCGTGGCGGGACTGATGCTCGCCGGCCTTCTCGCCAAGCCGATGGTCGTCGTGTTGCCGTTGCTTTTGCTGGCCTTCGATCACTGGCCGCTGCGTCGCGAGATCGGTCTGCGCGCACGTGTGATCGAGAAGTGGCCCTTGTTCGCGCTCTCGGCCGCCTTCGCGCTGCTGACCTTCTTCGCGCACGGACGGGACGGGTCGGCGCCGAACGACGTCGCGCTGGGCCTCGGCGAACGCCTCGCACGGATCCCCGTCGCCTACGGATTCCAGTTCGGCAAATGGGTCTGGCCCACCGATCTGGTCGCCCTCGTGCCCGACACGGCCGGCGTCACGACCGGGTGGTTGCTCGTCGGCCTGATCGTCCTCGCCGGACTGATCGCGGCCGCCTTCCTGTTGCGAGAGAAGATCCCCGCCGTCACGGCCGGCGCAACATGGTTCTTGCTCGGCCTGTTGCCGGTCACCGGTGTCGTGACCGTCGGCATCGCACACCTCGCCGACCGCTTTGGCTACGTGCCCGGAATCGGTCTGGCGATCGCTCTGGTCTTCGGTGTGAAGCAAGCACTCGACGGCGACGAGACGAAGTCCGCGTCGCTCCAGAAGGCCGCCCTGGGACTCGGCATGATCGCGGTGATCGCGCTCGCCGTCACGACGCGGCCGGTGCTCGCGCGCTGGGAGAACTCCGAAACGCTCTTCCGCCACGCGATCGAGACGACGGGCGGCAACGGCTACGCCTACAACTACCTCGGTGGATGGCTCGCCATGCAAGGCGAGCGCGACGAAGCACGTCGACTTCTCGAGCGCGCGGTCGACCTCGACGGTTCGCTCGTCGACGCGCACGCCAACCTCGCGCAGCTCCTGCTCGGAGTCGACGACACGCGTGCACTGCGGCACGCATCGCGCGCCGTCGAACTCGATCCGACGCGCATGACGGCGCAAGTCGCCTACGGGGGCGCGCTCCTGCGCAATGGTCGGCTGGACAACGCGATCCGCGCCTACGAGCGCGCGGCTGAACTCGGCCCGGGCAATTGGCAGCCGGTCTACAACCTCGGCCAGGCCTACATGCTCAAGGGCGATGCGCGCCGCGCCGAGGCGGCGTTACGCAAGGCCCTGAGTCTGTCGCCCGGCAATCCACGCGTGCTCGCGAAGTTGCGCGAACTCCGGGGCGGCTGACCGTCAGTCGTTCAGCCCCCACTGGTTCAGAAGGATCCAGTGGATCGCCGCCCGGACCTCGTCCGGCTCGAAGGACATCGGATTGAATCCCCACACGTAGTCCTCGAAGGGTGCGAGACCGTTCTGCTTGGAGTCGTGAACTGCGTGCTCGCGATGGCGATCGGCGCGTTGGTGATCGTCGAAGTCTCACGGCCCTGCTCGACGGCGGGACAATCTTCGACGATCTCTCCCGAGTCCGGGTCGACACGCGTCGGCACCAACCGTTCGCGCACCGGCAGGTGACAGGCCTCGTCACGATCGACCGGCTGCATCACCTCGACGTCATCCACGTCCATCCGGGCGATCGCTTCGTACATCGGGACCTGACAGTCTCGCACCGACAAGGACACCGGTCGCTCCGCAGCGTTCACGTTGTAGAACTCGTCGGAGGTCGGGCTCGTCTCCCCGAAGAGGATCAAATCCTCCTCAGGCGCGCCGGGATCCCCCGCGTTCTCGCGCGCCCTCGTGCCCCGCAGGTTCGCGACCAGGACCGGCGACGGCCCGTAGCGCTCGACGTCGTCGCGCGTCACCCGGGCGTAGACGGTCACGTCGCACCCCGTCGAACGCAAACGCGAGTTCCCGATCGCTCCGATGTTGGGCGCACGGACGAGATCCACCGTCTCCAGACACCACGCCGTGTACGGATAGCGTCACGTACCGACGTTCTCCACGGTGCCGCCGAAGCTCTCGACCGTTCCCAGACCCGCGGGCGGTGAAGCACCCAGGTTGAAGACGATCGGCGAGATCAGGTTCAGGTTCTCCAGAAATCCGGTCATCACGCGCGGCCCGGCCAGCATCACGTTGCGGACGTACTTCTGATAGATCTCGAGCCAGTTCTGCGGTGATCGACCGCTCGACGTCGACGACGTCGTCGACCGCCGAGAATCCCGAGACCACGCTGAGATGGCGATCCCGTCGTCGGTCATGACCCACTCGAAGTAGGCCACTTCCCCGTCCTCGTCCGTCCCCGACCACGCGAAGTCGATCGTGAAGGAGGCCGCGTCCAGATCCGGAGGCTTCGAGTCCACACTCGTCTCCGGGGGAGCGTTCTGGATCGTGGGCTCGACTTCCGTGGGATCGTCTTCTGCGCAACCACCGAAAGCAGATACGAGGATCACGGCCAGCAGCGCTACGCGTACGCGTAGCGACAAGACGAGCCTCCAACTGTTTCGGGACCGCGATGAGTGCGGTGGCAGTGCGATCTGGATCTGTCGATTTCGATGCGATCCCGTGTCAATGAAGGACGGACCGACCGCCCTTGGTGACGGCGACGTCCGCCACCCCGTCAGGATGCGGCGCGAGGCACGGCAACGTCAAGGCAACGACGAAAAGGCCGACCGCCTGGCCGACCCGTTCGCTCGAACCAACTGATGCACGAGGACTAGTTCAGCTTGTGCAGCACTTCCTTCGACACGCACTTCAAGGTGTCGAAGACACCGTCGCCCTTGATCGCCACCGCTCCGAAGCTCTTGAAGCCCTCGGGATTGAGCTCGGTCTCGAGCTCCTCCAGCGGCAGGGCGCTCGGGACGTCGCGCTTGTTCCACTGCATGACGAAGGGGATCTCGTCGAGCTGGAGATTGTGCTCGTCGAGGTTTTCGTGAAGGTTGTAGAGCGCTTCGACGTTGGCGTCGATGCGGCACTCGTCGCTGTCGGCAACGAAGACGATACCGTCCACGCCTCGCAGGATGAGCTTGCGGCTGGCGTTGTAGTAGACCTGACCCGGCACCGTGTACAGGTGGAAGCGAGTCTTGAACCCCTTCACGGTTCCCAGCTCCAACGGCAGGAAGTCGAAGAAGAGCGTACGGTCCATCTCGGTCGCCAACGTGACGAGCTTGCCCTTGGTGTCAGGGTTGAGCTTGTCGTAGACGTACTGGATGTTCGTGGTTTTTCCGCCGAGACCAGGACCGTAGTACACGATCTTGCAGTTGATCTCGCGGCTTGAATAATTGATCAACGACACGGTCGTCCCCCAGATTCCTCGCGTCAGTCCGCGAAGAGCTTGTCGATCTCGGATTCGATGCCTTCTGCGAGCTCGGAGTCCATCCCCGGCTCGTCGTATTCCTCGTTGCGGTACTCCAACTTCTCGAACAAGCGATCGACGATGGCCGACAGTTCGTCCACCGCACGCTTCACGCGCAGGCGTACGAGACCCAGCGTGGTGCTCTTGTCGAAGAGCACGACGAGGATGACGTCTCGTGCGATGCGAGCCAGATACATGCTGTCCTCGACACCCTGGTGATAGAGGGTCGAGAAATCCTTCTCGCCGATCAGCTGGGCCAGCTGATTGTTCGCCTCGAAATCCGCGGCGCAGAGGCTGGCGAAGGCCACCACGTCGAATTCCGGCGGCGTGCCGACGTTCGTGATGAGTTGTCCAGTGCGGTCGATCAATAGGCTGCTACGCGAGTTCGAGCTCTTGAGCAAATCGCTCATGACGCTGTTCATCGCCCAGTAGTCTTCTTCGTAGATCGACCAATCGGCTTTGACCATGTCTTCCGATCCGACCGTGCAGGAGCATGGTTGCCGCGCGCTCCCCGTGCTGTCCTCGGAGGGCGCGTCGGTGCCGGAAACGACTCCCGGCGGATTCCCGGGTCAGCACTCGCAAGAAGCGTGCGCGCGGGCACCCAGATGGGCATTCCTCGACCCGTCGGACCCCACGGCCCTGCGGGAGTCGTGCCGCACGGGGCGTTCCGACCCCATCATCGTCCACGAATTCGTGGCGTCCGCCACCGCGAAGCAGCTGGAGCGGGCCCGCGACGTGAATCCCAGCTTCCGAGTGCGTCGTCCGGGACCCGTGGCTCCGAAATCCCGGGAGGCACTCCCGGAAGCGAATTCCGCCTCGAAACGGCCCGAGATCGCGGCACGCCGGGAAAGATCTTCCCGGCCGCGCACACTCCTCCCGGCGGTGTGGGTCGATCGGGGGTGGGCGTCTTCTGGCGGCGCGTGGGTCGGATCCTGTAGGGTCGTCGCACATCGCAGGGCTGCACCACGATTTCGTCATCCCCCTGCCTCAGGAGTTCGCCCGTGACTCGCGCCCCCGGTTTTTCCACCCCCCTTCTCGCTCTTTTCGTCCTTCTCGTCCTCGCCTCCTTCGTACCTTCGGCCCAGGCCCAGATCGACCCCGTGGCCAGCACCGTCACCGCGCCCGGTGGCGGAGCGGGTCGCGCCTTACTTCGGCCCGACGGTTTCGGAGACGCACTCGGGGCCGTCGGATCCGAGTTGATCGTTCGCGTGATCGACGTCTTCGGTGTACCCGTCACCGGCCTGACCGCCGACGACTTCGAAGTCGACGGCGGCCCCCCGGCCCTGATGACCGACGGACGCTTCCTCGCGTCGGCGACCGGACCCTATGACGTGCGCAGCATCACGGTCGCCGGTCCTGGAACCTACGTCATCGACGGACCGCTGTTCGCTCTCGGCTGTGGCGATCGGATGATCGTCAAGGTGCGTGGATTGGTCCTCAACGGCGGTGCTCCTGTCGCCAATCCCTACAACAGTGCAGACATCAACAACGACGCCGTGGTGAACCTGGCCGATATCGGTGCGTTCGCCGCAATCTTTTCGAGCGGGGCCTACAACCCCTGTGCCGACCTGTCCTTCGACGGTACGGTCAACATCGCCGACGTCGGGGCTCTTGCGGCTGCACTGGGGGCCGCCTGGCCTCTGGGCTACGGGCCGGATCCCGTCGACTGAGCCATCGACGATCGAGTGGAGGCCGGGGCCGAGGCCCCGGCCACTACGTCCGTCGGCACTTCGGAAACGAGAACCTTGTTTCCACGTGCCGGACTCCTGTACGCTGCTTCGCGTCGGACGCCACGCCACGCCCGTGGCGGCTCCACCTCGCGCGCACACCATCAGCGGCCGTTCCCCCTGTCTCGGTCGCGCGTCCGACACCGCGACGCCGGGCCCACCGCGTGGCCTGCTCTCGCTTCGGCGATGCGACCTTTCGTCCATCAGGCCCTGAGCCCGTGCGATCTAGACGAATGCCCGTACCGAGGAGGTCCCTCATGACCCGGTGGATCCCGTCCATCGTGACCCTGACCCTCGTCCTCTTCTTCGTCAGCACACCGACCGACACCCAGGCCACCCTGCTCTGGGGCCACCCCTACGCGATGCTCTACGATCGCGACAACGCGAACATCAATTACAACACCGGTGTCGTGTTCATGTGGAACGACTTGAATCCCGGCACACCTTACGTGGGAGCGGCGAAGATCCGCGACCTTGCAACGGGCGGTTTCTTCGCCAAAGAGACCTGGGAAGCACTGTTCGCCGGAATGATGAACAAGAAGCTCTGCTACGTCTGGACGGACGCTGGCCCCGACACGAACGTCAACGACGGGTCGACCGGCGATCTCCAGGCCTTCACCGTGACCATCTTCGGCAACTGATCCGATGGTCCAGCGCCTGCGACGCGGCGACTGCCGCTCCATCGTCCTCGCCCTGATCGTTCCCGTCCTCGCACTCGCGTGCGGCGAGGGAAACGAGTCGTCGGGAGACGAACCCTCGCGTACCGGCTTCGCCGGAATGCCTCGCACCTTCCCGTCCAGCGCTCTTCGCCTGTCCGGACCTCCGGACCTCGTGCTCGCCGAAGGCGAACACGGCATTCAGTTGACGTTGGCCGAGTACAATGCGCGCGTCGAGGAGTCGCCTCTTCCGGCCGGGACCGACACGACGGACGCACGACGCCAGACCTTCGAACGCCTCGTGTTCCACAAGGTGGTGGCCGCCGAAGGGCGACGCCGCGGCTACGGCATCGGCGATGCCACGACGACGCTCGAAGCCGAGATCGAACTCGCGCGCCAGGTGATGCGCACGGGAATGGTCGAGGCCCAGAGTGCCGACGACGACGCCGCGCGGGCGTTCCTCCGCGACCATCCCGACGAGTTCCCCGGCATCGAGGCCGAGGATCTCGAAGATCCCAACACCCTCTTGCACGTCAAGTTCACCATGCACAACCATCGATGGCGCGAGCGCCTCGAGAGTTGGATCGAACGCGAGAACGTCGTGGTCCACCACGACCGGTTCGCCGAACTCATGGAACAGACGCGCACGGGAAAGGAAGGCCGATGAAGCGAAACCGCTCTTCGGGTCTCCGAATGGTGGTCCTGACCGGATCGTTGTTGCTGGGAGCCACGCTCCCGGTCCACGCCCAACCCTCGACCACGAACGTGGAGCCCCCGCGGAACATCGAATTCCGCGATCTCTTCGTCGGACGCGACGGTGAGATCCTGCGGACCAACGTGGTTCCGCCCGACAGCATCGTATTCCGACAACCCTTCGTCCGACGCGGTGCCGACGGCAGCGACGTGGACGTGAACCCGAACGTCACGCCGCCCCGCGGCATCGCGTTCCGCGAGCCCTTCCTGGGGCGCGGCGGCGACGCGATCCGTGAGGACGTGCAGGCGCCCCGGGGAATCGTCTTCCGCCCGCTGTTCCTGGCCCGCAACGGCGAGGTCCTCGACCCCGACGTCGACGCTCCCGAGGGGATCGTCTTCCGCGACGTCTTTCTCGGTCGCGACGGCATCGTCACCGGAGTGCGTGACGTTCCCTCGAACCGACTGCTCGATCGTGCGTCGGTACTTCCCAATCCTTTCAACCCGTCCACGCAGATCGGATTCCGCCTTGCGCGGGCAGCCGAGGTGAGCGTCGCCGTGTACGACACGCGCGGTCGTCTCGTGCGTGTTCTCGCCCGCGAACGCCTCGACGCCGATGCCCACGTCATGACGTGGGACGGCACGGACGACCAGGGAAACGCGGTCTCCAGCGGCGTGTACCTGGTCCGCATCGCGGCAGGAGACGAGACCCTCGTGGTGAAGGGTGTCCTCGTCGAGTAGGCACCCGCGGATCCTCGACCGACGAGGAGTCGGGCCGACGGGTCCGGCTCCTCCTTTTTTGGTCCGGAACGTCCGCAAATGGTCCCGCGTGCGGCCTCCCGCGATTCTCCGCCCGAATTTGCGTGCGGGCTCGGCGAAATCGACGTCCTTCTGCATATGGACGACGAACACGCGATCGAGGACACTGCGCGCGGCTCGATCCGACCTGTGATCTCAGTCTTCACACGGCGCGTCCGTTCCCGGGGAGCCGAGAGCGCAGACCATGCTGGGGAGAAACATACCTTGAAGGACACGGCCCTCGTGCTACCCAAGCCCGAAGACCTGCGGCCCTTTCAGAGGCCGTCGGTCGGCGGCAGCCTGTGGCAGATCACCAACAGCGTCGTGCCCTACTTGGCGCTCTGGGTGCTCATGGTCCAGACGATCCAGTTCTCCTACGCCTTGACCCTGCTGCTGGCCGTCGTCGCGTCGGCCTTCCTCGTGCGGATCTTCATCATCTTCCACGACTGCGGCCACGGATCATTCTTTCCGTCACGACGGGCAAACGAGTGGGTCGGTTTCTTCACGGGTATGCTCACGCTCACGCCACACTTCGAGTGGTGGCGCAACCACGCACTCCACCACGCGCAGACCGGCAACCTGGACAAGCGCGGAAGCGGCGACGTCTGGACGCTGACCCGCGAAGAGTACGAAGCATCGCCCCGGTGGCGTCGATTGCTCTACGTCGTCGTACGACAGCCGATCTTCATGCTCACCGTCGGCCCGCTGCTGATCTTCGCCTACCAGGGTCGCTTCCCCGGACGCAACTCGAGAACGCGTGAGCGACGCTGGATCGTCGTGATGAACCTGGCACTCGCCGTCGCAGTGACTGCCCTCTGCCTGACGATCGGATGGAAGACCTATCTCGCGATCCACGTGCCGATCATCATCATGGCGGGCGCAGCGGGGATCTGGCTGTTCTACGTGCAGCACCAGTTCGAAGACGCGTACTGGGAACACGACCCCGACTGGGACTTCCAGGAGGCCGCGGTCCTGGGCAGCTCCTTCTACCGGCTCCCGAGCGTACTGCAGTGGTTTTCGGGAAACATCGGCTTCCACCATGTCCACCACCTGAGCCCGAAGATTCCGAACTACCGGCTCGAGGCGTGTCACCGGCGCTTTCGAGCCTTCGACTGCGCTCCCGTGCTCACGGTGCGGAGCAGCATGAAGTCCCTCGGGCTGCGTGTGTGGGACACACGCCGGCGCAAGATGGTCGGATGGCACAGCGACTGAAGACGCTGCCCTTTACGAAACTCGATGCGTACTCCAGGCTGAAGGGATTCATGTCACCCGTTCCCTGAGCCCGGAGCTCGCATCATGGTATCGGCAGCCCAGCAACTCACCCGCGAAGAGATCGCCTCCTGGCCGAAGGCCGAACTCCACTGTCACCTCGACGGCTCACTCCGCCTCACGACCATGCTCGAGCTCGCGGAGGCGCAGGGTAAGCTGGACGTGCTTCCGGCCACCGATCTCGAAGGACTCGAGGTCGAACTCCGGAAGATCGAGCGCTGCGATTCTCTCGAGGAGTACCTCGCGTGGTTCGCGACCACGATTCCTCTGATGCAGACCGAGGAAGCGCTCGAGCGTGCCGCCTTCGAGTTGGCCGAAGACGCCGCACGGGAGAACGTGCGCTATCTCGAAGTCCGCTACGGTCCCGTCCTGCATGAAGCCGAGGGGCTGAGCCTCGAGCAGGTGAACGACGCCGTTCTCGCCGGCCTCGCGCGCGCGGAGTCGACCTATCCGATCCGCACCGGGCTGATCATCTGCGGCCTGCGCGATCGCTTCGAGAGCGCGTCGCTTCGTCAAGCCGAGCTCGCGGTTCGCTACGGCCCCAGCCGAGGCGTCGTCGGCTTCGACCTGGCGGGGGGAGAAGCAGGACATCCCGCAAAGGATCACCTGTCCGCCTTCTATCACGCACGGAACAATCTCCTGGGCCTGACGATCCATGCCGGCGAATCGTGGGGACCCGACTCGATCCGCCAGGCCCTGCTGTACAACGGCGCGCACCGGATCGGCCACGGCATCACCCTGGTCGAGGACCCCGACCTGATGCGTTACGTCACCGACCGTCAGATTCCGCTCGAGGTCTGTCCGACGAGCAACGTGCAGACGGCAGTCGTCGCCGATTTCGAAACCCACCCGATCCGGGCGTTGGTCGAAGCCGGGGTCCCGGTCACCGTGAACACCGACAATCGGCTGTTCACGAACTCGACGATGACCGAGGAACTCTGGATCGCCCACACCCGTTGTGGGATCGACGCCGCGTCGTTGCGAGAGGTCGTCCTGAACGGTTTCCGCCATGCCTTCCTGCCCTGGGACGACAAGCAGTCGTTGGTGCGTGCCGTCGAGGCGGAACTCCCGTCCGGGCTCTGAGTCGGTCGCGAACGTCTCATCGCGAAGCGCAGCCCATCGAGGCGGCGTCGCCCCCGGGCGACACCGCCGCCGATCCGTTCTAGCCGCCGAACTTGACCTGCGCGCCCAGACGGAGAGCGTCGAGGTTCAGGTCGTCGATCGCGTCACCGAAACTCGCGTCCTGGAAGCGGTACTCCAGGAAACCGTCGACGGCGAAGCCACCGAGCCCGAGTTCGATGCCACCGCGCAGCGAGTAGAAGGGGCTGCTGGCCCAGTCGCCGTCGAGATAGCCGATGCCGATTCCGATACCGCCGTACGCAAGACCGAGATCGAGCAGACCGTAGGCCGCGGGCTGGAAGAGGACGTTGTCCGAACCGAGGTAGTCGGGCGTGATCTCCAGGTCGCCCTCGACCTTCACCAGCGCCACCGGAACCGTCACGCTGCCGAAGATCGTGAAGTCGTTCTGATCGAGTTCGTCGACGTCGAAATCATCGATCGTCCGCTGGTAGTGGAGCCCGGCACCGTACTGTGCCGCGTCGGCGGCGGGAACGAAGACGGCGAGAGCCACGGCAGCGACGAGGGCCGATCGGAAAACCGAAGTCATCGGGAGTGCTCCTGAACTTTTGGGGGCGAATCGCAACGTGGGCAGGATCCTGACCCCGACCCCACATGTCAACGTCGGCGACCCACGTCGCCGAAGCGACCGATCGTGAAACCCGGGCGACGACGATTGTGGCGCGCAAAGCGACTTCTCGTTCGCTGGTGAACAAAAAAAGCCCACGCGGGGGCGGTCCTCCCCGCGCGGGCATGGTCGACCGGGACGCCGATGGGTGCGACGGCGCCGGCCGGATCGAGAGCTCTATCGACTCGTACTGCTGCTGGGAGCCGTTCCGCTGTCGAGCCCGACGATGTCGATGCTGCTCTCGAAGAGGACGGTGTCGGCGCTGTCCACCACCTGCACCGTCCAAATGCCCGAAGAGGATTCGGGCAAGTTCTTGATCGAGTGGACGCGCCAACGCGGCCCGCCGATCTCGATCGGCACCTCGGCGACGACCTCGCCCTGGTGCGTCCAACGATGGGTGATCGTCTCACCCTTCAGGTCCACGATCTCGGTGAAGAAGCAGACGGTCTCGGCTTCGGCCGGGATGGCCTCGAGTTCGTCGACCGGCTCGTTCTCGACGACTTCGGTGGTGAAGGTCGAGCGCGCCACGTGGGTGTTCTCCTCCATCGATTCGACCTCGGTCGTCTCGCTCTCGTCCTTCGCGGGCTCGGCGGGCGTCTCGGCGGTCTGGGCCAGGGACGTCAGCGGCAGCGCGAGGACGAAGGCGGTCGCGAGAATCACGTTGAGAGTCTTCATCGTTCTTCCTCCATGTTCTCTGGGGTTCAGGTTCTCGGGGAGCGAGCAGGGCCCCTTCGGTCGCACCTAGCGCGAAGGCAGCGTGAGTTCGGAGCGCGAGCGAAAGAGCAGCGTCTGTCCCCTACCGAGTCGGATCGCGTCGTCCTGGGTGTCGATGGCGATGACGGCGCGCGCCGTCGTTCCGAGAACTCCCCCGGACTTCGCGCTCTCCACGCCACCCGGGGCGCGACCAGCGAGGCCGCTCAGGCCTTCGTCGTGCTCCCCCAGGTCGGTCCACGAGTGGCCGACGAGGCGTAGCGGCGCGGCTTCGACATCGACGCTCCGTCCGTCCACGGTGAGGGTCTCGAGCTGCAGGGTCAGGCGCGCCAGGGCTTCCTCACGAGCCGGATGGGCCTCGACGATCGCCACCGTCGCCGGCAGACCGGCGTCGAGCAGCGCGACACCTTCGGACACGATCGGGACTTCGATCACCGCGGAGAGAATCTGGCCCGGTTGCCCGTCCTCCGAGTCGATCGGCTCGTCGAGCCGGACGACGAAACTGCTGTCCGCAGGGATCCGGATGCCGTCACCGTCGCCTGCTCCGCAAGCGACCAACGACATCGCGAAGGCGAATGTGCAGATCCCGAGTGGAATGCGACGGTCGATCATGATCGTGACTTCTTCCTCCGGGTTCCTCCGGGTTCCTCCGGGAATGCGGACCCTGATGGCGATCCGCGTGACGACTCTCCCCTACCGCAACCGCTGTGCCATCGAAATACAATCCCGTAAGAGGTTACATTACAATCAGTTGACTCACATCACGGCAGAAGACCGTTCCTTTCGAACCATGACGATTCGAATCAGGTCTTTCGTTTCGTAAGGGTGACCCCGATGTGCGCCGAGGCCCCGAAAATGCGATGCTGTAGGCAAGAGACCTTGATCTCGGTGCCCGTAGAAGGACCCGCATGCCGCGACAACGCGTATTGATCGTCGACGACCAGGCCGAGATCCGTCGTGGCGTCCGCCGACTTGTGGAGGAACGCGGCCACGAGGTGGAGACCGCGGAGACCTCCGAGTCCGCGTACACGCTCGCGCTCGGCAACCCGCCCGACCTGCTGATCGCCGACCTCAGCCTGCCCGGTGAAAGCGGGATGGACCTCGTGTCGCGGCTGCAGGACGTCGGCCTGGATCCGACGACGATCATCCTGACCGGCCACGGCACGATCGACAGCGCGATCGAGGCCACCCGGCGCGGTGTCTACGACTACGTCCTGAAGCCGGTCCGGCCCAAGGAACTCGGTGCGATCATCGCGAAGGCCCTGGAGCGCGCGTCGCTGCGCGAAGAGGTGCGGCTGCTCCGACGCGAGATGGGACGCAGCGGGCGCTTCGAAGATCTCGTCGGCCGCTCCGCTCCCATGCTCGAGCTCTACCGTGTGATCGAGCAGGTGGCGCCGTCACCGACTCCGGTCCTGATAACCGGCGAGAGCGGAACGGGCAAGGAACTCGTCGCCAGTGCCATCCACGGTCTCAGTGGTCGCGCGAAGGCGCCGTTGATCAACGTGAATTGCGCGGCGATCCCGGACGAGTTGCTCGAGAGTGAAATGTTCGGTCACGAGAAGGGCGCGTTCACGGGAGCCCTTCAATCGCGCAAGGGCTGTTTCGAACTCGCGCACGGAGGCACGCTCTTCCTCGACGAGATCGGCGACATGCCGATGCGCCTGCAGAGCAAATTGCTCCGCGTGCTCGAGAACGGAACCTTCCACCGCGTCGGCGGCGAACGCGAGCAGAAGGTCGACGTACGCCTGATCACCGCCACCAACGCCCCACTGGAACAGCGCATCGCCGAGGGCAGCTTCCGACAGGATCTCTACTTCCGCATCAACGTCTTCCCGATCGAACTGCCACCGCTGCGTGATCGTGTCGAAGACATTCCGCTGCTCGTCGAACGCTTCTGCCGCATGTTCGCCGACGAGCACGGCACGGCCCCCAAGGTCCTGTCCGAAGACGCGCTGGACCTCCTGCGCGCCCACGACTGGCCCGGCAACGTGCGCGAGCTGCGCAACGTCATCCAACGTGCCTCGATCGTCAGCGTGGACGGCGAGATCACCCCCGCCACTCTTCCCTCGACGGTGGCTCCCAAGGTGCCTTCGATCAGTTCCGACGAAGGCACGCTCGCGATTCCCCTGGGAACGAGCATCGCCGACGTCGAACGCGAGCTCGTGCTCGCGACCCTTGCCGCGCACAAGGGGAACAAGACCCGTACCGCGCACGTGCTCGGGATCAGCCCGAAGACTCTCTACGCCAAACTCGAACGCTACGGCGCGCACAAACGCGGGAACGAAGCGTCATGATTCGTAGCTGGCGCGTCCGCCAGGTGTCGATTCTCGCGACCATCGCGCTGATCCTTCTGGGAGCATCGACCCTGCGCGAGCTCGCGTGGACCCTGCGTGGGACGCTCGACCGGGCCCAAGTCGAAGGCGACCTCGTCGCGCGCGACCTCCTGCGCGAGCTCGTCTTCCTGGCGAACCAAAACCCCGGGGCGCCGTTGGGCGAGGTCGTGAATCATCCGCGGATCTATCGCAGCCTCGGAGACGCGGAGATCGCGGCCCCTTCGGTGCTGGCCGTCGAGATCCGCGGCAACGACGACACGGTGATCGCGCACACGGTCCCCGCGCGCGTCGGCCAACCGAGCGTTCCCATGGTGGCCCTGCCGGAAGCGCCGGGCTTTCTTGCCGCGTTGCGCATCGCATGGACGATGTGGCGCGATCCGACGGACTACGCGATCGAGCTCCCGCTCGTGGCCCAGAACGACGAACCGATCGCGGTGATCCGCGTCGTCAGTGGCAGCGCCTTCTTGCTCCACGATACGCAGATGGCCTTGCGCCGCGGCGCGATCTCGATCGCCGCCCTGGTCCTACTCTCCCTCGGCACCGGCGTCTTCGTCGCGCGCCGCGTCTCGCGCCAGGTGCGTCGACTCGAAGCGAGCATCGCCGCGCTCCGAGAGGGACGCCCCGAAGACCTTCCCTACGAGAAGGGCTTCGACGAATTCGAACAGGCGATCCGCGAACTCAATCAGCTCGGAGCACGCATCCGTGGAGGCCGCTCGGTCGTCGACGACCCGACCGACCTCTTCGGAGAGGGCATCGTCGCCGTCGGGGCCGACGATCGCATCGTCCTGCAGAACGACGCCGCCTGGACCCACCTCGGAATCGAAGGCCGACACGACGTTCCGCTCCCCGAGATCGTCGACGCCGACCATCCCCTTCGTCGCATCGTCGACGAGGTTCGCGGAAGCAACGACCCGGCCGCAGCGCTCAACGTGCGCGGTGCCTCGGGCGAAATCGTGCTCGTCGCGCACCGCGTCGAAGGTGGCGATTCCGGCGACGGCGTCCTGGTCGAGGTCAAGCCCCGGCGTGCACACGATGAGCTCAAAGGACTCGTCCAGCATTCGCGCGTACTGAATCGCGTGGGGTCGATGGCGGCCGGTGTCGCGCACGAACTCCGCGGCCCCCTCCAGGGTCTGGAGTTCGACCTCGATGCGCTGGAAAGCTCCCTGGATGTCTCCGACGAGGCCCGCGGACGACTCGAGGACCTCCAACAGAAGATCCAGCGTCTCGAATGGGTCGTCTCGGGCTTCCTGAAGGTCATGGGCGTGCGTCCGGTTCGCACGGACGCGATCCCCGTCGCCGAACTCCTCGAGGCGGCGACCGGGTCGCTGGAGACCGAAGCCCTGTTGACCGGCATTACCTTCGGACCCGTCGCCGGCGATGTCGATGCCGTCGTCTTCGGCGATCGCGAGAGCCTTCGTCGGGCCGTGGAGAACGTGCTCTCGAACGCGCTCGAGGCTCTTCCGTCGCGCACGGGACGGGTCGAGTGCACCTGGCGTCGTGGCAATGAAGGCGTCGAGATCAGCATCACCGACACCGGGCCAGGCATCGAGGTGGATCGTCTGGAAGACGTCTTCGACCTATATTTCACCACGAAGGAACACGGTACCGGCGTCGGACTCGCTCTGGTCCGACAGGCCGTGGATCTGCACCACGGCGACGTGTTCATCGAATCGGAGCTCGGTGTGGGAACGACCGTGACCCTGATCCTCCCCGCGGCCGCCGCGCAACGCACGAGGTCGTCGTGATGCTCCGTCGTCGACTCTCGCTCCACGTCCTTCTCGTGGCGGTCCTGCTGAGCACGACCGCCGGGTGCTCGTGGCTCCGGGGTGCGACCGGCATCGGCGATGAGGCCGAGCCGCCGCCGCCGCGGATCGAGCCCGAAACCGAAGCCGCACCGACGGATTCCACCGGGACCGCCGACGAACTGGAAATCGACACGCCGGACCCCGTGGCCCCCGAAGTCGTGGTGCCACCTGAGGACACCGAAGTCCCTCCGGTCGAAGAGCCCCAGACCGACGCGGCACCGACCCCGGAGGTCGAGATCGTTCCCGTACCCGAAGATGCGACGGTCGAATCCGTCCCCGACTCCCAGCACGTCGTCGATCCGGATCCCCCGTTGCGAGTCCAGATCAGTGACAGCGAACGGGACGAACTACTCGCCGCGATCGAGGCAGACCTCGATCTCGCGCGGGAGACCTCGGCGCTCCAACCCGATCTCGAATCGCTCGAGACCGCCGAACGGCAACGCTGGGAAACACTCGCCCACTACGTGGATCGGACCGTGACCTTCCTCGAGGCCGACGACCTCCGTTCAGCTCGTGATCTGGCCCTGAAAGCCCGTCTGCTGGCATTGGAACTGCGCCCGCGTTGAGCACGCGTGGCGCGATCGCTTCGACCTAGCCCAGCGGCAACCGCGCGGAGAAGGCGCGTCCGAGCGTCACGTCGTCGACGAACTCGAGGTGCCCGCCGACCGGGATCCCGGTCGCCAGACGCGTCAGCCGACAGCCGGAGGACTCGAGCTGCTGTGCCAGGTAGAGGGCCGTCGCTTCACCTTCGACACTCGCCGACAGGGCCAGGACGACCTCGGACACCGCTTCGTCGACCACCCGCCGGGTGAGATCCTCGAGGCGCAGGTCCGAGGGCCGGACGCCGTCGAGCGGCGAGAGCAGGCCGCCGAGAACGTGGTAGCGTCCGCGGAAGACCGCCGCGCGCTCCATGGTGAAGACGTCGGTGGCCTGGGCCACGACGCAGAGCAGGTTCGCGTCGCGACGTACGTCGGTACAGATCGAGCAGAGTTCGCTTTCGGCGATCGACCCACAGCGCGTGCAGGGGCGTACGTGCTGCTTGACCTCCTGCAGAGCGAGGACGAGTTCCTCCGATTCCTCGTCGTCGGCGTGCAGCAGGTACAGGGCGAGCCGCGCCGCCGACTTGCTCCCGATACCGGGAAGCCGTCCGAGGCGCTTCACGAGTCGCTCGAGGCGCGGTGATCCGAAGTTGGATGGTCCCACGGGAGATCTTGGGGTGAACTAGAACAGGCCGGGGATGCCGCCGCCGCCCAGTGGACCGGCGACCTTCTGCATCTCTTCCTGCGCCATGGCCGCTGCCTTGCGCTGGCCTTCTTGCAGAGCGGCCAGCAAGAGGTCTTCGAGCAAGTCGACCTCGTCGGGGTTGACGCTCTTCGGATCGATGCTCAGTGACACGATTTCCTGCCGCCCGTTGTAGACGACCTTGATCGCGCCCCCACCGGCCTCGGCATCGATGGTCTTGTCCTTCAGTTCTTCCTGCAGCTTCTGCATGTTGGACTGCATCTGCTGCGCCTGCTGCACGAGCTTGTTCATGTCCATCAGGACTGTCCTCCGTCCAGGCCCTCGAGCAGACGCCCGAGGTTGGGGTTCTGCTTGGCGTGCTGGGCGAGCTTCTGGTCGTCGTCGGGGGTGACTTCCTCTTTGGTCGTCCGCTGCAGCTCGCTCTCGTCGTCGAGGTGATCACGTGCGGCGGCCCGGAGTTCGAGGTTGCGACCGTAGACCTCGGCGGCGATCGCGGCGAGCTTCATGAGCACGTCCTGGCGACTCACCTGCTGACGTTGGAAGGCCGCCTCGGGCGGGAAGACCAGGGTCAGGCGGTCGTCGGACAGGTGCGGCGCGGCTTCGGCCAGAAGCGTCCCCAACGCGATCTCCTTGGCACGCACGTCCGCAACGAACTGCTGCCATTGAGCATCGTGCCCGACGGGTGGCGCGCTCGGCGACGGCGTCTGCGCGGGTGTCGCTTTCGGCGGTGCGGCCGGAGCCGAAGCCGGAGCTGCGGAAGCCCCCGCCGATCGGTTCGGAACGTTCCCATCGAGTCGTGCGAGCACTTCACTCAGGAGTACGCGGCTCTCGAGGGTGGCGTACTCCACGACCTGCGTCTCCATCAACCAGCGCGGCTGCGGAGCGCGTTCGAGAGCGGCGTAGTGTTCGGCTGCGCGCTCGGCCAGATGGACCCAGTCCGCGACGGGCAGTCCTTGCGCCTGCTCGGCCAACCGACGCTTGATCGCCTCGGGCTTGTCGACGCGCTCGGCAAGACTGGCGTCGAGACGCAGCAGCGTGAGGTCGCGGAAGTTCGCAACGATCCCTCGCGCGAACTCGACCAGGTCGTGTCCGCCGCGCACGAGCTCGTCGATCAGATCGAGCGCGACCTTCGGACTCTTGTCGAGGATCGCCTGGTTGAGGTCCAGGTAGGGCTCGTGACCCACCAGCCCGTAGAGCTGCAGCACGCCCGCGGCGTCGAGCCGACCCTCGGTCGACGCGATCGCCTGGTCGAGCAGGCTGAGCGCATCGCGCATCGAACCTTCCGCCAGGCTCGCGAGCATCTCGATCGCGTCGTCGGCGATGTCCACGTTCTCGTTCGATGTGATCGTCCGCAGGCGATCGGCCAATTCGACGAGCGTGAACAGTCGGAAGTCGAAGCGCTGGCAGCGTGACAGGATCGTCCGCGGGATCTTGACCGGCTCGGTCGTCGCGAAGATGAAGTGGACGTGGTCCGGCGGTTCCTCGAGCGTCTTCAGGAGCGCGTTGAACGCACCCTTGGAGAGCATGTGGACTTCGTCGATGATGAAGACGCGCTTCTTCCCGGCGCTCGGCTGGTACTGCGCGTTCTCACGGAGCTCGCGGATGTTGTCCACGCCCGTGTTGCTCGCCGCATCGATCTCGAGCACGTCGAGAAGCGTGCCCTGCGCGATCCCCTCGCAGCTCGGGCACTTGCCGCACGGCGTGGCGGTCGGTCCCTCGTCGCAGTTGAGGGCCTTCGCCATGAGGCGCGCCATCGTCGTCTTGCCACAGCCCCGAGGACCGGTGAACAGATAGGCGTGCGCGACGCGGCCGCGACCCAGGGCATTCGCCAACGTCGTGGTGACGTGCTCCTGCCCGACGATCTGTTCGAAGGTCTGCGGTCTCCACTTCCGGGCCAGGACCTGATACGCCATGGGTTCCCGTCGCTCCCGGGCCGCCCGTTCGCGGGGCGGAGCGTGGGTGGAGAGAAGAAGTAGGGCCAGGCGATCTACGGCACGCGGCAGGAATCACGTACGGCTGCTACCTTCCGGTCCTGACCGGGTTGGCGAGCTGCCACTGCGCAGGGCCTGGCCCCAGCTGGGTGCACGGCCTCGGCCGTGCAATTCGAGACCCGGACCTTCGTCCGGTGAACTGAGTGCCGAGCGCTGGGAGCCCGGCGAGACGCGACGACCCCGGCGCGGTGCCGGGGCCGAGAGGAACCCCGCAGAGCGAGATCCGAATGCGATGGTGGAGATGAGCGGGTTCGAACCGCTGACCTCCTCGTTGCGAACGAGGCGCTCTCCCAACTGAGCTACACCCCCACGGCCCGCTTGAATTAACACGAGGTCGCGGGTGTGTCAAATCGCCCCGCCCCCCTCAACCCCGGATCCGCCCCGATGAAGCGCCGACGCCCCGACGATCAGGATCCGGACGACGTCCACCGCGAGATGCTCGAGCACCTCGACCAGAACCCCCCGCCGCGACGGAAACCGAGGCCGAAACCGAAACCGCGCCCGACGCCTCCGGCCGAGATGGCGGCCGAGCCGCCGCCGGTCCCACGCCTGATGCTACGGAAGATGCGCCTGGAACCGGCCCTGGAGCGCCTGGACGCCTTCGTGCGCCTTCACCATCACCGCATGACCCCGAAAGTCGTCGTCGTGGTCGGCAAGGGCCTGAGGAGCGGCTCCGAGGGACCCGTGATCGGGCCCGCCGTCCGCGCTTGGTGCGACCGTCACGGCAGTCTGGTTCGTGACTTCCACGTCGCCCCCCCGTCGGAGGGCGGCGACGGGGCAATCGTGATCCACCTGAGGTCGAACTGACCTGGACGCACGAAGGCCCGACACCGCGTGGGTCGGGCCTTCGAACTGGCGGAGAGACAGGGATTCGAACCCTGGGACCCCGAGGGGTCAGCGGTTTTCAAGACCGCCCCGTTCGACCACTCCGGCACCTCTCCTGTTCCTGTCGCGCACCTCCGTGCGCGAAATCGTTCCTGTCGCGCACCTCCGTGCGCGAAATCGTTCCTGTCGCGCACCTCCGTGCGCGAAATCGTTCCTGTCG
>JGI12109J20283_10021235_pt1 | contig 20825 bp, 17 predicted proteins | sample ElkSlonscriptome_12_FD_20283 | JGI IMG/M metagenome (IMG submission 20283)
CCTTCGGCGCCGACGTGATCGCGGTGGGCGGCGGCGACGGCACCCTCAGCATGGCCGCCGATCTGCTGGCCGAGACCCCGGCGGTGCTGGGGGTGTTGCCGCTGGGCTCGCTGAACCACTTCGCCCGGGATCTGCGGCTGCCGCTGGAACTGGACGAGGCGGTGGATGTGATCGTCGGGGGGCGCACCGCCCGGGTGGATCTGGGGGAGGTGAACGGGCGCTACTTCATCAACAACACCAGCATCGGTGTCTATCCCATGGCGGTGCGGCTGCGGGATCGCTGGCGGCATTACCTGGGCAAGTGGCCGGCGATGCTGCTGGCCAATCTCACCCTGCTGCTGTTTCTGCCGCTACTCAAGGTGCGGGTGAGCCTGGAGCCGGGGCGGCGCAGCGGCGCGGTGGTGGTGGTGTTCGTGGGCAACAACCGTTATCAACTGCACTGGCCGGCGCTCGGGCAGCGGCTGCGGCTGGACAGCGGGATGCTGGATCTGATGGTGCTTCGGGAAGCCAATCCCTGGTACATCATGCGCGCCATCTGGCTGGTGTCGCGGGGCCGGGTGAAGGAGGTACGGGGGTTGGAGACGGGGCTGCGCGGGGAGCTGGTGGTGAACTCGCGGCGTCGCCATCTGCGGATCGGTATCGACGGCGAGACTCTGTTGATGGATTGCCCGCTGCATTACCGGATTCGCCCGGCGGCGCTCCGGGTACGGGTGGACCCGGCGCACTGGCCGGTGGAGCGGGGCGGGGCACCCACGGCCCACGCCGGATACTGAACCCTGGCGGGGCCGATTTTGTAGGATTTACCCGATCATTGCACCACGTCCCGATTGATACCGGGGCGTGGCGTGGCGCCACGGGGATCGGTGACGGGTTTCTCCGGTGCCTCGTCCAGAGCCCATCGGTAGTTATCCAGCCGATCCGCCACGGTCTGACCGGGGATATCCCGGTAGTTGGGCTCCGCTGGACGATTCACCACTTCATCGGCGATGTTCTGGCCCGGATCGGGCGTCACGCCGCGGGGTTCGGTGACCATCAAATCGGGTTCGGCATCCCGCTCGGGATAAACCGATTGGGCCTGGATCAAGGCCGTTGGCAGTACCAGCAGCGCACCGAGCAGCAGCGGATGGATGGGGCGCGAAATGTTCTGGATAGTCATGAGACCTCCTCTGTGAATTCTGGATTTCCTGGAAACTTGCAAGCTCCGTTCCGGGCAGCGGTTCCCGGGGCGGCCGGGGGCTTTGTCCGCTGCGCCCGATGCGCTATGCTGGCCGGCGCCGTGCCCCTTGCCATCATTCATCCCGATTTTTCCGACGAGACGCCGCTTCCATGAGTCCATCTCCCCCACCCGATGTCACCGTGATCGGTGCCGGCATTGTCGGCATCAGCACCGCGCTGTCCTTGCAACGGGAGGGGCTGCGGGTACGGGTGGTGGACCCCCGCCCGCCGGGTACCGCCACCTCCTTCGGTAACGCTGGCGCAGTGGTGGGGGGTTCGGTGCTGCCCACCTGCACCCCCGAGCTTCGTCGCAGTCTCCCTGGGTTGTTGCTGAACCCGAAAAGCCCGCTCAGGATCCGCTGGCGGTATCTGCTGCGGGCGGCGCCGTGGCTGTGGCGCTTCTGGCGCTCGGGCGAGGCGGCGCGGGTGGAACGGACCGCCGATTCCCTGTTTGCGTTGTCCAGCCGCGCCCACGAGGCCCACCGGGAGTTGCAGGCCCACTGCGGACTCAGCGGCATGATGCGCGAGGAGGGCTGGCTGAAGGTCTACCGCAGTCCGGTGAGCTTCGAGGGCACCACCCGGGAGCGGAATCTGCTGGAGCGGCTGGGGGTGCGTTACGAGGTGTTCGACAGCGCCCAGCTGCGGCAACTGGAACCGGGACTGGCGCCGCTGTTCAGCCACGGGATTCTCTATGTGGACAGCGCCGCCCTGCGCAGCCCCCACCGGCTGGTGGACGGGCTGGCCCGGCGCTTCGTGGCCGACGGCGGCGAGTTGCTGCACGAGACCGTGCGCCGGCTGGAGGTGGACGAGGGCGGGCCGAGGCGGCTGGTCACCGATCTCGGCATGCATGCCCTGGATAAGCTGGTGGTGGCGGCGGGCGCATGGTCGAAGCCTCTCGCCCGGCAGCTGGGGGCGCGGGTGTCGCTGGACACCGAACGGGGCTATCACCTGAACCTCGCGCCCCCCGCCGGGTCCGGGTTATCGCGCACAGTGTATTTCTCGGACCACGGTTTCGTGCTGGCGCCCATGGCCGACGGGCTTCGTATGACCAGCGGCGACGAGATTGCCGGATTGCACGCGCCGCCGAACTTTCGCCGCATCTACCGGCTGCTGCCCACTGCCCGGGAGGTGCTGCCCGGACTCGGCGAGGCTGTGAACCGGGAGTGGCTGGGGTTTCGGCCCTCCACCCCGGACAGCCTGCCGGTGATCTCCGCCGCGCCGGTGCCCAAGAGTTTTCTGGCCTTCGGCCACGGCCATTTGGGCATGACGCTGGGACCCATCACCGGGCAACTGGTGCGGGATCTGGTGCTGGGACGCACGCCCCCGGTGGACATGGCGCCCTACCGGGCCGATCGGTTCTGAGGATCAAGTGAGGGAACACGTGAACGAGGCGGTATCTTTCCGGCATCGGCTGCGCGGGCTTTTCGCCAGCGCCCCGGTATTGTGGCTGGCGCTGGCGGTGTTCGTGGTGGGGTTCGGGCTGGCGGTGGTGGTCACCTACCATAACGTGCTCTACAGCGTGGACCGAGTGGCGTTGCTGCTGGGTATGGACGCGCCGGGGCCGTGGTCGCCCACCCCCGACTGGGTGCGGCCGCTGTTGCAGGATCTGTCGGTGGTGTCGCCCGCGCTGGTGAGCTTCACCCTGCTGTCCATGGCCTTCGGCACGGTGTTCCTGCTGCGGGCCAAGGACGTGGAGAGCGCCGCCGGGGCGGGCAGTCATTTTCCGTTTCCCGAGCCCTACCGCTCGTACTATGTGCAGATGGGCCTGATCGGCACCATCATCGGTTTCGTGATCGCCTTTTCCAACATCGACCCGGCGCTGGAAGGGCAGGCCGAGGTGTTGCTGGCGGCCCTGGGTACCGCCCTCTGGAGTACCCTCACCGCGATCGTGCTGGCCTACGTGGTGTGCCCGCTGGTGGAGGTGCTGTTCCACACCTGGCTGGTGGGGCGCACCGGCGTGGACCCGGATCCGGACCCGATCTCGGCGATCGATGACCTGCGGCTTCGCACCCTGATGGCCAGCGAGTCGTTGGACCGGTTTGCCCATTCGGTATCGTCGCTGTCCTCGGAGATGGACAACCTGCAACTGCGCCAGCGCCTGGCTAAGCTCGAACAGGACGTGCAGGGACTTCTGCTGGAACTGGACGGTCTGAAGAACCGTACCAGTTCCCTGCACCAGGGCAACCAGGGCCTGAACCGCCGCCTCGGCACCGTGGAGGACGGCAGCGAGGAACTGGAACGGCGGGTGGACGGCCTGACCCAGCGATTTTCCCGGCAGGAGTCGGGTAACGAGCGCCGCGACCAGCGCCTGGACGGCCTGGAGCGCAGCGTTACCCGTTTGCTGGAGCAATTACGCAAGGGGCTGGAACTCCCCTGAGGTTTCGAGACGCGTGAAGTAAGGAGCAGAGGGCATGAGTGGTTCCCGGCGATTGCTGGCAGAACTCCAGGGTCGGGGAGGCAACGACCAGGGCGAGTCCATGGACGTGCTGTTGCAGCTCACCCTGCCCATTATTCTGATACTGGCCTTCGTGGTGGCCACCGAGATGCGCTCCCTGAAGGAGAATCTGGCCGCCGCCAGCGATAACGCCCAGCAACTGGCCGCCGAGAACGAGGCGCTGAACGAGGAACTCCAGATCCTGGTGAAGGAGATGGACGGCACCGAGACCGGCCGGCTCTATCAGCAACTGGAACTGGCCATCCTCACCCTGCAACACCAGTTGCTGCTGAAATCGGTGGCCGAGGTGGTGGCCGAGGAGCGCGAGACGTTGGGCCTCGGCGAGTATCCCACCCTCACCCCGGGGGTGGAGGATCTGCTGAATGCGCGGGTCAACCCGCGTTTTGCCAGTATCTCCGGGGCGCTGGCCGGGCGCTTCAACGGCGAGCGGCGCGACACCACCCGGGCGCGGCTGGAGGAGGCGGTGATCACTCGTTTCCAGGCGCTGGTGGACGAGACACTGGCCGAGGGCGAGGTCTCCACGCTGCGCCATCGCCAGCTTCGTGAGATCGTCCCCGAGAACCGGGCCTCGTTTGTCGCGCAACTGGCTGGCGAACTGGACACCATGGCCGAGACCGCCGCCGGGGTGCAACTGGAGGTGATGCTGGCCTGGATCGCCAGCCCGGCGGCCGAGCAGGCGGTGAAATCCGGCTCCAGCCAGGCCTGGCGGGCCATCCAGTCGGACAGCGAGGCGGCGGTGGTGCGCGAGCAGGTGAAGGATTTCGTGAACCTGAAGGCGCTGCTGCTGGTGGAGCGGCTGCGGGCCATGGATATCCCGTTGCTGGATCGCACCTGCCTGCTGGTGGTGAACCAGCTCTGTAGCGAGATTTCCTGATGTTTCAGCGTTTTGTCCTGCTGGGCCTGCTGGCGCTGCTGGCCCTGGGGCTGTGCGCGCCGGTGGCCGCCCAGTCCGATTTGCAAGCCCGTATCCGCAACCTCAAGCTCCAGGATGCGGCGCTCCGCGCGGTGGAGGAGTCCATGGGTCTGCTGGCCGATGAACTGGCCGACCCGGAGGCGCTGGCCGGCGCCATGCTGGACGACCCCGCCCGCCACCGCCAGCCCGATACCAGCCGGCGTTTACTGCGCGAGCAGGAGGCCGAGCGCCTGCGCCTGGCGTTTCGACGGCAACTGGAGCGCTTTGCCCAGCACGTGGAGGAGTTGCCCGCCGACTGGGTGGGCCAGACGCTCACCGAGCACCAATCGCGGGTGGAGTCCACCATCGCGCCGCTGCTGGAGGGACCCTTCGCCGAGTACTTCCAGGCTGGCCGCAATCTCGCGGTGGACGTGCAGGCCAGCACGTTGGAGGCCGATGCGCAACTGGTGCCCGCGCCCGGCGCGGTGGAATCGCTGGTGGACGCCGACACCCTGGCCTGGCTGGACCGGGAGGAACTGGGCGCGGTGTTGAACGGCCCAGCCGGCCGGCGGCTGGTGGACGAGACGGTGGCGGCGGTGACTGCGGATACCAGCCTGTTCGCCGAGAACGAGGCGGTGCTGGCCCGCTGGAGCCGCGAGGCGCTGGCCGGCGAACTGGCCGCCCTGCAACGCCAGCTCCAGCAGGTGGTGGCCTACCAGGGCGGTGCCGAGGTGTCCCGCGAGGCCATGGCCGAGGCCATCGCCGCCGGCCTCGGCGCGAGTCCCGCCGGGGTGGTGTTCCCCGGGGTGCGGCAACGCGCCGCCGAGCGGGCGGCGTTCCTGGAGATGAACCGCTTCCGGGACTTCGTGGCCGCCGAACTTGACCCGACGCGGGACTGTCCGGCCCTCACCGCCGAACTGGTGGGCCAGCGAGTCGGCGGGGACTTTCACCAGTGGCCGGCCGGTCTGGAGGCGCATCTGGCGGCGCTTCGCGAGCAACTGAGCGGCGCGGTGGCCGGCAGCCTGATCGCCGAATACCAGACCCGCCCCGGCGGCGAGGTGGCGGGCTTCGGCGAGCGCTTGCAGGGCTATCTGGCTGGAGCAGGCGATGCCGGCGCCGGGCAGGTGCTGGTGGAGGCGCTGTCGCGCTGTCTGGCGCCGATCCTCGCTGCCCGCCGGGAGGAGGCCGCCCGTGTGGAACTGGCCGAGAACCACCCCGCCGTGGCCAGCGGCGAGCTGGAACTGGCCGACGATGAAGTCGCGTTTATCCGCGAGTATTCCCTGGCGGAACTGGAGAACATCCAGGTGCCCTCCATTCCCGAGGCCGGGGGCCTGCATCTGGACGAGACTCGCGAGCGCTTCCAGGCGCTCCGCCAGGCGATCCTGGCCGAGGGCCAGTTCGCGTTGGATACCCAGTTGAACACCGTCACCTGGCACCAGGCCGAGTTCGTGGAAAAGATCCAGGCCGATCCCGAGCGCGAGGCCAATCTGCAACAGTGGCAGCAGGCCTACGAGGAGCGGGTTCTGGAGGACTGGCGGGGGTTCTGGGAGGAACAGGCGGAAGATCCCGAAAGCCCGGTGCTGGCGGTGACCAAGTACGACCGGCTGTTTCAGGTGACCCGCGATCTCATCGCCGATATTTTATCCACCGAGTGGGAGCCGGAGGCCACCGAGACCGAGGACCAGCAGACCCCCGAGGAGCCGCCGCCGGGCGATTGCGAGGCGGTGGTGGATAGCTGTCTACAGGCGGCGGTGATCTGTGCCGAGGCGGCCGCGGCCTGCCAGGGTGGGGCCTGCGAATCGCCCTTGGTGGCCTGCCGGGGCGCCAAGGAGCGCTGCGAGGGCGCCAGCCGGGCGTTCAAGAGCCAGCAGGCCACGGCACCGCCGGGGGCGGTGCCCATGGCGCAGATGTGTACGGTAGACTTTCCCTGACATTGGCCAGGATCAGCACTCACCAGGCAGGTTCCACCATGACCGATCAACCCGAAAACCTGATCATCGAAATTCTGCGCAAGATCCAGGCGGATATCGGTGAACTGAAAGAACAACAGCGCACCACCAATCTCAGGCTCAGCGCCATCGAACACCACATGGCGGGCTTTCACACCTCGGCAGCCTCCAGCCATGATGAGATCGATGAGCTTCGTCGCCGTGTGGAACGACTTGAAAGGCGGCTTGAACTGGGTGATTAAACCAACGCTGATTTTGGCCGGTCCGGGGGGATGTCGCGGTTCGGCTTTGCCTCACCGCGATCCACGTGACCGGTAAGGGTAGGGCTGAAGCTCCACTAGCCGGCCTGTAACTCCGCCAGCGCCGTGGTGAACGCGCTGAGACTGTGTCCTGGCAACAGCTTCACCAGTTTGGTCTCCCGCTTGCAAAGCGCCTTGATCTCGCCCATGGCCTGATGGCTCACGCAGCCCAGCGGGCAGAGCACGGTGTCGGCCTGTTGCAGTAGCGCCCGCAGCCGCTGATGACCGTCCTCGCGCCCGCCGTCGTGGTGCAGAAAGCGTCCGTTGCAACCCTCCACCAGCCGCCGGTACTGATCCCGGGCGCCGTGCAGGCCGCCCACGTACAGGATGCAGCGTCCGCACAGGTTCAGCTCCGCGCAGGGCGGCGCCACGGCGGGTTCGGGAGGGGCATCATCGCCCATCTGCCGACGTAGCGCCTCGTTCTCCGCCCGCAGTGTCTCCAGTTGTTCCCGCCAACATTGTTCCTGGCACTCGTTGTCCATGAGTCGCGCCTCCAGCACCTGGATACGTTGCCGTAGTGCGGCGTTCTTATGGCGTTGCCGTTCGCCATCGCCGCCCTGTCGCGGCGCGGCCGGACCGTTCTGGCGGTGCAGTTCCGCCTCCAGTCGCCGCACCTGCTGTTGCAGGCGATTCAGTTCCCCGTGCAGGCGCTGGCAATCGTGACTGCGCTCGTTCAGCCGTCCGCGTAACGCCTCGTGGTCGCTCTCCAGCCGCTGGCGGCGCAGCCGCTCGGTCTGCCAGACCCGCCCGGCCTCGTGGGACAGCATGTGGATCTCGGCCGCCGCCAGATCCTGGAGCTGTTCGGTGGCGTCCCGGTGGGTGAGGAGCGCCCAGTAGGCACCGGCCACCCCGCCGGATTCCAGCGCCTCCTGCCACAGGCCCAGCAGCCGCTCCGCCCCGCGCACCCGGGAGAAGCGTGCCACGCTGGCCCGGTAGGTCTGCTCCAGATAGCGCTGGGTGAGGCGGCTCAGGCGAAAACCGCCGCCAGCGGCCTGCACGAACAGCCGGTGTAGATCGTAGTCGCCGATGCCTCCGGGCGGATGGCCCTCGGCTTTCTGGAACAGCCGGCGCAGTTCGGTGGTGGGCACGCAGGTGCCGATCACCGAGCAGTGCAGGCCAGCGGGCAGATCCCACAGCCGGGCGCGGCCGGCAGGCCGGGTGGTGGGGTCGGTGGTGGCGGGAACATGAGAGAAGCACACGGGTAGTCCATCCCCTAGTGGTTGACCGAATGACTATAGATGATAATAATTCTCAAAGGTACTTCAATGCCAATTGCGAAAAAGGATCATCATCATGCGCCAAGCTCGACCCATCGCCTTTGTCCTGGCCCTGCCGCTGCTCGGCAACGCACTGCCGGGCCACGCCGAGGTCAGCGCCGACGCGGTGCTGGACCAGTACGCCGATCTGGCCCACGCCATGTACGAGGATGCCCTCGTCACCGCCCGGGATCTGCAAACGGCGGTGGATACCCTGATCGAACAGCCCACCGAGGAGAATCTGCTGGCGGCCCGCGAGGCCTGGCGGGCAGCGCGGGTGCCCTACCAGCAGACCGAGGGTTTCCGTTTCGGCAATCCGCTGGTGGACGAGTGGGAGGGGCGGGTGAATGCCTGGCCGCTGGACGAGGGGCTGATCGACTACGTGGATACCGACTTCTACGGCGAGGCCTCCGACATGAACCCCCTGTACGGCGCCAACATCATCGCCAGCCCCGTGTTGCAGGTGGGTGGCCAGGAGGTGGACGCCAGCACCATCACCAAGGCCCTGCTTCAGGATGAACTCCACGAGGCCGGCGAGGTGGAGGCCAATGTCGCTACCGGCTACCACGCCATCGAGTTTCTGCTGTGGGGCCAGGATCTGCACGGTACCGGCCCCGGCGCGGGGGAGCGACCAGCCTCGGACTTCGATGTGGAGAACTGCACCGGCGACAACTGCGAGCGCCGCGCCGAGTACCTGCGGGTGGCCACGGCGCTTTTGATCGACGATCTTGAGGAGATGGTGGATGCCTGGGGCGAGGCGGGCGATGCCCGCATGGCGGTGATAGCCGGCGACGATGACACGGGGCTTGCCATGATCCTCACCGGGCTCGGCAGCCTCTCCTACGGGGAACTGGCCGGCGAGCGCATGCAACTGGGCCTGATGCTCCACGACCCGGAGGAGGAGCACGACTGCTTCGCCGACAACACCCACAATTCCCACTACTACAACCAGGCAGGGATGATGGCCATCTACACCGGCGAGTACCAGCGGGTGGACGGCAGCCGGGTCAGCGGCCCCGGTCTGGACGACTATGCACTCACCCATGCCCCGGAGGTGAACGCGCGGGTGTTGGCGCGCATGAACGACACTTTGGCGGCCATGCAGGTGATGAAGGACGCCGCCGATGCGGGCATGGCCTACGACCAGATGCTGGCCATGGACAACCCCGAGGGTAACGCCATCATCCAGGGCGCGGTGGATGAACTGGTGGGTCAGGCCCGGGCCATTGAGGATCTGGTGGCGGAGCTGGACCTCACCATCACCGTGGAGGGCTCGGACAGCCTGGACAATCCCGCGCTGGTGCAGTGAGAACCAGTCCCTCCGAAACTCCCTCCCCCTCGCATGAGGGGAAGGGTCGGGGAGGGGGTGTCCCGGTCCGGATACTGCGGCTACTGCTGATCCTGCCCTGCCTCTGGCTCCCCGCCGCCCACGCCCTGGAAACGGTGCTGGGCAAGGCCCTGTTCGAGCGCCTGTGGGTGAGTTCGCCCGCCTCCACCGCCTCTGCCGACGGCCTCGGCCCGCTCTACAACGCCCGCTCCTGCGAAAGCTGCCACCGGCGCGGCGGGCGGGGCCGGGTGGATCTGCCGGGTTCGGGGCCGGTGGAATCGGTGGCCATGGTGCCACGCCTCACCGATGATCCCAGCTACGGCTGGCAGATCCAGACCCGCGCCGTGCCAGGGCTGGCGGCGGAGGCACGACTGCGGGTGGACTACAGCGACTGGCCCATGACCCTGGCCAACGGCACCCCGGTGACGCTGCGCCGCCCGGTCTATCGTCTGGAGAATCTGGCCCACGGTCCGTTGCATCCCGACACCCGCCTGCTGCCCCGCCTGGGACCCTCGCTGTATGGCCTTGGCCTGGTGGAGCGACTGCCCGATGAGGTCATCACCGCGCTGGCCGATCCGCACGACCGGGACGGCGACAGCATCAGCGGGCGGGTGGCCTGGCAGTGGCGGGACGGCCGACGGCGGGTGGGCCGCTACGGCTGGCAGGCGGAACTGGTGGATCTCCAGGAACAGACCGAGCAGGCGCTGTTGCTGGATCTGGGCCTGTCCACCCCGGCCCGACCGGTACCGGCGGGAGATTGCACGCAGACCCAGCGTGATTGCCTGGACGCCCCCCATGGGCAGAGTCCGCACCTGGACAACGAGGAGGTGTCGGCGCAGATGGCGACCCTGATCACCCGCTACGTGGCCGCCCTGCCGGCGCCACCGCCGGCGGATACCACCGCGCCCGGCGCCCGGCTGTTCCGGGAGATCGGCTGCGCCGCCTGCCACCGGCCGCGACTCAAGGGCGAGGATGTGACGGTCCGGGCCTACTCGGATTTCCTGCTCCACGATCTGGGTCCGGAACTGGAAGGCGAGGAATGGCGCACCGCGCCGCTCTGGGGGCTGGGCCGGCTGCTGGCCGAAGGCGCGCCGTTGCTGCACGACGGCCGCGCCCGGGATGCCGTGGAGGCGATTCTCTGGCATGGTGGCGAGGCCGATGCCAGCCGCCAGCGCTTCCGGGCGCTGCCCGCCCATGGGCGGCGGGCGCTGCTGGATTTTCTCGAAACCCTCTGAGCGAGGATCGACCATGAACCGAACATGCCGTGTCGGGGTGGGCCTGTTGCTCGCCCTGCTGGTGGTTGTTGCCCGCGCCGCGCCGGATTACCGGACGCTGGCCGTGGGGCTGGTGGAGGATTACGCGCTGCCCCGCTACGCGGTGCTGGCCGGGGCCTTCGAGGCCCAGAAGAACGTTCTCAACGACTTCTGCGAGGCCCCGGACGAGGCCGGACTCACGGCGGCGCGGGCGGCTTTCCACGACAGCATGGACGCCTGGCAGGGCATCCAGCACATCACCGCCGGCCCCATCCAGTTGCTGTTTCGCCGGGAGCGCATCAATCACTGGCCGGAGCGGCGCAACGCCGTGGCGCGGGGGCTGAACGCGCTGCTCAGGGCCGCCGATTCCTCGGCCATCACCCCGGCGCGCCTGGCCGAGGCCAGCGTGGCGGTGCAGGGGCTGCCGGCGCTGGAGCGGTTGCTGTTCGACGAGGAAGCGCTCGACGCCTTCGGCGCCGATACCGACGACGCCCGGTTTCGCTGCAAACTTGCCACCGCCATCGCCGCCAATCTCACCACGATTGCCCGGGAGGTGGTGGCGGAATGGCGGGACGATGCGTTGCCGGTGCTGAAGGCCGGTGAATCCCACCCCATCTATTTTCGCGACGCCGGGGATCTGAGCGCCCGCTTGCTCACCGATCTGCAGGGCCTGCTGCAACTCATGATCGACCTGAAACTGGCGCCGGTGCTGGGTGACGCCGCCGACGTCGCCCGGCCACTGCGGGTGGAGAACCGCCGCAGCCTGCGGGGCGCCCGTAACCTGCGGCTGAATCTGGAGGCGGCCTGGGCCATGGTGGCGGGGGGCGAGGCGGCCGGTTTCGGTCCCTATCTGGCCCGCGCCGAGCTGGATCTCTACGAGTCGCTGATGGACGCCTTCGCCGCCGCCGGACAGACCGCCGCGACTTTGCCGGTACCGCTGACCACGGCGCTCAGCGAGCCCGCCCCACGTGCCCAAGTGGTGGCCTTTCTGGAGGCGCTGCGCGCCCTGCGGGCGCTGGTCCGCGAGTCGGTGCCGGCGGCGCTGGGCCTGACGCTGGGTTTCAATGCCATGGATGGGGACTGACGATCATGCCTGCCATTACCCGCCGCGCTGTCCTGCAACTGCTGGCCGCCGCTGGTCTGTGGCGCCACTTTCCGGCGCTGGCCGATGCCGACAGCCACCGCTGGCTGGGTGGTTACCGGGATGCCGACGGTGAGTTCGGTCTGGCCAGCGTGGGGCGGGACGGCGCGCTCCATGGCCGCGCCCCGCTGCCCGGGCGGATGCACGCCGCCGTGGCCGATCCCCATGGGCGGCGCTGGGTGGCGCTGGCCCGCCGTCCGGGCAGCTTCGCCGCGGTGCTGGACAGCCATGACGGCACGGTGGCGGGCCGCTTCCAGACCGCACCGGACCGGCACTTCCAGGGCCATGGGGCTTTTTCCGCCGACGGCGAGTGGTTCTACACCACCGAGAACGATTTCGAGGGCGCGCGCGGGGTGATCGGCGTACGCGCGGCGGGGGAGAATTTCCGGCGCCGATTGGAGTGGCCGAGCCACGGCATCGGCCCCCATGAACTGCTGCTGGCCCCGGACGGGCGGAGCCTGCTGGTGGCCAACGGCGGCATCCTCACCCATCCGGACACCGGCAGGGCGAAGCTGAACCTGCCCACCATGCGCCCCTCGCTGGCGCGGCTGGACGCGGCCAGCGGCGAGTTGCTGGACGCCCTGGAACTGGCGCCGGATCTGCACACCCTGTCCATCCGCCACATCGCCGCCATCCCGGACGGGGCGGTGGTGTTCGGCATGCAGAACCAGGGCGCGCCGGACCCGGACCTGCCGCTGGTGGGGGTCTGGCGGGGGGGCGAGCAGGTGAGTTTCCTGGCCCCGGAACGGCCCCTGTGGCGGGGCTATATCGGCAGCGTGGCGGTGGATCGCGGCGCGATGCTTGCCGCCGCCTCGGCGCCCCGGGACGGCTACGTGCTGTTCTGGCGCCTCTCCGACGGCGTCCCCGCCGGGGTGCTGGCGCTCACCGACGGCTGCGGCGTGGCGCCCGGGGAACGGGCGGGGGAATTTCTGGTGTCCAGCGGCGAGGGGGCGCTGCTGCGGGTGGCGGTGACCCCGGCGGGGGTGCGGGTGCGGTCCCGGGTCCGGCTGGCGCTGGCCTGGGACAACCACCTCGGTGTGGCGTCCCGGCGTGCGCCGGATACAGGCGCTTAGTCGGCCTCCAGCAAGGGTTCGAAGCGCCGGTCGGTGAGGGTTTTCATGAACGCCACCAGCGCATCCACCCGCCGGTCGTCCAGCCCCGGGCCGTGTTCCAGATCCTCCAACGACAGATTCTCCGCCACCTCGGGCTCGCCCCAGGGCTCGCCGGTCTCCGGGTTGATCTTGCGGTTGGGGTTGTTGAACTTGTCGTAGAACAACACCACGGTGCGCAGCTCCTCGAACACCCCGTTGTGCAGATACGGCCCGGTGACCGCCACGTTACGCAGCGTCGGCACCCGGAACTTGCCCCGCTGGCCGGCGGCGTCGTCCACCCGCGGATTGTCCGCCAGCCCCGGATCGGTGTAAGGCTCGTCGGGATTGTCCGGATCACGGATGATCGGATTGGTGGGGCTGCCGATGTTGTGATACTCGAAGTTACTGAACACCTCCTCGCGCTGCCCCGGCATCCGCTGGATCTGATGGCAGCGGTTGCAGTTGGTGAACTGCTGGGAGAAGAACAGGATCCGGCCCAGTTCCTCCTCGTCGGTCATCTGGTACTCGCCCCGGAGGCTACGGTCGTATTTGGAATCGTAGGCGTTGAACAGCGGGCTCTCCTGGTAGGCGGCCAGGCTCTCGGTGACCGCCTCCACCGCCTTGACCGGGTCTTCCAGCGCCGCCTCGCCGAACAGCGCCGCCAGACTCGCCGTGTAGTGGGGCTTCTCCCGCAGCCGCGCCAGCACCGCCTCCTCGTCCGGCATGGCCATCTCCACCGGACTCATCAGCGGTCCGCTGGCCTGGGCTTGCAGGCTCTCGGCGCGCCCATCCAGGAACAGGCCGCCCGCGTACTCGCCGTCCTCCTTGCGCTGGAACGGCGGTACCTGCGCGGCATAGCCCAGGGTGGGGGTGTTGCGCACGCCCAGCGAGTGGCCGTCATCGCCCAGCGACACCGCCCGTCCGGCGGTGGCATGGTCCCGGGGGTCCACGAAACCCGCCACCGGGGAATGGCAGGTGGCGCAGGACTGGGTGCGGTTCAGGGACAGGTCGGGATCGAAGAAAAACGCCTCGCCCAGCGCTTCGCGACTGGTGGAGGTGGGTTCGCCGTGGACTGGAAGGGCAAGCAACAGCAGGGCGAGGAGACAGTAACGGGACATGAACGCTCTCCGGAAGGTGCGGTGGTGCCGTGACAACCACCGGTGAACATCCTGGCTATTGTCCGATATAATCCCGGTTGATAACAATAAGAACGATTCTTGTTTGAGAATGGATTGAGGTTTTTCGGGAATGGCCATGCATGCCCGGTCGCGCTGGTAATGGCTCGCGGCTTCCGGTATGTTCGCCTTCTGAAATATGTCGAGTATCCAGTGCGCGAGGCGCGTGATGACACAAGAATCCATGGAAATCCGGGTGGACCCCCGCAAGCCCTCCTCCAGTCTGGAGGATCTGGTGCAACAGATGCTCCCGCCGGATCTCACCAATGTGGTGACCCTGCGGCCCGAGCACAAAATCGCGGCCCTCAGTCCGGAGGAGGCGTTCATCGCCTGGACCATGGGCCTGCCGGACAATAGCGATGTGGCGGCCGAGTCGCGGGTGGCGCTCACCCGCCTGCAAACCCTGAAGCTGCGCCACCCCGACCCGGCGCTGGATCGCTTCGAGCGCTATCTGCGGGATGCCTCCACCGCGCTGCCGGTGCGTGGGCGCGCCTCCCGGCGGCGGCGCGGCGCCGGACGCGGTGGCGCGCCCGGCGGGGGCGTGTGAGACGCCGTTTTCTCCGGGTGGAAAAGGGGGGCGAACCGGCGCCGGCATTCCGGCCCTGATATCCCGCAATGCGGGGATCCATTCACGGTTGAGCAACCATTCTTCCCCTGAACCTTGCTGAGAAATGAAACGTTATACTATAACGTAAGGCTGTAGACATCCGTTCTTCAGTCAGGGCTCCCGATGTCCAGGGGCCATCAGCGAGGTTCATTTATGCGCATCTTCCGACGCTTTGGCCTGGCGGCCTGCCTGCTGGCCGTCTCTCTGTCCACCGTCGCCCGTGACGGGGTGCTGGATATCGTCGCGCCCTGGGAGATCGGCGGCACCGACCCCGCCCAGGCGGGCTATGTTTTCACCCGCCTGGGAATCGCCGAGACCCTGGTGGATGTGGACGCCGAGGCCCGGCCCATACCCGGCCTGGCCAGCGCCTGGAAGGTCTCCGACGATCAACTCACCTGGCGCTTCACCCTGCGCGACGATGTGCGCTTCCACGACGGCAGCGTGCTCACCGCGCAGGTGGCCGCCCACGCCCTGACGGCGGCCCGGGATAAACCCGGCATCCTGCAACAGGTGCCGCTGGCCGGCATCGAGGCGGTGGATGACCGCACTCTGGTGCTGCGCCTCACCGAGCCGTTCTCGCCCCTGCTGGCGGCCCTGGCCCACACCTCGGCGCAGATTCTCGCCATGGCCGCCTTTGAAGACGACGGCCGGGTGAGCCGGGTGATCGGCACCGGCCCCTATCGGATCGACATTTTCCAGCCGCCCCAGCGGCTCACCGCCGTGTACCACGAGGACTACTGGGGCGAGGCGCCGGCCATCCGGGAAATCGCCTACCTGGCGGCGGGCCGGGGCGAGACCCGGGCGTTGCTGGCCGAGAGCGGCGATGCCGATATCGTGTTCACTCTGGATCCGGCCAGCCAGGCCCGGCTGGCCCGCAATCCGGCGCTCAGCGTGCATTCCGTGCCAATTCCCCGCACCGTGCTGCTGAAGTTGAACGCCGCCCATCCGGCGCTGAATGATCCCCGCGCCCGCCAGGCGCTGAGCCTGGCCATTGATCGCGCCGGCATCGCCACCGGGCTGCTGCGCGAGCCCGAGGCGGTGGCCGATCAGTTGCTGCCGCCCGGTCTGGGCGCCTGGCACCTGGACGGCTTGCCCACCCCGGCGCGGGATCTGCAACGGGCCGCCGCGCTGCTGGCGGAACTGGGCTGGGAAGCGGGGCCGGAGGGGATGCTCTTCCGGGACGGTGAGCCGCTACGCCTGACGCTTCGCACCTTCCCCGATCGCCCGGAGTTGCCGCTCATCGCCACCGCCCTCCAGGATCAGTGGCGCGGCCTCGGCGTGGATCTGCAACTGGCCATCGGCAACAGCAGCGAGATCCCCGCCGGGCACCAGGACGGTAGCCTGGAACTGGCGCTGCTGGCCCGCAATTTCGCGCTGATCCCCAACCCCCTGGGCACGCTGTTGCAGGACTACGGTCCGGGGGGCGGCGACTGGGGGGCGATGAACTGGTCCGATGCGCGGTTGAACGAGATTCTCCAGGAACTGCGCGCCGGTGCCGATCCGGCCCGGGCCAGTGCGCTCCGCCAGGAGGCGGCGGCGATCCTCCACGAGGCGTTGCCGGTGATTCCCATCACCTGGTACCAGCAGACGGCAGCGGTGTCCCGGGCGCTGGAGAACTTCAGCATCGACCCCTTTGAGCGCTCCTATCGCCTGTCCAGCATGGACTGGGCGGCGCCGTGAGCCGGCTGATCGGCCAGCGCCTGCTGCAGGCGCTGCTGGTGGCGCTGGTGGTGGGGGTGCTGACCTTCATCCTGACCCGCGCCCTGCCGGGGGATATGGCGTTCCGGATCGCCGCCGGGCGCTACGGCTACGACTACGTGGACGCCGCCGCCGCCGCCGCGGTGCGCGAGGAACTGGCGCCGGAGGGCAACGCCCTGCTGGCCCTGGGGCAATGGCTGGGGGATCTGCTGCGACTGGATCTGGGGCGTTCGCTGGTGAGTGGCGAGCCGGTGCTCGACGAGATCCGCCATCAACTGGGCCATTCCCTGCAACTGGCGCTGGGCGCGTTGCTGGCGGCGCTGCTGGTGGGTCCACCCCTGGGGGTGCTGGCGGGGTTGCGCCCGGGGGGCTGGTTCGACCGGCTGTCGCTGGTGGCGGCGGCCTGCCTGCGAGCCCTGCCGCCCTTCGTGGTGGGGGTGCTGTTGATCCTGCTGCTGGCGGTGGGCGCCGGCTGGCTGCCGGCGGCGGGGCACGGCACGCCGGCCCATCTGGTGCTGCCGGCCCTGACGTTGGCGCTGGGGCTGGCGGCGGTGTCCAGCCGGGTGGCGCGGGATAGCACGCGGACGGTGGCCGGGAGTGCCTATTACGCCTTTGCCCGCCACAAGGGGCTCGGCGAGGGACAGGTGTTTCTGCGCCACGGGCTGCGTAACGTGGGTGTGCCGGTGGTGGTGTACCAGGGGGTGCAACTGATCTATCTCATCGAGGGCGTGGTGGTGGTGGAGACCCTGTTCGCCTGGCCGGGGATCGGCCATGCGCTGGTGCACGCCATCGTCGCCCGCGACGTGCCCATGATCCAGGGCACCGCGCTGGTGATGGGGCTCATGTTCGTGCTGCTGAACGCCGGGGTGGATCTGCTCTGCTGGCTCATCGACCCGCGCAGGCGCGCCCCATGAGTACCGTGACCCTGAGTGCCGTGGATACCCGCCCCGCCGGGCGACGCTGGTCGAGCCGTCGGCTGTGGGGGGCGGGGCTGCTGTTGCTGCTGGTCGGTTTTGCCCTGCTGGTGCCCTGGTTGTGGGGAGCGGATCCGGCCCGCCAGGATCTGGGGCGGATTCTGTCACCGCCCGGGTGGAGCGAGCCGCTGGGCACCGATCATCTGGGGCGTAGCCTGCTGGCGCGGCTGGCGGCGGCGCTACGGCTGTCACTGGGGTTGGCGCTGCTGGGGGTGCTGTCGGCGGCGCTGCCGGGGCTCGCGCTGGGGGTGCTGGCGGGCTGGCGGGGGGGCTGGACCGACCGGCTGCTGGTGATGCTGGCCGACACCTGTCTGGCGTTGCCGGGATTGCTGCTGGTGCTGTTGCTGGTGGCCATCGCCCCGGGCAGTTTCTGGGCGCTGTACGTGGGGATCGCGCTGGTCCTGTGGATCGAGTACTTCCGGGTGGTGCGGGCCACCACCGCCGGCCTGGTCACCTCGCCGCAGATACAGGCCTCGCGGCTGCTGGGCTTTGGCCTGGCGTATCTGTTCCGCCGCCACCTGTGGCCGGAACTCGCGCCGCTGGTGCTGACCCTGGCGGCCTTCGGCGCGGCCAACGCGGTGCTGGCCATCGCCGCGCTGGGTTTCGTCAGCGTGGGCTTGCGCCCACCCACCGCCGAACTGGGACTGATGATGACCGAACTGTTGCCGTACTACCACGAGGCCCCCTGGGCCATCCTCCAGCCCATCGCGGCGCTGTTCCTGCTGGTGTTGAGCCTGCATCTGCTGGCCGGGCGGGAGGCGTCATGAGCCCGCTGTTGCAGGTGGAGGAACTGGCGGTGGCGGGCGTGGGCGAGATCGTGCGCCCCACCTCCCTGGATCTATCGGCGGGGCGGGCGTTCACCATCCTGGGCGAGACCGGCTCCGGTAAGACTCTGCTGGCCCAGGCCATCATGGGCACCCTGCCCGCCGGGCTGCGGGCCAGCGGGCGTATCCGCATCCACGGCCCGGCGGTTCAGGACTGGCCGCTGGCGCAACGCCGCGCCCTGTGGGGGCGGGAGGTGGCAATGCTGCCCCAGGAGCCGTGGCTGGCGCTGGACCCCACCATGCGGGTGTTGCCCCAGGTGGCGGAGGGGCACCGTCATGTGCGGGGCCGCTCGTCCGGGCAGGCCCGGGCCGCCGCCCGGGACGATCTGCTGGCCCTCGGGCTGGAGGCGGCGGCCGGGCGTCTACCCGGTCAGCTATCCGGGGGCATGGCCCAGCGGGTGGCCTTCGCCGCCGCCCGGGCCGGCGGCGCGGGCCTGCTGATCGCCGACGAACCCACCAAGGGCCTGGACGCCGACCGGCGCGACGAGGTGGCGGCGTTGCTCAGGCGCGAGGTGGAGGCGGGCGGTGGGCTGCTCACCATCACCCACGATATCCAGGTGGCGCGGCTGTTGGGGGGCGAGGTGGCCATCATGCACGAGGGTCGGCTGGTGGAGCGGGGACCGGCGCGGGAACTGCTCAGCCGGCCCGCCAGCGACTACGCTCGCCGCCTGCTGGCCGCCGATCCGACGGCCTGGCCGTCCGCGACGCCCGCCCCGGTGGGGGACGAGGTGCTGCGGGTGGAGGATCTGGCCATCGCCCGGGGCGGGCGGCTGCTGTTCGAGGGTCTCGGTTTCACCGCCGCCGCTGGCGAGGTGATCGGCGTCACCGGACCCAGCGGTTGCGGCAAGAGCACCCTGGGGGATCTCTGCCTGGGGCTGCTGGCGCCCACCCGGGGCGTGGTCCAGCGCAATCCGGCCCTGGCCCGGCTGCGCTACCAGAAGCTCTACCAGGACCCGCCGGCGGCCTTCCCACCCCACGCCACCCTGGGCCAGAGCGTGAACGATGTGGTGGCGCGCCACCGGCTGGACCCGGCGCTGGTGGACACGCTACTGCGCCGCCTGCGGTTGGACCCGGCGCTGCTGGCCCGCCATCCCCGCAGCGTCTCCGGGGGCGAGTTGCAACGCCTGGCGATCCTGCGGGTGTTGTTGCTGGCGCCGGTGTTCCTGTTCGCCGACGAGCCCACCTCGCGCCTGGATACCCTGACCCAGCAGGAGACCATCGGGCTGCTCACGGAACTGGCGCGGGAGCGGGGCTGCGCGCTGTTGCTGGTGAGCCATGACCGGACCCTGGTGGACCGGGTAGCGGATCGGCGGATCGGTATCCGGCCGGAATCACCAGGGTGATAATGCCCGGGATGGGCGTCTCCTGTGAGGCTTGCCAGATCGGTGACCATCCGGTACTCCACCGGCAGGGGTCCGCGCAATTCCCGGGTCCGGGCCACCGATTGTTCGGCGATGTCCACGCCCAGCGCCCACGCATAGGGGCGAGCGTGGTAGAGGGCGCGCAGTAGCCCGCCCTGATTGCATCCGAAGTCCAGCACCCGCCTGTCCCGCAGATCCCGCTCGGTCATGAGTTCGATCAGGCGTCGCCAGAGTACATCATGGCCTACACCATGGCCGGTGTTCATGCTGTCCTCGACGGTCTGTTCGGTGGCCCAGATGGGTAGGGTGTCGGTCATGGTGGTGGGTCTCGGGGTCAATGGGTGGATGCAAGCGTCAGGTCTGGCGAGCCGGGCAGCGGCGCTGGCGGTGATCAATCTTCAGATGTTGCCAGGGGAGGCACTATCCAGGTACCGGGCTGGGTTGCCGATCGCGGATGGTTCAGACCTCGTCGGTTCCAGGGATCAGCCGGCGCCGGGCCAGTTCGACGATCTCGTCCACCTGGAAATCCTCCAGCAGGTAGCGTAGTTCCGCCACCACCGGGCGGGGATCATCGCCCAGCTCACCCAGGAAGTTGTGGAGGGCGTTGATGTCGCCGTGCATGGCGTACTCCATGAGGTGGGTCGCCTCCTCCTCGTCCAGCGGCTCGCCCTCGCCGGGATGCGCCGGGGCGGTGTCCTGCACCGCCATCAGGGTATCCGTATGTGGCACCTCGTGGCGCCAGTGCAGTTGCAGATGGTGGCGCAGCAGTTCCAGCAGCCGATCGGCCCGCACCGGTTTGGGAATGAAGGCGTTGCAGCCGGCGGCGAGGGACTCTGCCTGATGGTAATCGAACACGCTGGCCGACACCGCGATCACCGGGGTACGGGCGGTGTCGGGACTGCGGCGCAGGCGTCGCACCACCTCGAAGCCGTCCAGCGCCGGCATCACCAGATCGGTGAGAATCAGATCGGGCTGCTCGGCGAGCGCCAGTTCCAGGCCCACCTCGCCGTCGGTGGCCTCCAGCACCTGAAAACCCAGTGGGGTCAGCAGGCTGCGCATCACCGCACGGTTCTCCCAGCGGTCATCGATCACCAGCAGGCGCCGGGTGGGGCCTTCGTAGCCGACGATCACCGGCAGCTGGCGCTCGGCGAGGATCAGCGGATGGCTCACCTCGGGCAGTGCCAGGGAGAACCAGAACAGGCTGCCCCGGCCCGGTTCGCTGGAGACGTGCAACTCGCCGCCCATCAGCGCCACCAGCTGGCGGGTGATGGACAGCCCGAGGCCCGTGCCCTCGGCCCGGTAACGCTG
>JGI12109J20283_10032931_pt1 | contig 20816 bp, 23 predicted proteins | sample ElkSlonscriptome_12_FD_20283 | JGI IMG/M metagenome (IMG submission 20283)
CTGCGACACGCTGCAAGGACCTCCGTGTCAGCTCGTCGGCGGGAACCCGCCCGTCGACGGTCGCAGCGACCCGCCTGCGATTACTCTCGGGACGATGGATACCTTTGGGGGCGCGCCCCGGCGCCGGTTCCTGGGAACCAAGTGCGGTCTGTCTTGGCCCTAAACTGACATTTGCAACGGAGCGAGCGATGGTCGAGGTCGGCGAGTTGAACGAGTACTGCGAGTCGCTGCTTGGGTCGCAGGGAGTTCAGGACTACTGCCCCAACGGTCTGCAGGTCGAGGGCGTTCGGCCGGTTAGGCGTTTGATGACGGGGGTTACGGCCTGCCAGGCCCTGCTCGAGGCGGCAGCGCATTGGGAGGCCGACGCGGTGCTGGTTCATCATGGCTATTTCTGGAAGGGCGAGGCGCCTGCGCTGACTGGGATCAAGGCTCGTCGAATCCGCACCCTGATGCGTGCCGGGATGAGCCTCTTCACCTATCACCTGCCCCTGGATGTCCATCCCGATCTTGGCAACAATCGTCGTCTCGGCGATCGGCTCGGCATCGTCACGCCGCAGCCGGTCGAAGCGAGTGATGGCCTGCTTTGGGCCGGTCGGCTCCCGCGAGCATTGTTGGCGGCTGAGCTTGCCGAGCACGTCGCTGCCGTGCTCGGACGGGCGCCAACCTATGTCGCCGGCCACAGGCGCCCGGTTGCGACGGTGGCCTGGTGCACGGGTGCCGCGCAAGGCTGGATTGAGCGGGCGGCGAACTTGGGAGTCGACGCCTTCATCAGCGGCGAGATCTCGGAGCAGACCGCGCACCAAGCGCGCGAGCTGGGCCTCGACTACGTTGCTGCCGGCCACCACGCGACCGAACGCTATGGCGTGCAGGCCCTCGGAGAGCACCTCGCCGAGCGCTTCGCGCTGCTGCAATGTTTTGTCGACATCGACAATCCGGCTTAGCGTGGCTGAGTTGTCAGTTGCGCACCGCGCGGTGGCCCATTGGAACTGTCCGAGTACGCCGGGGAGGGGGTGAGTGTCTGGCGACACAACGACCGATCGCCTTGACCGGGCGTGGCCCGATCGGGGAAAATGGGCGATCAACATTTTAAGGTATTCTTATGTCTTTGATTTTTCAGTCTTTCTGGCTCGGCGCGGGTGACGCCGATCGAGTGGCCAGCGATCCTTCGGTGGGGGCCATAGGAATATGAGTGCAGCAGGTGTAAATAAGGCAAGGCGACGAATACTTGTGGCCGCAACCAGTCTGGTCGGGGCCGCCGGCGCCGGTTATACCCTTGTCCCCTTCGTGGTCTCGATGACCCCGAGTGCCAAGGCCAAGGCGGCTGGGTCACCGGTGCGGGCCGACATCAGCAAGCTCGAGCCCGGTGCGCTGTTGCGCGTCGAGTGGCGCGGCCAGCCGATTTGGGTCGTGCACCGCACCGAGCAAATGCTCGAGGCCCTGCCAACCCTCGACGACCGCTTGGTCGATCCCGCTTCGAACACCTCGATCCAGCCTGAGTACTGCGCGAATCCGACGCGTTCCATAAAAGATAGCTACTTTGTTGCGATCGGCATCTGCACCCATTTGGGCTGCTCGCCGACCTACCGCCCCGAGGTGGCGCCAGAGGACCTTGGGGCCAATTGGAAGGGCGGCTTCTTCTGTCCTTGCCACGGTTCGCGTTTCGATCTCGCAGGCCGCGTCTACAAAGGTGTGCCGGCGCCGACCAACCTGGTGATCCCCAAGCATTCCTATCTCGATGACAACACGATCCTCGTCGGCGAGGACGCAGGAGGAACCGTCTGATGAGCACGGAGACCACTGGGTTCCTGGGTTGGATCGACAAGCGGTTCCCGCTGACCAAGGTCTGGAACGAACACCTGGCAGAGTATTACGCGCCGAAGAACCTGAACTTCTGGTCGTTCTTTGGGTCGCTGGCGATTCTGGTATTGGTTATCCAGATCGTCACCGGTATCTGGCTCGCGATGAGTTACAAGCCCGCGGCCGAGGACGCCTTCGCATCGGTCGCGTACATCATGCGCGATGTGGAATGGGGTTGGTTGATTCGGTATATGCACTCGACCGGTGCCTCGGCCTTTTTCATCGTCATCTATTTACACATGTTTCGGGCCCTGCTCTGGGGCTCCTATCGTAAGCCGCGCGAATTGTTGTGGATTATCGGCGTGGTGATCTACCTGGCGATGATGGCGACGGCCTTCTTCGGGTACCTCTTGCCCTGGGGGCAGATGTCCTACTGGGGCGCTCAGGTCATCGTCAATCTCTTCGCCGCAGTGCCCGGCGTCGGGGAAGACCTCGCCGTCTGGATACGCGGTGATTACAACATTTCCGACGTCACGCTGAACCGGTTCTACGCGTTCCATTTCCTGCTTCCCTTCGTCCTCGTGGGGTTAGCGTTCGTGCACGTGGTCGCCCTGCACCGCGTCGGCTCGAACAATCCGGACGGCATCGAGATCAAGGAGAAGAAAGATGAGAAGGGCATTCCGCTGGACGGTATTCCCTTCCATCCTTACTACACGGTGAAGGACCTAACAGGTGTCGTCGTCTTCTTGGCCTTTTTCGCCATCATCATGTTCTTCGCCCCGACCTTCGGCGGGCTGTTCATCGAGCCACCGAACTTTCAGCCGGCCGACCCGCTGCAAACGCCAGCGCACATCGCGCCCGTCTGGTACTTCACGCCTTACTACGCAATGCTCCGTGCGGTGCCGCCGATCGCAGGCTCCCAGTTTCCGGGCGTGCTCGTGATGTTCGGCGCCATTTTCATCTTCTTTTTCCTGCCGTGGCTCGATCGCAGTCCGGTGAAGTCGATTCGCTACAAGGGCATCGTCTCCAAGGTTGCGTTGGGCACCTTCGTCGTGTCCTTCGTCATCCTCGCATGGCTCGGAATGTTGGCCTCGACACCAACGCGAACCTTGTTGGCGCAGGTGTTCACCATCCTGTACTTCGCATTCTTCCTGCTGATGCCGATCTACAGCAAGCTGGACAAGACCAAGCCCGTGCCGGAGAGGGTGACCGTATGAGCAAGCTAGTCACTGCACTGATCCTGATGCTTTGCCCTTTGCTTGCCTTGGGCGCGGGTGGCGGGGTGCCATTGGAGAAGGCCAAGGTCGACCTGCGGGACAAAGAAGCGATGCGCCGCGGCGCGCAGTACTTCGTGGACCATTGTATGGGTTGCCACTCGCTACAATTTCAGCGCTATAACCGGATGGGTCAGGACCTCGGCATTCCGGAGCCGGAACTGCGCGAGCGCTTCATCTACGACGGGGGGCGACCGGGTGACCTGATGGAGAATTCGATGCGCGCGGAGGATGCCGAGAAGTGGTTCGGCACCGCGATCCCGGATCTGACCCTGGTCACCCGCTGGCGTAGTCCCGACTGGGTCTACACCTACCTGAAGAGCTATTATCTCGATCCCTCGCGGCCCTGGGGCGTCAACAATGCCGTCTTCGCGGACGTCGGCATGCCGCATGTCCTTGCCCCGCAGCAGGGTCTCCAGAAGGCCGTCTACGAGGAGGCCAAGCACGGCGAAGAAGGTCATGGGCCGCTCGAGGGTTTGGAGCTCGTAGAAGAGGGCTCCATGTCGCCCGAGGCCTATGACCAGATGGTCTATGACCTGACCGCCTTTCTAACCTATGTGGGCGAGCCGATTGCGGAGAAGCGCAGAGAACTCGGGGTCTACGTGCTGCTCTTTCTCGGGGTCCTCTTCGTCTTTGCTTACGCCCTGAAGAAGGAATACTGGAAGGATATCCATTGAGTGTCTTGCCGCCACGCGCCTTTGGGGCAAGGATGTGCCGGGCGCTGAGCGGCGAGCAAGCGGGACCGGTAGAGTACCAGGGTCCAGGATCGTGACGAAAAGCCGCATCGAGTGACGCTAGGCGTTATACTTGTGACGGAATGATGGATCACTCGCCGCGGGCGCGGCCTGCCGCGGGTGATTTCGATGCCGCCAACCTTTGCCTCCTGCTCCATCCTCGCCGTGTTCTGGCCGTGAGGGGAGGGTGTCGGATTTCTAGTGGAACGGCACTACGGGCAGATCCTTCCCGAGAAGGGCGGTGTCCGCTCGGGCGCCAGGGATTCAATTGCAGTGGCCGCCGTCAGTAGACACTCGGTGATGACCCTCTATTCCGACCCGTCTTGCCCGTTTTGCCATCGCGTTCGTATGGTCCTGGCAGAGAAGGGAATCACAGTCGACATTGTGGATGTCGATGCTCAGGACCTGCCCGATGAGGTCATGGACTTCAATCCCTATGGCACGGTGCCGACTCTAGTGGACCGCGACCTCCGGCTTTACGAGTCGCGGATCATCATGGAGTATCTGGACGAACGTTTTCCCCATCCTCCATTGTTGCCGGTCGACCCAGTTGCGCGTGCCAACGCCCGGCTGTTCATGTATCGCATCGAGCGCGACTGGTATGGGCTCCTTGAGCGAATCGTCAAAAGGGCGGGTGCGGCGGGCGCCGAGGTCACGCAGGCGCGTAAAGAACTGCGCGAAAGCCTGATCGCGACCTCGCCCGTTTTCGGGGCCCGCCGGTTCTTCATGAGCGACGAGTTTTCGCTCGTCGATTGCTGCATTGGGCCGCTGCTGTGGCGTTTGCCGGTTGTCGGCATCGAACTCTCAGCCTCGGCTCAGGCGGTGAAGGACTACGCCGAGCGGATCTTTGCCTGGCCGAGCTTTCAGCGCAGCCTCACCGAAGCCGAGCGAGAGATGGTCGCGGATTGAGTGCGACGATCCGGCCGACTCCGGGCGAGCCGATGGGGCGCGCCGGTCTCTGCTGGACGGCACCTGCCGCCGCGTTGATGAGGCCTCGTGATGAAGTCCTGCCGACGCGAGTCAATATGACATCGAATCGTCCCTACATCATTCGAGCACTCTACGAGTGGATACTTGACAACCAGCTGACGCCTCACCTTCTGGTGGATGCCCGCCGTGGCGACGCAGATGTGCCCGCGGCCTATGTCCAGGACGGCAAGGTGGTCTTGAACCTCGCCCCGAGTGCCGTGCGGGGCTTGGTCTTGGGTAACGAGCAGATCGCCTTCGGCGCACGCTTTGGCGGTGTTGCGACCGATGTGTCAGTGCCGGTCGAGGCCGTGCTGGGGATCTACGCGCGCGAGAATGGCCGCGGCATCCTGTTCCAAGACGACGACCCCCCGGAACCGCCTTCGGATGGCCCGCCGTCGGAAGGCGGTGGAGGCGGGCCGCCGCGCGAGCGGCCGAACCTGCGCGTCATCAAGTGACGGTTGAACACGGCTCAGGCCTCTAGCGTCGTGGCCGACAGCCCGAAGCTCAGCTCCTCCAACTTGAGGCCCCGTAAGACCAGGTAGCCGGTGTGTCGACCGGTTCCCTCGTCGCTATAGTCGAACTGGTAACGGCGACGAAACCTGAGCCCAGCCGTCGTCTGGCAGACCCCGAGTTTTCGCAAAGCGACGGTCTGGTCGAGCAGTTGAACGCCCTTCCGCTGGCACCCCGCGATACAGATGCCCAAGGCCATCTCCCGGGCCCGTAGGCTGTCGAGCCAGAACCACCCGAGGAGGCAGAGGGTGAAGATGGCGATGAGGTCGTACATGATCCTAAGGTACGGCGCGGCGTGATTAAGCCCGCGTCTGAGCCGCAACTGACGGGCATAAGCGGGACGTCGAAGCGCCCAGGACCCCGGGGCGCCCTGAAAGGCCAAAGGCGAGCAGTTCGTTAGCCAGCGGTCTTACCGTCGGGCATATTCGCGTGCAGTGCTGAAGTGACGTTACCATGATTGTGCTGGAGTCGGCGACCGGAGCCTGGCGATGACGCGCTTCCTCGAGTGGCTCGATCGGGTGCCGCTTTCCTATCTGATGATTGTGGCCGGTGCCCTTGGGCTTGCCCCCTATTTTCCCGAACCCCACCTCTGGGAGAAGTTGGGGATGCTGATGGCTGGTCATCTAAGGCGACCAGCAGACATCTTCGACTTGTTCTTCCACGGCACCCCCGTCGTGTTGCTCGGGATCCGTCTATCGCGCGACTGGCTGCGCCGGCATACGGGATGACGGGCCTGTTCTGCACCGTGTGGCGCCGACAATGACCGCGGCGTAATCAGGAGGGGGCGGACGATTGCCCAGCGACCTGAAGCTGGGCGTGCCCTGAAACCTTGGACGCGCCGTCGTCGGGCGTACACGGATAGCCGTATGGCGGCCTTACGCATCCGCTTGGCGCCACCAACTCGCAAAGCCCACATGGAGAAGACCTGATGATTGTACGTGTGCTGATTGGTTTGTTCGCAATAACGGCTTTCGGTATGACCGCTTGCGATGGGGAGCAAGCAACCGAACCGCAGACCCAGGAGCAGGGTGCTGCCGAGTCGGGCATGGAGCAGTTGGAAGAGACGGTCTCTGATGCGCAGAGCGGTCTCGATGAGATGACCGAAGAGGCCGGTGACTATATCGGCGAGGCCGCGTCAGATGTCGAGGAGTCGCTGCATGACCTGACGACAAGCGAAGAAGCGGCCGGCGATGGGGAGGCGGCCTCGGATGAGATGCCGGCGCAGGAGGTAATGCCCTCCGAAGGAGAGCCCCAAGGCGAGGGTGACGCCGCCGACGAGTCGGGTGCCGGTGAGTCGACGACCGAGCAGGGTATGAGCATGGATGATGCGCCTGGGGCCGAAGGCGGAGAGGATGCGTCGGTGACGGATGAGACCGCCGCAGCGACGGCGACTGAGGACCAAGGGGGTACCCCCTCTGTGGCCGACATGGCGCGTGACGCGGCCGATGATGTCACCAGCGCGATCGAGGAGACGGCGGCCGCGGCCGGGCAGCAAGTCGAGGAGATGATGGGCGGTACGGCCGCGGAGTCAACGACGCAAGAGTTGCCTGCAAGGGCCGAGGACAGGATGCCCGCGGGGCAGTAATTCACGGGCCCGGGGGCGGGCCTGGCAGGAGGCGCATCCAAGCGATGCTCGTGTGCGGCGCACCCCGCTCGGCGATTTTGCCAAGCGCCTTCTTGATCTAGGCCCGCTCCACCTCGGGCGGCCCTTCGGGCGGTGCGGGCTCCAAGGAGCCGATGTCGGGCCCGAGAAGGATGGCGATGGGTCGGGTGTCGGGGTTCGCATCGAGCGCGATCTTCAAGGCCATGGTCATGGGAACGGAAAGGAACATGCCGACTGGGCCCAATACCCACCCCCAGAATACCAATGAAAAGAAGACGACGAGGGTCGAGAGGCCGACGCCCCGGCCCATGAATCTGGGTTCAACGAAGTTGCCAATGGCAACGTTGATGACGACATAGCCCAGGCTGACCCAGAGGGCCGCTTCAACATCGAGTTGGACCAGCGCCAACAGGACCGCCGGGATGGCGGCCACGAAGGAGCCGATCGTCGGGACGAAGTTGAGCAGGAAGGCGCCCAGGCTCCAGAGCACCGCGAAATCGACGCCGATGGCGGTCAGCCAAAGCCAAACGAGCAGCCCGGTGGTCAGGCTGGTCATCGTCTTGATCATCATATAGCGATTGACGTTGACCAGTACGTGGTCGAGGCGTGCGAGGGCGACTTCGGGAGACTTGAGCGCCGCGCGCAGTTTGGCTGGCAGACCGGTCGCCTCCAACAGGATGAAGATGACCGTCAGCAAGATGAGCAGTGCATTGGTCAGGGCGCTGCCGACGCCGCTGATGACGTCACCGGCGATGCCCATCGCATCGGCAGGGTTGATGTAGGTGGTGAGCGCATCGCGGGGCACGTGAAGCCCGATGCCGTCGAGCCAGTCGACCAGTTCCTCGGTCAAGACCTTGAGTCGCGCCTGGTAGTCCGGCAGGCTGACGAGAAAGCGGTCCAAGGACCCGGAGATCAGCGAGATGATCAGCCCGCCGAGCCCGACCAGCAAGGCGATGACGACGAGCAACGAGGCCCACAGCGGCAGGTAGCGCCGCTTTAGCCAAAGCAGCAGCGGCGAAGTGATGATCGCGATAAAGACGGCGAGCAGAAACGGCGTGAGGAGGGGGGCTGCCGTGCGCATGCCGGCGATGACGACGACCAGCGCGCCGGCAACGATCAGGAAGCGCGCAGCGGGCGAAAACTCCATGATCTCAAAACATCACGCAATGCAGTCGCCGGCGGAGGGGTTGCCCGGTCATCTCGCGAATCAATCGAATCGGGGCAGGCCGGAGTAGAGCCACCAGCTTCCAGATTCAGGATCATAGCGCCATTCCTGCCGGTCCACGAGACGGTGGACGACTTGCCGATCCTCGTATAGGTAGTCGATGCGCACCACCTGGCTTGCCGCGTCTTCGCTGCCCATGACTGCTGGCTGGACGACGTCGTAGCCGGTAATGCGCAGGCTGTCCTGCCATCGGGCAAGCGCCCGTGCATCGCGACGGTCCGGATGGACGTAGCCGCTCGCCGTCTCGAAATACCCCCAGCGCAGGGCCGAACCGTATCCAGCCGCGGCCGCCTCCAGGGCCATGTCCTTTTTGTCGCGCTCCAGTTTGGCGCAGCCGACCAGCAGAGAAATCACGATCAATAGGGGGATCGCGAATGACCCAAGAAGGATTCGCCCAAGCCTTGCGTTCATATCCTCGATGATACGCCATGGGGGATCTCCGACCAAGATCGCCGCAACGCCGCCGTGGCGCGGTATCATGCTCGCTTTTTTGGAGTCTTCTGCATGACGGCAACGGCCCCAGAACAGGACGACGACCGTGAACCGCGCGTCGATCTACGGCTCGACAAAGCCGAACTGACGCTGCTTGGCACCGCCCATGTCTCGCGCGCAAGCGCCAACATGGTACGAACGCTGCTTGAGGACGGCGAGTACGATGCGGTGGCGGTCGAGCTTTGTCGCAGCCGCTATAGCGCGTTGATGGACCCCGGGTCCCTGTCACGGATGGACCTCTTCTCGGTGATTCGGGAAAGGCGTGTGTATATGGTCGTTGCCAGCCTGGCACTCTCGGCATATCAGCAGCGTCTCGCCGACCAGTTCGGGATCGAGCCGGGTGCCGAGCAGCGCATGGCGATTCGCCTCGCGCGCGAACAGGATCTGCCGTTGCTGCTGGTCGATCGCGAAATCGGTATCACCTTGCGCCGATTGACGCGCAACCTGAGCTGGTGGCGCCGCTACACCCTGTTCGTCGGGTTGCTGGTGGCGATGCTCTCGCGCGACCAGATTACCGAGGAGGAGGTCGAGCGGCTCAAGGAGGGCGATGTCCTCGAGACCACCTTCGCCGAGCTGGCAGAGGATCGCCGAGACCTCTTCGTCCCGCTGATCGAGGAGCGGGACCGGTACATGGCGGCAAGACTGCGCGCCGAGATCGCGGAGAAGGGCTACCATCGCGTGCTCGCCGTGGTCGGGGCCGGTCACCTGGACGGCGTCGCCCGCTCACTGCGCGCCGACGAGGGCGATCCGGCCGGCAGGTTGGACGCACTCGAGTGGGTTCCGCCCCCGAGCTTTTGGCCGCGGCTGCTGCCCTGGTTGGTCGTCGCGGTGATCCTGGCCGGCTTCACCTATGGCTTCATTCGCAATCCGGCGCTCGGCTGGGAGATGGTCCTCGAGTGGGTGCTGATCAACGGCAGCCTCGCGGCGACCGGGGCGGCCCTTGCCGGCGGGCACCCCCTCTCGGTCCTGACCGGGTTCTTGGCGGCCCCGCTGACATCGTTGAACCCGACGATTGGGGTCGGTATGGCGACCGCGGGCGTCGAGCTATCGCTGCGCAGACCCAGCGTCGGTGACTTTAGCCGGCTGCGTAGCGACGTGAGCCATTACACGGGATGGTGGCGGAATCGCGTCTCGAGGGTCCTCCTGGTCTTCATGCTGAGCACGCTCGGGTCGATCATCGGGACCTACGTCGCCGGCTTCCGGATCGTCGAGAAGCTGCTCTAGAGCCCATCGTCGGCGCGAGCGAGTGTCTCGCCGATGATGCGAATCGCTTCGTCGAGGTGCTCGAAGGCGTGATTGCCGCCGGCGAAGATATAAAGGCGCCCGCAGGGCCGGATTGATCAAGAATAGATGCGCGAAGCCGAAGCGTTGCGCCAGGAGCTGGCCATAGAGACCGCCCATCGAGCTGCCGACGATGATCGGGCGAGCCTGGGGGGCGTGCGCGCCGAGTTCGCAGAGGAAACCCGACAGGGTCGCAATCGCTTCCCCCGGCCGGTGAGCGGCATAGTCGGGCGCCAGAACCTGGGTGCCGGTCAGCCGTTCGCGGAGCATCGCGGCCTTGTGGGAGCGGCTGGAGCTGTTCAGTCCGTGGAAATAGACAATCATCGCAGTTGCCCGTTCGAATGCCGAAGACGCCACTCCAAGACTTCTTCCAAAACGATCGTTTCGCCAACTACGTCGGCGTCGAGTTGCTCGAGGCCTCGCCCGGCAAGGCGAAGGCCCGGCTCCAGATCGCAGACCGCCATCGCAATGCCGCCGGCGTCGTCCACGGTGCGGCGATCTTCAGCCTGGCCGATCTCGCTTTCGCCGTGGCGTCCAACAGCCACGGGCCTCTCGCCCTGGGTGTCAACGTCGCCATCTCCTATCTCAAGGCCGCAGTGAGTGGGACGCTCACCGCCGAGGCCGAAGAGGTTGCGTTAACGGCCAAACTCGGTACCTATGCCGTACGTGTGGTCGACGAGCAGGGTACACCGATCGCGTTGTTCCAGGGCACCGTCTATCGCAAAGGTCAGGGCGGGCAACAAAATGGACCGATTTTGTCGGATATTGTATCCTAGGCCCAGCTCGCCAAACGCGGAGTAGGTGCTCGTGAGACTGACGACCAAGGGGCGGTATGCCGTGACCGCCATGCTGGATTTGGCTCTCCACAAGGGCCAGGGGCCCATCTCGTTGTCCGATATCGCCCAGCGACAAGAGATCTCCCTGTCCTACCTGGAGCAGCTGTTCGCGAAGCTACGCAAGCACGCGCTGGTGTCGAGCGTGCGCGGCCCAGGCGGTGGGTATCACCTCGCCCGCGAGAGCGCCGACATTTATGTCGCGGAGGTGATCGCCGCGGTCGACGAGACTGTGGATACCACCCGGTGCAGCGGCGGGCAGGATTGCCAAGGTAGTCGGCCCTGCCTCACCCACGACCTGTGGGTCGACCTGAGTCAATGCATCTACGATTACCTGAGTGGAATCAGTCTGCAAGACCTCGTCGAGCGCAAGGGCGTGCAGGAGATCAGCTATCGCCAGGAGCAGATCATGCGCGAGGCGCAGCAGGAGGACGACGCCAGGGGGTATCCCGCCTCGGCGCAGGCCTAAACCCATTCATCGCCAAGCATCCCTCGCCGGGTGATCGCATTTTTGGGGACAGTATACTTTATTGTTGCTGCCAGGGACCCGGCTCCTGCGGCGGATTCCGTATACTGGCGCGTATGGAGAAGCGGTCAGTGGCGCGAGCCATTCGTTCCGAGGCGGGCGTCGTCACGGTGCTGCTTGGCGGCTCGACGCTTTGGGGTCTGTACTGGCTCCCGCTGCGACTCCTCGAGCAAGGCGGTCTGGGCGGTCTCTGGGTCGTCGTGCTGGTCTATGTCGGGGCGAGCGGCGTGCTGCTGTGGCTGGCGCGTCGCGAGCTGCGCGCATTGCCGGGTTTCGCCGCGCCTATGCTGGGGATCGGACTGTCCGGGGCGGTCTCCGGGATCGCCTTCAGTGTCGGCGTCATCGAGGGAGAGGTCGCGCGCGTCCTGATCCTGTTCTACCTCGCGCCCGTCTGGTCGGTGCTCCTGGCGCGCTGGGTATTGCGCGAGCCGTTGGCCCCCGTGACCATTCCGGCGCTGCTCGTGGCGCTCGGCGGGGCCGCGATGATGCTGCTCTCCGACGGCGGACTCGCCGGCTCGAGGCTCGCGTTGGCCGAGCTGCTCGGCTTGATCGCCGGTCTGGCCTTCGCGCTGACCAACGTCCAGCTGCGTGCGGCGCGAGCGCTCTCGCCACGCCTGAAAAACCTCGCCGCCTGTTACCTGGTGCCGCCGTTGGCGGTCGTCGTCGCGGTCGCGCTCGACCTGCCGTTGGCGGCTCCGGCGGTGACGCTTGTCGGGAGCCTGGTGCTTGGCATGGTCTGGATGAGTGCGATGATCGCGATGGTGCAGTACGGCGTCAGTCATCTGCCCCTGCAGCAGTCCTCTGTGCTGTTGCTATTCGAGCTGATCGTCGGCGCCGTCTCGGCGGCACTGATCGCCGGTGAGCGGTTAGGCCCCTGGGAGCTGATCGGCGGGGTCTGCATCGCCGCCGCCGGCCTGGCCGTCGTTTGGGGGCGCCGAACCGCAGCGCGTGCCGACCCTCCTGGCCTTAGTCAACCGCGGCGAGATAGGCATGAAAGGGGCGGCGACGGCGCCACACGCGCCGGAGGGACTTCGGCGTCAAGCGATAGCGGGTGCCGCGGCCAGGATCCAGGAGCATAACCGCGAAGGTTCCGCGGCCCAGCGCCGCGAGCCTCCCATCGAGCCAATCGTCGAGCGCCCGGACTGCATCGCGCCAGGCGTCCGGGTCGTCGTTGCGCAGGGCCGTCTGAGGGATATCCCAGAAAATCAGCTCCTGGCCAGGATCGGATTCCCCGCCGAGTGCCGGTAAGGCTCCGCCACTATCGACCGTCGAGACACCGGCCCAGCGGGCCAGGCCGAGGGCCAGTGGCGCCCGGGCGTAAACGGCCGTGAGCGGCGCCGCGGGCGGAGGCTCGGGCAGCGCCCCGCCGCCCCAGGGCCAAATCCCGTTGATCCTGGGACGGCCGTCGGCCTCCCGGCGGTCGTTGACCGGGTGCTGGTGGAAGAGCATCTGGGCCTCGTTGAGCAGCGCGGCCCACTGTCGGGCCTCGTCGCCGCGCGGCATGCTCTGATCGACGGGGCGGCCGCGGGCGGTCTCCAGCGGGGTCGTGCGCAGCGCCGGCGGCGTGTCGAGGCGCAGGTACCAACGCTCGGCCTGCGCGGCAATCAAGCGGACGCCGGCCTCGGCGAAGTGGGCGTTGAAGGCGGCGACCAGCGCCTCGGCCTCGTCCCGGGACAGGTCCAGGACGCGGCTGTCGAAGAGGCGCAGCCGATCCCGGTCGGCGCGCAGGTGGACGGGATCGGCGTGGAGCCAGTAGCCGCCGTCGCCCTCGTTCGGCGCCTCGGCGAGCCGCGCGAAGGGGGCGCTGGGCAGGTCTTGATCCGGATCGGTCGCGATTGCGAAGGCCGCGAAGAGGCTCGCCAAGGCGCCGCCCGGTTCGGCATTCTCCAACTCGGCTCGGGCGAGGAGGCGCTCGAGCCGAGTGGCCCGCACTCCCCCGGTGCCTTGCCAGTCGCGCGGCAGCGGCCCGAGGAGCCCGGGGGCGATGAGCTCGAGGCGCCGCGGCATCGCCCTGACGCCGGCTCAGCCGGCGAGGGTCTCCAGGCGGATGCGCATGACCTCGCCCTTGACCGCCTCCAGGGCCTCGATCCGGGCGATGGCGTCGTTCATCCGTCCTTCTCGAACGCGATGGGTCAGCATGATAAGCGGAACGTGCGTCTCGCCCTCCTCGGGCTCCTTCTGCTTGATCGCCTCGATGCTGATGCCCTGCTCGCCAAGGATGCCGGCGACCCGCGCCATGACGCCGGGCTTGTCCAGGGCCGAAAGGCGCAGATAGCAGGCCGTCTCGACCTCCTCCATGGGCAAGACCGGCGTATCCGAGAGCTCGGTGGGCTGGAAGGCGAGGTGAGGCACGCGATTGTGTGGGTCCGTCGTCAGCGCGCGGACGACATCGACCACATCGGCGACCACGGCCGAGGCGGTCGGCAGCGAGCCGGCCCCGGCGCCGTAGTGAAGGGTCGGTCCGACGGCGTCGGCCTTGACCAGGACGGCGTTCATAACCCCGTCGACGTTCGCGATCAGACGCCGCTCCGGGATGAGCGTCGGATGGACGCGCAGTTCGATCCCGCCGGCAGCGCGCCGGGCGATGCCGAGGTGCTTGATGCGGTACCCGAGCTCGGCCGCATAGGCGACGTCCTGCGCCTGGATGCGCGAGATACCCTCAGTGAAGGTGCGGTCGAACTGCAGCGGGATGCCGAAGGCGATGGCGCCGAGGATGGTGAGCTTGTGCGCGGCGTCGATCCCCTCGACGTCGAAGGTCGGGTCCGCCTCGGCATAGCCGAGTGCCTGCGCTTCGGCCAGCACCTCCCCGAAGTCCCGGCCCTTGTCGCGCATCTCGGTGAGGATGAAGTTGCCGGTCCCGTTGATAATTCCGGCGATCCACTCGATGTGATTCGCCGCCAGGCCCTCCCGTACGGCCTTGATGATCGGTATGCCGCCGGCGACGGCCGCCTCGAAGGCGACCACGACACCGCGCTCCTGGGCGGCGGCGAAGATCTCGTTGCCGTGCAGCGCGATCAGGGCCTTGTTGGCCGTGACCACATGCTTGCCGTTGGCGATCGCACGCAGCACCAGCTCGCGGGCCGGCGAGTAGCCGCCGATCAGTTCGATGACGATCGCCACTTCGGGATCGTCGACGACGGCGAAGGCGTCGTTGCCGATACGCTCGACTTGGTCGAGACCACTGATCGCGCTGCGGTTGTAGTCGCGCGCAGCGGCATGGGCAATGCGTATGCCGCGACCGGCGCGGCGGGTGATCTCGCTGGCATTGCGTGTCAAAACGGTTACGGTGCCGCCGCCGACGGTACCCAGACCCAAAAGACCGATCTTCACCGGTTCCATGCAGCACTCCCGAGAATAGAAGTCAAAACCCTAGGCTCCGCCCCGCTCGTCGCGGCGGATCATGTCGCGGATTCCCTGCACCGCCTGGCGCGAGCGGTGTTCGTTCTCGATGAGGGCAAAGCGTACGTGGTCGTCGCCGTACTCGCCGAAGCCGATTCCGGGTGAGACCGCCACCTTGGCATCGCGCAGCAGCTTCTTCGAGAACTCGAGGGAGCCCATGGCGCGGTACTGCTCCGGGATGGGCGCCCAGACGAACATGGTTGCCCTCGGTTTGTCGACCGGCCAGCCGCAGCGGTTGAGGCCTTCGCAAAGCACATCGCGGCGGCTCTGATACTGCGCCGTGATCTCATGCACGCACTCCTGCGAGCCCTCGAGCGCGGCGATCGCGGCGACCTGGATAGGTGTGAAGGTGCCATAGTCCAGGTAGGACTTGATTCGGGACAAGGCGGCGATCAGGGTCGGATTGCCGCACATGAAGCCGATCCGCCATCCGGGCATGTTGTAGCTCTTCGACAGAGAGAAAAACTCGACCGCGATATCCTTGGCGCCCGGCACCTGCAGGATAGACGGCGCCTCGTAGCCATCGAAGGTAATATCGGCATAGGCGAGGTCGTGGACGACCCAAACGCCATGTTCGCGGGCGATCTCGATGACCTGTTCGAAGAACGCAAGATCCACGCACTGCGTTGTCGGATTGCCTGGGAAGTTCATCACGAGCATCTTCGGCTTCGGCCAGGACTCGTGGATTGCCCGCCGCAGCTCCTCGAAGAAGTCCACGCCCGGTACCAGCTTCACGTGTCGGACGTCGGCGCCGGCGATGATGAAGCCGTATGGGTGGATCGGGTAGGCGGGGTTTGGTACCAGGACGGTGTCGCCGGCATCCATGGTCCCGAGGGCCAGATGGGCCAGGCCCTCCTTCGAGCCGATGGTGACGATCGCCTCGGTGTCGAAATCGAGCGCCACGTCGTAGCGGTCCTTGTACCAATTGCAGATCGCGCGCCGTAGTCGCGGGATGCCGCGCGAGACCGAATAGCGGTGGGTGTCGCGGCGGCTGGCGACCTCGACAAGCTTGTCGACGATGTGGGCAGGTGTCGGCTGATCCGGGTTGCCCATTCCGAAGTCGACGATGTCCTCGCCCCGGGCTCGTGCCGCCGCCTTCAGCTCGTTGACGATGTTGAAGACATAGGGCGGAAGCCGCTCGATGCGGCGAAAATGCGGATCAGGGGCGACCACGGCGACCTCGCGGGTTGGGACGGATTCGGACGGCCAAACCCCGGAGTTTAACGCCGCGTCCAAGATATGAGAAATCCCGCGCGGCGGCATGCGTTGTCGGTCCGCGGGTGCCTGAGATAAGGTTCAGAAATGAAGTTTGCAGAAGACGACCAGGCGGCCGGGTACCTAATCCAAGGCTACGCGGCTGGCACCATCCGCATCGGCGGGCGGGACTACGGGGAAGGCCTCGTGGTCACGCCGGGGCGGGTCGCGACCCCTTGGGGGCCAGGGTCCGCCGCCGATCTGAGACCCGAGCATATCGCTGAGTTGCTGGCTTCGGATCCGCAGGTCATCGTCCTTGGGACGGGGCGCCATCAGGTCTTCCCCGACATTGCCGTCTATGCGGTCGCTCTCGAGCGGGGTATCGGCATCGAGATCATGGACACCGGCGCCGCCTGCCGGACCTATAACATCCTCGTCGCTGAGGGCCGCCGCGTCGCCGCGGGGCTGCTGTTGATCTATTGAGGGCTGCACAAGTCATCGGAGACGGTTCGCTGCGACAGGCTGCAAGGACGTCCGTGTCAGCTCGACAGCCGGATCCCTCCCGCCGACGGTCGCAGCGACTCGCCTCCGATTACTTTTGGGATGATTGATAACGGCCGGCGTCGTCCAGAGCCGGGTGCAGCACCGTCCAGGCGGCCTTGCCGTCCCAAGCGACGGGTCTCTCGGCATAGAGGGCCCGATCAAGGCCGGCCAGCAGCGCCCTGGCCTCCAGCGAATCCAGGCGCGCCGCAAGCGCCAGCAGGCCGCGGGGCGGGTCCGCCGGCCAGGCCTGCGTGCCCCAGGCCAACAGGGCGTCACGTGTCTCGCGCGCACTGCCATCCGAGCAGGCCAACTTGATCGCACGCCTGGCCTTCGCAGTGGCGCGCTGCTGCGCCTGCCGGCCCGGTGTTGCGCCAAACGGGCGGTGCGTCGCAGAACGGCGCCGCTCGCGCCACCACAAGAGGGTCATCAGGGCCCAGCCCAGGGCCAAAGCGGCGGCCAATGCAGGCCAGATACCAGCCTGGTGGAACCCGCTGCGCAACCCATCGGCGAGCTGGCGGCCGCGACCCCATGTCCGCGTCGTGCCGCCGGCGGCTTCGTCGGTGAGCGCTGCTGGATCGAGGCCGTCGGACGCGGCACCGCCGAGGCCGACTCGCAAGGTGCGTGGCGGGAGCCTGGCGGTGCGCGGCTGATCGCTCTGAGTATCCCACCACGACAGACGAATCTCCGGTAGCCTGACGAGGCCGGCTTCGGTCGGCACATAGGAGGCGGTCACCTCCTTGATTGCGACCGGGTGCTCGCCATCCAGCAGATCTCGTGTCCGCGGCGGACTCACGTCGAGCTCGGTTCCCGGCGGCGTGGCGAGCTCGAGCTCGGGTAGTTGCGCGCCAAGACTCGCGACGGCGGTGAGGGTCAGGGCGCGCCTGATCGGCTCACCGACGCGGCCCACTCGGCCGCTCGATGGCCAGTCGTCCGTCAAGGCAACCGATACGGCCGGTAGCCAGGGGTCCGCGGCGTCGCTTGGCGGCGAGTGCACGTCGAGGGTGACGGCTTCGCCGCGCACGCGCAGCTGACGCGTCGTACCGGCGGCCTCCCCGCCGTCGACGCTGGGATCGAGGGGGGCGAAGGGGTCCTCGTCGAAGCCATCTTCGTCCGCCTGGGCCGGGGTGCCGGGGATGGTCGCGGTGAGCTGCGGCGGGAGGATCTCGATCAGGCCGCTGCGGTGCGGGAAGATCGCATAGCGGCGCTCGATGACCTGATAGGCCTGGCCGTCGATCGTTTCGTCGAGTCCGCGATCGGCGCCGATCTGGTGCACGACGCCGCCGTCGGTCTGCGGCGGGGTCAGTTGCCAGTCCTGCATTGGCGCACGCGCGAAGAGCCGCACGCGGTAGGCGACCTGGCCCTTGACATAGGGTTTGCGCGGCGTTGCCGACACCTCGATGAAGACAGGCCCCTTATCCGCCGCCGCGGCGCTCGCGGCGTCGATGACCTCGAGGGCCAGCGGTGCGCTCGCCAGCCCGCCGAGCTGCAGCGATGGTACTGTCAGCTGGCCGGTCCGTCGCGGTGCCAGCTCGATACGCCACTCCTGCGAGCGCATGGAGCGACCGTCCCGGAAGCGCATGCGGCTCGTATGGGACCTGTCGACGATGGCGAAATCGCGTTCGAGGGGTGCGAGCTCGGGTGGGCCCTCGACATCACCGGAGGCGACGAGGGACAGATTCACGGTGTCCTCCTGGGTGATCCGCGCGTGCTCTAGGTAGGCGTCGAGCTCCGCCGCCGCGGCGGCCGCGCCGAGTGTCAGCAGCACCATGAAGCGCAGCGCTAGTCCCATCCAACTCCTCCAGTCGGGGGCTCGGTCGGCAGCATTGGTCTGCGCTGCAGGGAGGCGGGTGGCAGCTGTGGGGAACGGCATCTCGGTTGGCCCGCTAGACAACCGGGAGGCAGCCGAGCAATGCGGCAACCAGGTCATCGGGGGTTCGCCCGGCGGCGCGCGCCGCATCGCTGAGCAGGAGGCGATGGCGCAGCACGCCGGGCGCCACGGCGTGCACGTCATCCGGTGAGACATAGTCGCGCCCGGCCAGCCAGGCATGTGCCCGTGCGCAGCGTTCCAAGGCGAGGGTTGCGCGAAAACCGGGGGCGTCGCGCAGCCACCCGGCCAGGGTCCGTTGTTGGCGCTCGGGCGCACGTGTCGCTTGAACCAGCCCTACCAGGTAGTCTTCCACCGCGGGTGCGAGGTGGAGATCCAGGACGCGGCGTCGCGCGCGAGAAAGCTGCGGCTCGTCGAGCGCGAGGCTCGGCTCGGTCGGTTCTGCTTCCTCGTCTTGCGCAGCCCGGCGGTGGCGGCGCAGGGCGGCCAACTCAGCGCTGTGACTTGGAGCCGGCGTCGCGAGCTGCATCAGAAAGCGGTCTCGCTGGGACCGCGAGAGGTGCGCGCCGGTCGCCTCCTCGAGCGGCGTCAGAGACGCCAGAAGCAGCGCGGGCATTGCCGCCGCGGCGGCCTCGCGCCTGCTGAAGAGCCGCTGCCCGTCGAGCGCCTCGCCGAACGCCGATTGCACCTGGGCGGGCGCTCGGTCGAAATCCTCGATCAGCACGATATCGCCCCAGAACCGAGCGGATGCGGCGGGCGGATCGGCGCCCTCCTGAGGCTGTTCGTCGTGGGCGGCCCAATCCGCTACCTCTAGGTCCGGCGTCATCTGGATTCGTCGGAATCCGGTGCGCAAGGCCGCGGCCAATGCCTCGATGGCGGCGGTCTCTGTGAGCCCTGCCGTTCCCGCCAGCAGCAGGTGTCCTTCGGCCAACAGTGCGATGAGCAGATCCTCGACGAGCCCCGCCTGGTCGGGGACCTGGCGTTCGATCGCATGCTTCACGGTTGAGAATTCCCGTTGCAAGGAATCCCGTCGGCCCGCGTCATCCTCATCTTCGAGTCGTGTCAAGAGGCTCGGTGCGATCGAGGGGGTGCCTTCGTGCGTCTGGTCATCCGCTGCGGTCATCGTCACCATTGTCCTCGCCGCTGGGTTCGCGGGGGCGGCCGATCCATCCGACGCGACTGGCCCCCCTTCTCCTCCCATTGTCGCGAATCTTTTTCCCCTTGGGTATCCAGCAACCATGGGTCTGCGGCGATTCCGGCTGATCGGTCGAGATCGAGTGGGTCCGAGCCGTGCATTGTATTGAAAAGCATTGGAAATGCTTCAGTGCCCTGCTAAGCTCCAACCAGAGTGTCGAGGCGTGGGAGGCTGGCTATGGCGGCACCATACCGCAATGGTTTCACGGCGCTGGCGGCGGCGATGCTCGGCCCGTTGCTGTTGTGGCCGGATCACAGTGGCGGCGGCGGGGGCGGCCCCGACCCCGACCCTGACTTTCGATCTGCGCGCGAGGCCCTGGTCCGGGAGGTGGAGCGCCAGGTCGTGCGAACCCGTCAGGCGCTCGGCACGGACCGGCTGAAGCCCGCCGTGATCCAGGCCATCGGGGCGGTTCACCGCCACGCCTTCGTGCCGCCAGCCCTGCAGTATCAGGCTTACTACGATGCGCCTTTGCCGATCGGTGAGGGCCAGACGATCTCCCAGCCCTATGTCGTTGCCGTCATGAGCCACCTGCTCGACGTCGAGGCGGGGGCGCGTGTCTTCGAGCTCGGTACCGGCTCGGGCTATCAAGCGGCCGTGCTTGCCGAGATGGGGGTCGATGTCTACTCCGTCGAGATCGTGCCGGAGCTTGCCGAGCGGGCCGCAAGCACGCTCGCTCGGCTCGGCTACGACCGCGTTCAGGTGCGCGCTGGCGACGGCTATCTCGGCTGGCCGGAGGCGGCGCCTTTTGACGGTATCATCGTCACCGCCGGAGCGGACCATGTCCCGGGGCCATTGTTGGAGCAATTGGCCATCGGCGGGCGTCTGGTGATGCCGGTCGGCGACCATGGCCGGGTGCAGCAACTCGTGACGATTGAGAAACGGGCCGACGGCAGTACGCTGCGGCGAGAAATCCTGCCGGTGCGCTTCGTGCCTGTGACCGGCGAGCACGTTCAGTAGCCGAGAGACGACAGCTGGCCCTCCAGGAGCCGTAGTTGGACCGAAAGGACCGCCTCCCCGCCGTCAATGAAGAGGGCCGCGACGGCAGAAAACGACGGCAAACGAAAGAGGGTGGATGACGATGGCGATGATGAACACCGGCAAGGTATTCCTTCACCGTCTCCTGCGCCGTGTCACGAAAGGGTGGGTCGTGGACGTGCCGAGCGAGATGTCCTGCTGTGAATTCGATTGCCACAAGCCCGAGTGCGCACACGGCGAGTGGGAAACCTGCGAGGCGCGCCTCGCCTGCGAGCAGAGGCTCATGGCGGCCGGCAGCGAGGCGGACGGACGCTGACGGTCAGGGCGACCCGCCGGCGAAGGCTTTACGATGAAATTCGCGTAGCGCGTTCGCTCCCTCGCCCTCCGGGAGAGGGTTGGGGTGAGGGAACGATCAGGGGCGAGACGACATTTCATCGTCCC
>JGI12109J20283_10100136_pt1 | contig 20801 bp, 18 predicted proteins | sample ElkSlonscriptome_12_FD_20283 | JGI IMG/M metagenome (IMG submission 20283)
GACGAATTCGCAAAGGCAATAATTCCATTTTGTTTCGTTCATAAATCTTGAAGCTACTCTTAACTCATATACTAATCTAAAATCTACCTGGATTTTGGCTTAAGACTCTAGAGTCTTAAATAAGCCACTACTTTTACAAAATGATCAAACGCCTTCCAAAATGGCTTAAGATAGCACTGCTTCTGTTTGGAGCGCTATTAATTTCATTCGTCACCTTTTTCGTCTTGCTCTTCAGTGGAGGATTCGGTTCAATCCCAGGCGAAAAGGATTTGCTGCGTATTCAAAACCAATCTGCCAGTTTGGTGTATGCCTCCAACGGGAGCTTGATTGGTAAAATCTTTGAAGAGAATCGCACCAATTTACCGTATGACTCACTTCCCCAGAATTTGATTGATGCCTTAATTGCCACCGAAGATGCACGCTTCTATCAGCACGAAGGTGTCGACGGAAGGGCTCTGCTAAGAGTGCTGCTTAAAACCCTGATCATGGGTGATGCCTCGGCGGGCGGTGGCAGTACTTTGTCTCAACAGCTGGCAAAAAACCTCTATGGCAGAAAAGACTACGGAAAGTTTAGCCTGATCATCAATAAATTGAAAGAGGTCATCCTTGCCAACCGTCTCGAAAACCTTTACAGCAAAAAGGAGATCATTGAGCTTTACCTGAATACAGTTCCCTTCGGAGAGAATATCTACGGCATCGAGGCAGCCAGCAGTCGCTTTTACTCCAAATCCACCGGTAGTTTAAGCACAGATGAAGCCGCCGTGCTAGTGGGTCTTCTTAAAGCCAATTCCTTTTACAATCCCAGGATGAATCCTGAAAATGCTAAGGCAAGGAGAAATGTGGTTTTGGATCAAATGGAAAAATACAGTTACTTGAATACCAAAACCGCTGATTCGCTCAGATCCCTGAAAATAGAGCTCAATTACCGGAACTTAGATAAGGAAAGTGTTACCCCCTACTTTCTTGTCCGCTTGCAAAGTGAATTGGATGCCATTTTATCCGATATCAGCCAAAAGTCAGGTCAACCATACGAGGCGAATACAGACGGATTGTTGATCGAATCCACTTTGGACCTTGAACTACAGCAGAATCTCTACGCTTCTATGGCGGAACATCTCGAAAGCATGCAGAGAATCCTCAGACGGCAATATGCAAAGGGAGTTTCAGCGAAAAGGTTAAATCGTTTGGTCGAAAAATTGATGGACCAAAAAGAGCTCAGCCATTCGACCCCCAAAGAAGGCTTGTACTTCGATTGGGCGAATGGAGATACCCTACTGCACTTAAGCGCGGCGGATAGCCTGAAATACATTCTCACTCAGCTTCAGTCGGGTGCCTTTGCCCTAAATCCCCAAAATGGCGCAATTCAAAGCTGGATTGGTGGTATTCATTTTCGTTATTACCCTTTTGACCAGGTCAAGGCGAAAAGGCAGTTGGCTTCAACTTTTAAACCAATCCTTTACGCAGCCGCACTGAATCAAGGTTTTGAACCTTGCGACTATTTGAGTAATGAAGAGATCGTATTGACCGACTATGAGGGTTGGGCGCCCAACAATTACGACGGTACCAGTGGTGGAGAATACTCGATGGCTGGAGCGCTTGCCTTGTCTAAGAACCTGCCTACCCTTGATCTCTATCTTCAGCTTGGATGGCCCGCCTTGAACAGAATGTGGGATACCCTTGGCTTTATTGAAGACCTCAATCAAGAGCCTTCAGTGATCTTGGGTACCAATTCGGCCAATTTATATCAACTAGTCAGCGCATACGCAAGCTTCGCAAATGGAGGATTTGAAGTAAAGCCTTATGCCATTGAGCGGATTAAGAATGCCAGGGGCGAAATTATCTACCAGAGGAAAAGTAAGCCCAAAAAGAGAGTCGTGGAGGCAGAGGTTTGTCTTCAGCTCAATGAAATGTTAGCCAAAACGGTAGATGAAGGTACCGCCAATGCGTTGCGATCGCGATATGGCATGCGCTATCCGCTATCCGCAAAGACCGGTACCTCCCAAAGCTATGCGGATGCCTGGACCGTGATCTACAATAGAGACATGGTTTGCGGCCTGAGAATCGGCGCTGCCTACCCTAGCATTCACTTCAATAGCGGTAAGTACGGTTCATCATCTAGATTGGCCATTCCCATCCTAGGCAAAACCTTGCAGAAAGAGAACTTGAGAAAAGCAGCCTGGTTGAGTTCAGGACTGCTTCAAAGTAGGCAAATCGATTGTGATAATTTTCGAAAGATCAAAGGCATCGAAAAGGTATTTCAACTCTTTAGGAAGAAGAAAACCAGTCTGGAAGAGGCAGAAAAACGAAGCAAGCGAAAAGGCCTATTCAAACGCATCTTTGGAAAGTAGGGTGCTGATTGGAGTGATTTTAAGTACTTGAAGTGAATGGTTGAATAATTTGCGTCTGGCAGCTGATATCTACCTTCTATTATTTCAACACTTGCATTTCATATTTCATATTTAATATCTACTTTTGCCATCCCGAATTTTTCGGGGTAATCTACGGAGTCTCAGAGCAGTTCCGTTCATTGTTAAATTTTAATTATTAGTTATGCCTACAAAGATCAGATTGCAAAGACATGGAAAGAAACGTTTTGCGTTCTTTCATGTAGTGATCGCCGACAGTCGTGCCCCACGAGATGGGAAGTTTATTGAAAAGATAGGTACTTACAATCCTAACACCAATCCGGCAACCATCGACATCAGTTTTGATAAAGCCTTGAATTGGGTCAAAAAAGGAGCTCAGCCAACCGATACCGTGCGAGCTTTATTATCTTACAAGGGAGTGATCTACAAAAATCACTTGGATCGGGGAGTTACCAAAGGTGCTTTCTCACAAGAAGAAGCCGATAAGCGTTTCGAAGAGTGGTTAAAATCAAAAGAGGATAAGATCAACGCTAAGCGTGAGCAATTGGCCTCTGAAGTAGAAGCCACCGAGAAAAAGGCTTTGGAAGCTGAAAAAGAAGCCAACAAGAAAAAAGCAGAGAGCATTGCCGCTAAAACAGCAGAACTCGCTGAAGAGGCGACCGAGGCCGTTGCTGAGGGAGCTGAACAAGCGGCGGATGCCGTTGCCGATGGCGCTGAAAAAGCGGCAGAAGCTGTGGCTGAAAAAGCTGAAGAAGTAGCTGAAAAAGCAACTGAAGCTGTTGAAGAAGCTAAAGAAGCAGTTACCGAGGAAGCTCCAAAAGAGGAGAAAACTGAAGAAAAACCTGCTGAAGCGGAAGCGAAGGAAGAACCTAAAGCGGAAGCGAAGGAAGAAAAAGCTGAAGAGCCTGCTAAGGAAGAGCCTAAAGCAGAAGCGAAAGCGGAAAAAGCTGAAGAGAAGCCTAAAGCAGAAGCAAAGGAAGAAAAGCCAGCTGATGAGTCTTCTGAGGCCGACGCCAAAGAAGATAAAAAAGACGAGAAATAACAAGCTAGGTAGCTTGCTCTAATCATGCAGATCGAGCAGTCCTATTACTTGGGTTACATTTCCAAAGTCATTGGTCATAAAGGGGAGCTTGCATTCAAATTGGATGTAGACTCCCCTTCTGATTATCAGGAATTGGATGCGGTCTTGTTGCAAATGATGCCTCAAGACCAAAGTTTAGTCCCTTTTTTTATTACTGCGGCACAAATTCATTCCGGAAACATTCTACGGGTAAAGATGGAAGGAGTGGATAATACTTCTGACGCCAAGAAACTCGTGGGCAAGTCGCTCTTCTTGCCTCTTGAGCGATTGCCAAAGCTAAATGGCAACCAATTCTACTTCCACGAGATCATCGGATTTCAGGTTGAAGATGTGGCGAAGGGAATCATTGGAAAAGTGAATGAAGTACTCGAATACCCTCAAACTAACCTGTTATCGGTTAATGTGAATGATCGAGAAGTCTTGATCCCTATTCTAGATGCGACCATTATGGGTTTAGATCGAGAGCAAGAGATCATCAAGGTCAAAGCACCGGAAGGTTTGATTGAATTGTATCTGGAGTGACCTTGCTATCAGGTGTTCCTGGTTGTCCTAATTCAGATTCCAGACCTTTGATTGGTATTCAAATAGATTTATTCTGATATACCGGGAGCTTTATCCATGGCCATACACTAACCATGGGTTCCTTTGATGGAATTATTTAAATCGGATGATTTTCAACTTCAAGCAATTCTCGATCAAACAAACGCAGTCTGCCATGAAGGTAGGCACCGATGGTTTGCTACTTGCTACCTCTACTCCAATTGCTTCAGGAGAAAAAACAGTGCTCGATATTGGCTCTGGCACGGGATTGATCGCATTGGTCATCTCTCAGCGAGACCCTGCAGCGGAGATCACGGCCATAGAGATCGATCGTGAAGCAGCCAAGGAAGCCAAATTCAATTTTAAAAGCTCCCCTTTTGCCTCACGATTGCAACTAAAGCACCTTAGTTTAGAAGACTATGTGCTCAGTACCACAGAAAAATTTGATTTGATCGTGTGTAATCCTCCTTTTTTCGAAGGAATGCAGGCGAAAGGAAAGCGAGGTAAAGCCAGAAATGCGGCCATGCTCCCTGCTGAAGAACTTATCGAAGGAGCAGAAAAACTATTGTCAAAAGATGGACAATTCAGCGTGATCATTCCCTATCGAAATGAAAAAACATTCATTCAAATCGCCCGAGAAAAAGGCTTGCATCCATTTGAAATACTCAACGTAAGAGGTCGTAAAGGATCGAAGCTCATTAGGTCGATCATTCATTTCTCCAGAAAGCCTGCCGAGCCTATTATCAACCAAATGCATATAGAGAACGACCAAAGGCATCAGTATTCTGATGCATACGTTGCGCTCACAAAAGATTTCCTGACCATATTTGATTGAATCTCCATCGGGATTACCTTTATGGATCTAAAACACATTGATGGAATACCAAGAAGTTAAAGCATTGATCAAAGGACGTAGATCGCTCTACCCCGCTCAAATGGACGAAAAAAAGCGAATTCCAGACGAAGACATCTGGAAATTACTCGAATTGGCAAATTATGCGCCCAACCACAAGCTAACAGAACCATGGCGATTCAAAGTGTTTGGCGGCGAGAAGGTTAAAGACTTCTATGAACTTTTGATCGAAGTGAATTCGGCATGGAATTCTGTAGATGAGATGAAGGCCAAAGCTAAAAAACTGCAAAGCAAAGCTCAGATCGTATCTCATGTGATCGTAGTGTACATGAAAAGAGACCAACAGAAAAGAGTACCGGTCCAGGAAGAAGAATATGCTTGCGCCTGTGCTATGCAGAACATGCTTTTAGGCATGGAATCCTTGAATATGATCGGGTATTGGGGAACCGGAAAAGCAGCTTACAGCGACCGCCTTAAAAAAGCCCTTGATCTTGAAGCAGAAGACAAGTGCATTGGTTTCCTGCAGTTGGGTGTGCCAAAAATTTTACCTTCCGAAGAATCCAGAAGAAAACCGGCTGATGTGAAAGAGAAAGTGGAGTGGGTTTGAGAGGTGCCTAAAGTGCGCTAAAGAGCCTAGAGTTTGAATATGGAATACGGTTACGAAATCATTCCCTCAAGTATATTCCCTACGAAGTAAGACAAAATCGCAGCGGTAGCGCCGAGAAAGAGCGTTTCCAAAACCGAGCGGAAGCGGTCGGTATCATTGACATATGACTTCAACCAGCCGATGGCAATGAAAGCAAGGGAAGTAAGGAAAATACTCATGCTAAAAAGATTCCTTGCCGGATGGTCTACGCCATCAGAGGCATAATCCCACACGTAGGCCACCAATGGGATCAAACCCACCATAATGAAAGAGATGAAGGTCATTAATCCCATCATGAAGGGCGATTTATCCTCTTTAGTCATGTTCAGCTCTTCTTTCATCATCACATCTACCCAACGATCCTTATCGGAAGTGATCACTTCGACTACTTGTTCTAACAATTCTCCTTCGAAACCCTTTGCGGCATAGATCTCACGGATCTCTTCTCGCTCCTTTTCGGGAAGATGATCGACTTCCCAATATTCCACCCGCTCATGTTTGTCGTAATTTTCTCTTTCTGACTTGTTGGAAAGGTAGCTGCCAACCGACATGGCGAAGCCATCCGCGATCAAATTGGCGAAGCCCAAAATAATAATCACCGATGAATCCAGCTTGGCGCCTGCTGCTCCGGCTACCACAGCAAAGGTAGTTACACTGCCGTCGATTCCTCCGTAGACAAACTCGCCGATGTAATCTTGCCACTTGGCTTTCCATCCCCCGGCAGAATGGAGGTTCGCTTCTTTATGTTGTGGGGCTTCTTTCAATTGTAACTAATTTTATTGAGCGCTGAAGGTTAAGCTTTGGATGAAGATATCTCCGCTTAGCTTCGCTAAAACATCCGGTTCAATTCATTTTTTAAAGCCTCAATAGCCACTTCTGAATAGGTACGCTCGGTCTTGCTTACCAATTCCAAGATGAACTGCGATAATTCCAATCCACTGGCATCATCATTCAATTGATCCATGCAACTATTGATTACTTTCTTGGTCTCTTCTTTTGCTTGTTTGATCATTTTCCAAGTACTCGTAGAAATGTAGACCTGCTGGGCCATATTGTGCTCATACTCTCCTCGAATAGCATCAAGCATTTTCGACTGTAGATCTTTGGCAGACTGTCCTTTTCCATAGGACCGCATCACCAAATTGCTTAAATTAATTCTCTCAAGATACAGCACCATTCTCTCATAGGCCTGCAATCGCATTGGCGTAAGCTGCTCACGACTATCGGATCGATTCTTTAATTCTATCTTTCTCAGCTCACTTTCTAAAAAGTTCTGCATCACGAAATAAACGCCCACGAAGACAATCGCGGCGGGTAATACGTATTTTAAGATTTCCAGCACTACATCCATATCAATACAAAATTGCTAAATTAAAATTAGCTCTATTCTTTTAGATAGCCCTGCTTTTTGACAAGTTGACTTTTACTTAGATTTGTTCTTCTATTATTTATTTAATGAGCAAGCTCTCCAACCGCATCCAACAACTCTCCGAATCTGCCACCATAGCCATGGCTCAGCGAAGTCGTGAACTTAAAGCTCAGGGCAAGGATGTGATCAGTTTGAGCCTTGGGGAACCCGACTTCCACACTCCCGACTTTATCAAAGAGGCTGCGAAGCAAGCCATTGACGAAAACTACACGAATTATACGCCTGTCCCGGGCTACGTAGAATTGAGGGAAGCCATTTCCAAGAAGTTCAAACGAGATAATCAGCTGGATTATTCTCCAGAGCAGATCGTGGTTTCTACAGGAGCTAAACAATCCATTGCCAATGTCATGCTATGTTTAGTAAATCCGGGAGATGAAGTGATCATGCCGGCACCATACTGGGTCAGTTATATGGAAATCGCCAAAATGGCTGAAGGCTCTCCAGTGGTTGTTTCGGCTGGAATTGAACAGGATTTCAAGATCACTGCTCAACAATTGGAAGATGCAATTACAGAAAAGAGCCGGGTGCTGATCTACAGTTCCCCTTCTAACCCTACCGGAAGCATTTACAATGAAGAAGAATTGGCCGCCCTAGCCAAGGTCATTGCGCAACATAAAGAGCTCTACGTGATCTCTGATGAAATTTATGAATACATCAATTTTGAAGGCAAACATCATAGCTTAGCTCATTTTGACGAGATCAAGGATCAAGTGATCACGGTGAATGGTTTGTCGAAAGGTTTTGCCATGACGGGCTGGCGATGCGGCTACATTGGTGCACCCACTTGGATCGCTAAAGCATGCGCTAAAATGCAGGGGCAAGTCACTTCCGGAACCTGCAGCATCACTCAAAGGGCCGCTATTGCTGCTCTTGAGGCAGACCCGGAAAGCGTGACCAGTGAAATGCGTCAGGCCTTTAAAAAGCGACGCGACCTGGTGGCCGAGCAATTAGAGAAGATAGAGGGCATCAAAGTAAACCGCCCACCGGGAGCTTTCTATCTTTTCCCGGATGTTTCTGCCTTTTTTGGCAAGTCGCATCATGGAAAAACCATCAAAGACTCGAACGATCTAAGTATGTATTTACTGAACGAAGCGTTGGTCGCTACCGTAGATGGAGACGCATTTGGGAGTCCGAACTGCCTGCGGCTCTCCGTGGCAAATTCTGAAGAACAGCTTATGGAGGCTATGGATCGCATCACGAAAGCATTTGACAAACTCTCATGAAACTGCGTGCCTCGAATATCTATCAGATCTTTGAAGACTTCAATCGATTGAAGGTCCTGATCATCGGCGACGTAATGGTAGATAGTTACTATTGGGGTAAAGTTGATCGGATTTCCCCGGAAGCTCCAGTCCCCATCGTAGCGGTGGAGAACAAAGAATCAAGGATGGGTGGAGCTGCCAACGTGGCCCTGAACATCCAGGCTATGGGAGCAAAACCCATTCTATGCTCCGTAATTGGAGAGGATAGCGAAGGAGATGAATTTATGCGACTGCTTAAGGCGCGCGGACAGTCAGATTCAGGCATCATCCGGACATCGAAGCGAAAGACTACCGAGAAGTCAAGGGTGATCGGTAACAACCACCAAATGCTGAGAATTGACTCAGAAGAAACTGATCCCCTGCCATCAGCCTTAAGCAATCAACTTTACGACTGCATTTCAAAATTAATCGGTACTGAAGATATTGATTGTGTGATCTTCGAAGATTACGACAAAGGCATTATCACTAAATCACTGATCGGAAAGGTGGTTGAACTGTGCGAGAAACACAAGATCCCAACTGCCGTTGACCCAAAGAAAAGAAACTTCAATAGCTACAAACAGGTCACGCTATTCAAGCCCAATCTTAAAGAATTAAGAGAAGGGTTAAAGATGGATGTAGATCCGTCGAATCAAGCTCAACTGGAGTCTGCTGTTGAAGCCTTAGAAAAGAAAATAACCAACCAAATCACTTTAATTACACTCTCTGAATCAGGTATTTACATTAAAACACCTAAACAAAAACATCGCATAGCTGCCCATCGCCGCGACATAGTGGATGTTTCCGGCGCAGGCGATACGGTGATCAGCGTAGCTTCGCTCTGTTTGGCCCTTGATCTCCCATCACAAATGATCGCTGAATTCTCAAATTTAGCAGGAGGCTTGGTCTGTGAAAATGTAGGTGTGGTACCCATCGATAAAGAGGAATTAAGGGAGGAGGTCTTAAAGCTATACATTTAAAGTGTTGATTCTATCAACGGCATATTTCGCACCTATTGCCCATTATCATTTGATCAGAAAGAGTAAAAAGCGAGTGATCGATGGTCAAGAACATTTCCTGAAAAGGTCACATCGCAGTCGCTGCGAAATATTGGGAGCGAACGGACCACTTAAGCTGAGCATTCCCCTCAAGAAATATTCGCACAAAGCGAAGACCGAAGACATTCAGATCAGTTATGACGAAGACTGGCAAAGTAACCACTGGAAAAGTATTCAGTCGGCTTACCGCAATTCAGCTTACTTTGAATTCTACGAAGATGATTTTAAGGAATTCTTCAATAATCAATTGACTGATCGCTTGGTCGATTTCAATGCATTACTAGAAGATCGCGTGCTTCAACTGCTTCAAATTGAAGCTGAAAAAGTGAGCGCAAGCGACCATTTAGAAAAAGAGTCGGACTGGCGAAAGCTGCTGGATCAACCGAAAGATAAAATGCTCGAAAATTCCTTCTTCCCTTTTTACCAGCAGGTTTTCATGAAGTCAAAAGCTTTTCATCCCAATTTGAGTATAATCGACCTGTTGTTTAATCTTGGACCAGCCTCGAGACGCTATCTTGCTGAAGTAAAGCTCCAAAATTAGGAGCTATAAGTCGCTTTTCAAGATCAGGCCCAACCAAAGCAGACACCTTGTGCAGGCAGACCATAGAAAGCAGATTACCTTACTTTCGGCATTCACAGTAAAGTAAATGCGAGCTGATCCTCGCATTCCGTCTTTATTTCCAGAAATATTCGCATCAATAAATAGTTGATAAATCACGAATGGCAATAAAAATCGCCAGAAGCACCTTTTCTAGGATCGGAAATCCGGTTCATGCTTTCCCTAATTGCCTTGCACCCCACAAAACGGCTTTAGGCATGATCAACCCTTCTATTTTCATTCCAATAGATTGAGCCATTAAATAATCCTTGAACTTACCTTTGAAAATGAATTTGAGTATTGTTTTGCTTTCATTTAATTTAGATGCTTTTGTAAGGGCAAGTCCTAGACAATTTACTATTAAAAAATCATCAACTACAGGGAGTTTATACTATGGCAAAGAAGATCGATATAGAAGAGAGCAAGAATGACGACAGTATAAGATTGATGATCTCTGAACTGAAACAAAAGGCAGAGCAGATTCATTTGGGCGGCGGAAAGAAGAAGATCGAAAAGCAGCATGCCAAGGGTAAGCTCACAGCGAGAGAACGAATTGACTTCCTTTTAGACGACAATGAAAACAGTGTAGAGATCGGCACCTTTGTAGGCGACGGCATGTATAAAGAGTATGGTGGCTGTCCGTCGGGTGGGTGCGTGGTAAAAATTGGATACGTAAGTAACAAGTTGTGCATTGTAATCGCCAACGATGCTACTGTAAAGGCTGGAGCGTGGTTTCCGATCACGGCCAAAAAGAACCTGAGAGCTCAAGAGATTTCCATCGAAAACAAATTACCCATCATTTACTTGGTAGACAGCGCCGGAGTATTTTTACCCATGCAGGATGAGATCTTCCCCGATAAAGAGCATTTCGGCCGCATGTTCCGAAACAATGCAGTGATGTCTGCCGCGGGAATTACCCAAATTGCCGCTGTTATGGGGAGTTGCGTGGCTGGAGGCGCCTACCTACCTATCATGAGTGACGAAGCGTTGATTGTGGACAAAACCGGTTCTATCTTTTTAGCCGGTTCCTATTTGGTGAAAGCGGCAATTGGAGAACAGATCGATAATGAAACTTTAGGAGGCGCGACCACCCATTGCGAGATCTCAGGCGTGACGGATTACAAAAGTAAAGACGATAAGGACTGCTTGACCACCATTCGCGATATCATGGATAAGATCGGTGAGGCCGAAACTGCAGGCTTTAATCGCAAAGAGAGAAAGGCACCTAAAGGTGATGAAAAGTCGCTTTACGGAAAAATACCCTATGATCGAAATACGCAATACGATGTAAAGGACATCATTAGCCATCTGGTAGATGATAGCGACTATACCGAATATAAGGCCAACTACGGAAAAACCATTGTTTGCGCCTACGCGCGCATCGACGGCTGGTCGGTGGGGATCGTAGCCAACCAGCGTAAATTGGTGAAAAACAAGAAAGGAGAGACTCAATTTGGCGGCGTGATCTATTCAGATTCTGCCGACAAGGCCGCTCGTTTCATCATGAATTGCAATCAAAAGAAGATTCCTTTGGTTTTCTTGCAAGACGTAAGTGGATTTATGGTGGGCTCTAAAGCTGAGCACGGCGGAATCATCAAGGATGGCGCAAAAATGGTCAATGCCATGTCCAATTCAGTGGTGCCAAAATTCACCGTAATCATGGGCAATAGTTATGGAGCAGGAAATTACGCCATGTGTGGTAAGGCTTATGACCCAAGACTTATCGTCTCCTGGCCTACCGCAAACCTGGCGGTAATGTCGGGTGCCTCCGCGGCAAAGACCCTCTTGCAGATCAAAGTAGCGACTCTAGAGGCCAAGGGCGAAAAATTGAGCGAAGAGGATAAGGATAAACACCTTAAAGAGATCACCGATCGTTATAACCAACAAACATCTCCGTACTATGCGGCATCACGCTTATGGGTCGACGAAGTAATTGATCCGTTGGATACCAGAAAATGGATCTCAATGGGGATTGAAGCGGCCAATGGTTCTCCTATTGAAAAGGATTATAAATTAGGCGTATTGCAGACCTAGTCTGGCGCAATAAGGCCGAAGTAAAGGACGGAAGCCGACTTTTGCAGTTTAACGAATATTCTTTAGTTCCCTTGGGTCCCGTGTGAATCAGCGACAAATTCATAATTGACAATTAGCTTGTCCTACATCATCCTACTATTCGCAGGCATTCTCGCCTATATCATATCTACCCTATCAGGTGGTGGTGGAGCCCTGGTGATGCTTCCGATCGTGGGATTCTATTTGAGTCCGTCTGCAGTAGCACCGGTAGTCAACCTGGGCAATATGATCGGCAGGCCGGTGCGGCTTTATCTTTTTTGGAAGCATATCGATTGGTCGATCGTGAAGTACTACGTACCCTCTGCTATCCTTGGTGCGATCACTGGCGGTTTAATCTTCGTCGAGTTAAAAGCTGATTGGCTACAAATTTTACTGGGACTCTTTTTGATCAGCACGGTCATCCAATATCGCTTCGGAAAGAAAGCACGCTCATTTGCGATGAAAAAGACCTATTTCATCCCGCTTGGCTTCGGGGTCACACTGATTTCGGCGCTTTTTGGGGCTACCGGTCCGATCTTGAACCCCTTCTATTTGAATATGGGATTAATGAAAGAAAGCATGATCGCCACCAAGACGGCCAATTCCTTTTTAGCCGGAATTGCCATGTTGAGTTCATATGCCTTTCTGGGTGCCTTACACGGTGAGCTTTGGTGGTATGGACTCTTGATCGGTATTGGGGCTACCATTGGCAATATCCTTGGTAAGCGCCTATTGTCGAAAATGACCGATGAGCTTTTTAGAAAGGTAGTGATCGCCTTAATGGTAGTCTCGGGAATTTTAATGATCGCCAAATCACTATGGCTGGATTAGTCGCTGCCGTCTTTCGAAGCCACGCAGTATTTCACCACTATTGATATCTGTATCAAGTTCAATATTTTCCCGATAGATCAAGCCCAGTCCGCTGGCATACACTTCACTACTCCGCTCACGTTCGATAAGGTTCAGCACATCTTTTTGAAGTACGGTTATGCTACTGTCGTAGCGTACGCCGTCCAATTGATACGATTGATGCAAGGCTTGATATTGGTAGGTGAAACGATCCATCGCATTCAAGGCATTCACATCCCATCGACTATCCTCTATGGTCGGAAAAACCAGGGGTACGAACACATTTCCTCCTTGATTCAACTCATAGCGAAGCGTGCCTCGATATCTGAGTTCACTGGCTAGCAAACGCCAGGGCAGGGAGTCTGCAATTCTTCGGTAAATCTCCGTTCGATAATTAAGTCGCCCAGACAGATCCTCTTGTGTATCCACGATCAGCTGTCGCTCAAAGAATATCACGGTATCGATGGTGCCCGTAAAATCATCATAGCTGATTGAATCAATTCGGTAGATCCTCTCCTGCCCTACTTCAAGGGGCAAGTAGGTATAGCCTTCAAAGTTGGGAGGAAGCTCAGACTCCTCATCGCTACCGCACGACAAGAGGAAGATCCCCATTAACAACAAGAAGTGATTCTTCATGCGATAAAGATACGGAGGCTTAGGATGAGATTTAATGTATTAAATACGAAAATAGAAGTTTAGAGATGAGAACGCGCAGCCTGATCAATTTTTTAAGCTTCACTGAAAGCGTTTTAGTTTAGCTTAAGCGACCAAAAGCCTTTGATCCAGTTTTATCAAACAAAGGGACTACACTCTACAACCGCTGCTAATTGAAAATGGAATTAGGCAGAAATAAATCCTCCTCCCAACAGATCATTCCCTTCATAGAATACCGCTGATTGGCCCGGTGCGATCCCTTTTACAGAATCCATGAATTCTACTTCAATTTCGCTATTGGCATTTATACTCAATTGCGACATGGTACCTTTATCCTTATATCGCACTTTAGTGAGCACATCGATATCTTGCGGTAGATGATCATACTTCACCAAATTGGGTTTACGCACTCTCATTTGTTGGCGTTTGAGATCCTCCTTCTTACCGAGTACTACGGTATTGTCAGAGGGGTTGATTCTGATCACATACATGGGCTCACCCATGGCAATGCCAAGGCCTTTTCGTTGTCCTACAGTATAGAATGGATAACCCTCATGCTTACCCAGCACATTTCCCTGAGTGTCTATGAAATCTCCTCCTTTTACCCTGTCTTCAAGGCCATCTACTCTCCTTTTTAAGAAACCGCGGTAGTCGTTATCCGGTACAAAACAGATCTCATAACTTTCCGCTTTCTTCGCTAACTCTTGGTGACCCCGATCGAGAGCCATCTTTCGAATCTCCTTCTTGGTATATTTTCCCAAGGGAAATAAAGTTCTGGCTAATGCCTTTTGAGACAAGCCCCAAAGTACGTAGGACTGATCTTTGCTCTCGTCTTTTCCTTTAGAGACCACGTAGCGTCCATTTTCTTGTCGCACATTGGCATAATGCCCCGTGGCAATAAATTCACAGCCCAATTGATCTGCTCTTCTCAACAAGGCATCCCATTTTATATGGGTATTGCACAATACGCAGGGGTTTGGGGTTCTTCCGGCCACGTATTCATCTACAAAATTATCGATGATGTAATCTCCGAACTCCTCGCGAATGTCAATGATCATGTGATGGAACCCATAGTTGACAGACAGAATGCGCGCATCGTTGATATCATCTAAACTGCAACAACCCGTGGTCTTGCGACTGCCACCTGCGCTGGCATAGTCCCACGTTTTCATGGTGACCCCAATTACTTCATAGCCCTGCTCATGCAGTAAAAGAGCGGTGACCGAACTATCGATCCCCCCACTCATTGCTACTAATACTTTTCCCTTACTACTCATATCTTACGCCTCCTTTCAAGTCGTCAAATTCTAGTCTATCTTTTCTTTGATGTTTGAACTCCTCTTTATTGAAATCTCCCTCGGGCGCATCTTCCGGATTCAACAAGACGCCATTCTCATACTTCAACAGCTTAACCACCAATTCGTGTTCATCATAGATCAACCATTTACCATCTCGTTGTCCTTCTTTATACTCTCCTTCTTGGTCTTTTTTCCCATCTACCTGATAAAAAGTAATCTGTCCGTGCCTGGCCCCATTCAGGTAAAATGCATCCAACTTGATCTGTCCGTTCTCATAAAAAGTTTGAAACGGGCCGTTCTCTATATCCTCTTTGTAGTTCACCAACTTAGCTACTTCTCCGTTGGGATAAAGCGTAAGCTCAGCGCCGTTCTTTTTCCCCGCCAAATAGTTGGTCTTTCGAAGGATTAGGTTTTCTTCACCAAAAGTTTGCCACATCCCACTCTTTTCCTTCTCGAGATACGCCCCTTTAGCCAAGGTATCACCGGTGGAGTAAAAGTGAACCGCTTCTTGGCGATTTGGATTCTGATCGTCGAAGATCATCAGGGTTTTGAGCTTGCCATCCTGGTAAAAATATCTGAAAGTATCAATCGGCTCGCCATCATCAAACTGTCCAAGGTAACGCAAATTGCCTTCGGGATAAAATCCTCTCCATTGGCCCACTTTATCGCCATTGGCATCCTTTTGGTTCCAGAGATCTTGTCCCAACGCATCTGTAAAAGGCAGCCATAGCAAGCCAATCAATAATAGGATATGCGGTGTACTTTTCATTGAATTGCAAAGTTACGGATTATCACACAGCTTAAAGGGCAAAATCCGTTCCAATACCGAGGACACAGACGCAATAATTGTATAAATTGCATGATATGCAAAGTGAGGGAACCTTTTTAGAGAATCTTGCCGAAGACCTGATTCAAGTCTATGAAAATGAAGGTGATAAACTTTGCGTGGTCTTGCCTTCCAGAAGAGCAAAGGTTTTTCTGTTGGAGGAGTTCAAGCGTAAGATGAATGGTGCAGCTTGGCTTCCGAACATTCTAAGCATGGAAGATTTCATTACCGAGCTATCCTCATTGCAGCCAATTGATGATCTGGATCTGATCTTTCTTTTCTACGAAGTGTATAAAAAACTGGACGGTTCTAAAGCAGATAGTCTAGAGGAATTTATGGGATGGGGCAGCATCTTGTTGCAAGATTTTAATGAGATAGATCGAAATTTGATCAACGCTGAAGAGCTGTTCGGCTACCTTAGTGAACAAAAAGCGGCAGAAAATTGGAATTTAGGCGGTGAAGAGCTCACCGAATATCAACAACAATACCTCGCCTTTTGGCATCGATTCATTCATTATTACAAGGCGCTGAAGCAGCAGTTAGTTGAAAAAGGCTGGGCCTATCAAGGTATGCTTTACCGACACGCTTTGGTCGAATTGGAAAAGAATCCCGAATCCCTGCTTAAAGACCAGTATTATGTATTTGCGGGCTTCAATGCACTGACTCCTGCAGAAGAAAGGATTATTAAAATGATCCAGCATAGTCGGAAAACTTCTCTTTACTGGGATGCAGATCAATATTATCTTGAAGATAAACTTCAGGAGGCAGGAAAATTCTTAAGTACTAAACTCAGCGGCAAGCAAGAAGAAAAATGGATTGGGAATCGACTGCTCACCGAAGAGAAAGAAATCCGGATCTACGGCATATCGGGCAATGTTGGGCAAGCTAAACTTTTGGGAGAACTGTTAAGCAGCTCAACCCATGAAGACTTAAGAAAGCGGGCTGTGATCCTCGCCGACGAAAATTTACTACTCCCGGTATTAGAGAGTTTACCCGAAAGCCAAAAGCCTTTGAACGTGACCATGGGCTATCCGGTAAAACAAACTGCATTCTATAGCTTCTTTTACAGCTTTTTCCAACTGTTTCAAACCTTTAAGGGTAGAACTGATTTTTACTATAAAAACCTCTTTGCCTTTCTAGGCTCCCCAATATTGAAGTGCATTTGCGAAGAGGCGGTTTTGCAGAAGCAGATTGACGAATTGCGAGAAAGTCAGCATAGTTTCTTTAGTCAAAAATCGCTGGAAAAAACCATAGATACAAAGCTTAATTATCTCTTTGACCAAAATGAGAGTTTGATTCATAAGGGCCTAAAATTGATCGAGCAACTAAAAGCAAGCGATCGTTTAGATGAAATCGAGCTGGAAATTCTCTTCCACTTTTACAAATTGTTTAACAAGCTCAATGAGCAGGAAGCAAAGACCCGATTAAGTCCAAGCGCTTTATTCACCCTGTATCGCATGCATATTTCAAAGTCTCAACTGTCGTTTGTGGGTGAGCCTCTAAATGGCTTACAAATTATGGGTGTGTTGGAAAGTAGAACCCTTGACTTTGAAGAAATATACCTTCTGAGCATGAATGAGGGCATATTACCCTCCGGGAAATCTCAGAATTCATTGATTCCCTTTAACCTTAAAAAGGAATTTAATCTGCCCACCTACAAAGAAAAAGATGCCATTTTCGCTTATCACTTTTACCGCATTCTTCAACGTGCTAAACGTGTGCATTTGATCTACAATAGCGGCATTGATCCCTTAAGTGGCGGACAAAAAAGTAGATTCATCGAACAACTTTTGGTTGAAATGCCGATCAAAAATCCAAAAGTGAACATCAAAGAGATCAAGCTTAAGCCCGCTTTATCGCTGTCACAACCCACCGAGGAAAAAATCGAAAAAACAGATCAGATCATTTCCTTGATTGAAGCAAAGATCAAATCGAGACTCTCTGCCTCGGCCATCAATACCTACTTGAGCTGCCCACTGGATTTCTATTACAAATATGTGTTGAGGCTTGAAGAGGAGGTCTCTACAGATCCTGAAGAGAGCATGGAAGCCTCGCAGTTTGGCAGCATCTTACACTACAGTCTGGATTTGCTTTACGCAGAGCATACCAATGAGCAAGAGATCCTCAGTTTGGGAATCCTTGAACAGATGCAAAAGAAGATCGATGCGGCCCTCAATAGCGCTTTCATAAAGAATGACTTGAAACAATGGAAGAAGGGAAAAAATAAGCTTGTATACGAAGTTTGCAGAACTTACCTACAGCAATTCTTCAAATGGGAAGAACAACGTCTAAAGGAGTCAGAGATCATCATCTTAGGCTTGGAAGATCAAATCGAAGTTGCCCAAAAGATCAAACTCGCCAACGAGCGTGAAATTGAAGTAAAGCTCCATGGACTAATCGACCGAATTGAAAAAGCGGATGGGCAGATCCAGATTATTGACTACAAGAGTGGCGCGGTTAGGAAGAGTAAGTTAAAAGTAGCTGATTGGGAGCTGCTATTGACACAATCAGCTCATGATCATGATAAGTTCGTTCAGCTCAGCTTTTATCACTTATTGTATAAGCTGAAATATGAAACCGAAGCAAGGGCCGCCATCCTTAGCTTAAAGGACCTGTCGGCTGATCTTATGTTTGCCGAAGGGATTGAGGCCGATGCCACCCTTCAGCTCATTGAACAAGTGGTGAATAATATGTTGGATAAAGAAATTCCCTTGGCACACAATCCGGAGGCAAAATATTGCAAATTTTGTAAGGCAACTTAAAAAAGTAAGGCCCGTTAATAAAATAACGAGCCTCACAGGGAATAGTTGTAAGATATCTACCACAAAGTCTTACGTAATTTAGACGATGTATAGACTGTTATAGTTGCCCAAGGATGAAAAAAATTATTCTGAGCTTTCTTTTTCTGTCGATGCTTTTAGAATGTTCATATGCGCAAGTCGTACGTTGTGATCACGAAAAACTATTGACCGAAAACTTTAATACGGTGCTTGAAAAAGCCGATCGCGCTAAATCACAAAGCATTTTTGTGATCCCCACAGTGGTGCATGTGGTGTATAAAAGCCAAACTGAGAATATCTCTGAGAGTCAGATAATGAGCCAGTTTAATGTGATCAATAACGATTTTCGGCTGCGGAATTCAGACACTTTGAACGTAGATCCCGACTTTTCAAAAGCAGATGTAAAGATCGAATTTTGCTTAGCCAGGCGGGATCCGGATGGAAACCCTAGCAGCGGCATAAATCGGATATCTACTAATGAAGACGACATTGGCTTAAGTGAAAGGTACTATCAAATTCAGCCAGCATGGAATCCGGATGAGTATTTGAATATCTGGGTAGTAGATTACGGAGAAATCAATGGCAATATCGTATTGGGTCGAGCCACTCCTCCGGGCCATACTCCCCGATCGCAAGATGGGGTGGTGATTAATTACCAAGCCTTTGGCACTACCGGACCAGTAGTACCTAGCTATGACTTAGGCAGAACGCTTACTCATGAGATTGGTCATTGGTTAAACCTACTTCATATATGGGGAAGAAACGATCAAAATCCAAATTGCGCTGACGACGATCTTATCGCAGATACCCCCAATCAAAGTGATGTCTATTTCAATTGCAATACCAACCCCAGTTTTAGTTGTGGATCAAAAGATATGCTTAGTAACTACATGGGCTACGTAGAAGACGCCTGTATGGGTAATTTTACCCAGGGTCAGCGTGATTGGATGCGCAATGCCTTAGTCACATTAAGACCAAGCTTGCTATTGTCGAATGGGTGTTTGCCGGTTGGACTTGATGAAGTTAAACTTAAAGCGCATACGCACATTTTTCCTAATCCGGTGAATCAAAAACTCACCATCCAATTTGATCAGATGGTTGATCGTTCGCTTGAAGCAAGAATTCACGACCTTAAGGGCAAGTTGATCCATGCAAGCACTATTCCTGAGGGCACCACTTCCCATTCAATAGCGACTTTTGATCTTAAAGAAGGAGTTTACCTCCTGAGCTTGAAGGATTTCCGCTTCGTGATCAAGCAGAAGATCGTAGTGCAACACTGAGCAGTTTTGCTTGTTATCTTTGCGATTAAATCCGCTTATGAATACAGATACGATCAATCAATTTAATATTTCTGCAAGGCTTAAAAAAATAGCCGAAAAAGTCGTCAATAAAGAGCGCATTGGCTTTGATGAAGGCGTAACCCTATTTGAAGAAGGAGAAATCAACTTCCTGGGAAGCCTAGCGAATAGCATTCGCGAAGAGCTGCATGGAAATCATACTTACTTCAACAAAAACTTTCATATTGAGCCCACTAATATTTGTGTGTTCGATTGCAAATTCTGCGCCTATTCCAAATTGATCCGACAAAAGACCGATTATGATGCATGGGAGCTTTCAGAAGAAGAGATTTACGACATCATTCGCAGTTATGAAGATCAGGAAGTAACTGAAGTCCACATCGTAGGTGGTGTTCATCCAAAAATGGGGCTACATTACTTCGCAAATTTGATCAAGAACATCAAAGAGATCAGGCCAGCATTGCATGTGAAAGCATTTACAGCAGTGGAATTGGAGTACATGTGCAGGAAAGCCAAAGTGTCTTACAAAGAAGGATTGCAGATTTTAAAGGACCATGGACAAGACTCCCTCCCCGGCGGTGGAGCAGAAATCTTTGCAGAAGATGTTCGCGCCGAGATCTGCCATGATAAATGCTCTTCCGATCAGTGGTTAGAGATCCACCAGTCAGCCCATGAGATTGGCATGCCGTCTAATGCAACCATGTTGTATGGGCACATCGAGTCTTACGCAGACCGTATCGACCACATGAACCGACTGAGAAACTTACAAGATCAAACTGGCGGTTTCAACACCTTTATCCCCCTGAAATACCGTAAGGGAAACAATCAAATGTCGCACGTGGGCGAGGTTTCAGTAATTGAGGACCTTAAAACCTATGCAGTGGCCAGGATCTTCATGGACAACTTTACACATCTCAAGGCATACTGGCCAATGATTGGAAGAGAGACCGCCCAATTATCCTTGGCCTATGGGGTCAATGACATTGATGGCACCATCGACGATTCGACCAAGATTTATTCCATGGCAGGCGCTGAAGAGCAAAACCCGAATATGACTACCACTGAAATCGTTCAATTGATCAAGCAAGTGGGTCGTCATCCTATGGAAAGGGACAGTGTGTACAATGTGCTTAAGGATTATTCGGAATTCGAAGAAGCGGACACGGCCTGATTCTTCTTTTTCTTTCTCAACCGCTGGTTCAGAAACTCTACGAAAAGTGAAAAGGTGAGCG